>Ga0075365_10001099_pt1 | contig 11775 bp, 14 predicted proteins | sample EndMetdeltDD1765_FD_71387 | JGI IMG/M metagenome (GOLD analysis project Ga0075365, IMG submission 71387) | Populus endosphere microbial communities from Tennessee, USA - Endosphere MetaG P. deltoides DD176-5 | ecosystem: Host-associated > Plants > Roots > Endosphere | place: USA: Tennessee... | reverse complement strand
CGCTTCGGCGAGATCGTGGTGCTCGTCGCCTCGAGGACCGATGCGTCGATCGACGAGCGCGATGTCATCGACCACGTCAAGCAGCACCTGGCGTCGTACAAGGCGCCCCGCCACGTTGTGTTCGTCGATCGCTTCTACCGCAGCCCATCCGGCAAGGCCGACTACCGTTGGGCGCGCACGGTCGCCGCCGAGGCGATCGCCACCCGCGCGTGAGCCTCGAACTCACTCTGAACTCATGACCCGCGGCGCTACCCGGCGAAGGCGGCCGACGGCCGGCGATCGGCGTCGTAGACAGGCGCGGTTGCATCGATGCGCATCTTGCGGCTCACCGCCGAGGCCAGCCCGGCGTCGTTGAGCATCGTCCTCATCGCGGCATAGTTCGGGTGCTCGAAGTGGGCGGTCAGCGACGCCTCGTCCGCCCACAGCTCATAGACCTGGATCAGCTCGGGGCGCACCGGGTCGGCGGCGAAGCAGTAGACGAGGCATCCGGGTTCTTCGTCACGGGTTGCCGCTTGGATCGGCGCCGACCTCGTGACGAGCGCGTCGCGATCGTCCGGGTTGGCGACAACGATGGCCGCCTCGACGGCGATCAGGCTCATGACCGGGTGCCTCCCCGAATCGAATCGTCGATCATCGTGTCCCCCTTCATCGCGTCTCGTGCGATAACTTACCATCTGATCAATTAATCGCGAAGGGGAGGGGGCGACGTGCGAGCAGCATTGATCGTTGGCAAGGGACGACTGGAGATGCGCGAGTTCCCGGATCCGGTTCCGGTTGCGGAAGGTGTCGTGGTCGACATCGCCCTCTGTGGCATCTGCGGGACGGACGTGCACGCGTACCAGAGCGGAAAGCCGTACAACCCGGCGATCTGCGGGCACGAGTGGGCGGGCACGGTCTCCGCTGTGGGCGGCGCCGTTCACGACTTCGCCGAGGGTGATCGCGTCGTCGTGGGTGCCGCTCCGGCGTGCGGCTCGTGTTCGGCCTGCCGCGCCGGGCACGCGGATCGTTGCCAGGTCTCGTTCACGTCCGCGCTCGCACGCGACGCGTTGGCGCCCCAGCACGGCGGGTTCGCGCCGCGCATCGCCGTGGCCGCGGCGCGGGTCGTGCACACCCATCCGGCGCTCAGCGATGTGCAGGCCGCGCAGGTCGAACCCGCGACGGTTGCGTTCCACGCCGTGCGATCGAGCCGGCTTCGCCTGGGCGATGTCGCCGTCGTGCAGGGTGCCGGGCCGATCGGCCTCGGGACGTTGCAGTGGGTCCGCGCCGGTGGCGCGAGCCGCGTCATCGTCGTCGAACCGAACGCGGAGCGACGCGAGTTGGCTCGTGCACTCGGCGCCCACGATGTCGTCGAGCCCGGTGACGCGGCGAGCGAGCTGATCAAGGAGCGGACTCACGGCCTCGGCGCCGACATCGTCTACGAGTGCGTCGGTCGCCCATTTGCGATCCAGGCCGCGGTCGACCTCGCGCGCCGCGGCGGAGCGATGTGCCTCATCGGTCTCGCGGACGAGGACGCGACGATCACGCCGGTCTCGTGGTTGATCAAGGAGATCGCGGTCACGTCGTCGTTGGCCTACCTGCACGAGGAGTTCGAGATGTGCATGGCGATGATCGCCGACGGGCGCGTCGCGCTGGAGCCGTTGCACACGGCGACAGTGGGGCTCGATGGCCTCGATGATGCGCTGCGCGATCTGGCCGGCGGAACGTCGACGCAGACCAAGGTCCTCGTCGACCCGAACGCGACCGAAATGCAGCGATGAGCGTCCCACGCGACCCGCGCCTGATGCGCTCCGACGAACTGGTCCTGAACCACTTCAGCCTTGCTCGCCAGTTCCCGATCGACGATCGCGTCCGACTCGCCGCGGCCAACGGCTTCGCGGGCATCGGTCTCTACGTCCTTCAGTACCAACAACTCGAGGTCGAAGGGCGAGCCCCCGGAGCGCTGCGTGACCTGCTTGCCGAACACGGGGTCTGTCTCGCGGAGATCGAGGTGGTTCCCGGCCTCGGCGCCGATGGAGTCGGCGGCGAACGCGCGGCCGAGATGGAAGCGACTGCGTTCCGGATGGCCGACGAGTTCGGCTGCCGGTACCTGCAGGCCATCGGGCCGGCGGAGATGCCGATCGCCGACGCGGGCCGAGCCTACGGGGGACTGTGCGACCGCGCCGCCGACCACGGACTCGTCGTCGGCCTCGAGTTCCTGCCCTTCACGGACATCGTCTCCGTCCATGACGCCCGGGCGATCGTCGAGGCCGCCGGTCGCCCGAACGGCGGCATCTGCGTCGACATCTGGCACCACGAGCGCGGCGCGCGCGACCTTGCCGCGATCGCCGCCCTCCCCGGCGACATGATCACCGGCATCCAGATCAACGACGGCACGCGAGTGCCGGCCAACCCGGACTACTACACCGATTGCCTGACCAATCGAGTCGCCCCCGGTGCCGGCGAGTTCGATCTCGCCGGATTCATCGCGGCCGTGCGTTCGACGGGGTGCGCCGTGCCGCTCGCGCTCGAAGTGTGCAACGCCGACGGATGGCTGGTGCCCGACGAGCACGTGCGCGCCATCGCCGAAGGCCTGCGCGCGATGCACCCAAACAGCTGATCAACGAGGAGACTGCGATGTTCGATTTCAGAGGCAAGACCGTGCTCATCACCGGCGCGTCGTACGGCTTGGGGGAGGGGTTTGCCCATGCCTTCGCCGATGCGGGGTCCGATCTCGTGTTGACGGCGCGTTCGTCGGATCTGCTCGACGGAGTTGCCGAGGTGTGTCGTGGCAAGGGCTCGACGGTCACAGCGATCACCGGTGATGTGTCGGTCGAGGCCGATGTCGTTCGGGTGGTCGAAGGCGCGATCGGGGCTCACGGGCGGATCGATGTTCTCGTCAACAACGCCGGAGTGAGCGATCTGCGCGGCGTTGCTCCGGAGCAGTTCGACATGGAGACGTGGAACTGGATCATGTCCGTCGACCTGAACGGCGCGTTCATGTACATGCGCGAGGTCGGCCGGAACATGTTGTCGAGCGGGGGCGGGTCGATCGTCAACATCTGCTCGATCATGGGTCACGGCGCCAACGAGTTGAACATCATCGCCTACACCGCCGCCAAGGGCGCGCTGCGCAACCTGACGTTGCAGCTGGGGTGTGAGTGGGCCGATCGAGGTGTGCGCGTGAACTCGGTGTCGCCGGGGTTCATCGTCACCGAGATGGTGCGTCCAGCGATCGAGGGAATGGGCATGGACAAGTGGATCGCCAGCCGCACACCGATGCGCCGCATCGGCGAGCTCGGTGAGATCGTCGCGCCCGTGATGTTTCTCGCGTCCGATGCCGCGAGCTACATCACAGGCCACGACCTCTGCGTCGACGGCGGCACCAACGCGGCCAATGGGTACTTCCAGATCCCACCGATCCACCACGAGTGGAACGCCGACTCAGCGCCGCGCGTCGGTACCGGATATCCCGGAATCGTTCCGCGCCCCGATTGGTACGCAGCGATGTCGAACGGCATTCCTGGCATTCATCCGGCGGCCACGAACCCGTAGCCGCCTCCGATCACCGTTCTGGGAGGCTGGTCCTGGCACGTTGACGGGCTGAGCCTCCCAGAACGATGAGCGGTCGCTCGGGTTCTCGAATTAATTGATCATCTGGTAAGTTACGCGTCATGCCGAACCAAACACCCGTCGCCGAAGGCATCTTCACCTGGCCGTCAGCGGATCCACACCTCATCGGGAGTCGGTGCGTCAACTGCGGCAACCACATGTTCCCGGTGCAATCCGGCTGCCCGCGGTGCACCGGGAACGAGACCGAGACCGTCGAGCTCGGCACTCGGGGAACGCTGTGGACGTGGACGGTGCAGGGCTTCCCGCCGAAGGCGCCGCCCTATGCCGGGCCGACCGATCCCGCTCGGTTCCAGGCCTTCGGGGTCGGCTACGTCGAGCTGCCGGGGCAGGTCAAGGTCGAGGCCCGGCTCACCGAAGCCGACCCCCAGAAGCTGAGGATCGGGATGGAGATGGAGCTCGTGATCGTGCCGCTGTGCACCGACGACGACGGCAACGACGTCATGACCTTCGCCTTCCAGCCAGTCGTCGACCCAGACGATTCGACCACCAGCGCCTCGAGCAGGAATGGAGCCAACTGATGAGTGACGATGTCGCGATCGTCGGTATCGGGATGCACGAGTTCGGCCGCCACGACGACCTGACCGGCATGGAGCAGGGAGTCATCGCCGTCCGCCGAGCCTTGGCCGATGCCGGGTTGTCGTGGGAGGACATGCAGTTCGCGTTCGGCGGCTCGAACGCGGCGGGTGCGGCGGACACGATGGTGTCGTCGCTCGGGCTGACGGGGTTGCAGTTCATCAACGTCGCCAACGGGTGTGCCACCGGTGGCTCGTCGTTGTTCAGCGTCTACAACACGATCAAGTCCGGCGTCTTCGACCTCGGCATCGCGATCGGCTTCGACAAGCACGAGAAGGGCGCGTTCCGCGTGAACACCAAGGGCGCTGGGCTCGGCGACTGGTACGGCGCCAATGGCCTGGCCCTGACGACGCAGTTTTTCGGGATGAAGATCAACCGCTACATGCACGACTTCGGCATCACCCAGAACACGTTGGCGAAGGTGTCGGCGAAAGCGTTCCGCAACGGGGCCGACAACCCGATGGCCTGGCGGCGCAAGCCGCTCTCCGAGCAGGAGGTGCTCGACTCGGCGATGTTGTCGTATCCGCTGACGCAGTACATGTTCTGCTCGCCCGGTGAGGGCGGTGTCGCGCTGATCCTGTCGCGGGCCGACAAGGCTCACCTGTACACCGATCGCCCGATCTTCCTCAAGGCCACGGTGGTGCGTTCGCGACGGTTCGGCAGCTTCGAGGTGCTGGCCCCGTCGATCGCGTTGGAGCACAACGCCGGGCCGACGGTCGATGCGTCGAAGGCTGCGTTCGAGATGGCCGGGATCGGCCCCGAGGACATCGACCTGGCTCAACTGCAGGACACCGAGGCGGGGGCCGAAGTCATGCACATGGCCGAGAACGGGTTCTGCGAACACGGCGAGCAGGAGCGGATGATCCAGAACGGCGAGACCGAGATCGGCGGCCGGTTCCCCGTCAACACCGATGGCGGGTGCCTGGCCAACGGCGAGCCGATCGGTGCCTCGGGCCTGCGCCAGGTCTACGAGAACGTGCTGCAGCTGCGCGGCGACGCCGGCGTGCGCCAGGTGCCGAACCAGCCCAAGACCGCCTACACCCACGTGTACGGCGCCCCTGGCATCTCCGGCGTGACGATCCTGTCGCGCTGAAGCGTGAGCACCGTGAGCGACACAGCACGTGACGCCGTGCGCGACCTCGTCGCCCGGCAAGCCATCTGCGATGTGATCCACGCCTACTGCCGGGGCGTCGACACGCTCGATGCCGACGCCGTCGCCGCCCTGTTCACCGATGACTGCGTCGTCGACTACGGGCCGGGCCTCGGCCGACCGACGCACGGCTCGGCGGCACTTGCCGCGCGGCTCGCCAGTGGCCTGCCGCGGTTCGCCGCCACGAGTCATCACGTGTCCAACATCGAGATCGAGCTCGACCGCGATGCGACGTCGGCGACGGCGATCACGTATCTGCTCGCGTGGCATCGCTATCCCGATGATCGACCGGACGCGATCCTGTACGCGCGCTACCACGACCGGTTCGTGCTTCGGGACGACGGCCGACGATCGACGTGGTTGATTGCCGAACGTGTCCTGCGCGTCGCCGGCCAACAGGAATTCGACGTCGAGTGGTATCCCATCGGACGACAGAACAGGAACAGCTCATGATCGATTACTCCCGGGCCTACCACCACGGTGTACGCGTGCCGGATCTCGATGCCGCGATGGCCGACACCGGTGCGGCCCTGGGCCTCACGTGGTGCGAGCCGCAGACACGACAGCAGGCCGCCTGGCTGCCCGACCAGGGGCAGGTCGAGATCCCGTTGCGGTTCACCTATTCGATGCAGGGCCCACAGCACGTCGAGTTGCTGGAGGGCGCGCCCGGTTCGATCTGGGACGGGCGTGAGGCGCCGGGCGTGCATCACATCGGGGTCTGGAGCGACGACGTCGCCGGCGAGACGGCCGCCCTCATCGCGGCCGGATGGACCCTACGCCTCGCCCAGCGTCCGCCGGATGAGGGCTACGGCGGGTTCACGTACGTGCAGCCTGCGAGCGGCCTGATCGTGGAGCTGGTCTCCAGCGCGATCCGCCCGATGTTCGAGCGTTGGTTCGCCGGCGGCCCGCTTGCCTGACGCCGGTGCATTCCGCCCATCTTCACCCTGGCTGAAGGGCTCACCTCATGCGCACCGGGTCGCTGCCATCCCAGCCATCGGCGGCCGCGGCGACCATCGCGTAGAAGCCGAGCAGTCGCGGCGACGGTTGGTACAACTCGACCAGGTGACCCAGCTCGTGGCGGGCATCGCAGAACGCGAACTCCTGGCCGCCGGCGGTGCGGGCGAACAGCGCTTCTGCCCAGTCCCTCGCCGTGCACCAATCGATCGCCGCGACGAGATCGTCGACCATGAACGCGAGGTGGTGCAGGCCCGGTGCGGCGACGATCGCCGGACGCGAGTGCTCCTCGACGAGCTCGACCATCACCGCGCCCCATTGCCCGTATGCGGACGAATGATCGAAAGCTCTGTCGACGCCGAACACGCGGGAGCTGTCCAATTCGATGTGCTCGACGACGAAGAACGGGCCGGCGCCGGTCGTTGCTGCGAACCGCGCTGCCGCCGCAGCGACATCGGTGACGGCGTACGCGACCTGCACCGGCTGCCGCAACGGCGAACTCCTCATCGAAGCGTCCACCCGACCCATTGCCACCCGACCCGTTGGAGGTTGCGCTGATGTCTGATCACGTCTCGCCGTCGACGTTTGCCGATCGCATCGCGATCACCGATCTGACGATCGCCTACTGCTGGGCGCTCGACACCCGTGACTGGGATCGACTCGACGATGTGTTCTCGGCCGACGTGACGGCCGAGCTCGCCTCGCCGCTGCTGCACGGTGTCGAGGCGATCAAGGCCCGCATCAAGCTGGCACTGGTGCCGCTCGACGACAGCCAGCACATCGTCACCAACCACCAGATCGTCATCGACGGCGACACGGCGACGTGTCGCTGCTACCTGCACGCGCAACACGTGCGCCGCGGTGTGGAGGGTGGCGACAACTACGTGATCGGTGGACGCTACGAGGACACGATGGTGCGCACGGCGGATGGATGGCGGATCGCCCACCGCCGGCTGGTGGCGATGTGGCGCGAGGGGAACGTGGCCGTCCTCCATCCGTGATCCCGTCAGCGCTCGACGTAGCGATCGAGGAGCTGGGCGACGCGCAGCTCGGGCGGGATCCGATCGATGCCGATCATCCGGTCGAGCTGCTCGTGGAAGTGCCAGATCCTCCGCTCCTGGTAGTTGATCGGCACGCCGCGCATTGCCGGTGACTCAAGCGATCGCTGCATCGGAGCGAGGTTGGCGAAGTCCTCCGCCATGATCTGATCGAAGGTGTCCATCCGCTTCTGCCAGGCCGGGGTGAGACCGTCGGCCGGATCGAAATCGATCGGGGCGTAGTGCGTCCACGAGATGCGCGTGGTGCGCTTGTCGATCGGCCAGAACGTGATGAACGGGAACCCGTAGGCCGCGATCGGTGTGATCAGGTTGGGGAACATCGAGTACGCCGAGCTCGTGCAGCGCACCATGTCGCTGACGGTTTCGATGTCGACGAAGCCCGGGGCGACGATGTGCTGCCAATCGTCCCAATCGCTCATCCCAGCCGCTGCGCACGCCGACTTGGAGAACGGAGTGATCATCCGCGACGCACCGTTGGGGAGCAGGCCCATCGTCGCGCCGCGGTTGTCGAGCTGGGTCTCGCCGTTGCGGACGTGGATGTGGCGGAAGTGGTACACCTCCAAGAACGCCTCGGCGGTCACCTTCCAGTTGCAGCTGACGATCTCGGTCCGCCGCGCGACCGTCCGCAACGACGCGCCCTGCAGCTCGGTGAGCTGTGTCGCGACCGGGCCGAGCCAGTCGAGCAGCGGCGGCGCGGCCGGGTCCTGGTTGACGAAGATCCAGTTGTCCCACACCTCGCACCGCAACGTCGGCAGGCACCGCTCGGCCTTGTCGAGCCCGACGAAGTCGCGCTCGTCGGGCACGTTGATCAACGCGCCGGAGGTGATGTCGTAGGTCCAGGAGTGGTACTGGCAACGCAGGGTGCGGGCCGTGCCGACCGGATCGCGCACGACGGGCGCGCCGCGGTGCTGGCACGTGTTGTAGAAGGCCCGGATCGTGCTGTCCTTGCCGCGGACGACGATGATCGGCAGGCGCAGTTCGTCGAACAGGAAGTAGTCGCCGGGCTCGGCGATGTCCTCGGCCCGACCGGCGAGCACCCACACCTTCGGCCACACGTGCTCCTGCTCGAGCTCCCAGAACACGTCGCTGGTGTGCCGACCGACGGGGATGTCATGGAACGCGGGGAACCCTTCCGGTGGTGCGGTGCGGGCGAACTCGTAGTGCATCTCACCACGCAGCCGTTCGATCAGATCGTTGTCCATGAGGCGATCGACGCTCCTAACCAATTGATGAATTAATTTGCTTTCTAGCGCAGATCGGCCAGTCCGGTCGAACTATGTTGCGACCGTGAGCCGCCGCCTGACCCGTCTCGACGAGTTCCCCAGGCACCAGATCGGCACGACGTTCGACATGGTCGCCGATGGTTCGCCGCACTGGAGCGACGGCTTCTACTTCACCACCGGCGACCCCGACGGTCGCTCGGCGTGGTTCATGGGCCTGCGCCTCCACGCCAACAACGACGTGCTCGATGCGTTCGTCTGCGTCTCGCGCGGCGAGGCGGCCAGCGCTCGTGGTGGACGGCAGCACAACATGCGGTGGTCGCGTCGGTTGCGGCCGGAGATCGACGACATCCGCTGCGGACCGCTGTCCGTCGACATCATCGAAGGGCTGCGCGTCCTGCGCGTGCGCTGCGACCCGAACGAGCACGGCCACGGCTGCGATCTGCTCTGGGAGGGATGGTGTCCGCCGTACAACGAGGATCACGTGCAGGTGATCCTCAACGGCCGACTGCACAGCGACCGCTCGAACTACCTCCAGTGCTGCACGGTGTTGGGATGGTTCGAGGTCGCCGGCGAGCGCGTCGACGTCAACACCTGGACGGGGGTCCGCGATCACTCATGGGGGATCGGCAACAACACCGGCGGGCCGCGCTCGGTGGCCATCGCCCCGCTGCTGGAGCCGCCGGCGCCGCCGGGACTGCGGCAATGGTGCGTGTTCCGGTTGGCCGACCGGGCCGTGTACTGGCAGTTCCACCATCCGGGTTCCGGCGCGTACACCAAGTTCGAGAGCCAGTGCATGTTCCCGTACGGCGACGATCGCGAACCGTTCGCCTACACCGCGGTCGACCACGACATCCGCTTCGTCGAAGTCGCCGATGGCGCGGGCGGCGCCGTCGCTGTCCCGCGCCTTGCCGAAGGCGTCGTTCGCCTGACCCGCCCCGACGGCGTCGTCGAGCGATACGCGATCGAACCGATCTCGTACCCGGTCTATCTCCAGGGCGGCGGGTACTTCGCCGGGTTCGACGACGGTCTCGGGCGCGGCGTCTATCGCGGCGATCTGCACGACGAGGCCGACACGTGGGACATCGACCGGACCATCGCGGTCGATGCCCCGGACGTCGACCTCAATCGCGCGCACTACGCCGAGGCGTGGGGGCGGTGCACCAACCTCGACGACCCCGCCGACACCGGCACCGGTCACCTCGAATGCGTCGTCCTCGGTCCCCATCCGGCGATCGGTGCGATCCAGCGGGGCGCGGCATCGTGAACGCGCTCGTGCTCGGTGGATCGGTCTTCGTCGGCCGGCGCCTGGTCGAGATGCTCGTCGGCGGTGGGCACCGGGTGACGGTGCTCAACCGCGCCCGCACCGCGACCGAGCTCCCCGAGGGTGTCGGCCGCATCATCGCCGACCGGACCGAACGTACGGCGATGCGTGTCGCGCTCGCCGACACCTCGTGGGACGCTGTCTTCGACGTGTCGGGGTTCGTCATGGCCGCCGGTGGCAGCGACGTGGACGATCTGCTCGACCTCGTCGACGGCGCGGTCGGTCACTACGTCTACGTCAGCTCGATCATGGCGTACGACCAAGCGCTGTCCGGTGTGGTCCCCTGGACCGAGGACATGCCGACGGACTCGTCCGGGCCGGCGAGCTACGGCGGGTTCAAGGCGATGGCCGAAGCGGCGATGCTCACCCGCCACGCGGCCAGCGGGTTCCCGATCTCCATCGTCCGCCCCGCGGCGATCTACGGGCCGCACAACAACATCTACGACATGGAGACGCCGATGTTCCTGCGGCTCCTCCACCATCGGCCGATCCTGCTGCCGCACGACGGGTTGGTCACCGCGTCGTACGGGCACGTCGACGATCTGTGCCGGGTGATGATCGACATGATCGGCGTTCCGGGCGCGGTGGGTGAGGTCTTCAACGTGACCTCCGAAGCGGTGACCACCCGCCGCTACGTCGAAGCGTTGGCGTCGATCGTCGGCGTCCGGCCGGATGTGCGCGACGTTCCCCGCGCCCTGCTCGCCGCGCTGCCGCCGCATGTCTTCGGCCACCTGTTCGGCGATCGCCACCACGCCGTGCTGAGCATCGACAAGGCCCGCCGGCTGCTCGGTTTCGAGCCGTCGTTCGACTTCGTCGCGGGTCATGCCGCCACGTATCGCTGGTTCCTCGATCAGGGGTGGGCCAAGCTCGACCACGCCCTTGCCGATCCGGTGTGGCACGCCAGCTGGGACTTCGCCGCTGAGGCGGAAGCCGCGGCAATGGTTGCCGACATGGCGAGCATCCGATGAGCACTCGGTGAGCACCCGATGAGCACCCGATGAGCACCGATCGCCCGAGCGACGCGGCGGTCATCGCCGCCGCGGCCGCGACGATGCGTGAGTCGGTCCTCCCTGCGATGAGTGGGGGAGCGCCGGATGCGCACACGCGGTCGGCTGTCGTCCAGCTCGTCGGACTCCTCGAGTACGCATCGTCGCGCCCCGCGGACCCGGCCGCGCGTCGCCGCCAGGAACTGCTCGACGCGCTCCATCGGCTGGCGGACAACCCGCTCGTCGCATCGCGCTGGCCTGGCGAGCCGTTCGCCGTCGCCGCCGCTGCGCTCGTCGAGTGCGTCACACGCGACGACCGCGCGGCGGAGGAGGTGCGCGCCGGCTTGCGGCCGGTTCTCGTTGCCCACCTCGACGACGAGCTGCGGTCGACAGCTCCGTTGATCGACGCGTATCGAGGCCGGCTACGCGATGAATGAAGCTCGGCGCGACGCGCTCGCAGAGTGGCTGGCCACCAGCGTCGATCCGTGCTTGCGCGACTCGACGATGCGCAGGATCGGCGTCGGTCATTCGCGAGCGATGTACTGCGTCACCGCGAGCAGTGGGCAGCGGGTCGTCGTCCGAGTCGAGCAGGGCGGCGTGTTCGGTACCGCCGGCGCCGAGGAGTGCCGAGTGATGCGCAGCCTCCACGCGGCTGGCTACCCGGTGGCGCGGATCCTCGCGGAGGATCCTGCCGGCGACGTCATCGGGCAGCCGCTGTTCGTCATGGAGTTCATCGACGGCGTCGGCCAGGACAGCGGCACGGCACCCGGCAACGGCGCTGATGAACGTGTCCTCGATCAGCCGACCGCTGCCGCGTTCGTCGACGCTCTGGCTCGGTTGCATGCCCTCGATGGATCTGACTTCGGGTTCGACATCGTTCCGGACTCGCCGTCGACGGCGA
>Ga0075365_10001096_pt1 | contig 11780 bp, 11 predicted proteins | sample EndMetdeltDD1765_FD_71387 | JGI IMG/M metagenome (GOLD analysis project Ga0075365, IMG submission 71387) | Populus endosphere microbial communities from Tennessee, USA - Endosphere MetaG P. deltoides DD176-5 | ecosystem: Host-associated > Plants > Roots > Endosphere | place: USA: Tennessee... | reverse complement strand
CTTTCGAACAGCTGGGTTTTGATCTTTCCGTTCGCGGCGTTCTCGATCCGCCCGAGATAGTCCCTGACCACCGCGTTGCGGGTATGCGACGGCGCGGTCTCCAGCGAACAACGCAACAGCAATGGTTCATCAGCGGAAGCTGTTGCGCCATGAACGGCGGGCGCTGCCGCCATCGCCATCGCCGAAGCCACGAACCTGCGGCGGGACCACGACCGTGTCGTATTCATCGTTCTCTCCTGCTGTGTTGCCGACAGTCGCGCAAGCGCCGACGCCGGCGTTCTGGACGACGCGAGTTCCGATGCGCTCAAAGGATGAGGCCGATGCCGGACAGAATGAGCAGGGCATTCACCACGTGCTCAAACTGCCGATCCGAAAGCCATTTGAAGATGCGCAGGCCGAACCACGCGCCGAGCAGCGCCGCGGGCACGAAGGTCAACACCTTCCAGTCCAGTTGCACCTGCGTGGATGACGGCTGCATCAGGTAGATCGTGAGCAGCGTCACCAGCTGCATCACCAGAATGAAGGGCTGAAATACACCGCGCTGGCGGGCCTTGTCCCATCCCTTCAATCCGCACCAGATGGTGACGGACGCACCCGGAAAGCCGGCAAGCCCGCCCGTGATGCCGCCGAGAAAGCCGGCACATGCGTCGGACAGCGGTCGCGTCTTGAGCGAGCGAATGGACCGGCGCAGCAGCAGATAGGCGCCATAGAGAATGAGCAGTCCTCTGATGACCGCGCGATGGATGCCCATTGGAAGATGCAGCAACAGGTAAACGCCTGCAGGCGCGCCCAGAAGGCCGCCCAGCAGGAAGATGCCCAGACTACGCCAATCGATGGCTCGCCGGAGCGCTGCGATGCTCAAGAGCTGGATCGCAATGCTGCAAACGATCATCACCTGCACCACATAGACCGGGCTGTCCATGACGTGAAACAGCAACGCGCCGCACAACGCCGAGAAAGCAAATCCTGCGATGCTGGAAATGATGGAAGCCGCGAAGACGGCGATCAACGGATAAACGGTGTCGTGGATGCCTTGCGCCTTCAGCAGCGCACCTTCCGCAATCAGGAAGCCAAGCCCAAGAACGGCGACAATGATCAGGCTCAATGGCCCGGAGCCAACGGCGTCGCCCAGCGATAACTTGCCGCTCTGAACAAGCGATTTCTGCATGTCGTGCGCCTATGCTCTGCGCCATGGGCGCGGGTCGTCATTGGCCCGCAGAGGCGCACTCAAATTCTTCGATGATGAATTTTTTTCTGAGTATCGTGCCGGCGGGAAACCGTTGGCCGCGCCGGCTGACCCGGCCGGCTAGTGCGCGTGCTCGCAGCTGACGTTCGGGTTCATGTCCGCGAAGGCGCCACGCGGGTTGGTTTTCCAGGCCCACACATGCAGTTCATAGAACGGGCCCAGTCCATAGCGATTGGGAGCGCCGTTGAAATTGAACAGCTGCCCTCCCAGAGAGGCCGGCCCTTTTGAGGTGATGTATTCAACCGCAACCAGCTCGAGTTTGCCACCGGGCTTCGGTTCGTACATGACCGCTTGCGGGTGTTTGATGTCGACACTGTCGCCGATCAGCGAGGCCTTGACGTAGTGAATCCCCATGGCGCCGCCATCGACGCCACTGGCGCAGGGAATCGGCGCATAGCCCTCGGAGACCGCGACCGCCACGTCCTTGAAACGATCATTGGCGGTGCGCACCTGATCGGTCAGCGAGTTGCGGCTGCCTTCGGCGGCAAAAGCAGTTCCAAATGCGAACAGCGACAAAAGGGCGAAACGCGCGGACCGCAAAACAGCGCTCAAGTTCGTTCTCCTGATTTCAATTGTAAGTGAAGGCCTCATTGAGGCCATATTTGAAATCGCGGTCGCATCGTTGGAACCGCGGGCGCTTGAGTCGGTCCCAAGAGCCGCGGAGGAGATAGCGGAAGCGGGGATGGAATACTTTGCGGTTAGCTTTGTTATTCCGCTAGAAATCCTTTGTTTTCGATCGAGCAGGCGTCATCTGCCCAAGAGGACTACGTGCAATTTCTCTTTGCGGATCACACGCTTGACACCGATACACGGGAACTGCGTCGCGCCGGCGCGCTGATTGCCATCCAGCCGCAGGTGTTCGATCTCCTCACCTATCTCTTGCGGAACCGCGAGCGCGTTCTCACCAAGGATGATCTGTTCGCAGAGGTCTGGGGCGGCCGGACGGTCGCCGATTCGACGCTCGCCACCCACATCAACGCCGCGCGGAAAGCCATTGGTGACAGCGGCGAGAAGCAAATACTGATCCGCACCATCGCTCGCAAGGGCGTGCGATTCGTCGGCGACGTGCAATCGCAGCCCTGCGGTCAGGACCGGGCGAAAGCGAACGGCTCAGTGTCCGCGCGCCCGGGCGTGCCGACATCCGAGCGGCCGGGAATTGCCGTGCTTCCCTTCATCAATCAGAGCGGCGACGCGAAACACGAGTATTTCTCGGACGGCATCAGCGAGGACATCATCACGGCCCTGTCCAAGCTGCACTGGTTCGTCGTCATCGCGCGCAACGCATCTTTTTTCTACAAGGGCAAGAACGTTCACCTGAAGCAGATCGCCGAGGAACTGGGCGTCGGCTATGTGGTCGAAGGCAGCGTGCGCAAGGACGGCGAGCGCGTGCGCATCACGGTTCAGCTCAACGACGTTGCAACGGGCAGCCAGCTCTGGGCGCAGCGGTACGACCGCGAGCTCGCCGACGTATTCGCGGTGCAGGACGAAATTACCGGGGCGATCGTTGCCGCCATCGAGCCGCAGATCTACACCGCGGAAAACTTCCGCGCGCAGCGAAAGCCTCCCGGGAGCCTTGACGCGTGGGATCTGGTCATGCGCGCGCTGCGGCCATTCTGGCGCATGACGCGCGACGACAATCTCGCGGCGCAGGCGCTGCTCGAGCAGGCGATCGCCATCGATCCCGAATATGCTCATGCCCTTGCGGTGTATGCGGTCAGCCACATGTTTGGCGCCCATATGGGCTGGGAAAGTGCGGCGATCGCGACGCCGATCGCGGAACGCGCCGCGCTTGCGGCGATGCGATCGGACGATGAGGATCCCTGGGCGCACCTCGCGCTCGCCTGTGCTTGCGCCTATCTGGGGCGCCAGGAGGATGCACTCGCCGCGTTTGAAGCGGCGCTTCGCCTCAATGAGAACTTCGCATTGGCGCTCGGCTGCTATGGACTCGTGTTGTCCTGGAGCGGGCGCTGGCGCGAAGGCGCCGATGCCGCGCATCGCGCGCTACGGCTCAGCCCACGCGATCCATTCTCGGCGATCTATTATGGCGTTGCCGGGTATGCCGCGTTCGTACAACGTGATTACAGCGAAGCCATCCGGCAGTGCCGCGAGGCCATCCGCCACCGCAACGATTTTGTCGGCGGTCATCGGGTGCTGACGGCGGCCGCCGGCATGGCGGGCGAGATGGAGCTCGCCAGGGCAGCGCTGCCGGAGCTCCGCCGCGCGCAGCCCAACATCTCGCTGACCTGGGCTGCGACCCAGCTTCCGCTTGCGCCGAACGAGCGTGAGCACTTCGTGGAAGGATTGCGCCGCGCCGGGCTGGATTAGCTCGCGGCGTCTACGCCTCGATCACGAGATAGTTCTGCTCCACCGACACCGCGAACGTCTCGGCGCGATACGGCCCCTTCACCAGCGTTTCGCCGGGCTCGACCTTCACGTCGAACTTGCGAATGCGCGTCTTGCGCGGATCGCAGTAGGACTGGCCGGTGCGGATCTCGAATTCCCAGCCATGCCACGGGCACCGCAGAAACTCGTCGTGGCGCTGCAGCTGGTAGTCGCCGACACCGTCGGACTGCACGAGGCCGACGATGCTGCCCTTGCAAAGCTCGGCGCCCGCATGCGGGCAGCGGTTGAGCAAGGCAAAGAACTCGCCGTTGACGTTGAAGATGCCGATCGCGCGGCCGTTGACGTCCACGACCTTGCTGGTGCCGGGCGCGATTTCATCCACGGCGGCGACGACGTGTCGGGTAAGCGTCATAGCCGGTACAGCGCCCTTGCGTTCTCGCGGAAGATCATCGCCCGTTCCTGCTGCGTCAGATGCATGCGGAAGGCATAGCGCGGGTCGTCGAAATCCCAGTGCGGATAGTCGCTCGAGAACAAGAGTTTTTCCCAGCCGATCCAGCCCATGATGTCGCGCAGGTGGTCCGGATTTTCCGTCTCCTCCATCGGCTGCGTGGTGAACCACAGATTGCGCCGGACATACTCGGACGGCTTGTTCTTCAGATGCGGCACCTCGGCGCGCATGCGATCGAAATGCTTGTCCATGCGCCAGCACAGGTTGGGCACCCAGGCAAATCCGTTTTCCACCGAAACGATCTTCAGGTCAGGAAATTCTTCGAAGACGCCTTCGAACACCATGCTGGCGACGATGTTCTGCATCAGCCCGCCGAAAGTATAGTGATCCTGCATGTAATAGGTCGGCCAGCCGATGCCGCTCGAGGGGTGACCGCCGCCGGCAAGCACCGGATGAAATGCGATCGGGAAGGCTGCACGGCACGCCGCCTCGTAGATCGGCCAATACCGCCTGCGCCCCAAGGGCTCGACCGGCTTCGGCGACATGATGATCTGCCGGAAGCGGCTGTCGGGCGCACGCTTGTCGATCTCCTTCACCGAGGCCTCGACATCCTCCTGCGGGATGATGACGGCGCCCTTCAATCGACGATCGTTCTCGATCCAGGTCGCGATCTGCCATTCGTTTGCCGCGTGCGACAAGGCGGCCGCATAGTGCGGGTTGCGCTCCTCGAGCACGCTGGCTCCGAGCGGAATCATCATCGCATATTCGACACCGTTGAGGTCGAGGTGCTGGTGACGCATCAGCTCGAGATCGGAACCGGCCGGCCCGTTTTCGGGAAACGCATCGGCGCGCATGCCGCGCGCCATCATGCGCGGGTGGACCTCCTGCCCGGTCAGGCCCTGGCGCACGTGCGCGCCAAACGTTTGCATGTGATCCTGCCAGTGCTGCGTCAGATGCGGCAGAAAGTCCGCAGGGGATCGGGGCGCCGGATGAATATCGCAATCGATCACCGTCAGCCGCTGCGCGTTCTCACGCTGACGTGCATCGTTCAAGGTGGCCACGTTCATCGCCGTATCCTTCGATTTCGCCTCTTGCGGGTGCCTTACGAAAGGCGCGCGTAGGTTGCGAGCGGGTTTTCGATCATGAGCTTGCGAACGGTCTCCTCAGGCAATCCCTCCGGCAGGACGTCGCCACCGTCAAAATGCCAGTGCGGATAGTCGGTTGAAAAGAGCAAAACGTCGTCGGATCCCAGATGTTCGATGACACGCGACACGATCTCCGCATTTGGCGGGGCATCGAAGGGCTGCAGGGTCAGTCTGACATGATCGTAAACGATTTCGCGCGGGACGCGGTCGATCCACGGCACCTCCGGGCGCACGCCGCGCCAGATCTTGTCGTTCCGCCACAGAAACTGCGGCAGCCAGGTGACGCCTGATTCGGCAAGCACCACCTTCAATTCCGGAAACTTCTTGAAGACGCCTTCGGCGAGCAGGCTCAACAGCACGGTCTCGAAGGCTGCGGATTGCGCCACATAGTCCTCGACGAAGTAGGACGGATAGCCGACCCCCGTCGGGGCATGGCGATAGGTGCTGCCGGCATGGATGCAGACGGTGAGCTGATTTTTCTCCGCCGCGTGATAGATCGGCCAGCAGATGCGCTGGCCGAGCGGACGGTCTCCCATCACCAGCAGCAGCACCTGGACGAAGCGGTTGTCGTCCGCAAGGCGCTCGATCTCGGCGACCGCGTGCGTGGGATCGTCGGCGAGCACCAGGATCGATCCCCTGAGCCTCGGTTCGGCGTCGAGCAGCTCGGCTGCGACCCAGTCGTTCAGCGCGCTGACGATGGCCTGCGCCATGTCATGGTTGAAAAGCGCGATCGCGCCGTGAATCACGTTGCAGATCGCAAACCGCGCGCCGAAGGCATCGAGGGCTTGCTTGCGAATCATGTCGAGGCTGCTGCCGGGCAGCCCTGACGCCGGTCGCCAGTCCGGACGGCCATTGATCGGCACCCCCGGCTTGTGGCTGGTCAGGGTAAACGGTGTTTTGTGAATGAAGCGGTTGGTGATCTGGTCGCGCCAGTAGTCGCTCATATACGGCAGCAGGGCCCGCATATCGGGTGGACTCGGGTGGATATCGCAATCGATCGCCCCCGAAAACGGCGCCTTCATTTCCTATCCCAACGTTGTTCGTATTGGCCTGATTGTATATCCGGGACTGGAGCTTAGCCAAGCATGGGCACGCGACGAGAATGCGGCCGGCGCCGGTCTCCATTGCGGAAAGACAGGGGTGAGCCCATCATGGGCCGGCCCCACCAACCAGCCCACTTCCAGGGAGAGAATCATGGCAGGCGTCAAACGCGACCGCGACGGTGCTGTCGCACTCCTCACCCTGGACGAACCGGCAACCCTGAACGCCATGACGCCCGATCTGTTGGGCGACCTCGCCGCCGCCATCCGCGAGATATCGGCTGATCCCGACATTCGCGCGCTGGTGCTGACAGGTGCCGGCCGCGGCTTCTGCTCAGGACAGAACCTCAAGGCGTTCAACGCGCTTGGGGAAGATATCGTCGCCGGCGTCATGCGCCACTACTGGCCTGCGCTTGAAGGCCTGCGCACGTGCCGCGTCCCCGTGGTGGTGGCGGTCAACGGCGTCGCCGCCGGCGGCGGCTTCAGCCTCGCCATGTCGGGAGACGTCATCGTCGCGGCGCGCTCGGCGAGCTTCATCCAGGTGTTCAGCCGCATCGCGCTTGTTCCCGACCTCGGTTCGACCTGGCTGCTGCCACGCCTGATCGGCCGCCAGCGTTCGCTCGAACTCATGATGCTCAATGAGCCGCTCCCGGCGGAGCGCGCAAAGGAATGGGGGCTGGTGCGCGAGGTCGTCGACGACGCCGCGCTGCTCGACGAAGCGATGAAGCTGGCCCGCCGGCTCGCGGAAGGGCCAACACGAACGCTGGTCGCCACGCGGCAATTGCTCGAACAGAGCGAGGACGCGAGCTACGCCGAGCAATTCCGCCGCGAGATCGAGGTGCAGTCCGACATCCGCAAGAGCCCCGACGCGCAGGAGGGCCGCGCAGCCTTCCTGGAAAAACGACAGGCGCGCTTTAGCGGCCGCTGAGGCGACACGTTCGGACTATTCAATGCGACATGATCGGGTGATCCTCACGAGCGCCTAACCTTCCGGGAGAGGACGATGCAAGCAACCGACGTGGTCGATGTGCCCATCAGCGACGCCGATCCCTTCTCGGATGAATTCAGCGACGATCCTTACCGTTTTCATGCCGAGCTGCGCGATGCCGGTCCCGTAGTCTGGCTCTCCCGCTACGGAATCTTCGCCATGGCGCGGCATGCGCAGGTGCATTCGGCGCTGAACGACTGGGAGACGTTCATGTCGGGCGCAGGCGCCGGCATCCAGGATCTGCGGACAGGCAAGGCGTGGCGGCCACGCAGCATCGTTCTTGAAGTGGACCCGCCGCTGCATGACGTGACCCGCGCTGTGCTCAGCCGCGTGTTGTCGCCCGCCGCGATCCGCAAGCTGCGGGCGGATTTCGAAACCGAAGCCGAGCGGCTTGCCGACCGGCTGGTGGCCCGCGGCAGCTTCGATGCCGTCACCGACCTTGCGGTGCCATTTCCGCTGAAGGTGATGGGAGACGCGGTCGGCGTCGCCGCCGAACGCCGCGAGTGCCTGCTGCCGTTCAGCAACATGCTGTTCAATTCCTTCGGCCCGGAGAACGCGATCTTCCGTCAATCGGTGACCGAATCCGAACGCGTGCTGAAGGAGCTGTTCGCACAGTGCGAGCGCGCCTCGCTTTCACCGGACGGATTCGGCGCGCAGATCTATCAGGCCGCCGATGAGGGGCGGATCACGCAGGATCAGGCACCGGCGCTGGTGCGCTCGATCCTGTCCGCCGGCTTCGATACGACGGTGGCAGGTCTTGGCAACGCCATCTACGCGTTTGCAAGCAACCCGGATCAATGGGCGCTGCTGCGGACGGACCCTGCCCTGCAACGCTCGGCCTTCGATGAGATCATCCGCTGGGAATCGCCCGTGCAGACGTTCTTCCGGACGGCGGCGCGCGATGTCGAGATCGAGGGGGCGCGGATCCCCGCAGACCGAAAGGTTCTGCTGCTGCTCGCTTCGGCCAATCGCGACCCGCGCCAATGGAGCGATCCGGACCGCCTGGAGCTGAAGCGCAGCAGTCTCGGTCACGTCGCCTTCGGCAACGGTATCCACGTTTGCGTCGGGATGATGATCGCGCGGCTCGAGGCCGAAGTGCTGTTTGCGGCCTTCGCCAAACGTGTCGCCGGCTTCGAGCTCGCGGGCAAACCGATCCGCCGCCGCAACAACACGCTGCGATCGTTCGCAAGCCTGCCGGTCAAGGTCGTGCCTTTGCACTGAAGACCGGGACGCAACCACCGCCCGAACGGCGTATGCGCTTACGGCCGCAACGTCGGCTGTGTGTTCGGCGCCGGCGCGTGCTCGCTTTCCGTCTCTTCCGGCAGCTTGTCGCCATGCACGTCGATCGCCTTGCCGATCCAGAGCGGATCCGCAAGGTGATCCCGGCGCGGATTGGTCGTGTTGGGATGGACCAGAATGCTCAAAGACCCGTGGTTCAGCATCAGCCACGGCACCAGCGTGGAAAACACCTCGTCGGCAAACGCCACCTGATACATGGCCTGGTCGTGCGGACCGACCTTCACGTCATGCCAGCGGCCGAGCGTGACGGAGAAGCGTTCACCGATCCACGTGCGCAACTGCTCGGCCTCGGCGCGCGTCGTCGCCGGATCGTAGTAGATATGCGCGTGATAGCTGGTGATCTCGTTGATGGGTCGCGCCGTGTGATTTTCCGACATGCCTTGATCTCCGCTGTCCGGGAAAGCTATCGCGCTTTTCTGCTTCGGCCAATTGTCTCAGCGCGCCGCTCGCCGGCATTTGAGCAGGATCGCCCTCACTGCTGCGGGCTCAGGCGATCCTTGATGACCATGTCCTTCCAGGCGGGCTCCGGCGTCTGCTGTGGCACCTGTCGCGCGTTGATCATCCGCTCTTCGATCCGATCAAGCGCCTGGTTCGCTGCCTTTTCCTGCTCGACCGCCGCGAGCATGCGATCCGTCATCGCCTTGGTCGGAAGCCGGATCTGACCGTCCGGAAGGGTTTTGTACTTCCCGAACTGGTCAATGAAGATTGCCTGTACGCCTTGCATGGCGCGATAGAGGTCGCCGCGTGCCTGCGCCATCGCCTTCGCAAGCTCGAGGGCCGCGCTGTGGCGCTCATCGACACGCGCGAGCAGACCAGCCCACTCGCTTTCAGCAAGTCCGGAGGACCGCGCAGCCTCCTCGATCAGGTCGCGTTCCGCCTTCAACAGCACCGCATATTGCGCCGCCACGGCTGCAGCGTTGGCTTCGGCCGTTTCAAGATCGACAAAATAGCTCTCGAGATCACTGCGTGCAGCCGTTGCGTAGTTCGGCGGCGTCTGCATGCCTGGTGGCTCGACGGAGGCCCAGAATTTCCGGGCGATGGCCTCGGTCGCAGCGGCAGCTTGGGCAGCCTGATCGGTCAGTTGCGCCAGCACGGTCGCCGGATCCTGTTTCACGGCCTCCTGCTTCGGCGACGGCTGGGGCTGCTGCGGCGCTGGAGCCGCTGGCGTTGCTGGCATCGCCGGCAGCACGACGCGGCCTTCGGGCTCACCTGCCGTCCGAACGGTGCGCGACGCATAGATCACGCCTCCAACGCCGATTGCAGCCAGGACAATGATCGCTGCGATATACGGCCAGGGCCGTTTCCAGATCGCGGGGGCATCGTCCTCGTCCCACGCCTCCGACGCCGGTTCGTTCGCGGTCCAGCGATCAACGGTCGGGTCGGGATTGGCAACAACGGGAAGCCCCGTCTCGATCCGCCGCGCCAGTTCGGGCACGTCCCCGGCGGGCCGCCAGTCGCCGAGGCCTTCCCGCCATACGAGCGTCTTGCCGGGCTCCGCCATGCGACGGAGCGCGGTGGTCAGGGCGTCGAATGAAAGTGGTCCGACCGACCTTTCATCCTCGGCATAAAACCATTCCTGCGCCACGGCGATCAGCTCCCAAACTGCCGGTGCCAATGGTACCGCGCTTCCGCCTGCCGGGCACTCCCCCTCGGCAGCCGCCGGACATATTTCTCATCCGAAAGGATCGCCGCGAGAAGTGCCAAGGTTCAGTTCGACTTGCCTCGCGCAATCTTCAATCCGCTGTACGTCGGCTGGTCGATCGCGACCTGATTGACGACCGCCTCGCGCAGATAGTCGGCAAGGCCCGGATGATCCAGCGACATCGGGCCGGCGCGCAGCCGGCTGACCAGCGAACGCCGCAGCGCATCGAGGTCGCCGTCCTCACCGAGCAGCGCCCGCAGGCGCGCCACCTGGCGCTCGCGGTGCCTGTGGCCGACTGCGAGATCGCGCAACACGATGTCGAGCGAATTGCCGGCAACCCGCGCCAGAAATTGCGTGCGGCCGCTGGTCGCCTTCATCACATCCTCGCGCAGAAAGTCGCGCACGCTGGTGACGAGCTCATCGAGCCGCGGCATGTCGAAGGCGGACGTCGCCACATCGGACGCGAGCAATTCGACCGGCCCCGGGATCAAGAGGTTTACGCAATCGACCTGGCACTCGGACGAGCGCCGGCCGATCGCCGGACGCTCCACCGTCCTGTCCGGACCGGTGCGGTAGTGCTCGGCCATGGTGAGACTCGAGCACGCCCACCAGAACGAGCCGAACACCTCCCAGAATCTGACGTGCGCCGGATCGACCGGCCTTCCGGATGCGCACTCATAGCCGCGGAACAGGTCGGCATAGCTGCCGAAACCGCCGACCGGCAGCTCGGCGCGTCCGAACCGCCACGAGCTGGTGCAGATCCAGCCGAGATCGCGCATCGGATCGCCGATGTGGGCGATCTCCCAGTCGAGCACGGCGACGACGCCTGCGGGCGCCACCATGATGTTGCCGTTGCGAAAGTCGTTGTGAACCAGCGCCGGCACATATGTCTGTGGCAGGTGATCGAGCAACCAGCGCGCGGTGAAGTCGATCATCGGCTGCGGCGTGTCGAGCGCCTGGTAGCGCTCCCAGGTCTGGCGCACATACTGCTCGGGGCTGAGGCGGTTCAGGCGGGCGCCGAGGCCGGTCGTCTCCAGATCGATCGCATGGATCCGCGCGAGGATCTCGCCGCATTGCTCCGCGAGCTTCGGCCTGATCGTGTCGAGCGCAGGATCACGCACGATCCGCGCGCCGAGCGTCTCACCCTCGAGCCACTCCATGATGAAGCCGTCGCCAAGGCCGTCCTGCGGCGTCAGCACCCAGAAGATCTCGGGCTCGGGCACGCCGGCCGCGCGCGCGGCACGCATCAGCGCGGCTTCGGTGGCCAATCCCGGATAGGCGCCGTGCTTCGGCGCGCCATCGCCCGGCGCCCGCCGCATCGCAAGCTTCCGTTCGCCGTCGTCGGTGCGGATGACGATGCGATAGGTTTCCTGGCTGGCGCCGCCGGAAAGCCGCTCGTACGACACGAGGCTACGGCATCCGTCGATGCGCGCGACGAGAACTGCGGCCAGGGCGCGCTCAAGATCCGTAGCCAAATCAGTCGTCCTGCACGCCTTTGGGCGCGCGTTGCTTCATGAAGCCGAACATGTAGCCGGCGATACGGCGCATCTGAATCTCTTCGGCGCCTTCCGTGATGCGATAGCGACGATGGTGGCGGTAGATGTGCTCGAACGGCTTGTGGCGGGAGTA
>Ga0075365_10001095_pt1 | contig 11787 bp, 7 predicted proteins | sample EndMetdeltDD1765_FD_71387 | JGI IMG/M metagenome (GOLD analysis project Ga0075365, IMG submission 71387) | Populus endosphere microbial communities from Tennessee, USA - Endosphere MetaG P. deltoides DD176-5 | ecosystem: Host-associated > Plants > Roots > Endosphere | place: USA: Tennessee... | reverse complement strand
GCACGGGCCGCACCGCCCTGGCGCGCCTGGCGCGCCTCGGGGTCCTGGCGCTGGCCGGTGGCGGCGTGGCGCCGTACCTGGACACCGCGCCGCGGCTGGCCGACCGCTACCGCTGGGCCACCGGGATCACCGGGGTCACCCGGCCAGCTCGGCGTTGGCGCGGCGTACGGCGTCGCGCATCGCGGCGAGGTCCGGGCCGAGGCGCAGCACCTCGCGCGAGGAGCTGGCCAGGACGGCCGGGTGGTCGCCGAAGATCCGGCGGATGTCGGCGGTGGTGCCGCCCTGGGCGCCGTACCCGGGAGCCAGGACGGGGCCGTTGAACGCCAGGTCCTCCTCGCTCTGCCCGATCGTCGCGCCGATGACCGCGCCGAAGCTGCCGAGCGGCTCGGCGCCGGCGTTGAGGCGGCGCAGGTGGTCCAGGACGGTGCCGGCGACGGTCGGGCCGGCGTCCGTGCGGGCGTGCTGCACCTCGGGGCCCTCCTTGTTCGAGGTCAGCGCGAGCACGAACACCCCGGCGTCATGGCGGCGGGCGGTGTCGATGACCGGGTCGAGCGAGCCGAAGCCGAGGAACGGGCTGAGGGTGATCGCGTCCGAGGCCAGCGGCGAGGCCGGGTCGAGGTAGGCGTCGGCGTAGGCCTGGGAGGTGGACCCGATGTCGCCGCGCTTCACGTCGAGCAGCACCAGCGCGCCCGCGGCCCGCGACGCGGCGATCACCCGCTCCAGGACGGCGATCCCACGGCTGCCGAAGCGCTCGTAGAAGGCCGACTGCGGCTTCACCACCGAGGCGTGCGGCGCCACCGCCTCCACGACCGTGAGCGCGAACCGCTCCAGCCCCGCGACGTCGTCGCCGAGCCCCCACTCGTGCAGCAGCGCGACGTGCGGGTCGATGCCGACGCAGAACGGGCCGCGCTCGGCGATGGCGGCGTGCAGGCGGGATCCGAAGGTGGTCATCAGGTCTCCTCGGTGAGCTCGGCCGCGATCCGGGCGGCGGTGGTGGGGTCGTGCAGCAGGGCGGTGCCGACCTGGACGGCGACCGCGCCGGCCGCGAGGAAGCTGCGGGCGTCGGCCGTGGTGGCGATCCCGCCGGCACCGACCACGTCGGCGTCCGGCAGCGCGCTGTGCACCTCGGTCACGCAGCGCAGGGAGATCGGGCGGATGGCCGGGCCGGAGAGGCCCGCGGGGCGGCCGTCGGGCAGCGCGGCGGGCAGGGCGTCGCCCACCACCACCGCCGCGGCCCCGGCGTCGAGGACCGCGCGGGCGGTCTCGACGACCCGGACCAGGTCGGGGCGGAGCTTGGCCAGCACCGGGAGACCGCGCGGCAGGTCGCGGACCACGGCGGCCACCACGCTCGCGGCCTGGAACGGCTCGCCGCCGACGGCGACCTCGATCGCGGCCAGCCCGGGTGCGGTGGCCAGCCGGCGGGCCAGCTCGGCGTGCTCCCCCAGCGAGGCGCCGGTGATCGACACGACCACCCGGGTGCCGCTGCGGACCAGCGCGGGCAGCTCGGTGGCCAGGAACGGCTCGAGGCCGGGCTGGGGTCCGGGGGCGTGCAGCAGGCCCGAGGGCGTCTCGACGATCCGCGGCGCGTCGGCACCGGGCCGGGCGTCGAGGCTGATCGAGCGGGTGACGAAGGCCCCGATCGCCCCGAGCCCGCCGTACGGCTCCAGCTCGCGGCCGGTCCCGCCGCACCCGGCGGCCACCAGGACGGGGCCGGGCAGCTCCAGGCCCGCGAGGCGGGTCATGCGAGGGCCGCCCAGCGGACCCGGTCGCCCCGGATCACGGGTCCCTCGGTGCAGGCGCGGACCGTGCGGGCCACGCCGTCCTCGCCGATCACCGGCAGCGGGCAGCCGTGGCAGAGCCCGGTCGCGCAGGGCTGCGCCACCTCGACCGCGGTCTGGCTCCAGGCGCCGGCGTCCTCGGCCGCCGCGGCGACCGCGTGCAGGGTGTCGTGCGGACCGGCGGCGTACACGACCTCCGCGCGGGCGCGGGCCAGGGTGTCGACCACGACGTCGGCGACCCGGCCCTTCTGGCCCACCGAGCCGTCGGCGGTGACCACGGTGACCGCGCGGGCCGAGCGGCGCGCCTCCAGCGCGGACAGCAGGTGCGCCTCGTCGCGGCCGGCGACCAGCAGCGTCACCGCGCAGCCGCGCTCGCGCAGCCGCTCCGCCAGCGCGAACAGCGGCGCGGCGGAGACGTCCTCGCCCACCAGCAGGCAGGCGACCGGCTCCTTCGGCAGCGCGAACGGCCGCCCGAGCGGACCGGTCAGCTCGACCTTCGCGCCCGGGCGCAGGCCGGCCAGCCAGCGGCCGGCGACGCCGGTGGGCTCGACGACCAGGTGCAGGGCCGGGCCGTGGCCCCCCACCGGGCGGACCTGGTGGATCCAGTACGACCGGCGCGCCAGCCGGCCCGAGTCGGCCAGCGAGACGGCCAGGAACGTGCCCGGCCGGAAGCGCTCCGCGATCCCGGGCGCCACCAGGGTGAGGTGCTGGTAGGCACCCACGCGCTTGCTGTCGAGCAGCTCCCCGGTGACGTGCAGGCTCATCGGCGGCCCATCAGCCGATGCCGCGCAGCAGGCGCCGCGGCCACCCGGGACCCTCGTAGACGAACGCGGTGTAGCCCTGGAGCAGGTCGGCACCGGCGTCCAGCCGCGCCCGGGCGTCCTCGACGGTGGTGAGGCCACCGACGCCGATCAGGGTGAGGTCCGGCCCGACCCGGCCGCGCAGCAGCCGCAGCACCTCCAGCGAGCGCTGGGTGAGCGGCCGTCCGGAGAGCCCGCCGGCACCGGCCGCCTCGACCTCGGCGTCCGGGCTGACGAGCCCGGCGCGGGAGATCGTGGTGTTGGTGGCGATGATCCCGTCCAGGCCGATGGCCAGCGCCATGTCGGCCACGCCGACGACGTCGTCGTCGGCCAGGTCGGGCGCGATCTTGACCAGCAGCGGCACCGGCGCCGCGGTGACCCCGTCGGCCGTGCGCCGGACGTGCTCCAGCAGCGGCTGCAGCTTCTCGACCGCCTGCAGGTTGCGCAGCCCGGGGGTGTTGGGCGAGCTGACGTTGACCACCAGGTAGTCGGCGTACGGCGCGAGCAGGCGGGTGCTCTTGGCGTAGTCGGCCTCGACCGCCGCCTGGTCGTCGTCGGGCACCACCTTGGTCTTGCCGATGTTCACGCCCAGGACCGGCCCGGGTCGCGAACCGCGCCTCGCCCGCTCCGCACGGGCGGCGAGCCGTCGGGCGACCACCTCGGCACCGTCGTTGTTGAAGCCCATCCGGTTGACCACGGCCCGGTCGGCGGTGAGCCGGAACAGCCGCGGCGTGGGGTTGCCGGGCTGGGGCTCGCCGGTGACCGTGCCGATCTCGACGTGGCCGAAGCCCAGCGCGGCCAGCGCGTCGACGCCGACGGCGTTCTTGTCGAAGCCGGCCGCCAGGCCCAGCCGGTTGGGGAACGTCAGGCCCAGCGCCCGCACCGGCGCCCGCGGCGGCCGGCGGAGGGCCAGCACCCCTCCGGCCGCCCGGATCGCCCCGAAGCCCAGGTGGTGGGCCCGCTCCGGGTCGATCCGGGTGGCGACGTGGTCGAAGAGCAGGTCGTAGGGTTTCGAGGCTCGCTCCGCTCGCACCTCAACCACCGTCCCCGGCTCGCTGGGCTCGCACCTCAACCACCGTTCCGGGTGGCCCACTCCTGCAGGCTGCGCACCCCGATGTCGCCGCGGCGCATCGCCTCGATGCCCTGCACGGCGGCGCCCAGGCCCTGGACGGTGGTGATGCACGGGACGTTGGCGCGCACGGCGGCGGTGCGGATCTCGTAGCCGTCGAGGCGGGCCTGACCACCGGTGCCCGCGCCGTACGGCGTGTTGACGATCAGCTGGATCTCGCCGTCGAGGATGAGCTGGACGGTGGTCCGCTCGCCGTTCGGACCCTCGCCCTCGAAGTGCTTGCGCACCACGGTGGACGGGACGCCGTTGCGGCGCAGCACCTCGGCGGTGCCCTGGGTCGCGAGGATCTCGAAGCCCAGGTCGGCCAGGACCTTGACCGGGAAGATCATCGAGCGCTTGTCGCGGTTGGCCATCGAGACGAACACCCGGCCGGTGGTGGGCAGCGGCCCGAACGCGGCGGTCTGCGACTTCGCGAACGCCGTCCCGAAGTCGGCGTCCATGCCCATCACCTCGCCGGTCGACTTCATCTCCGGGCCCAGCACCGTGTCGACCTGCTGGCCGTCGGGGGTGCGGAACCGGTTGAACGGCATCACCGCCTCCTTCACCGCGATCGGCTGGTCGGCCGGCAGGTTGCCGCCGTCGCCGGTCGCGGGCAGCAGGCCGGCGGCGCGCAGCTCGGCGACCGACTCCCCCAGCATCACCCGGGCCGCGGCCTTGGCCAGCGGCGTCGAGGTCGCCTTGGACACGAACGGCACCGTCCGCGACGCGCGCGGGTTGGCCTCCAGGACGTAGAGGATGTCCGAGCCGAGCGCGAACTGGATGTTCAGCAGGCCCCGGACACCGACGCCGCGGGCGATGGCCTCGGTGGCCTCGCGGATCCGCTCGACCTCGCGCTCGCCGAGGGTGATCGGCGGCAGCGCGCACGACGAGTCGCCGGAGTGGATGCCGGCCTCCTCGATGTGCTCCATGACGCCGCCGAGGAACAGCTCCTCGCCGTCGAAGATCGCGTCCACGTCGATCTCGACCGCGTCGTCGAGGAACCGGTCGACCAGCACCGGCGCCTCGCGCGAGATCAGCCCGGCGGCGACGTACTTCTCCAGGTAGGCCTGCAGCGCGTCGTCGCCGTACACGATCTCCATGCCGCGCCCGCCGAGCACGTAGGAGGGCCGCACCAGCACCGGGTAGCCGATCTCGGCGGCGATCCGCTGCGCCTCGGGGTACGACGTGGCGGTGCCGTGCTTGGGCGCCACCAGGCCCGCCTCGGCCAGCACCCGCCCGAAGGCGCCGCGCTCCTCGGCCAGGTCGATGGAGTCGGGCGAGGTGCCGACGATCGGGACGCCGGCCGCCGCGAGACCCTGGGCGAGGCCGAGCGGGGTCTGGCCGCCGAGCTGGCAGATCACGCCGGCGATCGGCCCGGCCAGGGTCTCGGCGTGCACGACCTCCAGGACGTCCTCGAGGGTGAGCGGCTCGAAGTAGAGCCGGTCGGAGGTGTCGTAGTCGGTGCTGACCGTCTCGGGGTTGCAGTTGACCATCACGGTGTCGTAGCCGACCTCGCTGAGCGCGAGGCTGGCGTGCACGCAGGAGTAGTCGAACTCGATGCCCTGCCCGATCCGGTTCGGCCCGGAGCCGAGGATGATCACCGCCGGCCGCTCGCGCGGGGCGACCTCGCTCTCCTCGTCGTAGGAGGAGTAGTGGTACGGCGTCTTCGCCGCGAACTCGGCGGCGCAGGTGTCGACGGTCTTGTAGACCGGCCGGATGCCGAGCGCGTGCCGCACGCCGCGGACCACGTCGGCGCTCATGCCGCGGATCTTGCCGATCTGGTGGTCGGAGAAGCCGTGCCGCTTGGCCAGGCGCAGCAGCTCGGGGGTCAGCTCGGGCGCGGCGGTGACCTCGGCCGCGATCTCGTTGATCAGCACCAGCTGGTCCACGAACCACGGGTCGATGCCGGTGGCGTCGAAGACCTCCTCGGGCGTCGCGCCGGCCCGGATCGCGTCCATGACCCGCTTGAGCCGGCCGTCGGTGGGGACCGCGATCTCCTCCAGCAGGGCGGCCTTGTCGAGCTCGACGTACTCCTGGTGCCAGTCGAAGACGGCGTCGGAGGACTCCAGGGAGCGCAGCGCCTTCTGCAGCGCCTCGGTGAAGTTGCGGCCGATGGCCATCGCCTCGCCCACCGACTTCATGTGGGTGGTCAGGCGCCGGTCCGCGCCGGGGAACTTCTCGAACGCGAACCGCGGCACCTTCACCACGACGTAGTCCAGGGTCGGCTCGAAGGAGGCCGGCGTCTCGGCGGTGATGTCGTTGGGGATCTCGTCGAGGGTGTAGCCGATGGCCACCTTGGCCGCGATCTTGGCGATCGGGAAGCCGGTCGCCTTCGAGGCCAGGGCACTGGAGCGGCTGACCCGCGGGTTCATCTCGATCACGATGACCCGGCCGTCGGCGGGGTTGACGGCGTACTGGATGTTGCAGCCGCCGGTGTCGACGCCGACCTCGCGGATGATGCCGATGGCCAGGTCGCGCAGGTGCTGGTACTCGCGGTCGGTCAGCGTCATCGCCGGGGCGACGGTGATCGAGTCGCCGGTGTGCACGCCCATCGGGTCGAGGTTCTCGATCGAGCAGATGATGACGACGTTGTCGGCCTGGTCGCGCATCACCTCCAGCTCGTACTCCTTCCACCCGATGATCGACTCCTCGATCAGCACCTCGGTGGTGGGGCTGGCGGCCAGGCCGGCGCCGGCGATGCGGGCCAGCTCGGTCTCGTCGAAGGCGATGCCGGAGCCGGTGCCGCCCATGGTGAACGACGGGCGGATCACCACCGGGTAGCCGAGCTCGGCGACCGCCTGCTCGCAGTCGTCCATCGAGTGGCACACGAAGCTGCGGGCGGTCTCCCCGCCCACCTTCGCCACGATCGCGTTGAACAGCTCGCGGTTCTCGCCGCGGTGGATGGCCTCGAAGCTGGCGCCGATCATCTCGACGCCGTACTTCTCCAGGATCCCGCGCTCGTGCAGCGCGATGGCCGCGTTGAGCGCGGTCTGGCCGCCCAGGGTCGGCAGCAGCGCGTCGGGGCGCTCCTTGGCGATCACCTGCTCGACGAACTCGGGGGTGATCGGCTCGACGTACGTCGCGTCGGCGAACTCCGGGTCGGTCATGATCGTGGCCGGGTTGGAGTTGACCAGGATGACCCGGATGCCCTCCTCCTTCAGGACCCGGCAGGCCTGGGTGCCGGAGTAGTCGAACTCGCAGGCCTGGCCGATGACGATCGGGCCGGAGCCGATCACCATCACGCTCCTGATGTCCTCGCGCTTCGGCATGTCAGGCCTCCTTCCGCTCGGTCATCAGATCGACGAACCGGTCGAAGAGGTACGCCGCGTCGTGCGGGCCGGCGGCGGCCTCGGGGTGGTACTGGACGGAGAAGCTCTTCAGCGCCCCCTCGGGCGTGCGGAGCTCGAGTCCCTCGACCACGTCGTCGTTGAGGCAGACGTGGCTGACGCTCGCGACGCCGTACGGCGTGGTCGTGCTGCCCTCCAGCGGCGCGTCGACGGCGAAGCCGTGGTTGTGGGCGGTGACCTCGACCTTGCCGGTGGTGCGGTCCATGACCGGCTGGTTGATGCCGCGGTGGCCGTAGGTCAGCTTGTAGGTGCCGAAGCCGAGGGCGCGGCCGAAGAGCTGGTTGCCGAAGCAGATGCCGAAGTACGGCAGGTCCTGGGCCAGCGCGCCCTGCAGCACCTCGATCTGCTGGGTGGTCGCGGCCGGGTCGCCCGGGCCGTTGGAGTAGAAGAGCCCGTCGGGCCCGACGGCCCGGATGTCGTCGAGCGTGGCGCTCGCCGGCAGCACGTGCACCTCGATGCCGCGCTCGGCCATCCGGTAGGGCGTCATGGTCTTGATGCCGAGGTCGAGGGCGGCGACGGTGAACCGCCTCTCGCCGTGGGCGGGGACGACGTAGGCCTGCTTGGTCGAGACCTCGCTGGCCAGCTCGGCGCCGGCCATCTCGCCTGCGGCGCGGACCCGCTCCAGCAGCGCGGCCGGGTCCGTCTCGGTGCTGGAGATCCCCACGCGCATCGCGCCGCGGTCGCGCAGGTGGCGGGTGAGCGCGCGGGTGTCGACGCCGCAGATGCCGACGACGCCCTGCTCGCGCAGCTCGTCGTCGAGCGAGCGGCGGCTGCGGTGGTTGCTGGGCACCCGGGCGGGGTCGCGGACGACGTACCCGGCGACCCAGATGCGCGACGACTCGGGGTCCTCGTCGTTGACCCCGGTGTTGCCGATGTGCGGGGCCGTCATCACCACCACCTGGCGGTGGTAGGACGGGTCGGTCAGCGTCTCCTGGTAGCCGGTCATGCCGGTGTTGAAGACCGCTTCGCCGAAGGTCTCGCCGGGGGCGCCGTAGGCCTCGCCGGTGAAGGTGCGACCGTCCTCGAGGACCAGGATCGCGGGGGCATGCAGGGGCACGCCGTACCTCCTTCTCCGCCTCACGGGACGGATCGTTAAAGGATGTCGAACTCGGCCCGACCCTACCAGCGGCCGGACCGTCCTACGATCAGCGGATGCTGCCCCGGACGGCCGTCCTGGAACGGGACGCGGAGCTGGCGGCGCTCGCCGGCGCCGCCCGGGCCGCCGCGACCGGCGCCGGGTCCGTCGTGCTGGTCTCCGGGGAGGCCGGGATCGGCAAGTCGAGCCTGGTCGGCGAGCTGCGCCGGACGCTGCCGGACGCCCGGCTGCTCACCGGCCGGTGCGACGACCTGGCCACCCCCCGGGTGCTCGGCCCGCTGCGGGACCTGGCGGGCAGCGTGGGCGCGGACCTGTCCCGGGCGCTGCGCGCACCGGGCGAGCGGGACGCGCTGTTCACCGCGGTGCGCGACGAGCTGGACTGGACCGGCCACGCGACGGTGCTGAGCGTCGAGGACGTGCACTGGGCCGACGAGGCCACCCTCGACCTGCTGCGCTGGCTGGGCCGGCGGATGGCCGACCTGCCGGCGGTGCTGGTGCTGACCTACCGCGACGACGAGCTCGACGGCGCCCACCCGCTGCGCCGCCTGCTGGCGGCGCTCGCGACGGCGCCGGCGGTGACCCGGCTCCCCCTGGCTCCGCTGTCCGGGCAGGCGGTACGGACCCTGGCCGGCCCGGCGGCGGGCCCGGCCGTCCTCGCGCTGACCGGCGGCAACCCGTTCCTGGTCCACGAGGTGCTGGCCTCCCCCGACGCCGTGCCGGCCAGCGTGGTCGACCTGGCCCTGGCCCGGCTGCACCGGCTCGACCCGCCCTCGCGCGACGCGGTGGAGCGGCTCAGCGTGATCACGGCGACCGCCGACCGGGACCTGGTCGACGCCCTGGTGCCTGGCGGGCTGGCCGCGCTGGCCGGCGCCGAGGAGCACGGGCTGCTGCTGGTCGAGCCCCGCCGGGTCGCGTTCCGCCACGAGCTGACCCGGCGTGCCGTCGTCGACGCGCTGCCCGCGGCCCGCCGTACGGCGCTGAACGCGGCCGCGCTGGCCGTCCTGGAGACCCGGCCCGGGCCGGACCCGGCGCAGCTGGTCCACCACGCCCTCGGTGCCGGCGACGCGCGGGCCGTCGTACGCCACGGGCCGGCGGCGGCCGCGGCCGCGGTGACCGGGCGGGCACACCGCCAGGCCGCCGACCACCTGCGGGCGGTGCTGGTGCACCGGGACTCCTTCGAGCCGCCCGACCTCGCCGGCCTGCTCGAGGGCTCGGCGCGGGCCTGCTACACCGTCGGCGACCGGGAGCGCAGCGCCCTGGGCGACCAGGAGGAGGCGGTCGCGATCCGCCGTGGTCTCGGCGACCCGGTCGCCCTCGGCTCGTCGCTGCGGTGGCTCTCGCGGATCGCCTGGTGGGTCGGCGACCGGCACCGCGCCGAGGAGACCGCGGCCGAGGCGGTCGAGGTGCTCGCGGGCACGGCCGACCGGCGCGAGCTCGCCCTGGCCCTGAGCAACGTCTCCCAGCTGGCGATGCTGGCGGAGCGGATGGCGGAGGCGGTGCGGACGGCCGAGCAGGCGATCGCGCTCGCCCACGAGGTCGGCGACCGGGCCGTGCTCTCCCACGCCCTCAACAACCTCGGCACCGCGCGGTGGGCCCAGGACGAGCCCGGCGGGCGGGCGCTGGTCGAGCAGGCGCGCGACGTCGCCCTCGCCGCCGGCCTCTCCGAGCACGCGAGCCGGGCCTACTGCAACGTCGTGTGGCAGCTGCTGGTGCACCTGCGGCCCGAGGAGGCCGGCCGCGAGCTGGTGGCCGGGATCGAGCACGCCGAGGCCGACGAGCAGGTGGTCTTCTACAAGTACCTCACCGTCGAGCGGGGCCTCGTCGCTCTGGCCGGGGCCCGCTGGGCGGCGGCGGCCGCGGACGCGGAGGTGGGCCTGGACGCGACCAGCCCGATCCGCTGCACCGCCCTGTTCGTCCTGGGTCGCGTCGCGCTGCGCACCGGGGCGCCCGCCGACGAGCTCGTCGAGGAGTGCTGGCGCCTGGGGCGCGGGCTCGACGAGCTGCAGCGCACCGCCCCCGCCGCCGGCCTGGTCTGCGAGGCGGCCTGGCTGCGGGGCGACCACGAGCGGGTGCGCCGCATCGGCCGCGAGGTGTACGACGAGGCCTGCCGCGTCGGGTCGCTCCCGTGGCGGGTCGAGGCGGCGCACTGGCTGCGCCTGGCCGGCGACCCGGTGGACCCGGCCGGTCTCGAGGGCTGCCCGCACCCGTACGCACGCTCGGCGCTGGGCGACTGGCGGGGCGCCGCGGCCGGGTGGGCGGCCGCGGGCTACCCCTACGAGGCCGCCGCGGCGTTGACCCTGGGCGACGAGGAGGCGGTCCTCACCGGGCTGGCGGAGCTCGACGCCCTGGGCGCGCTCGGCCTGGCGACCCGGGTCCGCGACGACCTGCGTCGCCGGGGCACGGTCCGGGTCCCGCGCGGCCCGACCCCGGCGACCCGGCTCAACGTCGCCGGGCTGACCGCACGCCAGGTCGACGTCCTGGAGCTGCTGGCGGCGGGCTGCTCGAACGCGGCGATCGCCGAGCGGCTGGTGCTCTCGGTGCGCACCGTCGACCACCACGTCGCGGCCCTGATGGCCAAGCTGGGGGCCCGGACGCGGCACGAGGCCGTCGCCCGGGCGACCGAGCAGGGGTGGGCGCTCAGGCCGTGACGGACGCCGTCGCCTCGGCGGCGAGCGCCACGGAGCGCAGCCGGGCCTGCGTCGTGGTCGCCTGGTGGGCGGTGATCAGCTCGTCGGCGCCGGAGCGCTCGGCGAAGGCGCGCAGGTAGGCGCCGACCTCGCTCACCGTGCCGACCGCGGCGTTGCCGAACATCTGGTCGACCTGGCCGGCCGCACCCCGGCGCAGCAGCACGTCGGCCTCGGTGTCGGAGAGGTCCTGGCCCCCGCCGAAGAGCCGGACGGCGATGGAGCGCCGCATCGCCTCGCGGTGCTCGAGCGCCTCCTCGACGGTGTCGGCGGCGATCACGTTGACCCCCGCGACGACGTACGGCGCCTGGAGCTGGGCGGAGGGCCGGAACTCCCGGCGGTACGCCGCCACCGCCGCCTCCAGCGCCTGCGGCGCGAAGTGGCTCGCGAACGCGTAGGGCAGCCCGAGCTGCGCGGCGAGGTGGGCGCCGAACAGCGAGGAGCCGAGGACGTAGAGCGGGACGTGCGAGCCGGCGCCCGGGACGGCCTGGACGCCCGGCACCCGGGAGTCGCCGGAGAGGTAGCCCTGCAGCTCCAGCACGTCCTCGGGGAACCGGTCGGACGAGGTGGGGTCGCGGCGCAGGGCGTACATGGTGTTCTGGTCCGAGCCGGGCGCCCGGCCGAGGCCGAGGTCGATCCGGCCCGGGTACATCGCCTCGAGGGTGCCGAACTGCTCGGCGATGGTGAGCGGGGCGTGGTTGGGCAGCATCACGCCGCCGGCGCCGAGCCGGATCGTCGAGGTGTGCGCGCCGACGTGGGCGATCAGCACGCTGGTGGCCGAGGACGCGATGCCGGGCATGTTGTGGTGCTCGGCGTACCAGACCCGCTGGTAGCCGTGGGCCTCCGCCTGCCGGGCCAGCGCGACGCTGGCGGCGATGCTGGCGGTGACGCTCTCCCCCTTCGCGATCGGGGCGAGGTCGAGGACGGAGAGGCGCAGAGTCATACCGGGCTCAACCCCGCCGACGGCGGCTCTG
>Ga0075365_10001094_pt1 | contig 11788 bp, 6 predicted proteins | sample EndMetdeltDD1765_FD_71387 | JGI IMG/M metagenome (GOLD analysis project Ga0075365, IMG submission 71387) | Populus endosphere microbial communities from Tennessee, USA - Endosphere MetaG P. deltoides DD176-5 | ecosystem: Host-associated > Plants > Roots > Endosphere | place: USA: Tennessee... | reverse complement strand
ACGGGGACGACGAGCTTGCAACCCTCCGCCTTTGAGCGCCTCAGCCAACCGATCCGGCGCTGGATCTGGACACAGAAGTGGCAGCGGCTGAGGGACGTTCAGGAGAAGGCGATCCCTGCCGTTCTCGCGGGCGGCGACGTCGTCGTATCTGCCCGCACGGCTGCTGGAAAGACTGAAGCCGCGATCCTGCCATTGTTGACCCGCGTCCTCGAGGGCGATGGTCGCGACGGCTTCCGCATTCTCTACGTCAGCCCGCTCAAGGCGCTCATCAACGACCAGTACCGTCGGCTAGAGACCCTTTGCGAGGCCTGCGACATTCCGCTGCATAAGTGGCACGGCGACGTGTCGGCTGACGCCAAGTCGAGGGCGCGGAAGAACCCGAGCGGGGTCGTGCTGATCACGCCGGAATCGCTGGAGGCGCTGCTCGTCCGCCGGGGCAAGGAAGTACGTTTCCTGTTCTCCTCGCTGGAGGCCATCGTCATCGACGAGCTCCACGCCTTCATCGGGACCGAGCGAGGCATGCAGCTTCAGTCCATCCTCAATCGGATCGAGATTGAATGCGGTCGGGAGCGGATCGATCGCATCGGCCTCTCGGCGACGCTTGGGGATATGCGGCTGGCCGCCGACGCGCTCCGGCCCGCCGGCGGTGCGCACGTCTCGGTAATCGAGGGCAACGACGAAGGTAACGGCCTCAAACTGCAAATTCGCGGATACTACGACAAGGAAGGAGCCACCAAGGACGAAAGTGACGAAGTCGGTGAGACGCGGCCGGACAGAGAGGTGGAGGAGCGGCACGGCATCCCGGAACGCCTCGCCGACGACCTCTTCCGCTTCCTGCGAGGGCACCGCAACCTGTTATTCGGCGGATCTAGGGAACGGGTTGAACTCTATGCGGATCGCCTCCGCCTGATGTGTGAGGAGAACCGGGTCCCGAACGAGTTCTTTCCTCATCATGGTAGCCTGTCCAAGGCCGAACGTGAGGATGTCGAGCTCAGGCTACGGGACGATCCCCGGCCAACGACCGCCGTCGCTACGACGACCTTGGAACTCGGCATCGATATCGGCGAAGTGGAATCTGTTGCCCAGATCGGGCCGGGCTTTTCAGTGTCGTCGCTCAGGCAGCGCCTTGGCCGTTCGGGACGACGTGCCGGAAGCCCGGCCGTCATGCGGATGTTCGTCATCGAGCGCAATCCGAGCCGCGGGCAGCATCCGCTCGAGCGCCTGAACCTCGGGCTGGTCCAATCGATCGCCATGATCGAGTGCCTCAAGGACGGCTGGTGCGAGCCACCTGCGCCGACGGGCGTCCACCTTTCGACACTCCTTCACCAAGTCCTCGCGCTCATCCTTCAGAAAGGGGGTGTTTCACCGCAGACCGCTTGGAAAGTCATATGCGACCGCGGGCCGTTCAGGTCAGTTGATCGCGCGACATTCGCCGATCTGCTGCGCTGCATGGCGTCGCCGGAGAACCAGCTGATCGAGCAATCGCCCGAGGGCCTACTGATGATCGGCGAGTTCGGGGAGAGGATCACCGAGGCGCACGACTTCTACCCGGTGTTCTCGACGGAGCGTGAGTACCGGATCATGCACGACGCGAGGACGCTTGGCACATATCCGCTGGACTCGGCGATAAGGTCTGGCGAGACGCTGATTTTCGCCGGGCGGCGCTGGCAGGTTCTCGAGGTGGACGACGCCACTCGGGTCATAACAGTGAAACCGACCCGTGGCGGCAAGCCGCCGCGTTTCAGCGGAAATAGCGGTGGACTGCACGATCGCATCGCGCTGGAAATGAAGCGCGTGCTCCAGGGCAGCGAGCAATACGCCTACATTGACCGCGTCGCTGCGGAAATGTTGGGCAACGCTCGGGCGTGTTTTGGTGAACTTGGGTTGGCCACGCAGTCGATCCTGCCATACGCCGATGGCGCTCTGGTTCTCCCTTGGATTGGGACCAGGAAGTTGACCACCCTCGCCCTCGCTTTCCTCTCGCGAGATTTCCGGACCGCACAGTATCAGCACTCCCTGGAGCTCCAGGACTGCGATCCCGAAGGCATCGATCAATGCCTCGGTCGATGGGCTGCGGGAGACGTGCCGACAATCGACGCCCTGATGACAGGGGTTGCCCGACCGAATGTTGCACGCTTCGACAATCATCTCTCATGGGACCTAATGACGATGGTCACCGTCCGGGAACGGCTTGATTATGGAGCTCTCCAAGGCATTGCCAGTAGCCTTTGCGAAGACAACGAAGCGAACCCAGAGAGGTAGCCTCAGCGGGCCGTTAACGAGGAGGTTTAAGCTATTGAAGGGATCCGAACCTAAAACCTGTAGTCTCAGCATCCTTGAAATTATGTATCTATCTAATTTCGTTTGCGAAAGTTGGTCTTGCGCCTCTCACGACTGGACTAGTTGAAGCTAACCATCACACACATCACTTTCACGTAGGGCGTGCCACTCCATCGACGATTTGCTTAGGAGAAAGTTGCTCAAAAGTTTGGCAGCCTTGATCTTGACCATGAAAATTGGGAGTGAAGTACCTTCAAGGCCATCAAAGTAAGCCTTTGCTTTATCCTGATCTACTGTGGCCCTAAGATCATCAAACCGACCATACTCATTGAGATTAGATTCCGTGAGATGAGTGCTCATCAAAGCAATCAGCTTCGCAGCATCCAACCCCAAAGCTGATGCGATAGCCACCACTGCTTTATCGATGGCGGCTATCTTGTAGTCTGCCAGGTAGTCACGAAAGGTTCGATTGGGGTCAACTCGCACATCACCACGTTGGACGTCGTGCAAGAACATCCGGGCGAACTTTTGGTCCTCCTGCGAGAGCGACGTGAACGACTTATGTAACTCGGCTAAGGTCGCCTCCTTGGACGAACCGTCGCCGGTTTGCAATTCCTTGAGGTACTTGGCAAAGCGCGAGTTCATGTAGTCGGCGTCGATCTTGCCGGTGTCGATCTCGGTGATGTGGCTGTCGATGTCGAACGGAATGCTCTCTCCGGCACCGCCACCGCCAGCCCCCAGTTCCTTGTAGCGCTGCAGCAGCGTCAGGTATTGCTGCTGAGTGATCGCCACCGCTATCGTCTGCTTGGGCTCGGCGTCGAATTCGTAGACTGCCTTGTCCCAGGTGAAGCCCTGAATCTTGGCTGCTTCCAAGATGGCGCTGAACCGGTTGAACTGTTTGGCGAAAGCTGCCCGCGCAGCCAAGTCGTCGGGTAGCTTGGCGAAGTCAGTGACGCCCGCCGCGTTGAAGATGGCGCTGATTTCGGTGAAGCTGTCGTTCAAGCGCTCCAGGTTCCGGGGCAGCTGGTCGGCAAAGAGGCCGATGGGCTTGTCACCGGAATACAGCTTCACCGCCGCTTCCACGTTGCGCTTCATCGTGTGTGGCTTGCGGTAGTAGCGGATCGTGCCAAACGGCTTGTCGGGCCCGAACAGCCGGTTGGTGCGTGAGAACGCCTGAATTATGTTCTCGTATTCCAGCAGTTTGTCGCAGTACAGCGTGTTGACCCACTTCGAGTCGAAGCCAGTGAGCATCTGGTGCACCACGATCAGCAGATCCAGCCGTATCTCCGGTTCGGCCTCAACCCGGATGTAGGGTGCCTTGTGGGCCAGTCTTGCTGCCAGGTCCTTCTTGAAGTTCGCGTGGGTTCCCATGTCGAACCTCTGCCCATAGGTAGTGTTGTAGTCCTTTATGATCTCTTCCAGCCCTTCTGCCTTAAAGGCTGGATCGGTACCGCCGGTGTCGTCATCGCTGATGTGTGGGTCGAACAGCGCGGTGATCTTCAGCGTCGGGCACTGCGCCTTCATCAGACGGTAGTAGATGATCGCTTCGGTGATGCTGCTGGTGGCAAAGATGGCGTGGAACTTCCCGGCCTGGCTCAGCACCTCCCAGTTGTCGGCGATGTCCTTCAGCACAGCTTGGCGGTGCTCGTCGCGCTCGTACTGGGCGTTCGGCAGGTAATCTTCAATGCCGCGCTGGTACTCGCCAGCCGCGTCGCGGTAGCCCGCCATCGGCACGTCGCTCATGTACCGGTTGAAGACCTCTTTCTTCCTCGCGTCTGCAAATGCCGCGGTCACGGTCGCTGCCTTGGCTCTTTCCAACGCCACCGCCTGCCGCAGGTTACGGTCACGGTAGGTCAGAACTTGATAGGGGTCGAAGCCCAGCACGTTTTTGTCGCGGATGCCGTCGGCAATGCTGTAGCGGTGCAGCTCATCCCCGAAGACATCCGTCGTGGTGTTGTCTTTGCGAACATTCTCCTTGTGGATGGGCGTGCCGCTGAAGCCGAAAAACACAGCGCCCGGGAAGCTCGCCTTGATGTCAGCTAACATGTCGCCAAAGGTGGAGCGGTGGCACTCGTCCACGATAAACACGATGCGCTTGCCGCGCATGGTCTCCAGATCGTGCGTCTTCAAGCCATCGGCGTCGTTCGTGATCCGGCTCATCTTCTGTATAGATGTGACGATAAGGGTGTCTGCAGGTGCGGTGCTCTTCAGCGTCTTGACCAGCACCCCGGTGTTCTCCGTAGCCTGCACTCGGTTGCTGTCACCGGCAAAGTCCCGGTAGGCCTTCAGCGTCTGCGTGCCCAGCTCCACCCGGTCCAGTAGGAACACTACCTTGTCGGCGTCTTTGGAGTTGGCGATGAGCTGGGCCGCCTTGAAGCTCGTCATCGTCTTGCCCGAACCTGTGGTGTGCCAGATGTAGCCACCCAAGCGATTCGGGTTCTTCCAGTCGGTCTTGGCCACTTTGTCTGAAACGGCGTGCGCGGCATAGTACTGGTAGCTGCGCATCACCTTCAGCACGCCGTCGGCCTCGTCGGCCACGGTGTAGAAACCGATCAACTGGTGCGCCATGGGAATGGACAGCAGGCTGGAGGTGAAGCTCTTCCAGTCGTTGATGGGCTCGTTGTTGAAGTCGGCCCAGTGGAAGGCGTAGTCCTTGTTGAACTTGCCGTCCGGCCCTGGGTTGGCGAAGTACATCGCTTCGCTAGGCTCCATGGCCACAAAGATCTGGACCAGCGAAAACAGGCCGGTGAACACGCCGTCGCGTGCGTACTTCTGGATCTGGTTGTAGGCCTGGCTGACCGGCACACCGCTCTTCTTCAGCTCGATGTGGATCACCGGCATGCCGTTGATCAGCAGTAGTAGGTCACCCCGGCGGTCATGCTGCAACTCAGAGGCGCGGGTGTAGCGGGGCTGCTGGGCGATCTGGTAGCGGCTTTGCCCGGCGGCAATCTCATGCCGGTCATAGACCTTCAGGCTCACCTCCTTGCCAAAGTGCAGCGGGTCAGCCGGGTTGTCCCGCGTGATGGCCACCGTCTTGCCGTTGATGAAGCCGTTCAGCTTCAGCGGCGTGCGCAAGGCCACGATCTGCTCCATGACCTGCTGCATTTCGCTGTCGGTCAGCGGCACCTCGTTCAGCCGGTCTTTGCCGCGGTTGTTTTCGAAGAGGATCTGCTTCCAGTTCGCCAGCAGGTCTGCCTCGCTGGGGCACTTGATGACCTCCAACTCACCCCAGCCGCGTTGCCGCAGCTCGTGGATGACAGCAGATTCGAATTCGGATTCGTTGGCAAACGTAGTCATGGGCAAGGCTCTTAGGCAAACATCTTTTCCAAAAGCGCCGATTTTATTTGCCGGAGCTTCTGGATCTGAACAGCATGATTCGCAATTAAATCAGCGAGATAGAAAAAATAGGATCCTATTTTCTTCTGCTCATCAATGCCAGGAATATCGACCGGCGTGTGCTTTGCCTGCTCAATGGTGTAATGCCCAATAGTGCCGATGTGAGAGATGCTTTCTAAATATTTAGAGAACACTACGGAGCAAAAGTATGAATACAAATACCTACTATCAATACAATCTGGTACCTTTAGCCAAAGCAGGTCTGCGTCCTTGAAGTACAGGGGCTCATCGGACGTGACTAGGTATGGAATTCCAATTGACCCGCCCCCAGTAATAAGAATATCCCCCTGTCTAATTCGCCCCACCTTCTTGGACAGATCCTGGAACAGCTCAGGTGAAATGAATGCCTTCGAATTTTTCTCTCCGTTGTAATGCGCTACAACATCGCTCGTCCGAAAAAATGGCACCCCAGAGCTTGTCCATTGATGTTTGTGAACCCGGGCTGCCGACGTGATGGGCATGAGTTCTCCGAGCTTTTTCTTCTTCCAATCCCTAGAAAATCCCTGGAATCGAACTTCAGGGGCCGACGTTTCCGACTTTGGAAACATCTTCTCAAGCATGGCCATTTTCAGAGCCAGCAGCTTGTCATGCTTGCGCTGATGCAACGTGATCACCCGATCGACGCCTCGAAAGCACTGACTGATACTACTTTGCTCCTGAACATCAGGGAGCGTCACACTCCGCTTCTTCCAATCATCAGCATCGAAAAACAACTTCTCGATATCTACTCCGTAGGAGCTCAGAAAGAACTTCCTGCGCATCGCGGGCAAGCCCGCCACGATGGAGAGGAATTCCGTTAGGAGCTTCTCGCTGTCGACTGCGGTCAGATACTCGTTCGACACTATGGCGCCATCCAAGGCCGGCGGCACGATGCCGGTCGCCCCGTGGACCACTTGGCGCTTGGAAATGACGAAGTCACCCGGCTTGAGCTGGGCGTAGTTCTTCACCAGGATCTCGCGCCCCAGCAGGTGGCCACGAGAAACGACACCTTCGTTGCGCCGCTTGACCGTGATGAGCTCGTAGCGCTGCTCGTCCTCCAGCAAGATAGGACGACGCTTCTCGGCGAGGACGTCGCCAATCTTTTCATCCGCCCACGGCTCGCTGTATGCCTTGAAGCGAACGCGTGGCACCTTTGCTTTGATCTGGTCCGCCATGTCAGGTCCCCGCCAACAAGGTCTTCAGCTCCTCAATGCCCTTGAGGTCAAACTCGCCGCCATGCAGTTCGCCCAGCATCCCCACTAGGGCATCCTCAGCTTGCTGGATGTCGCGAGCGTTGTCGGCGTAGGTGATCCGGTATTTCTCAACCAAGGATTGTAGATTGGCAGCGAGGGTGGACATCACCAGGCTAGGCAAGCGATGCAGCTCGTCCACCAGCGGTGAGAGCCACTTGCTTTCGAGCAGGGCGATAACCTGTTCGTCGCTGAGCGATTCAACGGTGCCCTTGGTCTTCAAGTGAAGTGCAGCGGCGTCCTTTTTGATGGCCGTCTTCAGTGACTTTTCCTTGGCCAGCGCTTTGGCTGATTGGATGATCTTGGCCTCATAGGATTCAGGGTCGAGCGCAGCGGTGACGTTCGCATCGGCCTCGAGCTCTTTGGCTTCCTTGGCTACGGCCGCCGCAACGAACTTGTCGCCCGTTTCGTTGAAGGTGTCTTTGGCCTTGTCTTCGTCGTTGAAGCCTTCCAGCAGTTCCTCCAGCTGACCAACCACCTCGGCCAGTTCGGCCTCCATCTTATGAAGGGCCTCCAGCTCCTTCTTGTGGTGGGCCAACTGCACCAGGTCAAAGTGCAGAATGCGGCCTTTCCAGCCGTCCTGCACCTCCACGTCCTTCCCGTCCTTTTTCTTGACAACGAAGTTCGGGTCCACCACGCGTGTGGCATCAAAGCCTTCGGTCTGCAGGATTTCCAGATCCACGGCGATGGACTGCCAATGGTCGGCGAGGACCTGATAGGCTTGGTACTTGTCGATGAGGGGCACCGTTCCGACCCTGGCCAAGCGCTCGAAGAGTTGGTCGCAGATCAACGCCTCCTGGCGAGGAACCTGCAGCGAGAGCATCTTGCCGATCAGCTCACTGTGCAGCCAGGGTTTGAAGCCGTCGAACGCACGCTTGAAGTCCTCGTTGAACTTCGTCACTTCAGGGTGCTGGTTCACGGTCGCAGCCAAGTCATCCGCCTTCGGCTTGGCGTACGGCGAGCCATCCAAAGTGAACAAGGCGGTACGCAGATTGGGGAAGGCCGTCCAGAAATCCGCCCACGCGTCCAGTTCGCTCATCGGAATGCCGCCGAACATCGAGGCATAAAGGTCCCAACTCTCGCGCGGCTCAGACGAGTCCACGTACCGAGGTATGTTGAGGTTGTAGTCGTTGGCCTCGCCTTGCAACTCGGTCTTGGGCACCAGACGGCTGAAGCCGGGCACGGTGGCGCGGGCGATCACTACATCGGTGATCTTCTTGATATCACAAGCGCGTAGCTTGTTGTTCTTGCCCTCTCTCGCGAAGCCCTTGGAGGCATCCACGAACAGCACATCGCTGCTCTCGCGCTTTTGCCTCAATACGAGGATGACAGTCGGGATACCGGTACCGAAGAAGATATTGGACGGCAAGCCGATGATCGTGTCGAGGTGGTTGTTCTCGATCAGCTGCTTGCGGATGACGCCTTCCTCCCCACCCCGGAACAGCACGCCGTGAGGCAGGACGATTGCCATGATGCCGTTGGGCTTCAGGTGGTACAGGTCGTGCAGCAGGAAGGCGTAGTCCGCCTTTGACTTGGGGGCCATGCCGAAACGGGCGTAGCGCGGGTCAGCATCTTTGTGCTGCGGGTCCCACTTCTGTGAGTAGGGCGGGTTCGACACCACCGCGTCCAGGTACAAGGGGTTGTAGCTGTTCACCGGGTCTTGCTCGTCGAAGTACGGCCAGTCATCTTCCAGTGTGTCGGCGTTGCGGGTGACGATGTTGCCCGGGAGGATGCCGCGCATGATCAAATTCATGCGCGTGAGGTTGTACGTATTCTCCTTCAGCTCTTGGGCGTAGTACTTGATGCTGTCTTTGTCGCCCATTTGCTTGGCAATGGCCTGCCCGATGTTCAGCAGCAGTGAGCCCGAGCCGCTGGTAGAGTCGTAGATCTGGATGGTTTCGCGATTCGTCAGGTGGTGCGCGATAACCTCAGACATCAGCACAGACACTTCGTGCGGGGTGTAGAACTCGCCCGCCTTCTTCCCTGCATTGGCTGCAAACATCCCAATGAGATACTCGTAGATGAAGCCGAGTACGTCGTAGCCCTGCTTGCCATCCATGGGGATGTCTTTGATCAGCTGGAGCAGGTTGCTAATCGCCGTGGTCTGCTTCGCCGCAGTCTCGCCCAGCTTACTCAGGCCGGTTTCCAGCGTCTTGAAGATGCCATCGAACAGGCGCTTGTGGTTAGGGTGGATCAGGCGACTGAAGGCCGACAAGGCTTCACGCACGTCAGCGACACCAAAATCTCCCGTTTGGTTGATCCAAGTTGAGAACAGGTGCTTATGCGCGATGAAGTAGCCCAGATTCGACCTGAAGTGATCAACGGCTTCCGCGTCCTCTTCAGTCACCGCACGGAGGTCTTCGTCTGTAAAGCCCTCGGCATGGGCAAAGCCTACCAACTTGTCGGAGAGGTACTTGTAGAAGATGAAACCAAGGATGTAATCCTTATATTCGTTGGCCTCGATCTTCGAGCGCATCTGGTTTGCGGACTCCCAGATCTTGGATGCGAGCTGTTGTTTGTTCATGGGGAGCAGTTTTTTCAACGATCGGTGGAGTTTTTAACGCGGCAAACAGGATGAGGATTGCGCGTCAATCAGGATGAGAATCTAATTGTCGCGGCGAGTCATTCAGTGCCGATTTTCATAGTCGCTGGCAAGGCCCTCGTTCTCACCCTGAATGTTGCGCGACACGGGGCATCCCATTGGTAGCTTCTGTCAGGAGCTGACGTTTGCGGTGGCTGATCTGAGCGACCGACTGTGGTCGAAAGCTGCCGCGCTGCCAGCGCGGGGCATGGAAGTATCGGGCAATAGTATGGAATCGGCGGTTCGCTATACCGCATGGTGGTGTGCGATGATCGGCGGCAATATCGGCCCATAGAGGGAAAACGGCGTGGTTGGCGGAGCGTGCGGGATTCGAACTCGACTTAAAGGAGGGCTATAGCGTAGACGTAGTTATCATCATCACCCGGCGCGGCGCGCCAAATTCCGCCGATTTCCCTGTATTGCCGCCTATAGCCGCCGAAACTACGCCCTTGTCCATAATTGCCAGACGTTACGAAGGGGACGATCTCGCCATCAAGCAAAAGCGCCTCATTTTGGAAGAGCAGCGGCTCGGGGTCGGTCAGCCTAAACTGGACCATCTGCCGCTGGACACCTCCCTCCTTCTTCCTGAGCGGGCCGGGATTCTGGCCCTGTCCTGCCGGAATGGAGTTCGGACGCCGTATCGGTCGGTATTTATACCACGCACACTGGTTTTCGGGATCAAGCATTATGGGCGCTTGAGCTCAACGCACCTACGAGCGATTGGTCGGTGACGATTCGCTTTTACCTATAGAACCCCCCACGCCCGAAACCTCCCCCTCCCCGTCATCTCCCTCAGGCCAAGCTCCAAGACAATCCGCCGCGCCGCCTGCGGCGTCACCTCGAGCACCTTCGCCACCATCCCGGCCGACACGAGCGGTTCTGACATGACCAGCTCGACCAATTCCGGCAGTTTTGACGATGTCCGACGCCCTTCCAGCTTCCGCTCGAACATCGTTCTCGCCAGAGTCAGCCGGTCATGCTCTTTCAAGCCGATCTCTGCGGCCGCCAAGAATCCGTGAGCAATGGCGAGCAACCGGGTTTCTCGATCACGATGCCGGCGCCGGTCGACCGGAATGGTTTTGAGACCAAGATTGATGGCGGCCAGGTGCGCGCCGGTGGTGACACCGGCCTGACGCAGGATCGAGGCGGCAAATAGCCGGCCGAGCCAGGGTGCATGCTGCAGGACGGCAAGCTCGTTCCAGGCATCGAGGGCCACGATCGCCTGCAGCACCGCTGGCAAATTTTCGGCCTGTCGCAACACGCCACGCCATTCGTTGAGCCTAGAATCTTCGTCCCAATCGAGGTCATAGACCAACGGATCTTTTTCCGCCGCGCCGCCCCGGCCGGGACGGGTTGCGTTCTCGATCGCAGCTTCGGAGCGGGCCAGCACCGCATCGATTGCGGCGTAGTCAACGCCGGGTAGATTTTCGACGTCGTCGGCGACGTCTCCCTTCCCTTCGGGATTGATCGCGACCGTGCGCAGGTTAACGCCGGCGCCGGCCGTCTCGCCGGCGTCAACCGACGTGATCTCCGAGGTCTTTCTTAGCGTGCGGATCCCGTCAAGCGACAACGCCCAGCCCGGCGACTGCGCAGCGATGCGCCGACGAGTTCGCAGTACGTCACGAGCGATTGTCAGCTCATGGGTCGGTGTGCGAATATCCCGCGTGGCGTCATGGAGGACGAGGTCTTCGAGATGCACGAGTTCGCCGTCGATCCACAGCGAGGCGCAGGCGTCGGCGAAGTGGGACCGCTCGATCCAACCCGCGCCGACCGGCGAGCGGGCGATGCGTTCGTCGAGACGGGTAAGCGCGACACCGGCGTCGAAAGCCGGCCGCATCAGAACGCTCATGCTGATTTTCGCGAGATCGTAAGCCATTGTATTTATGGTAAATGATTTGCTAAACGAACTCTATTTGAATATTAAGGTTCTTCACATGGTATAATCGCCGGTTGGCGGTTTAACCATCGATAAGTATCTCTTACCATAAGTAGACTCGACAGATTGTCAGTAAATCAATATTGATATGTCCATTATTTATATTAATCTATACTTAAATAAGCCTTGCGAATGAGATTCCGGTCAACCAAAAGCCCGCGCATTGAGGGCGCGCAGCTGGCAATCGTCGCTGGCCCTGAGGACAAAGAAATCCATCCGGATCAATATGGCCGGATCAAGCTGTGATTCCCCTGGGATCGCAAGGCAAAGAAGGATGGCACGGATACGTGGGATAATCCGGCCCGCGCAGTGCGCAAGGAAGATTGTGCAACGCACAAATTTCGGAGGAATAGGTATGAAATTCGG
>Ga0075365_10001092_pt1 | contig 11790 bp, 10 predicted proteins | sample EndMetdeltDD1765_FD_71387 | JGI IMG/M metagenome (GOLD analysis project Ga0075365, IMG submission 71387) | Populus endosphere microbial communities from Tennessee, USA - Endosphere MetaG P. deltoides DD176-5 | ecosystem: Host-associated > Plants > Roots > Endosphere | place: USA: Tennessee... | reverse complement strand
CACCACCCGTGGGGCCGCGTTCTGCGAATCCTGCCGCGATTTTCCGGCAGGCACGATTCGCAGAACGCGGCCCAGCCCGACGACTACTCGGGGCGGTACTGGTCGCGCCAGAGGCGCGTCGCGGTCCAGCCGAGGTCGCGGGCGGCCTTCGCCGACGACACGAGCGCGTCGGTCGGACCGAGGTCGGCGGCCACCGGCACCCCCGGGAACCACTCCGCCGCGAGCTGCGGGGTCGGGATGTCGACGCCGCTGTCGGGCGCCGCGATCGCGTAGGCCTCGAAGCCGGGCTGCGCGTGCGCGAGGGCCGCGGCCACGGCATCCGCTCCGTCGCGGGCGTCCACATAGGTGCCCAGCAGGTCGCGGCGGTAGGTCGGGTCGCCGGCACGTTCGAAGGTGCCCCACTCGCCGTCGCCGACGACGTTCGTGTAGCGCAGCGCCGTGATCGACAGCTCGGGATCCCAGCCGACGAGCTGCCCGAACATGGCCTCCTCGACGACCTTCCCGAGCCCGTAGGTGTTGAACGCCGCCGTGTAGGTCTCGTCGACCGGGAGGGCCGGCGGGGCGACGTCGAACGGGAACCCCATCGCGGTGATGCTCGAGGCGACGACGAGACGACGGATGCCGGCGCGGTGCGCGGCGAACGCGACGTTGAAGGTCGCGGTGACGTTGTTGTGGAAGGTGGTCGCGTCGGGGACGACGCCGTTGACAGGTACGGCCGCGAGGTGCACGACGGCGTCCAGTCCGGTGTGCCGGGCGGTGACGCCGAGCATCGTGTCGAGCACCTGCCCGTAGTCCTGCAGGTCCACCCGGGTGAAGCCCGCACCGGGAGTGCCGAAGAGGTCGACGCCGAGCACCTCGTGCCCGTCGGCGCGCAGCCGCTCGGTGGTGGCCCGCCCGAGCTTGCCCGAGCTGCCGGTGATCAGGATGCGCATCCCTCAGTCTCCTTCCGTCGGGAGGGCATCCTCCGCCGGACGGGGTCGCGCGGGCACGTCGTGCCCCTCGGCGTCGGCGGGTTCCGCGTGCAGGTGGCCGGACAGGCCCTCCTGGTGGCCGGTCTCGACGAAGAAGCCGCTCACCTCGGGGTGGACGGCGAGGATGTCGTGCACGGTCCCGGCGGGGACGAGCACGATGTCGCCGGCCTCCACCACGACCTCGGCGCCCTCCAGCAGGATCGTCGCGGCGCCAGTGCGGATCAGCCACAGTTCGTCGTCGGTGTGCAGGTGCCGGTCGAAACGGCTCCCCGCGGCGAGTGCGAACCGCCCGGCCGCGTAGGGCGACCCCGTCTTCGGATCCACCCAGGTCCCGGGTTCGAACACCGGCATGCCGACCTCCTCGTCTCGCGCCCGAACGGGCTCGATCGATTCTAGATTGAAACGTGTCAAAGTGGGATTCGATAATCCCCAGATGTGCGCTACTCTCGACGTTTGAAACGTGTCAATGATGATCTCCGAGGTACTTCCGTGACGGCCACCACCTCCTCCCCGCGCATCGAGCGCCACCGCGATCCCCTCGGGATCGGCGAGCCCTCCCCGCGCCTGTCGTGGACCACCGACGCCGCCCCCGAGTGGGTGCAGGCCGGCTACGACATCAGCATCGAGCGCTCCACGGGCGTCGAAGAGTTCTCCGTCGAATCCGCCGAGCAGATCCTCGTCCCGTGGCCCGCCGCGCCGCTGCACTCCCGCGCACGCGCCTCCGTGCGCGTGCGCGTGCGCGGCACCGACGGGTCCACCGGACCGTGGAGCGAGCCGACGGTCGTCGAAGCCGGGCTGCTCGACCCCGCCGACTGGACCGCCGTGCCCGTCGGCGGCGCCTGGCCCGAAGAACCCGAATCCGACGACCGGCGCCCCGCCCGCGTGCGGCGGGAATTCCCCGTGCGCGACGGCCTCGTGCGGGCCCGGCTGTACGCGACCGCCCACGGGCTGTACGAGGCCGAGATCAACGGCGTGCGGGTCGGCGACGACGCCCTCTCCCCCGGCTGGACGGTCTACCCGAAGCGCCTGCGCTACTACACCTACGACGTCACCGAACTGCTCGCCGCCGGCGACAACGCGATCGGCGCCTGGCTCGGCGACGGCTGGTACCGCGGCCGCCTCGGCTGGCGTGCGGGCTTCCGCAACCTCTACGGCACCGACCTCTCGTTCCTCGGGCAGCTCGAACTCGAGTACGCCGACGGCACCCGCGAGACGGTCGCCACCGACGGCGACTGGACCGCCGCCCCCGGCCCGATCCTGCGCACCGGCAACTACGACGGCGAAGACTTCGACGCCCGCGACGAGCAGCCCGGCTGGTCGCGCCCCGGCTTCGACGCCGACGGCTGGACCCCCGTCGCCCTCGCCGAGCGCGACCCCGCGACCCTCGTCGCGCCGACCGGCCCGCCGGTGCGCTGCACGGAAGAACGGCGGCCCGTCGAGGTGCTGCACACCCCGAGCGGCACCACCGTGCTCGACTTCGGACAGAACCTCGTCGGCCGCGTCGCGATCCGCGTGACCGGGGCCGCCGGCGACACCGTCACGATCCGCACCGCCGAAGTGCTGCAGGACGGCGAGATCTACACCCGCCCCCTGCGCGGCGCGCGCTCGACCGACCACTACACGCTCGCCGGAGGCGGCGTCGAGGAGTGGGAGCCGCGCTTCACCTTCCACGGCTTCCGCTACGCCGAGGTGTCCGGCTGGCCGGGCGACCTGGATGCCGCCGTCGCCGCAGGCGACCTCGTGGCCCGGGTCTACCACACCGACCTGGAGCGCACGGGCTGGTTCGAGTCGTCGGACGCGTCGGTCAACCAGCTCCACGAGAACGTGCGCTGGGGCATGCGCGGCAACTTCGTCGACATCCCGACCGACTGCCCGCAGCGCGACGAACGCGTCGGCTGGACCGGCGACCTGCAGGTGTTCGCGCCCACGGCATCCTTCCTCTACGACGTCTCCGGGATGCTCGCCGGCTGGCTCGAGGACCTCGCCCTCGAGCAGCTCCCCGACGGCACCGTGCCCTGGTACGTGCCGGTCATCCCCGCCTACGAGATGTGGACGCCGATCCGCCCGGGAGCCGCCTGGGGCGACGCCGCGGCCTTCACCCCGTGGACCCTGTACGAGCGCTTCGGCGACCGCGGCGTGCTCGCCGCGCAGTTCGAGAGCGCCCGCCGCTGGGTCGACCTGCAGGAGCAGCTCTCCGGCCCCGACCGGCTGTGGAACGAAGGCTTCCAGCTCGGCGACTGGCTCGACCCGGACGCCCCGCCGCAGGACCCCGCCGACGCCAAGACCGACCGCTACCTCGTCGCGACCGGATACGCCGCCGCCTCGGCCCGCAAGGTCGCCCAGATGGCGGAGGTGCTCGGGCTGACCGCCGAGGCCGCGCACTACGGGAGACTCGCGGACGAGATCCGGGATGCCTTCGCCGCCGCCTACGTGCTGCCCGACGGCCGGATGACCTCCGACGCGCAGACCGCCTACGCGCTCGCCATCAGCTTCGACCTGATCGCCGACCCGTCGCAGCGTGCGGCGGCCGGTCGCCGCCTCGCGGAACTCGTCGCCGAGGCGGGCAACCGCATCTCGACCGGCTTCGTCGGCACCCCGCTCGTCTCCGACGCCCTCACCCTCACCGGCGGGCAGGCGACCGCCTACGACCTGCTGCTCGAACGCGAGTGCCCGTCCTGGCTGTACCAGGTCGACATGGGCGCGACGACGATCTGGGAGCGCTGGGACGCGATGCTGCCCGACGGCACCGTCAACCCCGGCACGATGACCTCGTTCAACCACTACGCGCTCGGCGCCGTCGCCGACTGGCTGCACCGCGTCGTCGCCGGGCTCGCCCCCGCGTCGCCCGGCTACCGCACGATCACCTTCGCGCCGCGGCCCGGCGGGGGCCTGACGCACGCGTCCGCCCGCCACCTGTCCCCCTACGGCGAGGTGTCGATCGCCTGGCACCTCGACGGCGGCGAGCTGGTCATCGCGACGACGGTGCCGACCGGAACGACGGCGACGCTCGACCTCCCGGGCCGGGATGCCGTGGTGCAGGGTCCGGGCACGCACGAGGTGCGCGTCCCGGCCGCGGGTCTCGTCGCGGTCTGACCCGAGGTGTCACGAACGACAGGGCGGGCACGGCGACGGTGCGCCCGCCGCGGAAGGCCACCCGGGTGTCCCGCGACGCGAGGTTGGCGACGAGCACCGTGTCGACACCGTCGCGACGTCCGGCGGCGATCCAGACGTCGAGGGGCAGGATGCCGTCCGCCGCGAGACGCTCGGATCCGGCGAGTCCGGCCAGCGCCGTGATCGCCGCCGCCACCGGGAAGGGGCGGCCGTCGGCATCCACCACCCCCCGCGGTCCCCACGTCTCGAAGTAGGCGATCGAGGCGACGCCGTCGACGGCGAGGGCGGCGGCACTCGCGACCGTCCACGCCGCGAGAGCCGGGGACGACTGCCGGGGGTCGTCGGCGTCGGGCGCGAGCAGATACCCGGTGCCGGCCGGCGGAGGCGGCAGCTCACGCGACGCGAAGGTGAGGTAGCGCGGGCGCAACGTGACCGGTCCGACGTGCACCGGCCGGCCGGCCGCCACCTCGACCGCCTGCCGCGCGACGAGACGCTGCATCGCGATCGACTCCACGAGTTGTGCGCGCTCCTCGTTGTGCGCTCCCGGGGTGATCGCGAACGCGAGGCCGCCGGTGACGGGCAGGTCGGCGAGGCGCCGGTTGACCTCGGTGAAGTGGCTGCGCGCCCCGGCCACGAGCTCGATCGGGAGGTCGCCGGCCGCGGCCGCGAGCGCCGTCCCGTGCCCGGGCTCGGTCACCTGGGTGCGGGCCGCCGTCGCGCCGAGCCGGACCACCGGGTGCCCGGCCAGCGCGGCGACCGGTTCCGCGAGCGCGTCGGGCTCCCGGGAGAACAGCCGCACGTCGTACCCGGGCGCCCCGGAGGTGAGCGCGCGCTCGAGCGGCGACCGCCAGCCGGGGGCGTCGGCGTCGATCTCGACGAGGTGGAACGGCACCGCCGGGAGCCCGGTCGGCGCCTCGCCGGGCGCCGTCGACGCGGCGAGGCCGACGGCCGGGAACGGGCGACCCGTCGGCACGAGCGTGATCGGTCCCGGGTGCGGGGGCGGAGGAGGAGCCCCGGCGCCGTCGACGACGAGCGAGATCCGTTGCACGACGCGCTCCCCCGCGGCGAGGGCGACCGGCACGGGGAGATCGAGCGGCGTGCCGTAGGTCTTGAACGAGGCGTCGGTCCAGTTGCGGTGGTCCTCCATCTCGAAGACGTCGCCGTCGAACTCGGCCCGCACGGCGAGGCCGTCGGCGGGCCAGCCGAGCGCGACGACGTCCCGGGCCGGCTGGTGCGGCGAGATGCGCTCCGGGAACGCGGTCGACGTCGACGATCCGTCCGGATGGTCGATGCGCAGCGGCCGTCCGGCGACCCCCGGCGGGTGCAGCAGCACGAGCCCCACACGAGCCCGCTCCCAGGCGTCGACCGTCGTGGCGTCCAGTGCGACGTCGAGACGGTCCTCCCCCGCCGACACGGCCAGGGTCACCGTCCAGCTCGCGCCGAGGCCCACATACCGGGCCTCCACCCGAAGTCCGCCCGAGACCTCCGACGCGGAGACCGCGGCGAGCGGCACGGTCGACCAGTCCCGGTCGCGCGCGGCGAAGCGGATCGACCGGGCCAGCAGCACCCCGTCGCAGCGGATGTCGGCGAGCTCGTCGCCGCGGCGCTCGAGGCTCCACCGCCCCGACACCCAGGTCACCGCGACGGGTTCCGCGACCCCCCAGGCGGCGTCCGCGACCTCGGCCTCGGTGGGCATCCGCTCAGAACTCCGAGGCGACCGGGCGGTCTTCGAGGTAGGCGATCATCTGCAGCACGAGGTAGTTCCAGTTCTGGAAGTTCCTCGTCATGATCGGCTCGCCGCTGTCGGGGTGGTAGTACTCGTGCAGGCAGCCGTTCTGCTCGAGGTCCTGGCCGAACAGCAGCACCGTCTTCTCGGCGAGCTCGCGGGCCTCCTCGTGGAAGCCGTACTTCTGAAGGCCCCGGAACACCAGGTAGTTGCTGATGCCCCAGATCGGCCCGAGCCAGTTCGACGGGTTGTTCGAGGCGCGCAGGTCGTACATCTTCTCGAGTCGCGACAGGGTCCGCACGCCGTAGGTGGCGTTGAACGTGCGCTCGTCGCGGTACCGCTCGACCATCCGCTCCGCCTGCTCCTGCGACGCGAAGCCCGCCCACATCGGCAGGAAGCTCGACCAGTTGTCGACGCGCAGCAGGAGCGACGACCAGTGCCGCGGGGCTCCCGAGTGCAGCCAGTCGTCCTCGTCGATCGGGGTCAGCAGGATGTCGGCGCTGTAGAACGTGCCGTCGCGCTCGTCCCAGCAGTGCGCGACCACGGCATCCGCCAGGTCCTGCGCGCGCCGCCGCCAGCGGTTCGCCGCCTTCACGTCGTCCAGCTTCTCGAGCACGTCGCCGAACGCGAGCAGCTCGCGGTAGAGCAGCGCGTTCAGGTAGATGGATGCCGTGCTGCCGGCCGGTCGCCCGAACACCGACGGGTCGTTGTCGACGCCGACCGCGAAGTCGGTCTGCCAGTAGGCGAGCCCGGTCTCCGCGTGCAGATGCACCGTGAGGTACCGCTCGAGGAACGCCTCGAGCTTCGGCAGGTGCGGCCGCAGCCACTCGGCGTCCCCGGCGCGGCGGGCGAGCATCGCGGCGTGCTGCACGATGACCGGCTTGTGCATGTTCTGCCGGGTGCCGTAGTCGTCGCCGAAGTCCCCGTGCCGCAGGTAGCCGTCGGGGTGCATCTGCACGGGCATCTGCCCGTCGTCGGTCGTGTGCTCGAGGAAGTTGAGCACCGCCCCCTGCTCGTAGAGCGTGAAGCGGCCCGTCTCGGTCTCGGCTTCGACCTGCGCGAGCGCGACGCTCGTCAGCCACGAGTCCCAGTCCCACAGGTGCACCGAGTAGTACGGCGAGTCCGGGCTCGACGGCACGATGTACGGCTGAGTGATGTGCCCCGCGGGCTCGCGGGTCATCTCGGGCGCCGTGCGCAGGATGTACTCGCGCAGCAGCGGGATGTAGCGGTCGATCGACATCGTCGTCCTCTCCGGCCCCGGCTCAGCGGTCGATGTGGTCGAGGTGCAGCATCCGCGCGAGGTTCTTGTCGAGCTCGTCGTCCTGGAACACCTTCTTCCAGTCGTCCTTGATGATCGTCTCGCGGCCGTAGTCCATCGCGATCAGGCAGGCGTCGCTGAACGGGTTGCTCCCCTTGAGGGTATTGGCGAGGGCGACCTGCGTGTGGCCGAGCAGGATCGACCGCGCAGCCGGCTCCGGGATGCCCATCGTGTTCACGGCCTCGTCGAGCGACTCCTTGAGCAGGGCGCCGATCATGCAGGCGATCGTCTCGACGAGCGTCGGCTCGAGCTGGGCGAGCTGCTTGATGGTGACCCAGTGCACGTCGATGACCGGGGCGAAGATGGCCCGCACGGTCGCCTCGAGCTGCGCGCGCTTGACCGGGTCGTCGGACTCGATCGCGGCGATCGCGTCCTGCGGGGCCGCGATGCCGCCGAAGGTGTCGGCGTACTCCTCGGGCGTGTGCCGCTCGAGGAACACCGACGGGTGGCACGGGTGGGTGACGCCGCGGATCACGTCGTCGCGGTCGGTGAGCAGCCCGGCGTACGCGGCCGCGGGGTCGAGGGTGAGCGCGATCGAGCCGGACTTCTGCAGCGGCACGAGCTCGGCCGTGACCGCGCGGAGGGCGAGGTCGGGCACGGCGTAGATGACGACGTCGGCGTCGGCGACCGCGGCGGGGCCGTCGGTCAGGGTGCGGCCGGTCGCCGTCACCCGCTCCTGGCCGGCCGGCGAGTTCTCCGCGTAGTAGACGGTGTGCGCGGTCTTCACCAGGTTGTTGGAGACGCGCATCCCCATCTTGCCGCCGGCGCCGATCACGGCGATGGTGATGTCGTTGGTGAGGTCTGCCTCGGTCATGCGTGCTCCTTGAGATAGCGGATGTTGCGGGAGGTCCAGTCGTCCTCGATCGCGACCGTCGCGGCGAGGTCGCCCTGCCAGGGCACCCAGTGCTCGACGATGCGGCTGATGCCGCGGCCGGCCGGGTCCACCGTGCGGACGAGATGGTCGTAGTCGAGGAGTCCGGTGCCCAGCGGGGCGCCGGCGAGCTCGAAGCCCACCCAGCCGGCCTGCCGGGTGAACGCGAAGTCCTTGACGTGGATGTTGGCGACGTACGGCGCGCAGCGCTCGACGACGTCTCGGGGGTTCTCGAGCGCGGCGACGCAGTTCGCCGGGTCGAGGCAGATGCCGAGCGAGGGGCTGCCGATCGTCTCGATCAGGTCGACCAGGTCGGTCGACGGCACCTGCTCGTAGGTCTCGAGCGCGAGTCCGACGCCGGCGCGCTCGTAGTCGGGGAGGGCCGAGCGCAGCATCCGCTCCGCTTCGGCGAGGGTGGGTCGCGAGTCGGGCGCGAACAGCATGGACCGCACGACGGATGCCTCGAGCACGCCGGCGAGATCGAGGTACGTCGTGAGGTGGGCGGGGGTGACCCCGCGGGTGCCGAGTTCGAGCACGATGCCGAGGTCGGCGGCGAGGGAGCGGAGGCTCCGGAGCTCGGCGGCGCTGAACGCGACGAGCGGGGCGTAGTCGCAGATCTGGAAGACCTCGGCGCCGAGCCGCGAACTGCGGCGGAGCATCTCCGGCAGGTCGATCGGATCCCCCGCCGAGCCGTCGGGGAGGGTCGCCTGATGGCGCCAGAAGAACGCGTAGGTGCCGAGGCCGATCATCCGCCCGCCGCCTTCCGGCCGGCGGCGAGGGCGGTGGCCTCGTCGAGGACGGCGGTGAGCGCGGCGGGATCGTGGGCGAAGCGGCCGAGGAACAGCCCGTCGACGTCGTCGCCCAGCCGCGTCAGCAGTCCCGGTCCGGCGGAGCCGCCGTAGATGACGGAGCTCCCGGCGCGGGCCGGGTCGCCGGCGAGGTCGGCCCGCAGCGCGGCGCAGACGGCGCGGATGTGGGCGTCGGGCGCGGGCTCGGCGGCCCCGATCGCCCAGACCGGTTCGTAGGCGAGCACGACTGCGCCGCGCGGTGCGTCGGCGAGGGCCGCACGCACCTGCCGTCGAGTCGCGGCGATCGCGGCGTCGGCATCCCCCGGCTCGGACTCGCCCACGCAGAGCACGGGCGTGACCCGGTGGCGCAGGGCGCTGGCGGTCTTCGCCGCGACGACGGCGTCGTCCTCGCCGAACAGGCGGCGGCGCTCGGCGTGCCCGATCTCGGCGACCCGCACGCCGACCTCGGCGAGTTCGGCGGCGCTCACCTCGCCGGTGAACGGTCCCGGCTCGCTCGCCGCCACATCCTGCGCGCCGATCAGGACCGGCGTGCCCGCCGCCGCGTCGGCCGCCTCGACGACCGCGAGGTAGCCGGGGATGAGGAACACGCCGACGTCGCCCGACCGCACACCGACGTGCGCCGACGCGAGGCCGACGGCACGGCGGATCCAGTCGAGCGCCTCGCGATGACCGAAGTACATCTTGAGGCTCACGCCGACGAGGACGGGCGACGGCACGGACACGCGGGTCAGCAGCTTCCGGTGGTCTCGTACTGCCCGATCACGGCGACCTTCTCGGCCGACGCCGACGTCGTGTCGAACTCGTAGGTCAGCCACTCGCGCACGTTGCGACGGGCCAGCTCGATGCCGACGACCCGCTGCCCCATGCAGAGCACCTGCGCGTCGTTGGAGAGCACGCCGCGCTCGACCGAGAACGAGTCGTGGGCCGTGACGGCGCGGATGCCGGGCACCTTGTTCGCGGCGATCGCGACGCCGAGTCCGGTGCCGCAGATCAGCAGCGCACGGTCGGCCTCGCCGGCCGCCACCAGCTCGGCGGCCGCGATCGCGACCTTCGGGTAGGCGGTGTGCCCGTCGGCATCCACGCCCACGTCGACGACCGACGCGACGAGCGGGTTGGCCTCGAGGTCCTTCTTCAGGATCTCCTTGTACTCGTAGCCGGCGTCGTCGCAACCGATCACCAGGCGCCAGGGTGCGCTCATGCGTGTCCTCCTGTCAGGGTGGCCCCGACCGCGGTCGCGATCAGGGCGAACGAGTGGGCGCCGGCATCCGGCGTGCCCAGGCTCTTCTCGGCGTGCGGGCGGGCGCGGCCCATCCGCGGCAGCAGGTCGGCGGTCGCGGCCGCGGCGGCGGACGCGATGTCGGCGGCCGCGTTCCACGCCACGTCGAGCGGCTGCCCGGCGGCGACCGACGCGGCGAGCGTCTCCGCGAAGGGGACGATCGCATCCACCATCGTCTTGTCGCCGATCTCGGCCTTGCCGTACTTCTGGATGCCGGCGAGCGCGGCCGTCACGCCGGTGCTCACGCTCCCGGCGGTGGGGGCGTCGTCGTCGCCGAGCGCCGTGCCGAGCGCCCGCAGCATGACCCCCCAGAGCGCGCCGCTCGTGCCACCCGCCCGATCCGACCAGGCGTCGGCCGCGCGGATCAGCAGCGTGCCCGCACCGGCACCGCGGGGCAGGGCGGCGCGGGCCTCGGTCACCGCCGCGGTCACCCCGCGCTGCATCCCGATGCCGTGGTCGCCGTCGCCGGCGATCGCGTCGATGCGGCCCAGCTCGTCGGCGTGCGCGTCGATCACCGCGGCCGTCGCCTCGAGGGCCACGAGGACGCGGGCGGCGGCCTCCTGCGAGACGGGGCTCGCGGCGGGGATCTCGTCGGCGGCGACCTCGATCTCGTCGTAGGTCCCCGCGGCCTCGGCCACCACGCCGTTCTTGCGGAACGCCGGGGTGTCGCAGGGCGCGAGCCACAGCGGTTCGAGTTCGTCGTCGACCCAGAACAGGGTGAGCGACGCCCCGGCCATGTCGAACGACGTGCAGAACTCGCCCACCTGCGGGTCGACGAGTTCGACGCCCGCGTCCTCCAGGTAGCGGGCGACCGCGCCGAAGACGACGAACAGCTCCTCGTACTTCACCGAGCCGAGGCCGTTGAGGATCGGCACGACGCGCTGACCGGCGGCGGTGGCGATGCCGTCGGGCAGTTCGGCGAGCAGAGTGTCGACGAGGAGTCTCGCCAGCCCGTCGGCGGTCGGCACGTCGGTCTCGCCGATGCCCGGCTCGCCGTGGATGCCGAGGCCGAGCGCCATCCGGCCCGCCGGCACCTCGAACAGCGGGGTCTCGGCGCCCGGGAGCGTGCAGCCCGAGAAGGCGACGCCGAAGCTGCGGGTGCGCTCGTTGGCGTGCCGGGCCAGACGCTCGACGTCGTCGAGGTCCCGGCCGGCCTCGGCGGCGGCGCCGGCGATCTTGAACACCGTGAGGTCGCCCGCGATCCCGCGGCGTCTGTGCTTCTCGGCGGGGCTCGCGCTGGCCACGTCGTCGGTCACGACGACCGTGCGGCAGTCGACGCCCTCGGCGCGCAGCTGCTCCTGCGCGGCGTCGAAGTTGAGCACGTCGCCCGCGTAGTTGCCGTAGGTGAGCAGCACGCCGCCGCCGGCCGCGGCGGCCGTCGACACCCCGTGCACCTGCTGCGCCGACGGTGAGGCGAACAGGTTGCCCATCGCGGCGCCGGCGGCGAGGCCCGGCCCGACGAGCCCGCCGAACGCCGGGTAGTGCCCCGATCCTCCGCCGATCACGACGGCGACGCTGTCCTCCGGGGCCCGCGCGGCCCGCACCACGCCGCCGGGGGCGGGGCGCACGTGCCGGCGGTTGGCGGCGACGAAGCCGTCGACCATCTCCGCCGCGAACGCGGTCGGGTCGTTGAAGAGGCGCGTCATCGCGTGTCCCGTTCCTTCCGATTGCACAACCGGTTGACCAATTTAGCGCATCGGCGACGGGA
>Ga0075365_10001091_pt1 | contig 11794 bp, 10 predicted proteins | sample EndMetdeltDD1765_FD_71387 | JGI IMG/M metagenome (GOLD analysis project Ga0075365, IMG submission 71387) | Populus endosphere microbial communities from Tennessee, USA - Endosphere MetaG P. deltoides DD176-5 | ecosystem: Host-associated > Plants > Roots > Endosphere | place: USA: Tennessee... | reverse complement strand
ACCTGGTTCGGGATGCCTTCCCGGTGGAGGGCGTGACCGCCGATGTCGTCGTCGCCGGGGATGGGGTTCGCTCCGGTGCGATCGGGAACGACATCCATCAACTCGTCCGTAAGGCAGAAGCCTCGCCGGGCGTCATTGCGGGCACGAGCATCGATTACAACCTCGACGGAAGTCTTGCCAAGGTGTCGATCCCGACCGAGGGCAGCGGCAACAACTCCGTGTCGCAAGACGCCCTCGCGACGATTCGGGACGACGTCATCCCGGCCGCGTTCGGAGGGACCCAAGGGGTGACGGTCGATGTGAGCGGCGACGCTGCGCAGTCGGTCGATTTCCGGGACCAACTCGTGTCCAGGCTGCCCCTGATCTTCGCTTTCGTGTTCGCGCTCGCATTCCTGTTGCTGCTGGTCACGTTCCGATCGATCGTGATCCCGATCAAGGCGATCATCCTGAACCTCCTGTCGATCGGAGCGGCCTACGGGATCCTCGTGCTGATCTTCCAGGATGGGTATGGCGAGTCGCTGCTCAACTTCTCATCGAACGGCGGCGTCACGTCGTGGCTGCCGCTCTTCCTCTTCGTGATCCTCTTCGGCCTCTCGATGGACTACCACGTGTTCATCCTCTCCCGAGTCCGTGAGGGCTACATGCGCGGTATGACCACGGCCGAAGCGGTCCGGCACGGCATCTCGGTGACGGCCGGAACGGTGACGAGCGCCGCCGTGGTCATGGTCATGGTCTTCCTCGTATTCGCGACGCTCAGCTTCATCGACTTCAAGGAGATGGGGATCGGGCTCGCCGTCGCGGTACTGATCGACGCGACGGTCGTGCGCGGAGTGCTGCTGCCCGCCTCGATGTCGATCCTCGGCGATTGGAACTGGTACCTACCCCGCTGGCTCGAATGGCTTCCGCGGGTCGGGCCCGGCTCGGACCCCGACCTGCCGGCCGATCCTCGCGTGAGCGGTCGCGAGGACCCCAGGCCCGCTGCCACCTAGGCACGGACCGTGGCGCGGTTGACCACCGTTACCCCCGGAGTTAGAGTCGAACGCGTTCCGGCCCCGTCTGGAGGAGGCGAAATGTCCTGGAACCTGTCCGGCTCGTACTTCGAGACCTGTTCGTGCGACGTCATCTGTCCGTGCACTGCGTCGCTTTCGCTCGGAGCCACCAAGGACCGCTGCAAGGTCGTGCTCGTCTTCAACGTCAAGAGCGGGGAGGTGGAGGGGACCGACGTGAGCGGGCTGACCGTCGCCGCGGTCGCCGACACCCCGAAGGTGATGAGCGAGGGGAACTGGCGTCTCGGCGTCGTCATCGACGCGGACGCCTCCGACGAGCAGGCAGAGAAGCTCGGCGGCGTCTTCTCAGGCGCGCTCGGTGGTCCCATGGAGGCGCTGGGGCCGCTCGTGGGCGAGGACCTCGGCCTCCAGCGGCTGCCGATCGAGGTTCGCGAGGACGGCCTCACCCATTCGGTCAAGATCGGCGAGGAGATCGACCTCGAGATCGAGGACGTCGTTCCGTTCGGCGTCGAGAGCGGCGAGCCGGCGAAGATCACCGGGATCTTCCATCCGGTCGGCTCCGAGCTCACCGTTTCGCGCGCAACACGCTCGAGCGTCAATGCCTTCGGGATCCAGTACGAGGCGAAGGCTGGGTTCTCCGCGTCGGAGTTCGCCTGGGCGGCCTGAGCGCCGGCACCGAGGTGCCGCAGCGGTGATGGAATCGGCTTCGATCCGCCGCCTCCCCGCGCTCTCGGGGCTGGTCCAGATCGGCCTGATCGCGCTGCTGGTCGTGCTCGCCGCCGTGGCCTGGGCGATCACCGGCGATCAGATGGACGGGATGGACGCCGGGCCCGGGACCGACCCCGGGACGCTCGGTTTCTTCGTTGGCGTCTGGGTGGTGATGATGGCGGCGATGATGTTCCCGTCGATTGCGCCGATGGTGATCATGCACGTACGGATCCAGGAGGGACGGCGGGAGCGCGACGAGGGAGGGGTGGCCGGGGCGACCGCACTGTTCGTGGCCGGCTATCTGCTCGCCTGGACCGCTGCCGGCCTGCTCGGCTACTCGATCTTCGTGCTCGGCGAGGCCCTGACGGGAGACCTCTTCGCATGGGACAACGCCGGCCCCTACCTCGCCGGCGGGATCGTCTGCATGGCGGCGATCTATCAGCTCACCCCCTGGAAGGACGTCTGCCTGCGCCACTGCCGGAGCCCGTTCGCCTTCCTGATGCAGCACTGGCAGGCGGGACGGCTCGGCAGCCTACGGATGGGGATCGTCCACGGCGGCTGGTGCATCGGCTGCTGCTGGGCCCTGATGGCGGCGCTGTTCGCGCTCGGCGTGATGAGCCTCGGCTGGATGGCGTTCATCGCCGCCCTGATCGCGATCGAGAAGCTGCTGCCGTGGAAGGCGATCGCCAACCGCGGGATCGCCGTGCTGCTGCTCGTCCTCGGGCTGGCGATCGCGTTTGCGCCGGAGAGCGTCCCGGGACTGACCGTGCCCGGCTCGTCCGAGGCAATGCAGGGGATGGAGGGCGGGTCGATGGGCGGGGGGATGGATGACGAATCGATGGACGGCGACATGAGCCAGGGTTCGATCGAGCCCGGCTCGATGAAGGGCGGCGGGACGATGAACGGCGGCTCGGCCGCCGGCGCGATGCCCTAGCCCTCGTCCGGTCCCGACCAGTCGAACGGGAAGTGCTTGCTCGAGCGGTCCGGCCAGCTCCACTTGAATCCGAACGCCTCGACCTCGTCCTCACGAGCCGTCGCCCAGGTGGCCACCTGCCCCGGACCGACCTCCGCGCCGGGAGCGTTGTGGACCTGGACGGGCGCCCCGTCCGGGTTGGTCGGGCCGGTCAGGCCCTCGGCACTGCCCCGAACCTTGCCCGGGACCTCGACCCGCCAGCGACCGAGGTCGTCGGCGATCTCGAACTCGATCGGGGCGTACTCGATGCCGCGCACGTCGTCGATCAGCGCCGCGAAGCCGCCCGGCCAGCCGCCGGCATCGCCGCCGAAGATCGTCTCGATCGCTTCGCGCTGGCCCTCGTCGGCCCGCTCGTCGACGAAGAACCCCATCGCCGGCTTGGCCTCGCCGGTCCAGATGTTCCCCTCGAAGGATCCGACGGCGACGACGTTCATGTCGTCGAGCTGGACGTCGCCGTAGTTGCCCTCGCGAACGTGCCAGGCGAGGATGCCGTCGCACTGCCCATCATCGGGTGGCTGCGCAAAGGTGCATCCACAGGGCACTCGGCACCTGCAGACGTCGAACCAATCGCCGGCGAGCCGCCACTGCGGGATCTCGGCCATCGCTTCCTCCTCCGGTCGCTCATCCGCATCGTGGCACTGCGCCGAATCCGTTTCAAGGGTTTTGCAAGCAGGCCGTGCGGCAGTAACTTTCCGGTGTGCCCCTTCCGGTCATTCTCGCCGTCGACGGACACGAGCAGTCGCTGAGCGACATCGAGCGCGAGCTGGACGACCGTTACTCGCGCAGCTACCGGGTCGTCACGGTGACCACGGCGGACGACGCGACGGTCGCGCTCGAAGGGTTTGCCGAGGCGGGCGAGGACGTCGCCGTCGCCCTCGTCTCGCTGACGCTCGACCTGACCGAGGCGACCGAGCTCTTCCGGCGTGTCCGGTCGCTCCACCCCCATGCCCAGCGCGGCCTGATCATCGAGTGGCGGAGCTGGGGCGATGGCCAGACGGGCGACGCGATCCGCCGGGCGATGGCGGCCCGGGACATCGACTTCTACGTGATCCGGCCGGCGCAGTCGCCGGATGAGCTGTTCCATCAGGCCGTCTCGGCCTTCCTGCTCGAATGGGCGAACGCGCGCCGGGTCTCCCCGCACACCATCCAGGTCGTCGGCGAGACCTGGAGCGGACGTGCGTACGAGCTCAGGCAGGTGCTCGGCCGCTGCGCCGTCCCCCATGCGTTTCATCTCGCCGACTCGCCCGACGGCAGGGCGCGAGTGACGGAGTCGGGCAACGGGAACCCGCTGCCGATCGTGATCTTCCCGGACGGCACCGTGCTCACGGACCCGACGAACCTCGAGCTCGCGGCCGCCACCGGGGCCACCGTCGACCCCCAGCATCGCGAGTTCGACGTCATCATCATCGGCGCTGGCCCCGCCGGCCTGTCGGCGGCGGTTTACGGAGCTTCGGAGGGCCTGCGGACGCTGGTCGTCGACAACGGCGGGATCGGCGGTCAGGCGACCTCGAGCTCGCTGATCCGCAACTACCTCGGCTTCCCGCGCGGCGTCAGCGGTCGCCGGCTCGCCGAGCAGGCCTACGAGCAGGCCTGGATCTTCGGCGCCAAGTTCGCCTTCATGCACGACGCGATCGCGCTCCGCCGCGACGGCGACCGCCTCCACGTCAGCCTCTCCGACGGCGGCGAGGTCAGCGCGCCGGCGATCGTCCTCGCGCCCGGCGCGGACTACCGTCGGCTCGGGATCGCCGAGATCGAGGAGCTGACCGGAGCCGGGGTCTTCTACGGGGGACCCGCCACCGAGGCGCCCGGGATGGTCGATGGGGACGTCTACGTGGTCGGCGGCGCGAACTCGGCTGGCCAGGGAGCGCTCTATCTGGCCGAGTACGCCCGCCGGGTCACGCTCGTCGTCCGGGCCGACTCGCTCGAAGCGGGGATGTCGCACTACCTCGCGCGGGAGGTCGAGGCCGCGGCGAACATCGAGGTGCGACTCGGCACCGAGGTCGCCGGCGGTGGGGGGGACGGCAGCCTCGAGCGCCTGGTCCTGAGAGACCGCGCCGACGAATCGACCGAGACGGTCGCTGCCGACGCGCTGTTCCTGATGATCGGCGCCTGCCCGAACACCGACTGGCTGCCGGCTGAGCTCGTCCGCGACCCCGGCGGCTACATCCGCACCGGCGTGGACCTCGAAAGCGACGGGAGCTGGCCGCTCGAGCGCAGGCCTTACACGCTCGAGACCAGCATCCCCGGCGTCTTCGCGGCTGGAGACGTCCGCCATGGCTCGATGAACCGCGTCGCTTCGGCGGTCGGCGAGGGCTCGAGCGCGATCAGGATCGTCCATGCGTTCTTCGAGGCCGAGCAGATCCTCGGGCTCGGGCCGGTCGAGCAGCCGGTCGAGTGAGCGACGCGGCGAAGTCTTTTGCCCCGGGCGACTTCGCCGGCACCTACTGCATCGAGGCGCTGCTCGGCGAGGGCGGGATGGGCCACGTCTTCCGGGCTTCGGGCCCGGAGGGCGCGGTCGCCGTGAAGGCGATCAGGCCGGAGCTCGTCGGCGACGAGTCCTCGCGGCGGCGGTTCGAGCGCGAGGCCCGGGTGGCGCAGCGGATCCACCATCCCAACGTCGTCGGCGTGCTCGCCGCCGGCGAGCGCGACGGAGTCCCCTACATCGTCCAGCGCTTCATCCCCGGCGGCAGCCTCGCGGACGTGATCGACCGCGACGGAGCTCTGGCGACTGCGAGGACTGCTGCGATCTGCGCTCAGGTCGCCGCCGGCCTCGACGCGGTGCACGCCGCCGGGCTGATCCATCGCGACGTCAAGCCGGGGAACATCCTCCTCGACGGGGACGGGACGGTGTGTCTGACCGACTTCGGGATCACCAAGGACACCGATGGGACCGTCCTGACGCGACCGGGGCAGGCGGTCGGCTCGATCGACTACATGGCGCCGGAGCAGATCCGGGGCGAGCCGGTCTCGGCGGCGAGCGACGTCTACTCGCTCGGCTGCGTCCTCTTCGAGTGCGCAACCGGCCGGCCGCCGTTCGCCGATCGGCAGGGGCTGCGGGCGATGTGGGCGCACCTCGAGGACCCGCCGCCCGATCTGAATCAGGCGGGCGCCGACGTCCCGTCGCCGCTGGCCGACGCCGTGATGGAGGCGCTCGCCAAGGACCCCGCCCGGCGCCCACAGACGGCGACCGAGCTGGCCGGGATGGTCACCGCCGCGGCCGACGGCTGAGCGGACGGATCGTCAGCCGCCGAGGCCGGCGAAGATCTCGCCGAGCCGCGCGCGGTTGTCCTCGGTGCGGAAGTCGTTCATCCACGCCGGGTCGAACGGCTCCTCGCGGACGTCGCCGTCACGCCGCACGTAGGCGCATGGCTGGATCTCCCCTTCGAGCGTCGTTTCGACCGTGATCGCGATCGCATCCGGGCCGCTGGAGTCGACGAAGTCCATGAGGACCGAGATGCCGTCGTCGTAGACGGCGCCGTTCTCGACCGTCAGCTTGCGGGCGAGGTTCGAGTGCTGGCTCCAGATCGCCGCCTCCGAGGTCGCCTGGCTGAGCAGGTAGTCGACGGCGCTCTCCGGGTCGACCTCCGGCCGCGCCGGCTCATAGCCGAAATGCTCGGCGGCGATGTGGCGGGCCTGGACCTGGGCGTTGAACCGGAACCCGCCGACTGACGCCGAATGGCTCGGCCAGCCGTACTTGCGCATGCCCGCCTGCCCCTGCATGGCGGAGCCGGCGAAGTAGATCCCCGGCACCGAGGCGCTCTCCCAGTACGGCGTCTGCGTCGGCAGCCGGTCCTTGTAGAAGGTCTCGACCCCGAGATCGCGGAGGTCGCCGAGGCCGGTGGCGAAGCCGGTGCACGCGATCACCTCGTCGACCTCGAAGACGACCTTGCCCAATCCGCTGGTCCCGTCGGCGTGGACCTTGTAGCCGTCCGAAGTGCGCTCGATCCGCTCGAGCGCGACATCGACCACGAACGTGCCGCCACCGAACCGCGCGTCCTCGAGCGGTTGCACGTAACGGGCCCGGGGCGCGGTCGGGAAGCCGGTCGTGATCGAAGGCCGGACGCCGTGCGGCGATCCGAGGATCAGCTGGCAGGCGTGCGCGAGCAACCCGTTCGCGATCTCGAACGCCGAGTTGCGCTTGCCGATGATGAAGACCTTCTTCTCGCGCAGGTAGTCGATGCCGCTCTCGGCGATGTCGACGTAATGCGGGACGTCCTCGATCCCCGGGGTCGGCGGCCGCCACGGCTCGATCATGCCGACGGCGAACACCAGGACCTTCGCCCGGTACTCGCCGTCGCTGGTACCGAGCACGAACGACCCGTCGTCATCACGGCGGGTCGACTCCCAGGTGCAGTCGTAGCGGGCGTCGACGCCGCCGCGTTCGACGAACGCGGCGAATGACGACTCCATCTCCGCCCGGGAGGGAAAGTAGTTGTCGCCGTCCATGAACTCGGTGACGAGCGCCTGGTCGGTCTCATCCTCGGTGACGAGGCTGTTCCAGTCGTAGCGAAAGTACGCCGGGCAGCCGCAGTCGACGATCGCATGCGGCCGCGAGCAGGTGATCAGCCGGCCGAACATCGGAAAGCGCCGGAACATCCCGCCCGGCCCGCTGTCCTTGGAGATCAGCGCGTGCTCGATGCCGAGGCGGCTCAGGTCGTAGCTCAGCTGCAGTCCGCCCGGCCCCGAGCCGACGATGACGAGCGGGTACTCCCCGGGCGGGGAGGTGCGCTCGTCGCTCATCGCCAGCGCTCCGGGTCGCGCAGGCGTCGCGCGTCGCCCTTGAGCAACTGGAACATCACCTTCGGGTACCGGAACAGGAAGCCCTCGAGCTCATGCCCCGGCATCACCAGCAGCTGCATCGAGGTCAGCGCGACGACGTCCGAGATCGACGGCTCGCCGAACAGCACCGACAGCTCCCCGAACCAGTCGCCGCGGCGCATCGTCACCGGCTTCGGCGGACTGCCTATCAGCGTTGCGCTGCGGTCGACGCGCTGACCGCCGACCAGCCAGTCGGCCTCGCCGGAGATGACGACATAGAAGCCGGTCCCGACGAACCCCTCCCGCAGCAGCCGCTCGCCGGGCTGCGCGTATTCCTCGTCGAACTCCTGCGTCACCGCGTCGAGCTCCGTGGACGTGAGCACGGAGAACAGCGGGAGTGCGGCAAGATCGATATCCACCTGCGGAAGTCCCTCAGCCATCGGTCCTCCTCCGATTGAGATCCTCGCCGTCGCGATCATACCCCGGCTTCGCAGTTCCGTAATCAGATTGGACCGCTGGTAGCCTCGGCGGCATCGAGGAGACCCGGTCATCGAGGAGCACGACGCGCGACCGGACGGCCGTCAGCGGGGCGCTGTTGCTCGAGATCACCAACGGCGACGCTGCGGGGAGCCTGGTCCCGGTCGAGGACTCGCTCGTCTTCGGCCGCCATGCGGACGGCCCGGCGCGGCTCGGGGGCGATCCGGAGCTCTCACGCCGGCACGCGCGCGTCACCCGGACTGCGGACGGCGGCCTTCGCATCGAGGATCTCGGCTCGACGAACGGGACCTTCGTCGACGGCGGCCGGGTCCTCGAGCGCGAGCTCAAGCCCGGCGACACGGTCCAGCTCGGGCTGACGACGCTGATCGTCGTCAGCCGCGACCAGCGGCGCTCGCAGTCGGGCGTGCGCGACGCGCTCACCCTCGCCGGCGTCAGCGGTCGCCGCTCGGCGCGTGCGGCCGGGGCGCCGGGCGTCGCCTCCCTGCGCGCCCAGTTCCCGGTCTTCGAGCGCGTCTCGTATCTGAACGCCGGGACCGACGGGCCGGTCCCGCGTCAGTCCCTCGATGCCGCCGCGGCGGCGACTCGGGTCGTCCTCGAGCAGGGTCGCTCGGGCCCTGCGCACTGGGATCAGCTCGGCGCGATGGGGACCGAGATGCGGCGCCGCTACGCGGCGCTGCTCAACTCCGAACCGGACGAGGTCGCGCTCGTGCGCTCGACGGCCGACGGGATCAACACTGTGATCTCGGGCATCGGCCTGAGCGCCTCCGACGAGCTGCTGACGACCGACGAGGAGCACCAAAGCCTGCTTGCCCCGCTGGCTGTCGCGGCGCGTCGCAGCGGCGCGTCGATCCGGGTGGTGCCGTTCGCTGAGATCGCCGGCGAGATCGGGCCGCGCACGCGGCTCGTCGCCTGCTCGCACGTCTCCTGGATGACCGGGTCGGTGATCGACACGGAGGCCCTCGCGAGGACGGAGGTCCCAGTGCTGCTCGACGGCGCACAGGCGCTCGGCGCGATCCCCGTCGACATCCGCGCGCTCGACTGCGACTACTACGCGGCCGCGGGCCAGAAATGGCTCTGCGGCCCGGACGGTTCGGGCGTCCTCTACGTTCGCTCCGATCGGGTCGCGACGCTACTGCCGCCCTGGCCGAGCTTCTTCTCGCTCAGCGACGCAAGCCGCCCGCTCGAGCTCCCGTTCCACGACGGAGCGGCCCGGTTCGACACCGGCAACGTGATCGGCACGCTCGCCGTCTGGGTGCTCTCCGCGCTCGACGTGCTCGAGGACGCCGACTGGGACCAGGTGCTCGAGCGCGGCCCGCGGCTCGCGGGCCGACTCGCCGAGCTGCTGCGCGAGCGCGGCGTCGAGGTGATGCCGCGCGGCCCCTCGACGCTCGTCTCCTGGCGGGTCGAGGACGCCGAACGCGAGGCCGAGCGCCTCGCCGACCGGGGCTTCATCGTCCGCGACGTCCCCGGTCCCGGGCTGATCCGCGCTTCGGTCGGCGCCTGGTCGACCGAGGAGGAGCTGGAGGGCCTGGCGGCGTTGGCCGGCTAGTCAGCTCTGACCTTCGTCGCGCTGGGCCGGGTTCGCGACGAACACGTCGGGCGCCGAGGATCGCCGCAGGTCGCCGGTCGGGACCGGGGGCCGCTCGGGCTCCGCGTCCTCGCGCGTGCGGTGACCGGCCATCGAGGCGTTGCGGACCTCGTCGATCGAGGCGAGGTCGGCGATCTCCGGGAGCGGCACGTCGGCGGTGCGAACGACGCCCGCGGCGAGCATGACGAGCCGGATGCCGGGGTAGAGCGGAGCGCCGTCGGTCGGGTGGGAACGGGCGAACTCCTCCTGGCGGGTGAGGATCGCCAGCACCTGGCGGGCAACCTCGCCCTCACGCGAGTCGGGCTCGGGGACCTCGCATGCGAGGCGCGCCATCGCGAGCGCCTCGTAGCCGGACTTGCCGATCAGCATCCGGCCGATCGCGAGGGTCAGCAGCACGTAGATCCGCTCGAGCAGGATGCCGAGGCCGAGCCGGTCGGGCCCCGGCGGCGGGCCGACGTCGAGCGGATCCTCGCCGGCGACCACCCGCTCCCCCTGGGCGCCGAAGATCGCGTGGAGCTGATCCTCCGAGAGGCCGACCTGGAGGCCGATCCGGCCGACCAGCGTCGTGATCAGGAACGGCGTGAAGTAGGGGATGTCGCTCCCGTAGAGGATCTGCCCCGGCGGCGCGAGCGCGAGCAGCGTCGCGAGGTCGGTCGCGTTCCACCAGGCGCTGTCGATGAAGACATTCGGGCAGCGCGGCAGCTCCGGCCAGATCCAGCTCAGGTCGGTTACCGCCGTGTGGGCGAGCACGACTCGCGCGTGCTCGTGCTTGCGCGCCAGCATCATCGCCTGGAACGCGAGCGCCGGGATGCCCCGGCCGGCGTGGATCAGGATCGGCGCTCGCTGCTCGTGCGCGAAGGCGAAGATCTCCTCGACCCCGGGATCGAGCATCCCGAATCCCTCGGCCCGGGGATGGAGCTTGATGCCGCGGGCCCCGGCGGCGAAGCAGCGCGCGGCCTCGCTCACCGGGTCGCGCGCAGGATCGAGGCGGCAGAACGCGACGAGGCGCCCGTCGGAGGCCTCGCTCTCGGCGAGGACGCGGTCGTTCGCCGGCGGATAGCCGTCCGGCTCGTGCATCGGGGTGACCATCCCGCGCGAGTTCGCTGCGTTGAGACTCGTGACGACATCCTCGGCCGAGCAGACGAATCCGTCGGGATCGTTGCTGCCGGTATGGGTGTGGATGTCGAAGAGCGGGATCCCGGAAAGCCCGAGGGGAAGGCCCTCGTACCAGGGCCTGATCAGCTCGTCGTCGTACACGCTGAGATCTCCTCCGATCCGGCCGTGGGCCGTCGCCGTGATGATCCTAGTCCTGCTTGACCGCTGTTGAAGTGAGGAATAGGCTCGTACGAGAGTGCCGTGAGCACTACGCAGACATCTCTCGGAGTCGATTTCGCGCGCGCGTTCGGCGCTCGCGACCGGGAACGAATCCGTGAGCTGGTCGGCCCCGAGCTGGACTTCAAGGCGCTGACGCCGCGCCGCTGGTGGGAGGCCGCCGACGCCGATGGGCTGCTCGAGATCCTGTTCGACATCTGGATCCGGGACGGCGACGAGATCCGCGCGATCGAGAAGCTCGAGCGCGACATGTTCGCCGACCGCGAGTGCGTGGGCTACCGCTTCCGCGTCGCGAACGAGAAGGGCGAGTACCTCGTCGAGCAGCAGGCGTTCGTGACCGAGCGCGACGGGCAGATCGCATGGATGCGCCTCGTCTGCTCGGGCTGGCGCCGCGACGAGAGCCCGAGCTAGCGGCGGGAGACGCGCGAATCGCGAACCGGTGTCGCCACGACGCCGAAAGCCGGGTACGATCGACGCGTGTTGCCGTGGCGGTCGCTCCGCCGATCCGCGCGACGGGGGATAGGAGAGTTCAGCCGATTCTTCACCGTTGCCCTCCTGGCGGCTGTGGTCGTGTCAGTCGCCCTGCTCGTCGCTGCGACCTCACCGCCGGCACCGGCGCACGAGCCCTCGGTGAGCACAGCGGCCGGCCACCTCGAGGAGGATGCCGTGGCGCCGCTCGACCATGCAACGGCGCAGCGGTTCGAGCGGCGGACGCTGGCGGCGACCCCGGACCGCTTCACGGCCGCCGCGGCGGGGCCCCCCCCGGATCCGGGCCAGCTCGGCAGCTGGGGGCCGGTCGTCGATTGGCCGGTCGTCGGAATCCACGTCGCGCTGCTCGAGACCGGGAAGGTCCTCGCCTATGACTCGGTGGGCGACCTGCCGACCGAGAGCTACGACGTCCACGACCACACCCGCGCGACGGTCTGGGAC
>Ga0075365_10001090_pt1 | contig 11799 bp, 16 predicted proteins | sample EndMetdeltDD1765_FD_71387 | JGI IMG/M metagenome (GOLD analysis project Ga0075365, IMG submission 71387) | Populus endosphere microbial communities from Tennessee, USA - Endosphere MetaG P. deltoides DD176-5 | ecosystem: Host-associated > Plants > Roots > Endosphere | place: USA: Tennessee... | reverse complement strand
TTTTTTGGTGTATATAAAAAGACCGCTTGGTGGGCGGCCTCTTCAGTATCTTTGGAAGATTACTTATGCAAACACACAGAACAGGCCGTCACGAACTGTGATGCCCTGCCAACTTTGAACTGTTTGCATAGTTGTTTTCATTTGGGATAATAGTAGCACACAAAGTAGTGATATGTAAGTTCGGAGAGTATCATGCCTTTTTCACCAGAATTACACGAGGAATATGACGCACTGCATGCCGATGGGCTGGCTGCGAATGCTGCCGGTAGATTTACCGAAGGCGCTGCGTACTTCGAACAGGCCCATGAATTGGCTCGGGAGCATGACGAACAGCGCAAGCGTCTTGACGCTCTGAATCCTTGGGCAAAATCTCTCTGGAGTACCGGTCAGTATTTTGAGGCAACTGGCAGACTCAAGAAAGCAACCGAAATTGCACACCAGCACGATTGGATAGACGAAGTGGCGATTGCTGACTCTAACCTAGGACGAATGATTGCAGTACGAACGTTGCGCGAGCGTACCTTTGCCGAAGTGCCTGCTATGCTACAAGAGAAAGCAGTGCCACATTTTGCACGAGCATATGGTCGTTTACGCAGTCATGGGCATCTCTATTACCGGTTCGCCAATGCGCAACACGGTGTTGGTATTGCAGCACTTGCCGGAAGCCAGACTATGGCGCGCGTGCTGCTTCGTGATGGACTTCGCGTGGCACACCGTCGCTCGCCTGAGCCATACGATCAGGAGCGTACATACATGCTAAATCCTAAAGGACTGGCACAAATGGCAATGGGCGCTACTGTTATACCGCTTGGTGCGCGAACGCCAAACGCCGAAGCTCTGGCCTATAAACTCATCAGATAGTGACATATATCACCATTTAATTGATCATTTAGCTCTTTTATGTTAGAGTGTAGGTAATATTTTCTGAAATTGGCGAGGTGGCTGACGTGGAATTATTCACGTATTCTGTTGATTTGACCCGAATCGTGTTTCTTATTGGTGCCGTAGTGGCGCTTATCTACAAAAAGAAAACTGGCATTACACCGGGCGGTGTCATTGTGCCCGGCATCCTGGCTGTCACACTTGATAGTAGCTTCCTGGCATTTGCCTGCACCGTTATACTTGCGATCATTTGCTCGTACATCTATAAGTATGTGTTTCAAACGTTTGCACTCAGCACTCGCTGGGCGATGCTCGCTAACGTGGGGCTGTCGGTTGCAGTTAGCCTGGCGGCACTTGCTTATTTGCGACACCAACATATTGCCGGCCAGGAATTCCTCCTCTTTAGCATGATTGTACCGGGGCTTATTTCGCAGAATGCCAAGAAGTACAGCCTCCCGAAGGTGCTCTACGGTACATTGTTGGTTAGCGCGCTCACCTATTTGGCCGGCTGGGCGTTGGCGTACCTTGTGCCACATTCGTGGACGACCGAGCTAACGGCACGTCTGGCTGTATATCACTCGCTTGAACTCAGCCATGCCTATATCGCATTTGCGGCCAGCCTGACGACAGCAGTACTCATTTACTACAAGTTTAAGCTGCGTGCCGGCGGCTACCTGGTAGCTCCATTTTTGGCAGCTATCGCATTCAGTGCACCGATACAGTTTTGTATGCTCTTGCTGGCGGTCGTTTGTAGCTACGGCATCGTGCAGTTTATCCAAAAATACACACTGACCATCGGGCTTGATCGATTTATCGTCAGTCTTTTTTGTGGGTATTTTGCGGTAACTGCCATGGATATTATTGCCGTACAGAGTGGCCTGAGCCACTATCGCCCTTCTCCCTTGGTATTGATTGTCGCCGTCGCCGTACTAACGAATGACCTCAGTCTGCAGTCGGTTCGCGATTCGTTAACAAAAGGTATTGCACCGTCATTGGCAGCAGCTTTACTGGTAAGGGCAGCCGTCTAATGATCTTTGCGCTGTGTATTTTTCTCCTTGCGCTGGTATATATTGCACACGGTGTGTACGTGAGCCGCAAGCATCGTCACAACATGCAGAATAGCTTTACGCATCGTATTCACGTTAATGGTATTCGTGGCAAGTCATCGGTGACTCGTCTCGTGTCTGCAACGCTTCGTGAGGGCAAAATTAAGACCGTCGCCAAAACAACTGGTACGGCAGCTCGAATCATGGTCAGTCACAAGAACGACTGGCCGGTAACTCGCAAAGAAGCCAACATTGCCGAGCAGCGTAAGATGCTCACGATGTACATGCGCTCTCACTACAAAGCAGTTGTATTCGAATGCATGGCGATCAACCCTATCTACCAGAAGTATCTTGAAAACAAGATCATGTATTCAACCATTGGTATCATTACGAACGTTCGCGAAGACCATACTGATGTGCTTGGCAAAACATTGCCTGAGATTGCCCGAAGCCTTGCCGCGACTGTGCCTACGCAAGGGCACCTTGTTACTGCCGAAACAGACCCGGCGTTATTGGCTGTACTAGCTGAAGTGTGCGAAGCACACCACACAAAACTTCACGCAGTTACTACGGCAAAGGTTAGTGACAAAAACATGGCGAAATTCAGACACTACGAGTACAAGGAGAATGTCGCTATTGCGCTGAAGGTAGCCGAACTGGTCGGCATCAAGAAGCGCGTGGCACTTGCCGGTATGCATAAGGCGCTTCCCGATCCTGGCGCATTCATCCTCAAGAAGTACAAGCATCGCAACAAAACGGTCTATTGGGCGAACCTCTTTGCCATTAATGACCGTGAAAGTTTTGTCCAGACAGTTAATGCGTTGAGCTTTACGACCCAAAATAAGGCGAAAAAAGCAGTGATTCTTAATAATCGTCATGATCGACCGGAACGAGTTTCGCAGTTTGTCGACATTGCAGTTAATTCAGTCGGTGCTGATTATATTTTTACCTTTGGAGATTACGAGAAACAAGTTGTCCGTGAAGTAAAGCGGCTTGGTGCAGAGCATACCGTTAAGGTGCTGCATTTTGGCAATTCAACCCAATACCGTGATGCCAAAGGTGCTCTGTTATTTGATGAGATTGTTGACGCGATTGATGACCCTGAGTGCATGCTCTTTGGCGCGGTCAATATTCACACGCAGCAGTCCCAGGCACTTCTTCGCTTAATTGAAAGTGAGACATTGCAATATGCGTAAACACTTACTACACATCATAGTTGTTGGTTTGTTAATCGGCTTTTTTGGCTACGTAGGCTACCGTGACATGGTTTACGACAAGTCAACAGTCATTGAACACAAGCTTGTGGCTGCAAAAACAGTAACCACAGAAACCACTGCCACACAAAATCCTGCCGAAACTGCAAAGCAGCTCGGTTATCAGCGTGCGGCAATTGCTGTGCAAGAGTATCAAAAGAACGTCTATGAAGCACCGCGTGGCTGCAATTGTGGTCCTGAAGTTGATAAATATACCGAAGGTTTGCATGCTCAATGGTGTACGATGTTTGTCAGTTGGGTTACCAAGGAAGCTGGCGCCCCATTGAAGGATGACAAAACTGGCTCGTGGAAGCTTACAAACTCACGACAGCTGGCGACCTATCTCGAAAAGCACGGCACCTGGTACTCGGCAGCCGAAGCTCAGCAAAAGAACCTACAGCCACGCGTTGGCGATATGGTTATCTTTTGGCGCGGTGACTTCGAAGATAATCTTGGACATGCAACAATTGTCGTTAATATCGACAAGGCTGATGGCACAGCCGACCTGGTTGGTGGCAATCAGAAAGACCACGTTGCACTCAGCCAGGACTTTCCATGGCTGCACAACTACGGGCTACTTGGCTTTGGCCGTCCCGAAAAAGACTAGCCAATGCGCTCTTAACAGGTATACTTGTCAGGGTGTGCGATAGAATATCGTCACGTCGCAAAATATATCATGAAAAAACATCGCCAACTATTAGAGGACGCACCAGCGTATGTCGCGGGATTTGGCACATATGACAAACAAGGCTTGTACGATGCGCTACAGTGTGAAGGCCAGAATGCCGTGGTGCGCCTTGGCTTTAATGTTCAGGATCCAGACGTTCCCTATCGCATGCTGGGCTATCTTACGGCCGCCTATTACATCACAAACCTCTACTTTCCTAAGGCGCAACTGCAGATAGTTGCCAATCCGAATGCTGCCGAGCGTGTTAACGGGCAAAATGCGGATCACCTGTCGGCGGTAGCCCGTAAGATGCTCACGAGCGTGCACCAGGATACCCGTATGCAGGCACTACGGCCAGCCAATGCGGTATTTGCTAGTGACACCGCAGTGCCAAACGAAATAGACCCCGCACACATTGCCGCAGCTCTTGCTGGTACGGCAGTACAGGAGAACTTACGACAGAGTGCCGAGCGTCGGTCTGCCGACCATCTTGCCTACGTGGCAGCACACCTGCTGATCCATGACACACTGGATAGTATTGAGCCGCTCGAGGTAGACGGCTTTGCTGCCCTGCCGTTACAGTCTGCAGAGACGATTATTAGTATTGGTGCTGCACCCGAGCGAAACTTTTATGAAGCGCGAATGCGCTGTAAGCAACAGGGTGTGGAGCTGCCTGGCGTGGTGGCAGCGTCTACAGCTCAGATTTTCACAAAACACCTGATTGCGCCGTATTTGTATAGCCGCATACCGGGTACTGTTGATCCGCCACATACAAATTCTCGGATCGCTTCGGCATTACTGGAGAGAGTTGGCACAGAGGGTCTTTCAAGTACGAATCATGACATACTATATCCCTGGTTGATGCTTGGCGAGGTTGAAATTGCTCAGGAAATATTTGGGAGTATGCCTTCCCAGCAACTCTCGAGAAATATACAGCTGTCAGCAGCTGAAGTCGACTACTGGCATCCACGGCCAAATGCTTTTGCCGCTCCTCACTCCCTGTACGAGTCATAGCAACCATGTAGATTGCTATTGGACACACCAAAAAACCACCCTGTTTCCAGAGTGGTTTTGTTTTCGATAGTCGAGAACGACTAGCGCTTGGTGAACTGGCGTTGCTTGCGGGCGCCCTTGAGACCGAACTTCTTGCGTTCTTTCTCACGTGGGTCGCGGCTCAACAAGTCAGCGCGCTTCAAGGTGCCCTTGAGGTCTTCGTTCATCATTGCCAAAGCCTTGGCGATTCCCAAACGAATAGCGTCAACCTGGCCAGCGTGACCACCACCAGTTACAACAACTGAGATGTCATACTTGTTCTCTTGCTGCAAAGCAACAAAAGGCTGGTTGAGTTCGTTCAGGAGCAGCTTGCTGTCAGCAAGGTATTCTGCAGCTGGCTTGCCGTTGATAACGATGGTACCTTTACCACCCTGCAAGCGTACACGTGCGGTAGCGCTCTTACGGCGGCCGAGGGCGTAGAAGTATGAGTTAGCGGCCATATCTACTTACCTTCCTTAACTGAAATTGTTACAGGCTTCTGAGCTTCGTGCTTGTGGTCAGCGTCTGCATAGATCTTGAGGCGCTCAAGACGGGCATCGCGAAGCTTGTTTACTGGAAGCATACCGCGGATAGCGTGGTGAAGGGCGAAAGTTGGGTCTTTAGCCATCTTTTCCTTCAACGTTGCTTCTTTAAGGCCACCTGGGAAGTGGCTGTGACGGTAGTACATTTTGTCTTCCATCTTGTTACCGGTAACAACCATGTCCTTGGCGTTGATCACGATGACGTAGTCACCAGTGTCAATGTGCTTTGTGAAGGTTGGCTTTCGCTTACCAGTAAGGAGTGTGGCAACCTGTGTTGCTACACGGCCGAGAGGTGCTTCAGAAGCATCTACAACGTACCAGGTGCGAGTTACATCGCTTGGCTTTGCGCTGAAAGTCTTCATTATTTGCTCTCCTTTTCGGTCTTGTCAGCCTTTTTAGCTACTGGCTTTTTAGCCGCAGCTTTTGGCTTCTCTTCGGCAGCTGATACAGCTACAGGAGCTGTCGTCAAGTCGTCAACAAAGCTGACGCGTGCCATTTGTGCGTTGTCACCACGACGCAAGGTTGTGCGAGTAATGCGCAAGTGGCCACTGACACGACCCTTTAGCTTAGGGGCGATTTCATCAACCAGCTTGTGTGCAGATGCAACAGTCTGAAGACCGCTGATAACCTGACGACGGTTGTGAAGGTCACCCTTCTTAGCCTTGGTGATTAATTTTTCTACATAAGGCACCACTTCTTTGGCCTTAGGAAGAGTTGTCTCGATTGACTCGTACTTGACGAGAGAATCTGCCAAACCCTTCACTAGCGCTTCACGTTGGTCGCGCTCGCGGTGCAATTTTCGGCCTTTGTATCCGTGTCGATGCATGTTAGAGCTCCAACTCCGCTAGCTTTTCTTTTACTTCATCTAATGCTTTGCTACCAAAGCCCTTAAGGTCGCGCAATTCAGCGTCGCTCAAGCTAAACAAATCCTTGATAGTGTGGATGTCGTTGTTGATGAGCGCGTTTGTAGTACGAGCTGACAGGTTAAGGTCTTCGATAGAAGTGTTCAACGCTGGTTCATCGCCAGTGTCGTGGGTCATAGCGCCTGCAACAGGTGAGCTACTTACCAACTGTTCGCCTGACTCAACAGTAGTCTTGCCAGCCAAAGCAGTATATTGGTTTACGAGGATAGCTGAAGCTTCCTCGAAAGCGTCACGTGGTGTGATGGTACCGTCAGTCTCAACAGTAATGAGTAACTTGTCGAGGTCGGTCATCTGACCAACACGGGTGTTTTCAACCTTGTAACGTACGCGAAGTACTGGGCTGAAGATGGCATCAACAGCGATCATGTCGCTCGCCTTCTTAGCAGTAACTTCATCGATGGTGCGGTAGCCGCGGCCGGTCTCAACAACCAAGTCCATAACAAAGTCAGACTTGTCGTCGTCAAGAGTAGCGATAACGTGTTCTGGGTTAACAACCTCAACATCAGCGTTAACCTGGATATCCTTAGCAGTAACAGCGCCCTTGCCCTTCTTAACAATGCGAAGGTTCTGAGCTTCATCACCGTATACGCGGAAGCGAATACCCTTGAGGTTAAGCATGATGTCGACGACATCTTCCTTAACGCCGGGAACGGTAGTGAACTCGTGTGTTGCACCTTCGATCTTGAAACTAGTAACTGCAGCACCGGCGATGCTTGAAAGCAATACGCGGCGCAGACTGTTACCAAGCGTCATACCGTAACCACTGTGTAGTGGTTCAACAGCAAATGTGCTGCTGGTTGCACTGTGGTCGTCTACGGTGACGATACCTGGTGTGTGAATCATTTTTGACATCTAGCTCATTCCTCCCTTAGCGTGAGTAGTATTCCACTATTAACTGCTCTTTGATATCAGCTTCGGCATCATCGCGAGCTGGTAAACCGGTAACAGTAAAGGCGAGGCCCTTGCGGTTAACTTTCAACCATGCAACTGATGTAGATGGAGCTGGACTTACGTCATCAAGCTTCTTGAAGTATTCAGTGTTCTTGCTGTGATCGCGTACAACGAGCTCATCACCAACCTTAAGGCGGATTGATGGAACGTCAATACGACGACCGTTCAACATGAAGTGACCGTGGCTTACGAGCTGACGTGCTGCACGGCGGCTTGGTGCGAAACCAGCGCGGTACACAGCGTTGTCGGCGCGTTGCTCGAGGAACTGCAATAGTACTTCACCTGATTGACCTTGCTTACGAGAAGCTTCCTTCATCAAGTTGCTGAATTGCTTTTCGAGCAAGCCATACAGGCGCTTTACTTTTTGCTTTTCACGCAATTGCAAGCTGTATTGGCTTGGCTTGTTGCGCATACGAGCGTTAGCAGCTTGTCCAGGTGCTGTAGTTCGCTTAACGAGGGCTTTGTGCGCCTTAGGGTGCAGAGCGTAGCCTTCGCGGCGGGACATTTTTACGATTGATTGGGTATCTCGTGCCATATCTTTCTATCCTCTGCCTTAGATGCGACGTGCCTTCTTAGGGCGAACACCACCGTGTGGTACGCCTGTCTTGTCGACAATTTTTTCTACTTGGATGTCGAGGCTTGCAAGAGCGCGAATAGCTGCATCGCGACCGAGACCTACACCTCGAACATATACATCGGCCTTAGCGAAGCCGTGTTGTTGCTTTGCGGCGTTGCCAGCCTTTTCGGCTGCAACCTGTGCTGCATATGCTGTACCTTTTTTAGAGCCACGGAAACCGCAGCCACCTGCGCTAGCTTGTGCCAAAGCACCGCCCTTGTCGTCAGTAAAGGTTACAATTGTGTTGTTGAAGGTTGCCAAAACGTGAACCTGACCATGGGTAACGGCTCGTTTGGCCTTCTTTTTCTTAGCTGAAATATCTGCCATTGTCCTAACCTATCCTTAAGTCTTTGAAGGTGTCTTCTTAGCCGTACCACCTACAGTCGACTTACGACCACGTCGAGTACGTGCGTTAGTTTTAGTTCGTTGACCACGTGATGGCAAGCTAGCCTTGTGACGAAGACCGCGGTATGCGTTGATGTCTTTCAGGCGCTTAATGTTGCCAGCAACGATACGTTGCAATTCACCTTCTACGGTGAAGTTCTCGTTGATGAAGTCTTGGATGCGAGAGATTTCTGCATCGGTAAGATCTTTTACGCGAACGGTAGGTTCAACCTTGGCAGCTACCAAGATGTCGCCTGCAGTCTTAGGACCAATACCGTATACGTAAGTCAGTGCAATCTGCACTTGCTTGTCGCTCGGAATCGTAACACCAGAAATACGTGCCATTACCTTGCTGCTCCTTGTCGCTGGTTATTGCGACGCTTTTTCTTGTTTATGACGTAGACCCGGCCTTTTCGACGAACGATAATGTCGTCGGGGCTGATCTTCTTGACACTTGCACGCACTTTCATGCGGATCATGCTCCTTCTCTCAGGTGTATGACACACTGCTTATATTGATAGTTACGATTTGCGATAGGTGATTCTGCCCTTAGTAAGATCGTAAGGGGTCAACTCAACCGTCACGCTGTCGCCAGGTACGATGCGAATATAGTGTTTGCGCATTTTACCGGCCACATGAGCTATGATTTGATGGCCGTTTTCGAGCTCAACACGAAATTGAGTACCTGGTAAGGTCTCAATGATTGTTCCCGTCAACTCGATTACTTCTTTATTGGCCATAAATATAACTAGATTAGATTATAACAGCTTAGAATTGTAATTACAACACTTTATAAGTGGTATCTACAGCTTTGGCTGATATGTGCTCACCTCTCATAAGCACAATCACAGCTGCCGAGTTTGACAATGTGCCAAATACGACAGCTGCGTTAATGAATTGTAACTGATTTTTGCCAGCTAACCGCGACGGTTCAGAAGGCTAAAGCGACGCTTCTTGGGGCTTTCAATATCCTCTGGATCGACATCGTGGAAGAAATCCGGCTGCGCGTACTGATCGTATGTGACCATGAGTGCGCGTGATTCGACCGCACGGAGTGTTTCCAGCGATACAGCCACCAAGATCAAGACACTTGTTCCACCGAGGGCAATATTAGAGCTAATGAAGAGCTGGGCAATAATTGGTACGATTGCCAGCAGGCCCAAGCTGAACGCACCAAAGAGCGTGAGGCGGTTAACAACCTTGCTCAGGTATTTTTCGGTTTGCAGACCAGAACGAATACCTTCGATAAATCCACCTTGCTTTTGCAGGTTCTCAGCAATTTCTTTGCTGTTGAACGTAATGCTTGTATAGAAGAACGTAAATACGAACACCAGCAAGAAGTACGTTACCGGGTAGATATATGGCTCCCAGCCGCCTGCCGCAAACGTGGTAGCGCTTGGAGTCTGGAACCAGGTAGAAAGATTGGTACCGAGTTCTGCAAGACGAGCGCTGCTATTGCTCGTTAGGAGCTGGCCGACGAAACTTGGGACGCTCAAGAAAGCGACCGCAAAGATGATCGGTACCACACCCGCGGTAATGAGCTTAATAGGCAGTACTGTCGTAACGCCGCCGTAGGTGCGGTTTCCCTGCACGCGCTTGGCATAGTTGACGGTTAATCGTCGGGCCGCTTCGTTGAGCATTACCACAAGCCACGTCAGGAGTATCACCGAGAACAGAATGATCAAGCTGGTAATCAAGGCTGATTTACTGATTGGCAACTCACGGCCAAATACGTTCCACTTATTGCTGTTATTAAACACCGATGCCGCAATGTTACTGATAGTAGTCGGCAGACCGCTCACGATACCAACGGTAATCAAGAGTGAAATACCGTTACCGATACTCTGCTCTGTAACGAGCTCACCGAGCCACATTAAGAGCATTGAACCACCAGTTAGGGCTGCGACCATCAAAACCCATTGCATCAGAGAAGTATTGGCCGTAATGTCGCCAATACCACCAATACTGGACGCCGATTGACGAACGAGGTAGATAGCACCAATAGACTGGATGATTGCCAGTGGGAACGTGATGATACGAGTGATCTGGTTGATCTTCTTTTGACCGTATTCACCTTCTTTGTGGAGTGCTTCAAGCCGTGGAATGGCTTTGGTGAGCAGCTGCATAATAATAGAGGCGTTAATGTATGGCCCCAAGCCCGCAATCATAATCGAAAAGTTAGCGAGCGCCCCACCAGACAATACGTTAATAAAGCTCAGTAGTTGCGAGCTGCTTGATGACGTAAAGACGTTCTCAAGAACCTGCTTCAATGTTTGCGGATCACTCAATGGCACCGGAATGTGTGCCAAAATGCGGAACACAATCAGAATACCCAAAACAGCAAAGATGCGCTTGCGCATGTCTTTGTGCTTCAATGAGCGCCCAATAACTTTCCAATTCATAAAAATCTGTACCCTCTCGGCTATATGTTTAAGGCAAGTATACATGAATATGGGGCGCTATACCATCCATTTTGTGTCTCGCAACGATGTCCAGACACAAAAAGGAGGCGTCTGAAACGCCCCCTTCATGTTTTGACTATTTTTCGTCAGTTTTCTTGGTAGAAGCTGGACGAGCAGTAGCGGCAACTTTCTCAAAGCTACCACCAGCTTTTTCGATTGCTGCAATAGCTGATTCAGAAGCAGCCTGCAATTTGACCGTTACCTTCTTGGTAATATCACCCTTGCTGATGAGCTTTACGCGAACGTAAGGGTTTGAGATCAAACCTGCTTCAGCGAGTGTAAACGTGTCAACGGTTGCTTTGCTCAGTTCGTCGAGCTGACCAGTGTATACGTTCTCGGCCTTAGGCTTGTGAGATCGGAAACCCTGGAGCTTTGGCAGACGCTGGGCGAGCGGGTTCTGACCACCTTCGAAACCTGGGCGTTTCTTGGCACCGGTACGAGACATCTGACCCTTCGTACCACGACCGGCGGTTTTACCCTGACCGGCTGCGATACCACGACCAACGCGCTTAGCTGACTTAGGAGTGTTAGTCTTTAGTTCATGAAACTTCATAATTAAGCCTCACTCTTGGCTTTAGCAGCCTTCTTTTTTTGCTGTGTCGTTACCCAGGTGTTAGCTGGAGCAATGCTCTGCAATGCAGCGATAGTAGCGTATGCAGTGTTAGCCTTGTTGGTTGAACCAAGTGACTTAGACAATGCGTTGCTAATACCAGCTACTTCAAGAACAGTACGAACCACACCACCAGCGATCAAGCCGGTACCAGCAGCAGCAGGCTTTACGAGGATGCGAGCACCGCTCACTTTTGCTTCTGCTTCGTGTGGGATAGTACCCTTGTTTACTGGTACTTCGATCATGTGCTTCTTGGCTACTTCAGTTGCCTTTGTAACAGCGGCTGTTACGTCAGCACCCTTTGCAAGGCCAACACCGATCTTGTGCTTACGGTCACCAACAACAACGAGTGCGCGGAAACGGAAGCGACGACCACCCTTTACAACGCGAGCAACACGATCAATGTGCACAACGCGTTCGTCAAAGAGCTT
>Ga0075365_10001088_pt1 | contig 11800 bp, 14 predicted proteins | sample EndMetdeltDD1765_FD_71387 | JGI IMG/M metagenome (GOLD analysis project Ga0075365, IMG submission 71387) | Populus endosphere microbial communities from Tennessee, USA - Endosphere MetaG P. deltoides DD176-5 | ecosystem: Host-associated > Plants > Roots > Endosphere | place: USA: Tennessee... | reverse complement strand
AGATTATACCGTTCATGTTTCTCTCCTGTTATGGACCGATGAGTTGCAGCTCTAACTGACGCGGTCCGTCAAATTCTTGCCTGCTGCGTCGACCATCCGACCAAACTTGCCCGAGAGACCGTCTATGGCCGCCTTTGCGTCATCAAAGGTCAGGCCCTCCTTGCGGGCTCCGTCCGCTGCCGCTTCCACGACGTCCGACGCAAGCGTAGTAGCTTTATCGATCTGTTCACCGGCTAACTCGGCGGCTTTGCTCTTCAAGCTATCGCTGCTTTCGCCGAGATAGGCATTCTCAATGTCTGTGTGGGGTAAGGCTGCTGCGATGCCAGCACCAATAGCGAGACCGATCGCGCCCAGAGCCAAGGGCTGTGCCTTGAAAAGATCGGACAGATTGCCTCGCACATTGTCCAGGACATTTGCGGCGTCGGGCAATAGCTTTGCGTAGTCCGAGCCCATACGGGTAGCAGTTTCGATACCGGCGCTGCTGGCTTCGCGCACCGCGTCGGCAGCGGAATTGGTCGCCGATGTGATGCCTTCCCGCGCGGTTTGGAAGCTGTCTCTTGCCGCTTCGGGAAGGCGATCCATGCCGGTTCGCTCAATCAGGGCCCCCGGTCCTACTCCGGCTTTTCCTCCTGCGAAGAGCCAGACGATCCCCATTCCGATTAGTGCCGCCGAGACCGGATTGCGTCGTGCCGCGTCACCAAGGTCCTTGATGAAATCAGAGCCTTTCTCTGCCACATCGCTCATCGCACCATCTCCCTTGCTGCCGCCTTGTCACGTTCTATTTCGTCCATCGTCGCGGTGGGCTTTAACGCATCCCCAGACAACCGGTTGATGCCCACCATGATAAGGAGGACGGAGATGATCGCCGCGCTGGCGCCCGTGATCAAATATGCAACCGGATCGGACAGGCCGGCGTGCATCAGCGCTGACGCGGCTGCAGTTAGCAGCATTACAAGCGCGGGGATCATGATGACAGCGCCGGCGCCCATCATCGCCGCCGCCCTCCCCGCCTGACCGGCCTTTTCGGATATTTCCGCGCGCGCGAGCGCGAACTCGTTTCCAATCAGCTTCGCAAGCTGGCCGACCGCGTCACTAAACAGTTCCGGAATGGAACGATCACTTCGAGAAGTCATTGCGGTACCCTAGGTCTTCTGACGTGGCGGACTTGCCAGTCATCTTTGATGGACCTGAAGTCGAGCTCGTTTCTTCGGAAGCACTCTTCAGAAACCGAACGGCGCCAAAGCCGGCGAGAACCGCCAATCCCAGGAAGGCGGTGGGTTGGTTCCGCGCAAAGGACTGCGTCTTCCGCACGAGGTCGTTCAGATTGCCGTTGCGAATCTGATCCGAAACGCCCTCGACCTGGGAGGCTGCGCTTCTGATGTACTTTCCTGCAAGCGGGAGGTCTGTATCGAACTCCCGCGCGGCGCGCCGTATGGTGTTCGCCAAGGTACCGACGTAGTCGGCGCCGGACGTCTTCCCATCATTTACGGCGTCCTTGAGCTTATCGGTCGCTTGGGAGGCGACGTCCTTGGCTGCGTCGACAAGATCAGATGCCTGATCCTTAAGTTTATCTGTTGAAGTTTCAGCGAGGTCTTTCGCCTTATCCGTAATGTCTTTCCCCGCGGCCATCGCCTGCTCGCTGAGACTCTTGGTTGAAGTGGCCGCCTCATCAAACTTCGCGCGGGCCGAACCTTGTCCGGACGAGCTCGCATTTTGATGGGTAGTTCCGATTAGATCAGCCATGTTGGTTTCCTCCGCCGGTGTGAGATTGGGGTGGCTTTTCGGGATCGAACGCGGTCGTGACCGCGCTTTCGGCCACCCGCCTTACGCGTTGACCGATTTCGCGGGCTGATTCATCCAGCTTGTCCGGCGTGAGGCCTTCGATGCCTGCTTGGCGCGCCACGTTTTCCAAAATATCGCCGGCGACGCCCTTCGCGGCGTCAAACCCCTTGGAAGCAGCTTCGCTGGCCCGCTTTTTGGCAGCCGCGGCCGCGTTGCCAACGAGATCCTCTTCCAATCCGCTCTTGGGAAGTGCGCTGGCGATGAGACCGCCAACCAGCAAACCTACGCCGGCGACCAGAATTGGATTTTCCTGAATCGTGTTCAACAGGGTCTTTCCGGCGCGGCTCGAATAGTCCGACGCTTTCTCCCGCACATCCCTGGCCGCACTCAATCCGGCTTCCGTTGCCGACGCCGCGGCGTCTCGCGTGGCCGTCGCTGCATCTGTGAAAAGGTCTCGCGATGAACCGACGGCTCCGGTCGCCAGTGCAGTGGCATCGTCGGTTACACCGACGACGCGGTTATTGATGGCCTCCGTGACAGAGGTTGCCGAGTTCTTCAATCGATCGCCCAGGCTCAAGCCGGGGGTTGAGGGCATCGCATCCCGAACCCTGCCCGCGCCGCTTGACACTTCATCCGAGACTTTCTCCGCGATGTCGGAGGCGGCACCTTTCACGGTATTGATCGTCGCCGCGGCCTGCGCCGACAGATCATGCCCTCGACGGCTGAGGTCATCCGACAGGTCGGACGCCATATCGGAGGCCTTTTGAGTGATCGACTGGCCGGTCTTCGACCCCGCAAAGAAAAGCCCTGCCCCGACCATCAGGACCGGGAGCGGAATCGTTCTTGCGAGCCTGAGCAGCGGATACGCCAGACTTGCGCCGACAGCCACGGCCTGCATGGGATTTCGACGAGCGGCCTGGGTAACATCCTCCAGAAGCCGCTCGCCTTTGGAGCGAACGTAGTCCGACACTTCCGCCTTGATGTTTTCCGGACTAATACGTTGCCGGATCTCGCTCGCAGTATCGCTCACACTGGTTTTGAGCTGCTCCACGGTGTGCGTCAGACCCGCTCGCGTCTGTTCGGTTTCGCGCTGAAGCTCCCGAAGCGATCGATCGCTGACCTGTTGCATGACTTCAATCCTTGCGTTGTTCCTGGGTTGAACTCTCTATCATTGCTTATTGTTCCCGATGCGACATCGCCACGTGCAGATTTGCAGAGGGAGAGAGGGACGTCGCACGAACAATCGAGGCACAACGTGTTGCCCGCCGATGATGCCACTTGTCGCAAAGCGCCGACGTGCTGACCAGATATGCGCTGCACCGGTCATAGCCCGCCGTCGGGCGCGGGAAGCAATAGCGCGAGCATCACTCGACGATCTCGATTAGGAACCCACGATGCAAAAGGGCGTTGCAGTGGAGCAGCCGCCTCATATCGAGATACCCGATGACCTCTGGTTTCGACCGCCGATCGCGATCCCTCTGGATGGACGTGGAGGTCGCGCCGGAGGCGCAGGCCCTATCGGGCGACCGCACCTGTGACACGGTCGTTATCGGTACAGGAATTGCCGGACTATCGACCGCATACGAACTGGCGACAAACGGGCAAAAAGTCATTCTCGTTGATCGCGGCGAGATCGCCGGAGGTATCACCGCCAGAACGACCGCTCATCTGGCTCCTCTGTGCGACGATCTGACCTCTGAAATGATCAAGTTACTGGGTGAGGACATCTCAAAAGCTTTCTATGAAAGCCAAGCGGCTGCCATTGATCGCATCGAAGAGATCCAGAAGAAAGAAAGCATTTCATGCGACTTCAGGCGGTTGGACGGATACTTGTTCCAGGCCCTAGACACTGATTCCCAGATCATCGATGACGAGCTTGATGCGGTGCGCAAGGTAGGCGCCCCCGTACACCGGCTAGTCGGCGTTCCCCTCGAGCATTGCCAGGCTCAGCATGCCTTAAAGTATCCGCGGCAGGCCACGTTCCATCCGCTCAAGTACCTTCGGGGACTGACCGAAGTTATTCTAGCGCGCGATGGGCAGGTCTTCGCACATACGGTCGTAACCGACGTTTTGGAGAATGACGACGGAACGGTATTCGTCAAGAGCGAAGGCGGGACAGTTCGCGCAAAGGCGGCGGTCGTCGCGACGAATTCGCCTATCTCGGATTTGTTTGCGCTCCACACCAAAATGGCGCCTTATCGCAGCTACGCGATGGCGTTCGAGATAAAAGCGGGAGCTCTCCCCGACGCGCTTTATTGGGACACGCTTGACCCCTATCACTATGTCCGGCTGCAACCAGGCGACGGAGGTAAGGATCACGTCATCGTAGGCGGCGCGGATCACAAAACTGGCCAAGCGGACGATGCATCGGTTCGGTTCAAGGCTTTGGAAGCCTGGGCTCGGAATCTCATTCCGAAGCTTGGTGAGGAGACCCACCGCTGGTCTGGCCAGCTTCTGGATACGATCGATTATGCCGCCTACATTGGCCGAAATCCCGGAAACAAGAGTATCTACGTGCATACCGGCGACTCCGGCCAGGGGATCACCCACGGCGTTGTTGGGAGTCTCCTCAATTCAGCGTTGATCCTCGGTCGGGAAGCCAAATGGGTCGAGGTTTACGATCCCGGGAGGAAAACACCGAGGGCCATTGGCAACTTCCTCAAGGAGAACCTTACGGCTGTAAAAAACTTTGCCGAATATCTGGCCCCCGGTGAACTCGCCTCCATTGACGATTTGAAAACGGGATGCGGAGCGATCGTCCGGCAAGGCTTGTCAAAAGTCGCTGCCTATCGCGACACATCTGGCGTATTTTACCTGAGATCCGCAGCATGCACCCATATCGGTTGCCACCTACACTGGAACTCATTCGAGACCTGTTGGGATTGTCCCTGCCATGGTTCGCAATTCGCGGCTGACGGGACGCCGCTGAACGCTCCTGCCGTTGCGGAACTCGCTCGGGTGGAAGATAAGAGCTAAGTTGGGAAGTGATGGAAGGCCCATAGGCCTTCCATCAGAGCTTCCGGTATCTTACGCAGCCTGCGCCGTTTCCGCGTGCTGGTTCACCTCCGACTCGGCCAACTGCGTGAGAGCGCTGTCGGTATTCTTCTCCTCCTTGAGCGTAGCATCGAGAAGCTTGACCGCGTCCGTGTAGCCAAGCTCGTTCGCCCAGGTCCTGAGCGTGCCGTAACGGGAAATCTCATAGTGTTCGACGGCTTGGGCCGCAGCAAGCAGCCCAGCATCAAGGGCTGGCATGCCCTTGTACTCGTCCATGATCTCCTTGCCCTCTTCGAGAATGCCCATGATGGCATCGCACGTCTTCCCCTTGGGGCTTTCGTTGATCGACGCAAAGACCTGATCGAGCCGCTCGACTTGCTGGTCGGTTTCTGCCAGATGCTTTTCAAACGCCGCCTTAAGCTTAGGCGACTGGGCCGCCTTGGCCATCTTCGGCAGCGCGGAGAGGATCTTCTTCTCGGCGAAGTAGATATCCTTCAAAGTATCAAGGAATAGATCCTTCAGTTCTTTCTCTTTGGCCATCGTTCTCTCCAAGTTGGGTAAGTGTTACGGGGTCCAAACTAGCTTGCGGTTCAGTTGTTCCTAAGCCGAAGGTAGAGCGCGAAACGCGACTCAAGGGCCTGTGCGCGTTGCAGGCAATGGCTGGATCAGAAGCGAAGAACTCCGAATAGGAAAAGAAGGACCACCGTAATCACGGCCGAGAGGGCTACCGAACCAAGGCAACCCAACTGGTTTGAGAAGAAGAAGAACATGTTCAATCCGCCCGAACTCATATCGTTCAGTTCGACAAGTGTCTGGAACCCTATCTGCCCGGTCGCAACACGACCTTGATCACACCATCTTTCTTGTCTCGAAACTTCTTGTACATTTCCGGCGCGTCTTCGAGGCTCGCAGGGTGTGTGACAACGAAGCTCGGGTCGATATCGCCAGCCTCAATTAGCTTCATCAACGGCTTCGTGTAGGCCTGGACGTGGGTTTGGCCCATCTTGATGGTGAGCCCCTTGTTCATGGCCGCGCCGAGCGGGATCTTGTCGCCCATGCCCACATAAACGCCGGGGACTGATACCGTGCCTGCCTTGCGGCAGCACATGATCGCTTCGCGAAGAACATGAACCCGATCCGTTGCCAAAAAGGCTGCTGCCTTCACTTTGTCGAGCACGGCATCGGCAGCGCCGTGACCAGACGCCTCACATCCAACCGCATCGATGCAGCTGTCCGGACCTCGCTTGTTTGTCCGCCTCATAAGTTCGTCGTAGACATCCGTTTTCGAGAAATCGATGATTTCGGCACCGCCGGCTTCCGCCATGGCTAGTCGCTCGGGGACTTCGTCGATTGCGATTACGCGACCAGCTCCCAGCAGCAGCGCGGAGCGGATTGCGAACTGTCCCACAGGACCGCAGCCCCAGATCGCTACGGTGTCACCCGGCTCAATCTGCGCGTTAACCGCGGCCATATAGCCGGTCGGGAAGATATCCGACAGGAACAAGGCCTGCTCGTCGGTCACACTTTCCGGCACCCTGAGCGGGCCCACGTCGGCCATCGGAACCCGGAGATACTCAGCCTGCCCGCCGGCGTATCCGCCAAGCATATGACTAAACCCAAACAGCCCTGCAGGCGACTGGCCCATAGCTTTTGCCGCCATCTCGGCATTGGGGTTCGTCCGGTCGCAACACGAAAAAAGACCTTTCTGACAGAACCAGCACTGACCGCAACTGATCGTGAAAGGAACGACGACGCGATCGCCGATATGTAGGTTCTTGACTTCGGAGCCGAGCTCAATCACCTCGCCCATATTCTCATGTCCAAGAATATCGCCACTTTGCATGGTCGGCTGATAGCCATCAAGGAGATGGAGGTCGGAGCCGCATATTGCACAGGCGGTAATCTTGATCACCGCATCTCGCGGATGCTGAATCTTGGGATCGGGCACCGTATCGACGCGAACGTCGCCTTTGCCGTGCCAACATAGTGCGCGCATTGTCGTTCTCCCTTGTCGGAAACGGCATGCACAAAGTTTGGTCCATGTCGTATCAGCGCAACAGGCGTGCGGTGCATACGTTCCAAATACACCCTGTAGATTCGCGCTCGCCCCCTCGACTGTGAACCTTCGTAGAGGAAGCCTGGACTAATCGGCGGTGACCCTGCCGTTGATGGGTGTCGACGACTCCGAGGCTCTGCCTCGCGCCTTGGCTTTCAAAACTCCCAATCGGCCCTCTATGGCCGACGCCGACCGCCTAAGCGCCAGCCCAATGGAGAGGGCCGACTTCCCTACTGCCCGCAACTCGAGAAGCCGCCGGTCGTCCTCCTCGGTCCATTTCGTATTGCTTTTGCGCGCCATCAATGAGTCCGGTTGTACGAAAAACAGTCGAAAAAAAAGCCCCGGACATCTCCGGAGCCTGACTTCTGAAGAGACAGATGCACCCATCAACCAGGTCATCTATTCAAATTCGACGTCGATCCAAGAGTTCCCACAGTTAGCGAATTATCCAGCGCCACCGATCGCGCGTATGTTCATCAACGTGCGGGCTGGACGTGTCGAGGCACCTGAGACTCTCTCGCGTGCTCGACTTCGTTCGACCGCGCGTCGGCGATGGCTTTGGTTACTTCCGACCCAAACAGGAATATCTGCGCTGAGTAATACGTCCAAAGCAAAATTACGATCAAAGCGCCTGCCGCGCCGTTGCCTGAACTGGTCGCCGTCGTTCCCAGATACCAACCGATCAAGCCCTTGCCCGCGGTAAACATCACCGCCGTAAGAAGCGCGCCCGTGCGAACGTCCCGCCACGCAATTGGGGTATCCGGCAGGACCTTATAGATAGCGGCGAACAGCGCCGTGAAGAGCGCAATCGACACAGTCGCGTTTACGGCGGACAGGATGATTGGCGCCAGCAGGTTCTTGCTGCCAAGATACTCTGCTAGAGCCGAAAGCCCCGTGCTTGCGGCAAGTGAGACCATCAATAAAAACCCGAGCGCGCCCACCAGGCCGAGACCCGTTGCCCGGCTCCGGATCATCGAGAAGAACGGCTCGTCCGGCGCCTTCATCTTCCACGTCGCGTTCAAAGCGGACTGCATTTCCCCGAACACTCCGGAGGCCGTGACCAGCAGCATGACAACGCCGAAGATCGTCGCCAACGTGCCAGCTTTTGGATCGCTTGACTTGGCGAGCATCGATTTGACCAGCTCACCACTTTCCTGACCGAGCAAACCGCCGGTTTCGCGAACAAGACCGTCGCGCACCGGGTCCTGCCCGAAGGCAATACCGGCTACCGCGACGACGATCAGCAGGATGGGGGTCAGCGATGTGACGGCATAAAAGGACATTGCCGCGCCGCGGCTAAGAGCATTGTTGGCGATGTAGCCAAGAACGGCGGATCTGAGAATCTTCCACGCCTTTAACATTGATGCTCTGTCCCGTGCGGTAGATCTGTAACTTGGGCCAGACCCGACTGTTCCATGCTCACAATTCCAGAACGAGGAACCAGATCGGACGCGCGACATTGTCCCTTAAAGGAGGCGTCCATGGGCTTAGCTATTTATGAAATCGTCGGCACTGCCGGGGAATGGCGGGTGCGACACGATGGTCAGGCAAAAAACGTTTATCAGACCAAGGAATCGGCGTTCGAGGCCGCTGTCGCAGCAGCGTCGCTCGCACTTCGACAAGGTCATGAGGTTCGCGTTTCTGCCCCGGCATCGGAGACAACGACCGGAGCAGCTAACTCGGGTTAGGTGAAGGCCACGAGCTTTGAACGGATCGGATCAGGCCGACTCACGTGGTGCTCTCGGCGAGTTCTCCCCGACGCCCGTTGCTTACCGCGGCAAGAACACTGTCCAGCGACTGGGGCATAACATCTTGGTGCTCCTGCTCATCCTTCTTGGTATTGGATGTAGATCCCAGCTTGCAAACAATTACATTTATCGCAGCGACTTTCCGCGACAGTTTACGGACTGTGAAGGCGGCCCTGGCATCCGATACCTCCCCCAGGAAACAAACGCAGACGGCTTCTGCATTGCCTGCCTCAAGTTCGGTATCGGCCCCGGATAGCCGCGCGTTGTATCCACCGCGTTTAAGCGCTTCGGCCGCGATCATCGCTGCGCAATCGTCCAGCCTTCCCAGACCTGGTATGCAAAAGATTGGCTTGCCGATCTTCCGTGCATCGATATTCACGATCTTTACCTGGTGGATCGGACCTTCTGCTCCCGCCTTTTTTTCCACGGCTTCGTGGGAGGATATGTCCTCAATAATTTCCGAAACAGTCTGGTGGATATTTTCGAGCCGAGCATCGTCAAGGCGACCCATCGCAGCATCCGCCTCAGCCAACCTCAGCGCCCCCAGCAGAATTTCTTCGTAGTATCTCTCGATCGAACCCTCCTTTAAGAACTCCCTCGCCTGTTCAATTGCCTCTATCGGATCGCCGGTCAGCATGCGCTGATATGCAGTCTGCTGCGGTGTTAGCGCCGGCTGATCACCGAGCATGACGTCGATGAACTTTAATCGCTCAACGTGCCTGGCAAACACGACGAGACACAGGGTGATCGGTGTCGAGAGCAGCAGCCCCAAAGGCCCCCAAAGCCAGGTCCAAAACGACGCCGCGATCACCACAGCGACTGGAGACAGGCCGGCGCTTTTCCCGCACACCAATGGCTCAACGACATTTCCAGTCAGCGGTTCGACTACCGCGAATAAGGCAACCGTCCATAGTGTCATGCTCCAATCGCTTCCGACCGCCGCCGCCAGCGCAATTGGCAGGCCGGCAGCCAGGATCGCACCGATATACGGTACAAACCTAAGGATCATCGCCAGCAGTCCCCAGAGCGGCGCACTCGGGACGCCTATTACGGCCAAGCCAAGTCCGATGACCACTCCAAACGTCGCATTCAGAATGAGTTGCGTCAGGAAGAGCCTGCCGAGCCGTTGCGCGGCGTCGTCGAGCGCCGCCGTGGTGCGCTCGAGATCCTCGCTGCCGAGCAATCGGATGAATCGATCGCGCAGGTCCTCTCTCTGAAACAGAAAGAAGATGAGGAAGATCACGACGATTCCGGTCGTGGTAAACGGAACCGCCAGCGGGCGCAACATTGCGACCAGGGCCTCGGACGCGCCGGGATCGGGTTGATGGACTTCGACAGGAATTGGGGCCTTTGCTGCACCCTCTGTCAAAGAGGGCTGGGTCGACTGACCGTCACCACTTCCAGGTGATTTCAACTCCTTGTCGAGGTTCTTCAACAGGTTTGACGCGTTCTTCAAGACGCCAACGGTACCGACCTGATCCCGAAGCTTGTGGATTTTCTCCCCTAGCGTCGATTGATAACGGGGAAGGTCATTCGCGAGCTGGTTGACCTCGATCATCACCATCGTCGCGAGGCTGAGAGCGATTGCAGCCGCAACGCTAACGGCGCCAAGTACCGCGATCGATCGCGGTAAACGCAAGCGCTGAAGAGCTCTCACTAGCGGTGAGAGCACAAAACTTAGAAGGACGGCAAGCGCGATCGGGACTAGGACTTCTCTCGTGAAAAAGAGAGCGGCGACGACGATTGCGCCAACCAGAAAATTCGAAAATACGAGACTATTCACCTCTTTTTACCACTGCGCGAGTCATTCGGCGCGAGGCGCCGCCTTGCCACTCAATGGCGACCGATTACAAAAGGTTCCGATGGGGGCACGGCAGCGACCTGACGACGGCGAGGATCGAACCACCTCGCAGCGAGGATTCTCCTACCGGGCTACGCTAGGAATCTATTTACGAAGGAGGAACTCCGTGGAAATAGTGGTGTTCCGTACCAACGACTTTGGAGTGACGGATGAAAGCCCTCCCTCATCTCGCTAGTGCAGCACTGGTAGCCGCGTTTCTGGCAACCTTGCTGATTACTGCAAACCTCTTCACCGGGCACCGGCCGCTAAAGATTTCGACGGTGGGGGTCTTTCAGGTAAGAGCACTTCCGCTGTGAGTAATCGGGATACCAATTGAGAGTTTGCTGGCCTCGATGCTGGCTCTACGGGGAGACGAAGGAGGACCAGTTCGCCTCCAAAGCCCGCAAGCCGACAATTCTGAGATCCCGGGAAACAGTTGCAATCAGGGCCACACCTAGGGAACCATCACCAATTCCTGCAGTTTCATCGGCGAGAACGCCTCATGATGCCGGAGCTATCGGGCCCGACCTGCGGCGGCTGGGCCCGCCCGCCCACTCGACCATGGACCGCTCCTGCTGATGGGCCGCCCACAATGGTGCAACCATCAGCGCAGCACGGAGCGCGACGCCAGTGGTTGATCAGCATCAGGTAAACGCGATAATTGCCACCGCAATTTGCGAATGTAACAAAGCGCGCCCTGAACATGAGATTGGTTCGGAGGAAGCCAAGCAAATGGCCAAATGCATTGTTGAGGCGCTGACAGACGCTGGCCTCGAGATTCGCCTGCACGAACAAACCTGACGCGCGCGTGCTACCCGCCTCAGGTGATCGGGGAAGCGGAACAATCTGTCTTACCCTCCATTATCCCTTTGGGCAGCTAATGAGAAAACGAAAATGAAAACCGCTTTTATTGTCATCGCAGCCGGCCTTACGTTCGCCTCGTCCTTCGCGACAGCGGAAGAAACGCGAATTTTTGGTGTGGGCGTGGGCCCGGTTGGCGCAGGTGTAACTGTCGGTCAGGGCCCCAGCCACGAGCGTCGAACCACTGTTATCAGGGAGCGCGACCCGCGGGATGAAACGGTGGTGATCCGGAAGGAACGTCGTGAACCGCGCGACAAGGTCATCATTCACGAACGCGACTACTAATCTTGTCGGACCATGTCAAAGGCCTCGCTGCGGCGAGGCTTTTTTCTAGGGTCACGGACTGCAGCGTTGAAGTGGTCCGTTGCCATGACGCGAACAGGTTAGGCTGCTGTCACACACCCAGGAGGGCATAGTTCATGGATACCGAAAAGAAGTCGAGCGAACAAACCGCCGAAGAACCCAAGAAGGAAATCGGCGAGATTGTTGGCGACCTGGTGGTCAGCGGCGCCACTGTAT
>Ga0075365_10001087_pt1 | contig 11809 bp, 10 predicted proteins | sample EndMetdeltDD1765_FD_71387 | JGI IMG/M metagenome (GOLD analysis project Ga0075365, IMG submission 71387) | Populus endosphere microbial communities from Tennessee, USA - Endosphere MetaG P. deltoides DD176-5 | ecosystem: Host-associated > Plants > Roots > Endosphere | place: USA: Tennessee... | reverse complement strand
CCCCGGCCGCGACGCCGCACACGACGCCGAACAACTGGGCGGCGGCCGCGGCCACGATGCCGAATCCCAGTGCCGCGGCGGACGCGGCGCCGATCACCGAAATACTCGCCGACACGGTGGCGACGAGGGTCGCCGCCGAAAACCGCCGCAGCCCGCGGAGCGAGCTGACGAAGACGCCGAGCAGGCTCGACGCCACGAAGGACACGGCCGCCAGCCGCAGCACCGCCGTCGCCGCGCCAGCCTGGCTCGACGGCACGCGCAGGATCGCCACGCTGATCGACGAGGCGGCGATGACGACAACGGCGGCAAACAGCAGTCCGAGTGCCAGCTGATAGAGCGCGGACGCGGCCACCGCGGTCCCGACCCGCGCCGGCGACGCCGCGGCATCCGCTTCCGCGACGAATTTCGCGGTCGTCCACCCCAGCCCGAGATCCAGGTAGGAGCCGAGGGCGGCCACGGAAAACGCCACGCTGTAAAGGCCGTAAGACGCGAAGCCCAGGCTGTGCACCATGACCGGCACGGTGATCAGGGCCACCGCGGTATTCCACACGCTGGCGGCCAGCGACAGGCCGCCCGAGGCGAGCAGGGATTGTCGGCCGGCAAGACCGGCCAGGCCGTGCCACCGCATAGAGAATGCCTCGACCCGGGATCGCGACGTGCGGTAGAGCCGCTCGGCGGTCGTCACGAGAACGCGCCAGCCGTCATGGCCGCGCCGTCGCCACAATCAACGCGCCGCTGTTCACGACCAGCGCCTCCGAATAGTGCAGCGCGCGCGTGGCCAGCGTGCCTCGCCACGACAAGGCGCGGCCCGCCGTCAGCGGCGGCGAGACGGTCTCGACCGACACGCCGGTGAACCCCGCCTGCCGGAGCAGGGCCGCCACCTCGCCGGCCGTGAATTCCCGGATGTGCCGCATCGGATTGCGCACGCCCGCGCCGGCATAGAAGGGATAGTCGGCATCGTCGAGGGCCGGGTAGACCGATCGGCCCCTGGCGAGCGCCCATCGATGCGCCAGAGAGGCGTGATTCGGCGTCGTCAGGAGCAGCAGTCCGTCGGCGCGTACCACCCGGCGGGCTTCGGCGAGCACGTGGCGCACGTCGCCCGCCAGATGTTCGATCACCTCACAACAGAGGACGATATCGACGGAGCGGTCTGGAGCCGGCAGCGAACCGCTCTCGACGTCGCACACGGCCACGCCGACGCCGAGACTGCGCATGTGCTGTTCGAAGCTCTCGCTGGTCACCAGCGTGACGGCGGTGACGGCGGCGCGATCTCTGCGGCGCAACAGCGCCGCGAGATGGCCGGGAAAGGCCCCGACGTCGAGCACGGTCGCATCGTGGAGCGGACGGCCGCGGGCGGCGGCGAGGCGATCGAGCGTCGCGGCATACCGCCACAGGCTGCCCGCGAAGTACTCACGATCCTTGCGCACCTCGTCCGACGAACGCCCCGCGGTGGGCGGCGCGATCTCCTCGTGCAGGCGGTCGATGGCTTCCATCAGTGCTCGATCACCCATGTCTGGCCGCCGGCTCCCCGGCGTCAGGTGCGCGTCGTCGGCCTGCCTAGAGTAGCAGAGGTCGTCACCGTGACCGCGCCGAAGGTTCTTGACACGACACAGCGGCGCTTACACTATGACCTCATCGTGATCCCCTCGACGACGAGCGCGCCATGACGATGGTCCTGGTCGTGCCGGCGTGCCCGCACCCCTTCGGCGACACGGCGGCCAAGTGGTTCGACGTCCTGATTCGCGAGCTCGTCCGGCGGGGCCATCGGGTCGATCTCGTCTGCGCCACCGAAGAGTCCGACGCGCGCATCGAGCAATCACAGCGGGCTTTGTCGACCGTGTCCGGCGCCGGCAGGCTGGATGTCGCCTTCCGTCGGCTGGTCCTCTCGCGCCACCCGTTCAGACGACAGCTTTCGAGCTTGCGGCATCCGTTCAGCGAAATGCTGCAGGCCGACGGGATCCGGCGGGCGGTCGAGGATCGCCTCGAGCGCGGCTACGACGTGCTGCACGCGGAGCAGCTCTGGAGCGGCTGGTTGATCGCCGGCGTGCCGCGCAGCCTGTTGAACGTGCATCACCTCGAGGTGATCGACCGCGAACACGACCGTCCGCGCGCGTGGCGCGAGCGGAAGACGCTCTGGCAGATGCGGCGGGCGACGGCGGCGATCCTGCGGCGCGTAGAGAACGTCCGGTTCTTCACGGCGCGCCTCTCCGACCGGGCCCGAACCTATGACGCCTCGGCCCGGCACTGGGTGGTCCCGTTCGCGCTGGACGCGGCGCACTACGAGCCGGTCCCGCTGACCGCCGAGCCGATCGTCGGCCTGATCGGGTCGATGCATTGGCCGCCCTCGCGCGGCGCCGCCGAGCGGCTCATCACCCGCATCTGGCCGCGCGTGCGGGCGCAGGTCCCGGATGCGCGGCTGATCGTCGCCGGATGGGGCGCCGATCGGCAGCTGCAGGCGCACGCCGGTGTCCCCGGGCTCGATCTGCGGGCGAACCTCGCGCACCCGCGAGAGTTCTTCTCCGAGGTCGCCGTCATGGCGTATCCCCCGGGCCGTGGCAGCGGGATGAAAATCAAAGTGATGGAAGCAATGGCGTTCGGCGTGCCGGTGGTGACGACGACCGAGGGGATCGAGGGTCTCGCGGTCGAGCCCGGTGTTCATGCGCACGTCGCCGAAGAGGACGACCTGCTCGCGGACCGCATCGTGGAGCTGCTGCGCGATCGCGGCACCGCGCAGCGGCTGCGGGAGGCGGCGCGCGCCTTGATCGTCGACCGCTACAACCCGCAGGTCGTGGTCGACCGCATGATGCACGTCTATCATGAGGTCGCCCGGCAATGATCCTCCAGAACACCAGCCTGCAGACGTCGGCGCTGACGTGGTACCTGGCCCTGGGCCTGCTCGCGTTCTGGGCCCTCACGCTTCCGCTCCTGGTGCGGGTTCGCGGCGAGTGGGAGCCGGTGCTCATGAGCCTGCTCGGGCTCGCCTGGATTGGCTTCGGGATCGGCATCGTGTTCCGCTTCTTCCTGCTCGCCTACGACGCGGAAGCCTTCGCCAGTCCGTCGACCAGCCTGGCGAATCGTCCGCCGGTGGTCGTCAATCTGGCGCTGATCACCGCCGGTCTCTTCTGGCTGTGTTTCGTCGCCGCGGCGCTCGCGGCGCGATTGCTCCGGGTGCCGCGGCTGCTCATGACGCTGGTGCGGCGGCCGGAGACGCTGACGAACTGGTCGCTGCTGCCGACCACGCTCATCTCGTGCGCCTGCGTCGTCGCCGCGCTGCTTCCCGCGACACCCGCCGCGTTGGCCACGCCGCTGTCGGTGATCGGATCGATGTGGGTGATCCCGGCCACGTCCTCCTGGATCCGCTGGTATCGGGGCGAGCCGATTCGCCCGCTGACGCTGTTCGCCACGCTGACACCCGGCATCCTCCGCCTGGTCCTCAGTCCCTATCGCGAACATCTGCTCGTCGTCGCCCTGGTGGTGCTCGTCGCCGCGGTGTTCGCCGGCCGGCGGCTGCGGTTGACGGTCGTGATTCCGGTCGCGACGCTGCTCGTGCTGCTCAGCACCATCGTGGTCTCGACCTACCGCCAGGTGATGTGGTGGGACGTCGCGCCGAACGACGCCTTCGCGCGCGTCTCGCTGGCGCAATGGGAGGATCGCCCGTTCGACGCGCCGTGGACCGAAGTCCTGCGCCGGTTCCACGACTTCGACTCGCTGCTCCTCACCGTCGACCTCGTCCCGAGCGTGCTGCCCTATTCCGATCGGAACATGTTGGTGGAAGGGATGACCCGTGCGCTCATTCCCCGGATCCTCGACCCGACGAAGCGCGCGAGTGACGAAGGCAGCCAGTTTCAAACGCTGATCTGGAGCTTCGACGACGACCCGACGCGCGAGGCGGGAACGGCTTCCATCGCGCCGAGCATGCCGGGCAGCCTGTACGCGGCGGGTGGCCTGGCCGAAGTGATCGGCGGCGCGCTTCTCTGGGGCCTGCTGGTCGCGAGCCTCGAGCGGCTCAAGACCGCCTTGTCGTCGCCCGTGTCGGCCGGCCTCCATGTGCTCTTCTCCGTGCAGGCCCTGGCCGGCATCGAGCGCGACTACTCGGCCGCCTTCGCGAACATGGTCCAGACGTTCGTCGTGCTCGTGGGTCTCTGCTTCGCGCTCGGACTGCTGGAGCTGGCGCCGCACGCGTCACGCGCCGAGGCTGACGCGCCGGCACGGCCATGAGCGCCGCGCCGCGCCCGCACGTCGTCGTCCTCATGGCGACCGGCCGCCTCGGCGGCGCCGAGCGCAGCATGGTCTCGCTCATCAAGAGCTCGACGGCCGCCCGGCGGTTCACGCTCCTTCTGCCTGAAGCCGGAGAGCTCGCGCAGGTCGCCGCCGCCGCCGGCGCCGACGCGCTCGTGGTGCCGTGGCCGCCGCGGGTCATCGCCCTCGGCGAGCGGAGCGGGCTCCCCGGTCCGACCGCCCTTCTTCGCGCCGTGCCGCCGTTCTGGAGCGCGGTAACGCGCGTCGCGGGGCACATCCAATCGCTGCGGCCCGACGTGTTCGTGACCAACGGGATCAAGCCGCACGTGATGGGCGCCCTGGCGCTCCGGACGTTTCCCGGCGTGCCGCTCGTCTGGTACCTGCGGGACAGCCTCGACGGACGGCGGCTGTCGCGCGTGATCTTCCGGCGGGTCGCCGCCCGCTGCGACGCCGCCGTCGCCATCTCGGAGTACGTCGCGCGGGATGCGGCGACCTATCTGCCCGCCGCGCTTCGGCCGGCGGTCGTCTACAACATCCTCGGCGTAGCGCTCGAGGCCGACGGCGGCGACGAGCCGGTCGAGAAGCCCGACGGCGAGCTGTGGTTCGCCACGATCGGAGGCCTGACACCGCTCAAGGGGCACGACGTCTTCCTGAAGGCGGCCGCCATCGTGCGCCGCGAACGGCCCGAGGCGAGATTCCTGATCGTCGGCTCGAACCAGTACGCACCCGAGCAGGGCCTCGACTACCCCGGGCACCTGCGGGCGCTCGCCGACCGGCTGCAGCTCGCGTCGGTAGTCCGATTCCTCGGCCAGCGCCACGACGTGCAGGGACTGCTGCGGCAGATCGATGTCGTGGTGCAGTGCAACACCGCGCCGGAGGCGTTCGGCAGGTCCGTCGCCGAGGCGATGAGCGCCGGCCTGCCGGTGATTGCCAGCCGGGGCTGGAGCTTTTCCGAGCTGATCGAAGACGGACGGACCGGCTGGCTGGTGACGCCGGGCGACGTGCGGGCCCTGGCCGATCGGATGTTGAGCGCGGCGATCGATCCCGGAACGCGGCGGGCGATCGGCGCGCGCGCCCGGACCTTCATCACGTCCTTGACGGATCCGTCGCGGTGCGCCGCCGCGTTCGACGCCGCCCTGACCGACGCGGCCGGACGGCGGCGGCCGGCCGCGACGACCACGTGAAGGTCCTGCACCTCGGCAAGTTCTTCCCGCCGAGTCATGGCGGCATGGAGACCCACTTGGCGCTCCTGGCGTCGCGGCTGACGCCGTTCGTCGAGGTCGAGGTCGCGGTCGCCGCCGGCACCCAGCCCCACGGTCGCGAGACCGTCGGCGGTGTCACGGTGCATCGCCTGCGGACGCTCGGCGTCCTGGCGGCGACGCCGATCTGTCCCGAGCTCTTCACCATCATTCGAGACGTGCGGCCGGACCTCGTCCACCTGCACCATCCGCATCCGCTGGCGATGCTGGGCTATCTCGCCTCGGGCTCCCGCATCCCGTGCGTCGTCAGCTATCACAGCGACATCGTCCGGCAGCGGGTGCTCGGACGGCTGACGGCGCCGATGGTGCGGGCGACGCTCCGGCGAAGCGCCGCCATCCTGGTCGCCTCGTCCGAGTATCTCGACTCCTCGACCGTGCTGCAGCCGTTCCGCCGCACCTGTCACGTCGTGCCTTACGGATTCGAGCCGGTCGCGCCGTCACGGATCGATCCGCGCGCGGTCGCCGAGTTGCGATCGCGCTACGGTCCGCGCCTCGTTCTGGCCGTCGGGCGCCTGACGGCCTACAAGGGGTTCGAGTATCTCGTTCGAGCCATGGCCGACGTCGACGCGCGGCTGCTGATCGTCGGGGAGGGCCCCTGCCGGCGGATGCTCGAGCACCTGATCTCGACGCTGCGCCTGCGCGATCGGGTCACGCTGCTCGGCGCCGTCGCGGACGTTGCGCCGTACTACGAAGCGTGCGATCTGTTCGTGCTGCCGTCGGTGTCGCGCAACGAGGCGTTCGGTCTCGTCCAGCTCGAGGCGATGGCCGCCGGCAAGCCGGTGGTGAACACCGCGATTGGATCGGGCGTCGCCTACGCCTGTCCGCCGGGCCTGTCCGGACTGGCTGTGCCTCCCGCCGATCCCGCGGCGCTCGCGGCGGCCATCCGTCAGCTGCTGGCGGATCCCGAGCTGCGGCGCACGCTCGGCGCGGCGGGCCGGGCGCGCGTGGCGACGGAGTTCAGCGCGGCCGCGATGGTGCGCCAGACCGTCGACCTCTACGAGCAGGCCCTCCGCCCCGCCGTCTTGTAAGGCCTCGAGTCCCGCGGGAAGTAATTCGCGGGGCCGGTCCACCCGTGGCCTTCGTGTGGTCTCAGGCGTGAGCCTGACGCCGCGCGCTCGGGCAGCTCGGCGCTGAGCACGATCGACCGGATCGTTCATACTTCACTCGTGGCGGCGCCCCCGGACCATCGATTCGATCGCGGCGGCCGATGGCCGCCGGACATCGATCTGCTCCTGGCCTGCGCGCGGCTGCGCCTCGAGCCCGCCGATCTCGCGCGCGCCCATGCCGCAATCGGAAGGGGCATCGACTGGACCCGGCTGCTCCAACTCGCGCGGGCCCACGGCCTGATTCCGCTGCTCCAGTCACACGCGGCGAGCGGCGCCGTGCCATGGCCCGCGGACGCCCGCGCAGACCTCGACGCGCGCGCGCGCGGGATCGCCCACTACAACCTGCAACTGACGGCGGAGCTCCTCGCCCTGCTGCGGCTCTGCGCCGACCAGGCGATCCCGGTGGTCCCGCTCAAGGGGCCGGTCCTCGCGCAGCAGATCTACGCGTCGGTGGCACTGCGCCGCCTCGGCGATCTCGACCTGCTGGTGCGCGAAGCGGACCTGGTTCGGTGCATCCGGCTCCTGGAGGAACGCGGCTACCAGCTCGCACCAGGCTCGCCGTCCGCCGCCGACGACTTCGATCGCCGCAACTCGCATCACGTGGCGGTCGTCGATCCTCGGCGCCGGATCACGATCGAGCTGCACCGGTGCCTGCTGCGGCCGCGCGCGCGCGGCCGGTGGGATCTGGAGATGATCGCGCCGCGCCTCGAGCGACGGCAGTTCATGGGCTCGCCCGTCTCGGTACTCCCGCCAGAGGATCTGCTCGTCTACCTGTGCGAGCACGGGGCCGAGCATGCCTGGGGCCGGCTCGAGTGGCTGGTCGCCGTCGCCGAGCTGCTCCGCACCGGCCAGCTGCGCGATTGGGCCCGCGTGACGCGCTGGGCCGACCAGCTCGGGACGACCCGGCGCGTCCGCGCCGCGCTGCTGCTGGCGGACACGCTCTTCGGTGCGAATCCGGGCGGCGTTCCCGTTCCGCGCGATCGCCCGGCGCAGGCCGCCAATCGCGCCGTGGTGTTGCGCCGGCTCGCCACCGATCCGCTGCGAACGCTCGAATCACCGGTCGAGCGCTTCGGATACCTCTTTCTCACGGATCGCACGGCGATCGCGCGTCTGCGGCGTTGCTGGACGACGCTGATGACGCCGAGCCTGGCGGACACGCGAGCCTTGCCGCTGCCCAAGTCGCTCTCGCTGCTTCACAGCGCCGCCCGTCCGTTGCGGCTGGTCGCCCGGCGCATACGCCGAGGCCTGTGAGCGATCGGGCGGCGGCCCCGCCGGCCAGCCGTCTCAGTGACGGCGCTTGGGCGCCGGCGTCTGAGCAGGGGGCGCCTCGAGCGCCACGAACACGCCGTCGCCGGTCCGATCGACTTCCACGCGGACGATTGCTCCGCCCTCGCCATAGATGAAGCGACGCGTCGGTCGTCCGGCACCCGTTTCGTCGATGGCCGTGCTGACGATGGCATACGGCGGAGCACCGGGTGCCGGGTGCGGATCCGGCTGATAGGTGTCCCACTTGTCGGGCCGTCCGTCGCCCTGGGTGTCGTCCGCGCTGCGGACCAGGGCGTCGTGTTCGTAGAACTCGGTCCGATCGTAGCGGCCGTCCCGCTTCGTGGAGACGCGTATCTCCGACAGCGCGCCCGCATCGCTGTAGAACGCTTCCGCATCCATGATCCCGTCGTCGCGCCGCGAGAGGCCCACCTTCTCGAGCTTGCCGTTGGCGTCATAGAAATCCCAGCGCTCGACCTTGCCGTTCTCGTCGAGATCCAGCTCGATGCGCCGGGTACGCCCCTGCTCCGTGTAGAGGACCGTGTCGTTCTTGCCGTTCTTGTTGGCGTCGAAGGCGAGCGCGCGCAGACGGCCCGTCTCGGCCTCGTAGGCGGGCGTCGGCCGGTCGCCCGATCGGCCCGAGCACGACCAGACCGCGGCACAGAGCAGGACCACACACGAAGCGCCGGCGGCAGGGCGGATGCGGGCGAGCGTGACGGTCATGATCCTCCCGGATCGGATGCGCAGCTCCCGCGAGCTGGAGACCACACCGGCGCGCCACGGGTGAGGAGAGCCGGTCATGGCGACGGTACGATCTCTCGCGCGGGATGTCCACGTCGATGCGACGGGCCTTCGCGCATTTCGCCGGCACGCCCACGAAAGTTTGGCCGGGCGCCCTCGTGCGTGATAGTTTTCTGGAATCCGATGTCCATGGTGACGCGCCTTGTTCGGCGATCGGCGAGCGTCGCCCGATGGCCGACGGCCGAAGCGGCTGTACGGCTGGCGTTTGCCTCGCGTGGCATGCTGGTCCGGCGGTCTCGCACCATCGCGGCGCATCTCGGCCAAATCCTGACGCCGGCACAGGCTGTTGCCGGAAGGTGACGGGTTGTCCAGTCGCCAGTGACTATACCGAAGTTGCCTGTTTCGTCTGAGCGACTGCGGTCCCTCGCCAGGCGGGTGCGTACGCGGACGGGCACCGGCCCGGCCGGCGATCCGCCGCTGCGAACCTCCGGCCACGCATGACTGTGCGCACCGACGCGCGGCGCTTCGCTCCGGCGGACACCATGAGCTGGACCGATGCCGGCGGCGAACTGGTGATCTTCGATCGCGTCCGCGGCAGCTATCATGCGCTGAATGGACCGGCGTCGGCGATCTGGCGGGCGCTCGGCGACGGCGGCTCCGCCGACGTCGTGATCGACAAGCTGGTCGCGCGTTTCGACGCGGACCGCGACGCGATCGGCGCCGACGTCGCCGCGTTTCTGTCGAGCGCGCTGGCCGGCGGACTGATCGTCGAGGTCGCATGAGCGGAATTGCGGGCATCGTCCATACGGACGGCCGGCCGGTGGAAAGCGCGGCGCTCGACGCGATGGTGCAGGCGACGCCGCACCTCGGCGTCGATGGCACCGCGACCTGGCACGACGGCCCCGTCGGCCTGATCCGCTTCGCGCTCGCGACGACGCCCGAGGCGGCTGGAGAGAAGCAGCCGTTCGCCGAGCCACGATCGGGCCTGGTCATCGCGTTCGACGGGCGCATCGACAACCGCGCCGAACTGCTGGCCCTGATGGGAGCGGAGGCGCCGCCGGCCGCCGCTCCCGATTGCGCGATCGTGCTGGCCGCCTACGCCAGGCTGGGCGACGCGTTCACCGACCGGCTGGTCGGCGACTACGCGTTCGCGATCTGGAATCCGGCCAGCCGGCGCCTGTTCTGCGCGCGGTCGCCTCTGGGCTGGCGGCCGTTCCTCTGGACGTTCCAGGGCGAGCGCTTTGCCTTCGCGACCGAACCGGCGACGCTCGTTCGCGGTCTCGCGCTGGCGCGCCGCATCAACGAAGGCGCGATCGGCGAGTTCCTGTCGGCGCGCTTCCTGACCGAGACCGAGACCTTCTGGGACGGCGTCCAGCGCCTCCCGCAGGGCCATGCCCTGGTCCTCGAACGCGGGCAGGTCCGCACCTGGTGCTGGCATCGCGGGCCGTTCGAGGACGTGTCGCGCCTCTCCGACGCCGATCACGTCGAGCGGTTCCGCGGACTGCTGGACCAGGCGCTGCTGGCGGTGCTGCGCAGCGCCGGACCGGTGGCGTCCCACCTGTCGGGCGGTCTGGATTCCTCGAGCATCGTCTGCCGCGTGCAGCAACTGTTCGAGGCGGGGCGGGTCGATCGGATGGTCCATCCGTTCTCCGGCCGCTTCCCCGACAAGATCTCGGACGAGGGCGAGTGGATTGCCGCCGTCGAGGCCCAGTGCGGCTTTCAATCGGCCACCGCCTTCGGCACGCCGTTCGATTCGGCGCAGGCGGGAGCGTGGTGCGCCACGACGCTCCATCTGCCGCTGCGGCCCAACACCTCGGGCTTGCTCGTCGGGGTCTGCGGACAGCTCAACGACCGCGGGATCCGCGTGCTGCTGAGCGGCGAGGGGGGCGACGACTGGATGAACGGATCGCGCGCGCACTGGCCCGATCTGCTGCAGCAGGGGCGCTGGCTGACGCTGCTGCGCGAAGGGGTGCTCGCCGATCCGCGCCGGCGCTGGACGCGCGGGCTGCGCGCCATCCTCGCGGACGGGCTCGGCCCGATCGTGTCGCCGCGCCGCCGCGCCCGGGCGCTGCGGCCGCACCTCGATTTCCGGCACGCCCCGCCCCCGTGGATTTCGCCCGACTGGGCCCGGCGCGTGCGTCTGAGCGAACGCTGGCGCGACGCGCCACGGCCGCCGACGCCGGGCGGGTTCGCGCAGGCGCAGCGCTATCACGCCTATGCGCTCGCCCGCCGCCACGTGAATGTCGACAACGGGATCGCCTACGCCGTCAGCCGGGGCGTCGAGGTCCGCCATCCGCTGCACGACCTTCGCCTGACCCGGTTCCTGATGGGCGCGGCCGGCGGGATGCTGCGCCGCGCCGGCGTGAAGAAACATCTGCTGCGCGAAGCGATGCGCGGCACGCTGCCCGAGGTCATCCGCACGCGCACGGGCAAAGCGAACATCTCGCCGCCGGTCATCGATGCCGTCACCGCCCGTCTCGCCGAGCGCCCGATCGGCGAGCTCCACTGCGTCAAGCTGGGGTGGGTCAACGGCGCGCGGATCGAGCAGTATCAGCAGGCGCATGCGGCCTGGCGCAGCGCGGGCACGCCCGACAAGCTGCCGACGGAACCGTATGGGCCGGTGTGGAACGCGATCGCGATCGACTTATGGCTCGAACATGCGCTTGGACTGTAGCGTCGCCAACCTCGATTCGCCTGGACAAGGGAGCCCGCAATGAGTGATCAACCCGCCCTCGCCGCCGACGCCGCCATCGCTCGCGCCGAAGGGCTGGTCGCGTCCGAAGTCAATGGCGAGATCGTCGTGCTGAGCATCGAGCTCGGACACTTCTTCCACCTGAATGCGACCGGCTCGCGGATCTGGAACCTGCTGACCGCGCCGATGACGGTGGCGGCCCTCTGCGCGGCAATGGGCGAGCGGTTCGCCGTCGGCGCGGAGGAATGCCGCCGCGACGTGACCGAGTTCGTCGAGGGCATGCTCGACAAGGGGCTGCTCGAACGGGTCTGATGTCAGGCCGTGCGCGCGGCATGATCGCGCAGGAAGCGCAGCACCATCGCCTCGGTCGTGTCGTCGGCCTGCCGCCGCATCCGGCGCGCCGGCGGCGCCGACGCGCTGCCGAGCGCCGCGAACAGCCCGCTCACCACGCGCTCGAAGTCGTCGACCAGCGCTTCGTAGGTGAGCCGATGCGGCTCGACGCCGTTGGC
>Ga0075365_10001086_pt1 | contig 11809 bp, 11 predicted proteins | sample EndMetdeltDD1765_FD_71387 | JGI IMG/M metagenome (GOLD analysis project Ga0075365, IMG submission 71387) | Populus endosphere microbial communities from Tennessee, USA - Endosphere MetaG P. deltoides DD176-5 | ecosystem: Host-associated > Plants > Roots > Endosphere | place: USA: Tennessee... | reverse complement strand
GCTGATGGCCGCGCTCAAGGCCAATGGCGCGGCAGCGAGGATGACGGGATGATTGGTTACAGGGTTCTTAGGGCAGGCTGCTCGACGCTGCTCAAGGGCGCCTGGATAGGTTACGGCATGCGACCACCTATCGCCGGCGGGCTCCCGGGCTTGAAAGCTATCCGGAAATGCCATATCTTTTGCACAAGAAACATGACTCCCGATATGGTGGATAAAGGCTGTGGGCCAAGCACTCAAAATAGCCGAGCAGAATGGGCCTCTCATCTTGTCCTATATGGACCGGAACGGGAAGATTGCGATCGAGCAGGTGGCGGATGGGTTTGGCATGTCCAAGGGTCAGTTGGCCCAGACCGCCGGTCTTGCGCGTGAGACACTCTATCGCTCGGAGCGAAGTGCTGCGGTAAAGACCCAGGGGCGTCTGCGCGAAATGCTCGAGATCATCAGCCGCGTGAGCGATTGGGCGGGCGGCAAGGAACAGGCAATGGCCTGGTATCGGGCTCAGCCGCTTCCGGCATTTGGCGGACGCACTGCCGAAGCGCTGGTGAAGGATGGCAAGGCCGCCGCGGTCCGTGATTATCTCGATCACATGGCCGTTGGTGGTTTTGCGTGAGGTTCGTCAGAACCTGTTACAGGGCACACGATCCACGCTGGGCATTCAAGCCGACTTCCGGTGATGGAGCGGCGATGAGAGGCGCCCGATTCAACCCCAAAGGCGTGCCGGCCCTCTATCTGGGGCTGACAATCATGACGGCGGTCAAGGAAGCCAACCAAGGCTTTGCGCACCGGATCGATCCCTGTGTCCTTTGCTCCTATGAGGTCGACTGCGACGATATCGTGGATCTGACAACGGAAGAGGCCAGGGGTGAGTTCGCCATCGCGCTCGAGGACATGGCCTGCGCCTGGGCAACAGCTCTGGGCGACGCAGAGCGCCCGGCGTCGTGGTCCATCTATGACCGGCTGCGGTCTCGCCATGTTGCTGGAATTGTGGTCCCAAGTTTCGCGCCAAGTGCCCAGGACGAGGATCGTAACCTCGTCCTTTGGGACTGGGGTCCGGACCTTCCGCATAAAGTAACTGTCTTCGATCCGAGCGGCCGGTTGCCGAAGGACCAGTTGTCTTGGTCATAGCGTGTTCGTGGAAGGGCAGGGGAGGGGACTGGTCCCAGCCTATAATCCGCTTGCCTTGGTGAGGTTGACACGGAAACGGTCACGCCGGCGCTGATAGCGGCGGGTCATCTCGGCGGAGGCATGGCCAAGCTGCTTTTGCACATATCGCTCGTCGACCTCGGCCGAGGAGGCCAGACCAGCACGCAGCGAATGGCCTGAAAACTTCATTTCCCGCTCGCTTTCGGACAAATCGCCCCGCACGCCTGCGGCCAGTGCCGCGCGCTTGACCAGCCGCGCCACTTCCTGGGCGTTCAGCCGTTCGGCGCCGACGGCCTTGCCTTTACCGGTCACGCGGCGGAAAACAGGCCCGTGCACGATACGCCCGAGCTTCAGCCAGGTCGTCACGGCAACCACGGGGCAGGTGCTGTCGGCCGATCCAAGACCGATTTCGACTTCGCGCCAACCAGTCTTGCCACGCAAGGTCACCAGAATGCCCTTGTCCAAAATCTCGAGCCAGCCGGACGAATCCTCAGTCTGGTCCCTGGCCACGTCGAGGCCGACGATTTCGGAGCGGCGCAGGCCGCCGGCGAAGCCCAGAAGCAGCATGGCCCGGTCGCGCAGACCGCGCAGGGTACCGCGATCCAGCGTCTCCAGCATCGCGATAAGATCCTCGGGCAGAATGGCTTCCTTCTGGGCCGGCGGTTTTGCGTGGGTATTGCGAATGCCGGCAAGCACGGTTGAGATGTGACGATCTTTTCGGTCGAGCGGGAGGCCCCGCTGGGCAAAATTCCAGGTGAGCGATGAAAGGCGCCGTTCGATCGTCGAAACCGCTTTCCTGTCCCCTCCAGATCCAGAGGCCAGGGCCGTGATATAGAGCCCGACGACCTGCGGATCCGGCGGCATGGTGTCAAAAGACTGACGCCGGCACCACGCCGAGAAATGTTTCCAGTCGGCAGCATACGCACGACGGGTGTTGGTTGAACTCGCCGCCTCGATATAGTCGCGGGCGCGGCCGGCGAGCGCGTCAAGATGGGCGGGAAGCCGCTCCATGCTGTCTGCCATAGGGGAGGGGGCTTTCTCCTGCTTCGCCGGGCGCCCCATCTCCATGACCAAGTCGATGATGTCGGGGAGATCGTCCTCTCCGGAAGCCACAGTGGCGTCCTGACCATCCTCAGTCATTGTCATGCCGCCTCGACATCTGTCTTGGAGAAGGCATTGCCGGCCTGGTGAACAGCCGCTGTCTTGATGATGCCCCGGCGGCGTGCGAGCTCGTCGGCGGGGGCGACGGTTGCGGATTTTGGATGTTCAGGGGCAAGACAGGCTCCTTGGGTCTACCTTTCCGGCAATTTCTACCTGAATCGGCAAGCTTGTCCAGAATGAGCGATAATGCAAGATTATCATTCGTTTTGTCACGCCGACAGGCTGTGCGTTTTGGTGCAACAATCATAGCAAAAAGCGCACCGGCGCTTTACTCTCCAGATCATGATTCGCCTCGATCCCGCGACCGCCAGCTTCTCTGCGCCGCCCTCCGTTCCGGCCTGGGCGATCACAAGCTCCGGCGCGCCGAGCGACGGCGGCGCCGCCTTCCGGGCCGGGGCCGCCCTGGGTGCCCTCGACACGCTCGCCCGCGCGCAGCCTGCATGGGCCGGCGCTTGGCGGCAGCGGCTGGCGCTTAGCTGCGCCGCCGCCAGCATGCGGCTTGCCGGCCGCGCCGAGGACGCCGCCGCCTTGCGCGATGCCTGGCATTTGCGTCCCCCAGGTGGTGATCCCGGCCCCGCCGGCGCCGTCTTTGGCGCCTGGCGGCAGTTGGCCAGGCAGCCGCCCGCCGCTACTCCTGACCGGCTCGGAAAGATACTTGACCAGCTTGGCCTCCATTGGGACGGCGGGGCGCTCGCCGATCTTTGCTCCCAGGTCGAAAAACTCGGGGTATCCCAGCGTCCGGCGCCGTTCGACGCCGCGGCGATCGCCACTGAGGTCGTCGCGATGCGTCCGGATGCCGAACTCTTTGGCTGGTGGCTCGCCGACCTGGTGCTGGCGCAACGCCTGGGCTGGCCGCAGCCCCTGCCGCTCCTAATGGCGCAGGTTTTTGGACCATCCTTTCGCATCGGGGCCGGCGGTGGCCGGCGCATCCGGCCCGGGGACAAGAATTTTGAGCGGGCGGTTTGCGTCGCGCTCGTTGCTGCCGCCGCAGACGCCTGTCGGTTGGCCGCCGAGCTGGCACGCCGGGCCGAAAGGCTCCTGGCGGTGGCGCCGAAACTGCGCGCCAAAGGCGCTGGCGACGTAATCTTTCTGCTGCTCAGTGAAGACGCCATCTCTGGATCGCTGACGACGAAGAATCTGTCGCGCTTTGCATCGCGGCGGCTGTTCGAGCGGCTGCAACAACTCGAAGCCGTGCACGAGTTGTCCGGCCGCGCAAGCTTTCGACTGTTTGGGCTCTAGCGATGAGCGAGGCCGCCCGATCCGAACGCCCGCGGGGCAAGGATGATGTCCAGCCGATGCTGGTCGACACTGAGCTTGAGCACCTGCCGCAAGAACTTCGCTGGCGCGAATGGATGGGCCGCGTCGAAGCGGTGATCTTCGCGGCAAATGAACCGGTGCCGCGCGACGTGCTGGCGCGCGTCGTCGGTAAAAGCTGCAATCTTGAGCTGATCATCGACGACATTCGCGCCGAGCTCGCCAGCCGCCCGTACGAGCTGGTTTCGGTCGCCGGCGGCTGGCAGCACCGGACCAAAAAGGTGTTTGGCGACGTCATCCACGCCGCCTTCGGCCAGCGAAGCGGCAAGGGGGAAAAAGAGCTGTCGCAGGCGGAGGCGCTTGTCCTCATGTGCATCGGCTATTTTCAGCCGATCACCCGGGGTGAGTTGTCGAGCTTCTTTGGCAAGGAAGTGTCGCGCGATCTGATCGGCGTGCTGCGCGCGCAGGAGCTGATCGCGTCGGGGCCGCGCAGCCCGCAGCCGGGCGCGCCTTACACATATGTGACGACCAAGAATTTCCTGTCGCAGTTCGGGCTCGACACGCTGCGCCAGCTGCCGGATTTCGAGGCGCTGGAGGATGCCGGACTGCTGTCGAAGGACAAGCTGCTGGCCGGCGATATCCCAGCCGGGCTGGCTAGCGGGGAGGGCGACGGTACGGACGATGTCGTTGAGGACCAAGCGCCGTGACGCGGGCGTCAGCTCATTGTGATCCCAGAGACAGTAGATCACTCACGGCCAGGACGACTGGTCGTGCGGCAGCCGGGGATCGGGATCATGGACCGTGACCTTATCGCCTTCGACAAGATTGGCCCGAACGGGACACATAAAGCGCTTCGATGCCAGGTAGGTTGAAACGACCGCCGTCCATCGCCGCGCCTGCACCGCTTGTGGGCAGGAAAGCCCATTTGGGTGTCAGATAGCGATGGAAGATCTCGTCGGGGCCGACGCGGGTGACTTTCACCCGCGCGCCCCATTCTCGTGATCCCGGATGAAGGCCAGAACCGCTTCGACCTGACCGTCAGCGACGAGTTCGGCCGCCGTGTGATGGCCATAGTCAGCGATAGGTTCGTTGCGATACCAGTAGATCGCCTTGTCGACGGCGCCGGTGAGCTCCGTCGCGGCCGAGATCTCCTTCACCATTTCGCGCATCCGACCCTGCAAGCGCTCCGATGACGGCTTACGAAGCGTGTTGCCTTGGCGCTGGCCCGAACGGTTCCGCAGCATTTCTGTCCACACGTTTCCTGGGTCGCGAACTGCGCGCTCAATTTGATCGAACGTCGCGGTCGCCGCCGCACCCGTCGCGCACATGCCCGGCCTATGAAGAACTCGTCAACGCAGTATGTTCAGCGACCGGAGATCTGAATGGCATTTCGATTCGTACACACCGCCGACATTCATCTAGACTCCCCGCTGCGCTCGCTGGCGTTGCGCAACGCCGAGCTTGCCGAGCTCGTCGGAGATGCCAGCCGCCAGGCATTCACCGCGATCGTGGATTTGTGCCTTGCGGAGCGTGTCGATGCGCTTGTGATCGCCGGTGATCTTTACGATGGCGACCAGACTTCGATGAAGACGGCACGCTTTCTGGCATCCCAGATGGCGCGTCTCCATCAAGCTGGCGTCACGGTCTACATGATCCGCGGCAACCACGACGCCATGTCGCGGATTACGAAGCAGCTTGTGTTGCCCGACACGGTGATCATTTTTGGCGGCCGCTGCCAATCCGTGATCCAGTCTGGCCCTGGGGTGGACGTTGCGTTCCATGGTCTGAGTTTCGCCAGCCCCAAGGCGCCCGAAAGCCTGCTGCCCAAATATGCCGCGCCGCAAGAGGGAGCTGCGAACATCGGCATTATGCACACGAGCCTGGCCGGCTCCCCAGGCCATGACGTTTATGCACCTTGCAGCGTCGCCGACCTGCACGGCCACGGGTTTGAGTATTGGGCGCTTGGCCACATTCACGTTCGCCAGGTGTATTCCGGTGCGAGCGCGCTCGTCATGCCAGGGATTCCTCAGGGTAGGGACGTCAACGAGGCAGGCGAGAAATCGGTCACGCTGGTCACTATCCGCGATGATCGCTCGGTCGAGATCGAGGAGAGGCTCACCAGTGTCGCGCAGTTCGAGCGGGTGAGTGTCGATCTGACCGGGGTGTCGGAATGGGGCGAGGCCATCATTCGTGTCCGAGCAGGGCTGGAGCAATTCCGGGAGGGTGCCAGGTCGCGCTACCTTGTTGCCCGCCTTCGCCTGGTCGGCACGTCTGCCCTTTCATGGTCGCTGATGCGCGACCGGGACTTGGCCGTCGCAGAAGCCGAGCAGGCAGCGGAGCAGGTGGGCGACACCTGGGTGGAGAAGCTGGAGTTTGATCTTTCGGCTTCCGCTGTCGGAGGTTTGGGCAATGTTGCGGATCCCACTTTGGAGCTCGCTCAATCAATGCGCTCCAATGCGAGCTCGGAAGCATTTCGCTCCGAAGCGCGCGAATTCGTGTTGAAGACGATCGCGGACCTGCCGCCCGATGCGCGGCGCTTCGCCGGCAAGGACGAAGCAGGGCTCGAACAGTTTCTCGACGATGTGCTTGCCGGAAGCGTAGACCTGGTCACGGCCCGGCTCAAGGCAGGCGCGACGCGATGAGATTGCGTCGCCTTGACTTGACCCGCTATGGCAAGTTTACCGATAAAGCGATCGACTTCGGGGAGAAGCCGTCTTCGGCCCCGGATTTGCATATCGTCTTCGGCCTGAATGAGGCCGGCAAGTCGACAGCGCTTTCCGCCTATTTGGATCTGCTCTTTGGCATCGAGGAGCGCAGCCGCTATAATTTTCTGCACGAATACAGCTCCATGCGCATCGGCGGGTTGCTGGAATTCGAGGGACGGACGCTTGCCGTCTCACGCACCAAAAGCCGCGGTAACTCCCTGCACGACGCTGAAGGCAGGCCGCTCAGCGAAATTGCCATTTCGGCAAACCTCACGGGCTTGTCCCGCGATGCCTACAGCAGCATGTTCTCACTCGATGACGAGACGCTGGAAGCGGGCGGCAGAGCGATCCTTGAATCGCGTGGCGATCTCGGCAAGCTCCTTTTCACTGCCAGCGCCGGGCTTGGGCATGCCAGCGACGTCCTGGCTGCACTGGATACGGAGGCAGACGGTCTTTATCGCAAACAGGCCCAGAGCACCGAAATCGCCTTGCTGAAGAAGCGGTTCGCGGAGCTCAAGTTACGCAAGGAGGCGATCGACACGCTGGCCTCGACATTCGAGGCGCTCGAGGCGGAAAGGGTGGAAGCACAGGACAAGTATGACCGCAGCCTGGCTGAACGCGCGGTCTTGTCGGCGCGGCTCGCCACGATCGAACGATATGCGCGCGCCGCGCCGCTCCTTGCCGAAATAAAACGCAAGGCAAGCAGGCTGGCTGAGCTGCCTGACATGCCGTCTCCTTCCCGGACCTGGAGTGGCAGCGTCGCGGAATTGATCGATCAGGATACCCGTTTGAGAACCCGCCTCCAGGCCAACGCCGATGAGATCGAGCGCGCGAAGGCAAAGATCGAAGCAATCGCTGTCGATGAAGCTGTGCTGGCGATCTCGGAGCAGGTGCGAGGACTTGCCGATCGCAAGGCGCGATATCTGTCCGCGGGCATGGATCTGCCGACCCGCAAGATGGAAGTCCAGATGCTCGACCAGGTCGTGGCGACTTGTCTCGCCGCGCTCGGAAGGTCGGCCGAACAGGATCCGTCCCGGCTCACTCTGCCTGCCTTTGTGGTAGGCACCCTTCGCAATATGGTCGAGCAACGCTCCGGGATCACGACGAGCCTGCAGATGGCCCGCGATGAAGCCGCTGCCGCGCTCGACCGGCTCAACGCTGCGCGAGGCCGAGTTGGCGAGGAGAGGGCAGTGCCCGAGCCCGCAAGAGCCAGACTGATGGCAGCCGTGTCGGGGGCGAAGCAGAGTAGTCACACACGCGAAATTCGAGAGGCGCGCGCCGTGGAGGCCGAGCGGCAAATAAGGCTGGCGGATGCGATGCGGCGCCTCCAGCCGTGGTCAGGAGATGTCGACCTACTTTCGAAGATGTCGGTCCCGCCGCCGACGCAGTTGGCTGCCTGGAAAACACTGGCCGCGGACCTTCGAAGGGACAAGGCAGTCTTCACCGAGCGTCTGGCTGAGTATGAACAAAGTCGGATAACTACTTCGTCATGGTTGGCTGCTGTCCGCGCCTCGGCCAATCTCGCTGACGATGAAACAGCCGCAGCCATACGACGTGAGAGAGACGAGGCCTGGCGAAGTCACCGGGCGGACCTCAAGGTTGAAACCGCGGACCTGTTTGCCACAGCATTGGCCAAGGATGATCATGTCGGGGCTGGACGATTGGCCCATGCGAGCGAGCTCGCAGATCTGCGCGCAGTGAAACAAAAGGTTGCCGAGACCGAAGCGGCAATTGAGCGCGCAGGCTGCCAGCTCGCCGGGGCGTCGCAGCGTGCAGAGATAGCGTCCGCTGAAATCAAGGAGGCAGCTAGCGCCTTACTTCATCATTGCCAGGCACAGTCGCTCGACCTTTTGATAGGACTTCTCGAAGAGCGACTTTCCGCACGCGCTGACGCGCTTGCCTCTTGGGACGACATTCTGCTCGCACGCGCACGGATTGAATGCGCAATAGCCGAGGGAGAGCGGATCCATCTCGCATTGGCCTCGGCTCTTCAAAGCGTTGGAATTCAGCCGGATGCTGGTGAGCCCTTGGAAGCAACGGTTGTAGCCGCCGACCGCTTTCTCGATAGGCAGGCGAAGGTCGATGCCGAACGAGCTGAAGCGCTGAGGAGCATCGCCGCGAAAGAAGAGGAGCTGGCCGCCAGGCGGCTCCCTGTTGAAATTGCCGAAAGGCGAGAGGGTGCATGGCAGGCCGAGGTCAAGGAAACGCTGAAGGGCACTTGGCTCGAAGAAGGCATTGCCGGGACAGGACTTGGCAGTGTGCTCGACCAGTTGTCGGAGCTGTCGAGGGCCCTGCAGGATCGTGAGGCCATGCGCATCCGCATCCGCAAGATGGAGGCGGACAGGACTGCACTTGCCGAAGAGGTGGCCAGACTCGGTGCGAAGGGCGGCGAGTGTGTGAGCGACGAGGCGCCAGAGCAGGTTAGCGTCAGGCTGACAGAGCGTCTCGAGCAAGCTGAGCGTGCTCGAGAGGCGAGGGCAAATCTCCTCCTTGATGTTCAGACATTGCGCGAGGTTCGGGAGGCGCTGAAAGGCGAGGTCGGGGCAAACGACACGACGAAACAGGAAGTGCTGGATGCCTTTGGGGTAAGAACTCTGTCGGAGGTCTCAGAGCGCGATGAACAGCTACGCGAGCGAGACGGCCTGCAGAGCACCGTGGCCGAGCTAGAAGAACGGCTGACGAGCGAGCTCGCCCTTGAGGACTTCGCCCAGGCGCGCTCATTGCTGGAGTGCCTCGATCTCGGCGAGTTGGCAATTGAAAAGGCCGAAATCGAGCGGCGCCTCGCTGACCTCGATGAAGCATTGCAACAGCAACTCGTCCGGCGTACCCGAGCGACCGACAAGCTCGACGCGATTGGCGGCGACAGCCAAGTTGCCCGCATCGATGCCGAGCGCCGCACCGTGCTTCTCGAAATCGAGGAGAAGGCTGCCCGTTATATCGAGTTGAAACTCGGTGTCATGTCGGCGGCAAGCGCGCTCCGGGTCTACCGCGAACGCCACCGCTCTGGAATGATGAGCCAGGCCTCCGACGCCTTTGCGCTGATCACGCGCGGCCAGTACACAGGCTTGACGACCCAGCCGGTAAACGGCGGTGAGGTCCTCATCGCCACGCAGCGGGATGGCCAATCGAAGGTCGCAGACGCTTTGTCGAAAGGCGCGCGTTTTCAACTCTACCTGGCTCTGCGCCTCGCCGGATATTACGAGTTTGCCAAGCTCAGGCCGTCCGTTCCGTTCATCGCCGATGACATCATGGAAACCTTTGACCATCTCCGGTCGGAGGAAGTTTTCCGACTGTTCAGTGAGATGGCTAATGTGGGCCAGGTGATCTACCTCACCCATCATAAACACCTGTGTGAGATTGCGAAGTCGGTTGTCCCTAACGTGGTCATCCACGAGCTCCGGTAATTCAAACGGCATTGTTGCTGGCGCACATTCTCGAAAAAGTGGAATCGCCAATGACCGCTTTGCGCCACATGTCGGCCTAGAGATCAGTTTGGTCTAGTGCTGAAAGCAGACGGCGACAGCACCGGTGGCCGTAATTGCACCGGAACGGACGGCAGCCGAAACGCGCGCTGGTGGGCTTCCTGGCCTACTGTTTGATACTGGGGGAAGGCGGCTTCATCATCACGCGCAACTGCATCTTGTCGATAGTTGCGACGATGGCAGCCGCCAGCGCTTCCGCCTCATGGATCAACTCCGGCCCGTGAAGGCCGTTCACCGCTTCTTCGCTCGGCAGCACACCGGGCGGGCAGTGTTGCTCGATCGTGCGCCGGATCAGCATCAGGGCTGCCCGGCATTCATCGGCGTCGACCTTCATAACCTTCAAACATGCAATTCGTCTAAAATGTTCCGGAACTATTTTAGCGCAGCTCGGGCATGGCCCCTGGCGGCGGGCTCCAGGACGCGCGGCAAGAGTTGGCGGCGTGGACAGCGGGCAAGCTCGTCGCCGACGTTAGGGCGCTTGGCATCAAGCGGGCGAGATCGATGAAGAGGTCGCGAGGTGGGACGGCGCGTTCGCGTGCGGCCTCTATCCAAAATGGTTGACATACAAGGAGATGGCCCGCTGACTTTGGTCGGCGGGTTTTTCGTTGGCCTGCCAGCAGATGTGGGAGGACCTTACGTCAAGAGCTTGAAATAGGGCTCCAGTGTTGGGGGCCCACAGACTGGTCGGCCGGCCGATTGTGCGCCTTGCTCTGACGAGGCCATTGCGGCGATAGCGACACCGCTCGACGAACGCACGATCGAAGCACTGCCTCTGATCCCGCTTGCTGCGTTCGCGCTACTGATGGTGAACCCCATATCGACCGGGGTAGCGCTGACGGAACCTTTGTGGAGTTGAGCCCTTCTCTACTGAACGGTGGAGATACCAATGGCGAATCTCGGAAAATTGGCGCTCCCGATGCTCGGCGTTCTAGCCTACCAGAATCGCGATAGAATCGGCGAAATGATCCGTGGCGCGGGCGATCGTAATCCAAACGACCCGCAAGGCGGGCTTCTGGATCAGTTTTCCAAAGGCGTCTCGGGGACGGCGCTTCGAGATATCCTTGATCGGTTTAGAGGTGTGGGGGCAGGATCAAAGGTCGACTCGTGGGTAGGCACTGGGCCCAACCAGCCAATCAAGCCAAATGACGTGGAAGCGGCAATCGATGAAGACACACTGACATCGCTCTCGATGGAAACTGGACTTTCGCGCGAGGAACTCATCAGCAGGATCACCCGGGATCTGCCCGAGGCGATCAACAAGATGACGCCAAATGGTGAACTCCCACCCCTGCCCAAGCAAAGCTCCAATGCGATAACCCTACTCGACGACGTGCCCCCGAGTAGAACCGGGCAAAACGATGTCTAGAGTAACGACCATGCCCCGGGGAGACCCGCTGCCTCGTACGGGCTCGGCAGTTGATCTAACTGGGCAGGGCTATCATGGCGCCAAGGCGACAAACGTAGTTGCCGAATTGGATTTGCTGGCTGCCTTACTCGATTCCCGCTGGCGCATTCCGGGGACATCCATTCGCTTCGGATTGGATGCCCTGGTGGGTCTGGTGCCTGTCCTGGGAGATGCGGCGACAGGCATCGTTTCGGTTTACATCGTGTTGCGAGCCCGAAGCTGCGGTGCTCGAAAGACGTTGGTCGCCAGAATGTTAGGGAACGTACTGCTTGATACCATTGTAGGAAGCGTCCCTATTCTGGGCTCTTTCTTCGACGTGTATTTTAAGGCCAACAATCGCAATATCACATTGCTTCGTCGCCACCTCCAACGTTAAGCGCGACTTGGTGCCCGGCGGCCCGACCTGATTGCGGCTCAGTGTTCACCCACGGAACCTTATTGGTTTAACGCACGTTTTCCCGCCGAACCAATTTCGGTTCCAAGGAGAAGGGGAAAATATGGAAAATCCAGGTGTCGGTTGGATAGCGGCTGTCGTCATCGGCGGTATCGCCGGATGGCTGGCCGAGATGTTCATGAAAAGCAACATGGGCGTGCTCATGAACATCATTCTGGGAGTCGTCGGCGCCATCGTCGCCAACGTCCTTCTTGGGTTGCTGGGT
>Ga0075365_10001085_pt1 | contig 11811 bp, 11 predicted proteins | sample EndMetdeltDD1765_FD_71387 | JGI IMG/M metagenome (GOLD analysis project Ga0075365, IMG submission 71387) | Populus endosphere microbial communities from Tennessee, USA - Endosphere MetaG P. deltoides DD176-5 | ecosystem: Host-associated > Plants > Roots > Endosphere | place: USA: Tennessee... | reverse complement strand
CGGGCCGAGCGGGACACGGAGCCGGTCGGCGTCCTGTTCTGCGACCTGGACGGCTTCAAGACCGTGAACGACAGCCTCGGCCACCGAACCGGGGACCGGCTGCTGGTCATGGTCGCCGAGCGCCTCGCCGAGTGCCTCCGTCCGGGCGACACGATCGCGCGCCTCGGTGGCGACGAATTCGCCGTCCTCCTCGAGGAGTTGCGCGAGCCGGGCGACGCCGCGCGGGCCGCGCAGCGACTGCTCGATGCGCTCGCCTCGCCTTTCGAGCTGCGCGACCGCGAGTTCTACGTCAGCGCGAGCATCGGAATCGCCGCCGGACACGGCGATGCCGAGACGCTCCTCCGCGACGCGGACCTCGCGATGTACAGGGCGAAGAGCCGCGGGAAGGGCCGCTACGCGGTGTATGAGCCCGGCATGCACACGGCGATCGTCGAGCGCCTGGAGCTCGAGGTCGACCTCAAGCGAGCTCTGGAGCGCGAGGAGCTGGCCGTCGTCTACCAGCCGATCTTCAGCCTCGTGAGCGGATCCGTGACTGGGGTGGAGGCGCTCGTCCGGTGGCATCACCCCACTCGCGGGATCGTGATGCCGGAGAGCTTCGTCCCGCTCGCCGAGGAGAGCGGGCTGATCGGCGAGCTCGGACGGTGGGTGCTGAGGAAGGCGTGCCATCAGGGCGCGCTGTGGCGCGCGAAGTACCCGGGGCATCCGGGTCTCGGGATCGGCGTGAACATCTCGGGCGCTCAGCTTCGAGAGCCCGGCCTCGTCCGGGAGGTCTCGGACGCCCTCGCCGAGTCCCAGCTCGACGCGACCGGGTTGACGCTCGAGATCACCGAGACCGCGCTGATGGAGAGCTTCGAGGGAGCGCTCGAGGAGGTCGACGCCCTCAAGGCGCTGGGCGTCGATCTCGCGATCGACGACTTCGGCACCGGCTATTCGTCGCTCCGCTACCTGCGCCGGCTGCCACTCGACGTGATGAAGATCGAGAAGTCGTTCGTCGACGGGATCGGGCGCCCGGACGAGGAGCCCGATCTGCTGCGCGCGATCGTGGACCTTGCGAACATCTTCGGCCTCCGGGTCGTGGCGGAGGGCATCGAGCGACCGGAGCAGCGCGAGCGCCTGATCGAGCTCGGCTGCGAGCTGGGCCAGGGGCATCTGCTGTCCGAGCCACTCGATTCCGCGAGCGCCGACGCGCTCCTGTTCCGGGTGGGGCTGCTGGGCGGCCCGGCCGCGGGAGCGTCGCCCCCGGAGACGACCGAGACGACTACGATCGAGCCGCAGGTCGATCGTGGCGAGGATTGAGAGCTACAGCCCGGGGCGGATCGTCATCGACGGCGTCGAGTTTCACCGCGACGTCATCGTGCTCCCGGATCGAGTGCTTTCGGAATGGTGGCGCCGGGACGGCCACTCGCTCGTGATCGAGGACCTGGACGACGTGCTGGAGGAGCTGCCCGAGCGACTCATCCTGGGATGCGGGTACGCGGGCAGGCTGCAGCCGGAGAAGTCCGTCATCGAGGCGCTCGCCGCCCGCGGAGTGAAGGTAGAGCCCCTGCCCACCGATCAGGCCGTCGAGCGCTTCGAGGAGCTCGAGGCCCGCAACCCGGCGGCCGTCGCCGCGGCGCTTCACCTCACTTGCTGATCGCCCTCCTGTGCGCTCTGGCGCTGGCGATGGCGGCGCCGGCACAGGCGTCCGCAACGGAGAACTTCGCTGACGAGCCACCGTTCGGAGGTCAGCTGCCGCCGCCGCTGGAGCGTCCGTCCTCGCTGTCGCGAACCCCGGCGGGCTTCACGCTGAGCGGCCGCGACGCGATCGCGGCGGCGAACCAGGCCGATGCGGTTCAGGCGGAGCGCGTCCAGAGCCCCGGCATGTACCCGATCGTCTTCGAGCGCGGGGACAACTGGCAGGTGAGCTACTTCACCGGGCCCGACGACAACCGCACCGAGGTGGCGCAGGCGATCGTCGACGGCCGGACGGGCGCCGTGCTGGGGGCGTGGCACGACACCCAGCTCACCGATCCGCTCGCCCGCGGGTACAGCGGCGCGATCGCGCAGAAGGTGAACGCCCCCTACCTGTGGCTGCCGCTCTGCCTCCTCTTCCTCCTCCCGTTCTTCGATCCGCGGAGGCCGTTCAGGCTGCTGCACCTCGACCTGCTCGTGCTCCTCGGCCTAGGGGTTTCGCTCTTCTTCTACAACCGGGCCGACATCACCGCCTCGGTCGGGCTGACGTACCCCGTGCTCATCTACGTCTTCGGGCGCATGCTGTGGTCGGGCGTCTGGCCGCGGGAGCGGGCCGGGCCCCTGATCCCCGCCATCCCGCTGCGCTGGATCGCGTTCGCGGCGATCGCGCTCGCGTGCGCGCGGATCGCGCTCAACATCGTCGACTCCCACGTCATCGACATCGGCGTCGCGGGGGTGGTGGGGGCGGATCGCATCACGCACGGGCAGGAGCTCTACGCCGGGAACTTCGCGCACGGGCTGGCGATCCGCGGGGACGTCTACGCGCCGTTCAACTACCTGGCATACGTCCCATTCGAGCTCGTCTTTCCGTGGAACGGGCACTGGGGGAGCGTGCCCGCCGCGCACGCCGCTGCCATCACGTTCGACCTCCTGACCGCGATCGGGCTGTGGGTGCTCGGCCGGCGGCTGCGGCCGGGGGCCGACGGACGGGCCCTCGGGCTCGGCCTTGCGTTCGCCTGGCTGGCCTACCCGTTCACGCTCTACACGATGAACGCGAACGCGAACGATTCGCTGATCGCGATGCTGCTCGTCGGCGCCATGCTGGCCATCACGTCCGCCCCGGTGCGAGCTGTCGCAGTCGCCCTCGCATCCGCCGCGAAGTTCGGGCCCGCGGCGGTCGCGCCGCTGTTCGCCACCGGGACCGGCGAGCGCCGCTGGCGCCAGGCGATCGTCTTCTCGGTCGTCTTCGTCGCCGTTGCGGCCGCGCTCGTGATCCCCTTCCTGCCACCCGGTGGCTTGCGCGAGTTCTACGACCACACCCTCGGGTACCAGGCGGCGCGCGGCTCACCGTTCAGCATCTGGGGCCAGGCTCCGTCCCTTCACTGGCTGCAGTCGGTCGAGCGGGTTGGTGCCGCGCTCCTGGCGGTGGCCGTCGCCTTCTGGCCGCGCCGCAAGAGCCCGGCGCAGATTGCCGCGCTGGCGGCCGCGGTGACGATCGCCGTCCAGCTCGGCGCCACTCACTGGTTCTACTTCTACGTCGTCTGGTTCCTCCCGCTTGCGCTCGTGGCGACCTTCTGGGCGCAGCGTGAAACCCAAGCGAGGACCGCCTAGAACGAGTGCTAGGGTCGCCGCCGGCAAGGACGCTGCGAGCGATCGGAGGCAGAGGGCAGATGGACGAGGTTTCCCGTAGAGAGCTGCTGAAGCGCGGCGCCCTCGCGGGCGTTGGAGCGATGGCACTGCCCGGCATCGACCTGCTGTCCCCAGAGGCGTCAGCGGCAGCCCCGCCGCCTCACCTCTCGGACGCCGCGGCAGCCAAGCTGACCGGCCGGGTGATCCGGCCGAACGACGCGGGTTACGCCCAGGCGCGGAGGGACTGGGACCGCCTCTTCAGCCACTATCCGATGGCGGTCGTCTTCTGCCGGAACGGGCAGGACGTGGTCAACGCGATCTCCTGGGCGCGGCGGCGCGACGTGGCGGTCCGGGTTCGGAGCGGGCGGCACAGCCTCGAGGGTTGGTCGAACATCGACGGCGGCCTCGTGATCGACGTCAGCGAGATGAAGCGACTGCACCTCGACCCGGCGACGCGAACGGCGACGGTTGGCGCCGGGCTCACCCAGGGCGAGCTCGTCGCGCGACTGGGACGCGGCGGATTCACGATTCCGACCGGCTCGGAGGCAGGCGTCGGAATCGTCGGCGCCACCCTGGGCGGGGGATTCGGGTTCCTCACCCGGGCCTTCGGCCTCGCGTGCGACAACCTGCTCGCCGTCCGGATCGCCGTTCCCGCGGGCCGCAAAGGGGCGAAGCTGATCACCGCGAACCGGACCAACAACTCCGACCTCCTGTGGGCATGCAAGGGCGGAGGCGGGGGCAACTTCGGGGTCGTCACGTCTCTGACGTTTCGGGTCCACCCGATCGGCAAGGTTGCCTTCCTCGTGGCGAAGTGGCCCGACCTCTCGAGTCTCAGGGCGGCATTCGAGGCGTGGCAGCGAACGGTCCCGCGCGCCGACAGGCGGCTCTCCAGCGTGCTCGAGGTCGATCCGAGCTCGTTCCAGATGTTCGCCGTGCTCGAGTCGGGCACCGCTGAGGAGGCGCGTCGTCTCCTGCGGCCCGTCCTGGACAGGGGCAACCCGACGGTCAGCGTCGAGTCGAAGAGCTGGCCCGCGGTGTTCGCGTCGTTCAACGGGGGGCCGCGCTCCTACGACAACTGGAAGTTCTTCTCGCAGTTCGTGTCGGAGCCGTTCCCCGGGAGGGCGATCGACATCGTCCAGCGCTATATGGAACGCGCTCCCTCGCCGCCGAGCAACTTCTTCTGCTCCAGCTTCGGCGGCAAGGTGCGCAACGCGCCCGCCGGGGGGTCGGCGTTCCCGCACCGCGACGCCCTCTTCTACGCGGAGCCCGGAGCCGGCTGGAACGGTGACGGCCTCACTTCCAAGAGCCAGGCCTGGGTCGCCCATTTTGGCCAGGCGCTGCGTTCGTACGTGAGCGGCGCCTACGTGAACGTCCCGAACGCCGGGACGGCCGACTGGCCTCGCGCGTACTACGGCCACAACTTCGCGCGTCTGCGTCAGGTCAAGTCGCGGTACGACCCGAACGACTTCTTTCAGTTCGAGCAGTCGATTCCGCCCGCGTAGCCGGGCGGGCGCTACGCGACCCGTGTCTCCAGCTGTCCCAGCGTCGGCGAGCTGATCGAGATCTCGTCGCCGGGCTTGAGCCACACGCGCGGATCCCGCGTGGAGCCCACGCCGGACGGCGTCCCGGTGGACACGATGTCGCCGGGCTCGAGGGTCATGAGCCGCGACAGGTGGGCGAGGAGCTCGGCGAAGCCGAAGATGAGGTCGTCCGTGGTCGCGTCCTGCATCACCTCGCCGTTCAGCGTCAGCGAGAACGAGACGCGGCCGTCCTCCAGCGCCTCGTCAGCGGTGACGAGCGCCGGTCCGCAGGGCGCCGAGCCGTCGAACACCTTGCCGGGGATCCACTGCGGGGTCGCGAACTGCAGATCGCGCGCCGAGAGGTCGTTGAGCAACGTGTAGCCGGCGATGTGGTCCGGTGCCGCGGACTCGTTCACCTCCGAGGATCGCCGTCCCACGACGAACGCGACCTCCGCCTCGTAATCCACCTTGTCGCTTGCGGCCGGGAGAGGCACGGAGGCCCCGGGGGGCGCGAGCGCATTGCGGAACTTGGCGAAGAAGGTGGGGGTGTCGGGCGGATCGATCCCGGCCTCCGCGGCGTGCGCCCGGTAGTTCAGCCCGATGCAGACGATCTTGTCGGGATCGGGAACGGGGGGCCCGAGCTCGACCTCCTCCAGTGGTGCCCCGGGATGATCGGCCAGGTCGGTCACCTCCGCCAGCCTGCCCGACGCGAGCAGGTCGCGGACGCCGGGCCCGCCGCCGCCGAGCTCGTCCCAGATGTCGACGACCGTGTCGCCGACCAGCAGGCCGGCTCGCGCCTCGCGCTCGGAGGAGTACGTCACGATCCTCATGGCGGCGCAGACTATCTCGGCCCTAGAATCACTTCCCGCGGGCTTGCCGCCCGCTGTTCCCTGGGGGCGTAGCTCAGTTGGTTAGAGCGCCGGCCTGTCACGCCGGAGGCCGCGGGTTCGAGTCCCGTCGCTCCCGCTCAGTCCCTTGGTTGCGCAGCTTTCGCTGCGGGACCAACTTGTTCCCACATCTCCGTGCGCCTACCCCCTCTCCAGGGCGAGCCGTTCGGAGGCTGTGCGGGCCTCGTCGACCTCGGAGGTCGTAAGGCGCGCGATCGAACCTCCCACACACAGGTAGACCCAACCCTCGCGTTGTCGCAGGCGGCCGTCACCACCAACCGGACGCCCGTCCTGAATCACCACGGCAAACACAACCCCACCGCCGAGGTGGCTGACCTCCTCGAGCTCGAAGTCCAATTCCTCATAGGCCCCGAACCAGTCCTCGAGGAAGCCGCGTATCGCCGCTCGCCCCTCGACCGCCTCGAAACGCCCGTCCAAGACCACATCTTCGGCAACGTTGCTCAGCACCCCGTCGAGATCTCCGCGATTCAGAGCCTCAACCTGCTTGCGCACAAGCGCAACCGGGTCGGGCGGGGTGGACTCCTCGGTCATCTCCTGGCCAATGTCCCGGGCGGACAGACCGAGGGCAGGGTTCAGCCGGGGGCTGGCCTGCTGGCCGATGCCGTCGGCCCGATGACCGCGCCGATCAGCCAGAAGAGTGGGATGAAGATTCCGATGATGAACATGACCCAGTGCCCCTTGCGGAGGCAGAGGATCCCGAGAGTGAGCAGCAGGATGAGATAGAGGATCCCCCCACCGATGTAAAGAGTCACGTCGCCCTCCTTGGTCGATCCGCCGATGAGTGGCGAGCCTCTCACGCGAGGCAAGGAGGGTCAAGTCGACGGCGCCGGTGCCCCCACAACCCCGCGAGGTAGGGTCATTTGGACGCGGTGGCCGCGCCACGCCCGCGGCGCGTTCGAAGGGAGAGGGATGAGGTATCGCGACCATCTGCCCCAACTGGATGGGGGCCTGTTTCTGACCGACGGAGGGATCGAGACCGTGCTCATCTTCCGAGAGGGGATCGATCTGCCGCTGTTCGCGGCCTTCGACCTCCTGAAGGACGACGAGGGCACCGAGGCTCTGCGCCGCTACTACGACCCCTATATGGCCCTCGCTCGGGAGCGCGAGCTGGGGTTCGTGCTCGAGAGTCCGACGTGGCGCGCCAGCCCGCGCTGGGCCGCGGAGATCGGCTACGGCCCGGACGACCTTGACGCTATGAACCGGAAGGCGATCGCACTGCTGGAGGAGATCCGTGGGACGCACGAGAACGGCGGCGCTCCGATCGTGATCAGCGGCTGCATCGGCCCCCAGGACGACGGCTACAACCCGGCTGGGCTCCTCTCACCCGCTGCGGCGCGCGAGTACCACGCGGTGCAGATCGGGACCTTCGCGGACACGGCCGCCGACATGGTCGCCGCGATCACGATGACCTACGTCGAGGAGGCCCTCGGCATCGCGCGGGCCGCCGACGAGTTCGGGTTGCCGGTCGCCATCTCGTTCACCGTCGAGACGGACGGCCGCCTCCCCAGCGGCCAGGATCTCGGCAGCGCGATCGAGGAGGTGGACGCCGGGTCAGGGACGCCCCCGGCCTACTTCATGGTCAACTGTGCCCATCCGACGCACTTCGAGGCCGTGCTCGACGAGGGCGCCGGCTGGCGCGAGCGGATCAAGGGCCTACGCGCGAACGCGTCGACCAAGAGTCACGCCGAGCTCGACGAGGCCACCGACCTCGACGACGGCGATCCGGTCGACCTGGGCCAGCGATACGCCGGGCTGCGGCAGCGGCTGCCGGGGCTGAACGTGCTCGGCGGCTGCTGCGGAACGGACCACCGCCACGTGGCGGAGATCCGCGACTGCTGGATCGGCTAGAGCGCGCCCCCGGCCGGCGGCGGCGCGGCCGGATCGGCGCCCTCCTCGCCCAGGGCCTCGCGGGCCAGGTACTCCTCGACCAGCAGCGGGCTGTCCGAGGAGCGCTCGATCACGGTCAGGAGGTCCGTCATCGTGGCCACCTCCTCGACCTGCTCCTTGACGAACCACTGCATGAACTGCTCGGCCTGGAAATCGTCGGTGTCGCGGGCGAGCTTGAAGAGCGCGTTGATCTCGTCTGTGACCCTCTTCTCCTGGTCGAGCGCCATTCGCACAGGCGCGACGACGTCGTCGAACCGAGTCAGCTTTGACTCGATGTCGGGGATGCGCACTTCCTCGTTCGCATCGAGGAGGTACTGGACCATCATCATCGCGTGGTTCCGCTCCTCGATCGCCTGGCGATAGAAGAAAGCGGCCAGGCGCGGCAGGGTCTCCGAGTCGTAGTAGACGGCGGCGCCGATGTACTGCTGGTGCGCGGCGAACTCGTTCGAGATCTGCTCGTTCAGCGCTGCGGCGAAGGACTGGTCAGCCATCGGGCCTCCTATGTGTGTCGGTGAGGGGCCTTAGCCCCGAAACTGGCTGGTGTCGTTGAACTGGCTGGTGTTGGTTGTGCGGTCGCCTGCGACGGTATCGATCTTCATTCGCCGGTGCCCGGGAAGGACTTCGTGTCGGCGATCTCGTGAATTGCCACCTCGGGTCGCCCGGACGACAGCTCCAGCAGCCGGCCCGTGAACTCGTGCAGGTGTGACTGGGCGAAGTGACGGTCGAGCGCCTCGCGGTCGGCCCACTCCTCAACCGCAACGAAGCTCAGCGGGTCCTCGACGGCGGCGAAGAACCCGTAGCGAAGGCATCCATCCTCCCGGCGGGAGTTCTCCTGCATCTTCTCCAGCTCGGCGACGAGCTCGTCCCGATTCTCGGCGGGGCACTGGACGCGGCCGATGACGAGCAGCAATCGGGTCCTCTCCCGACGTGCGCCCTCAGTCGGCCCAGCGGAAGCCGGCGTCCGCCGGCCTGGGCTCGAGCGGGCTCGTCGCAAGGCCGTCGGGAACGCTCGGGTCGTTGAAGCCCGAGGGCGCGACGTCGTTCGGGGTGTCGGGGTGGAAGAGGGAGGCGAGGTACTGAATCTGCTGCCGCCCGACACCCAGCTCGCCCTGGCCGCCGCCGTAGACCGCGATCTCCTCGCTATCGCAATACTCGTACACGGACATCAGCTCCTGGAGCGAGCCGAAACGCGAGGGTTTCGAGTTGATGGCGGGAGGCTTGTGCTCGAGGCCCTGCACGTCGGCGAGCGAGTGGAGGGGGGCATCCCAGGTCACCCGGTCCATGTCGAGCACCTCGCGGGTCTCGTCGTTCAGGTCCGGGTCCTCGAGATAGGCGTCCGGGAACGCCGCGGACACGTTGCGGTAGAGAACCGGGTCGGTCTCGACGTCGACCGGGGTTCCGCGGTAGAGGCCCTTGAGGTCGAGGATGTCCACGTTCGCGACCTCCGACAGTTCGCCGATCAGGTCCTCGTCCCAGTCGTTCTCGGGATCGAGCTTGAAGCGGAGATTCGGGTACTTCTCCAGGCGGCGGACGACGGGGTCCGTCGTGGAGCGGCGCTCCTCGCCGAACGTCGTCAGCCGCGTCGAGCAGACGAAGTACAGCGGCGACGGCTCCCGGTCGACGACTTTCCACAGCGGCTCGCCCGCCTGGCGGAGCGCCAGGTCCAGCGCAGCGCTCTCGAAGGCCCAGCGGCGGTAGTGCCGCGAGGCGTCCATGACCGGCGGCGCGCCGGGGAAGAGGTCGAGCTCCCCAACCAGCTCGCAGAGCTCGCCGAGCGTGGAGGGTCCCGTGAGGTCGTGGACGGGGCCCGCGTCGCGGTGGGCAATGTGGTCGAGCACGTCGTAGACGACGTCCTCGCCGATCCCCTCCTGGCCACCGCCCTTCAGGTGGACGATCGTCGAGCCCCGCGTGAACTCCGGCGAGTACTCACGGTCGTTGTTCTCGAGCTCGTAGGACTCGACCGAGACCGGCAGCTTGGCGATGTCGTCGTAGGCGCTCAGAGAACGCAGGCTATTGAGTCCAGCCCGTCGGCTGCCGGTGGGTCAGAGCGGTGGGATCTCGGCGGTGGTGGCGCTTCCGTCGGCGATCTCCCGGGGCACGGCCTCGAAGCCCGGGCGTTTGAAGAAGCTGCGGTCGCCGAACGCCCACCAGGCGAACATCAAGACGATGCCAACGAGGGCGAAGGCGATGGCGATCACGAGCGGCATCCCGACCCCGAGAACCGAGGTCCCGGTGCTCGAGTCGCCTGGATCCGAGAGGCGTATGGCGGATTGGACCAGGAGGTAGCCCAGGCCCGCAGCGCCCAGGAGCGGCGCGACGCCGATGAACAGGAAGTTCCTGACCGAGTCGGTCAGGTGGTGACGCCAGTAGACGACGCAGGCGATGCCGGTCAAGAGGTAATAGAAGGCGATCGCGAGCGACAGGGCGTTGAGCGAGTCGGCCAGAAAGTTCTCGGAGGCGATGCTGCCACCCACATACCAGGCGGTGGCGATCACGCCGACCACGATCGTCGAGATCGCAGGCGTTTTGAACCGGGCGTGGACACGGGCAAAGGCGCTGGGAAGTGCCCCGGCGTGCGCCATCGAAAGCGACGTCCGCGAGCTGGGGATGATGGTTGTCTGGGCCGAGGCGAGCCCGGAGACGATGATCGCGAGCACGATCAAGAACCCGAGCGGACCAAGGACCGTGGATGCGACGTTGCCGAGGATTCCCGGATTGTCGGCGAAGTTGTCCACCTTGTCGACGCCGCCGACCATGAGCACGGTCACCCCGACGAGCACGTAGGTCGCGAGCAGGATCACGGTGCTCGCAAGCCCCGCCACGCCCGGCGCGCTGGCGGCGTCCTCCGTCTCCTCGCTCAGGTTGAGCGCGGACTCCCATCCCCAATAGATGAAGACCGCGAGGAGCATCCCGGACAGCAGGTCCTGGTAGTCGGTGTTTGCGAACGGGTTCAGCCAGGAAAGTTGCGGGTCGATGGAGCGAGCCGGCAGAGTGCCGAGGATCAACTCCGCGAAGGCGACCACGACGAGCAGCACGAGCGCCCCGACCTGGAAGTAGACGAGTACGCGCTGCAGGCGGGCGGAGGCCTCCGTCCCGACCACGCAGACCGCGGTCATGATCACGATCAGGACCACCGACAGTCCCACCACCGCAACCCTGCTGTCGCGGAGCGCGTCGAGGCCGACCAGGTCAAACATGTAGAACGCCGCGACGTCCGCCAGCGATCCCACGACAAGGATCCCGGTCGTGCAGATGGCCCAGCCGCCGAGCCATCCCCACCAGGGCCCCAGGGCGCGGGTGACCCAGGCGAAGCTCGTCCCACAGTCCTGGACCGCCTTGTTCATGTAATAGAAGGCCGCCGCGATGAAGAACATCGGGACGAACGACAGCAGCAGCACCCCCGGGGCCTGGAGGCCCAGGACCACCACGATCGAGCCGATCACCGCGGCCAGCGAGTAGGCCGGGGCGGTCGAGTCGAGCCCGATGGCGAGCCCGTCGATGAAGCCGATGGCCCCCTTCTTCAGGCCCTTGTCGCTCGATTTCGTGGGCGGCGAGGCGGCGGTCTCGGCGTCCGTGCCGGGAGTCGCCGCCGAGGCCGGCACCCCGGCTGCGATGCTCTCGCTCTCGCTCTCCATGCCCTGATCCGACCCTAACCGACGCGCCTGGGCTCGGGAACCGGCAAAGCAGTGTTGTAATGCGCGGGGATGGTGGAGATCGGCAACCGCGGCCTGGGCCTGGGAGAGGTCGTGTCCGTGGCCCGGGAGGACGCCGAGGTCCAGCTGACCGCCGCCGCGACCGAGGCCATGGCCGCGAGCGCCGCGATCGTCGAGCGCCTGGCCGACTCGGACGAGCCGGCGTACGGCGTCTCCACCGGATTCGGCTCGCTCGCGACCACCCCGATCCCGGCCGAGCGCCGCGTCGACCTCCAGCGATCACTGATCCGCTCCCACGCCGCCGGGGTCGGGCCGCCGGTGGAGCGGGAGGTCGTCCGGGCGATGATGGTCCTGCGAGCCCGCTCCCTCGCGATGGGGTATTCCGGCGTGCGCCCCGAGGTCGCCGAGGCGATCGTCGCCGTGCTGAACGCGGGCATCACTCCCCTCGTCCCGGAGCACGGCTCCCTCGGTGCGAGCGGCGACCTGGCGCCGCTCGCCCACTGCGCGCTGGCACTTATGGGCGAGGGCGAGGTGCTCGAGCCC
>Ga0075365_10001084_pt1 | contig 11824 bp, 12 predicted proteins | sample EndMetdeltDD1765_FD_71387 | JGI IMG/M metagenome (GOLD analysis project Ga0075365, IMG submission 71387) | Populus endosphere microbial communities from Tennessee, USA - Endosphere MetaG P. deltoides DD176-5 | ecosystem: Host-associated > Plants > Roots > Endosphere | place: USA: Tennessee... | reverse complement strand
GGCATATTATCTTGGAGAAGAAAAGCAGAAATACTTAATGCCTGTTATGGTCTTTGAAGGGGATGGAGGATTCTTCGCTTATGTCTCTGCCGTAAAGAGTGACTGGATCCAATAGTTACTGAGAGAATTCAGGAAGGACGTATTGCACGTTATCTGAGATAAAGCTGAGAAGCGTTTGCGTATCAGTGAATCGATCAAGACTATTCATTACTACGATAATGTAGGTATGACCATTTTCAATGGTTGAGGTAACGAGCACTTCCCCAGCACCTTCAGTTGTCCCCGTTTTGATGCCGTCGACACCATTGATGCCAAGTAATCGATTCAGGTTATAAAGAGGATACTGTCTCGTGTAAGCCAAGTTGCTAATTACTTTTTCTTTCGTACTCGTTACTTCAACAAACTTTTTGTTCTTCTTCGCAAATGATGCAAGATGCGCCATATCGACCACAGTCGTATAATCTCCGTCATCATTTAATCCTGTCGGATCGGCAAAATTGGTATTCATGAGATGCAGACTTTGCGCTTTTTGGTTCATCTTCTTCACAAACGCCGGCTCTCCTCCCGGATAATTATCAGCAAGTGTTTGTGCAGCATCATTGGCAGAAGGAAGCAACATCGCGTAGAGCAAGGAATTAAAGGTAAACTTTTCTCCTCTTTGCAAACCAAGTCCTGCTCCTTCAACCGTATTTCGTGCAACGGTCAAAATAGCATCGTCTTTATAATACTCGAGTCCAACGAGTGCTGTCATGATTTTTGTTGTTGAAGCCATAGAAAAACGAATGGTGGGATTTTTGGAAAAGAGAATAACTTGCGAATCACTATCAAGAATGATGGCGGCTTTGGCGGTTACTGTGGGTAATTGGACTTTGGAAACAAACGGATAAGGATGCACTTTCGTCAACGCATCAGAAGAAGCTAAGCGATTTCGTTCAAGCGTACGATCCACTGTTTGATTGATAAATAGCATAGTCGATAAGATAACAAAGAGCGTTAAGGGAATAAGTAAAAGTTGTAAATCGGATTCATACTTTTTGAAACCTTTTGCAGGAGGAACTGAATCTTTTGTGACAGCTTTCCGGCTCGGCCATAAAGAACGGAAATCAAACGAGGGAAATCGTTGCTTCACTGACCATGCAGGTTGCTCAGTTGTTTCTTTTGGTGGTTTGGGAGGTTCAGGTATTTTTTCCTGCACTACAGGAAACACCTGTGTTGCAGATTGCGTAGGCTTATTTTTCTTTTTTATGAATTTTCTTTTTTTCTTCCGCCATTTCGCGGACTGAGAATCGTTCATCGACACGCTCCATATCTCTCGGGAAGAGTGATGCTTCCCGCACGTTTGCTAACTCTAGTATTTTCATTGTAATTCTTTCTAGCCCAAATGAAAATCCTCCTTCTGGTGGCATGCCATATTTAAACGCTTGCAAATACATCCCAAAATTCGCTGGATCCATGCCGCGTTCTTTAATAACAGCGACTAATTGGTCATATTCATGAATACGTTGTGAGCCACTCAATATTTCAACACCACGGAATAATAAATCATAACTCAAACTATACTCAGGATCTTTTGGATCTGGCATCGTGTAGAAGGCACGCTTCTGGGTTGGGAAATGGGTAATGTTGACTAAATCACTCCCATATTTTTCCTTTGACCACTTACACAGATCGACTTCATCTTGTGGTGTCAAATCTTTTTCTTTTCTGTTGTCACGACCAAATTCTTTGTAAATAACCTCTTGCGCTTCCCGAAGAGTAAGCCGTGGAATCTTTCCAAAGGCAATCGGTTCATGGCCATAAGCACTCAGAACGTCTTTACATTCTTCTTCGACAAATTTGAGGGTTTCTGTACCGACTTGCTCTAACAGATCTAAGAGGTCTTCAAACGTAACAAATCCAAACTCACAATCCATCTGAGTTGTTTCTGAAAGATGACGAGTCGTGACTGAAGGTTCTGCACGATATGCGTGAGCGATGGTAAAGACCCGTTCAAAAACTGGCACAAGCATTTGCTTGTAGAGTTGTGGACTTTGGGTCATGAAGGCGTTATGACCATAATAGTCGACTTGAAAAACTTCCGCTCCTCCTTCTGTCGAACTAGCAGCAATTGTCGGGACGACCAATTCAACACAATCCAATTCTTTACTGATCTTTCTGAATCCTTCCAAAATCGCGTCTTGGACTTTGAAAACAGCCTGGACTTTTGGATGACGAAGTGTGAGGGATCGATAATCAAGCAGTGTAGGCAATTCAAGATTCAGCTCTTCCCCTCCCATATCAAATGGTAATGTCTCAGCGGTTGAGAGAATTTCAAGCTTCGTTGCTTCCAGCTCCACAGTACCACTAACAATTTTTGGGTTAATTAATCTTTCGGGTCTTTGTTTAACAACGCCTTTGATATTGACACTAAATTCACTTCGAAGTTCTGTCGCAATCTTATGTGCTGCTTCTGAGACACGTGGATTAATAACAACTTGAAGAAGCCCAGATCGATCACGAAGATCAATAAAAATCAATTTTCCATGATCTCGCCTAGCATGGATAAACCCTTGAACGGTGATTTCTTTTTCAACATGAGTTGGCGTGTCTTTAACTAAAACTCTTTGCATCTTACTCTTCATAATACCTGCTAATCATACACCGATTAGGCTCACTTGACAAGACTACTGTCCTGTTTATTTTGAGATTTTCGTGATTTAATATGTTCGTGTAACATGCGAAGAGAGATCGAGTAGAGATATGCGGGATATAATTGTTCATATAATGAAGGTTCTGCCGGATAATGAGTGTCCCGTTGTAATAAACGTGAGGCTTTATACTCTCCTTTGAAGTCATCGAACATTTTTTCTGCAAACCCCCAAAATTCAGCATCGTCTAGTTGCTCCATCCCTACTGTCTTACTTGATTGAAAAGGGTAAATACAAATTTCAATTAGTTCTTCTTGGCTCTCACTTTTTAAACTAAGGATAAATTTCTCACGAATAATTGCATCCCCTTTTGATCCTGCTCGTTTACCACCATGTTCTAACGGACCTGACACATCGTCACTTGCAAGATATGATTGTAGCCGATCGATTGATTTTGTTTTATGTGTTTTTGGAAGAATTGATACTTCCCATTGTTCAGAGGGATCAAGAGCTAGTTCTTCTGTTATATGGTTTATTAAAGACTCTCGAAAAGCTCGTGCTGTCGTCAAGCGCTGCTCAATTGGATCTTCTGCACCAACAAAATTATCATCGGCAAGAACATAATTGACACTAAACACATCTAACAATTCTGGGTCTTGGAATTTCTTTCTTAAAGCAGATAAGAGTGTTTTCTTATCTCGTTCATCAGTTATGAGATGGAGTTTTTTCCCTTCAATTTCTTCTTCTGTTTGTCGATGGAATACGCGATGAATTCCTCGTTCTCCCATTGTAAGGAGCTGCTGTCGAGGAGGAAAGTGAAAGAAGGAAGCAACCGTTGCTTGAAAAAGACTATTATCAGCTTCTTGTAATTGTTTGGAGACCTCAGGTGCTATATTAAAAACGGCTAAAGTCCTCATCGCTTCAAATTGCAAAATTTTATGAGCATCTTGTCTCTCTCCTTCGATCTCTCGATTAACATCATGACCAAGGGCTAAAACGATTAAGGAAAATAAGCCAGCGTTAGAAATTTCATTCATTGGAGTATACTCTTGAGAAATTTTATATTCTTCTACCTCACGGCTTTGCAAATTAGCAGTAACAAAAGTATGAAACTGTTCAGCGGCTTGCAGTGCACCACGAACATCTTGCTTTGTCATCTCAGGAGAGACAAACGCTGAGATAGTCGCTTCTTCAACTTTCTTTAAAAGAGCGACACGACTTGGATCAGATAATGCAAGGAACTCTGGCCAGACAGTCTGAAATGTTTCAAATGGACTTCGTTGATAGAGTGTCTGATTGGCATCCATCGACAAACCTGCAACGAGTTCATTTACTCCTGCTCGAAAACCATGGTCGAGTTTTTTTGTCGATTCCTCTACCTCTGAATTTGGCACCGTAAGTAAGAGATCAGGGATAAATTCAGCCGGAAGAATTGCTAGGTAAGGGATTACTTTTAGTAAGTCTGCTTTTGTAGGAGAAGACAGTTTATCTCCAAGCGCCAAATGCATTTGCGCAGCAACAAATCCTACAGAGATCTCGTCAGTTGAGCCTTCGGAGAGATCACTAAGTATATCTTCACCTTTTATTTCTCTCAACTCATTAATTGCATTAAATGTTTCGACTCGTAAATCATTTTCAAATTGCTCCACATCAGTTATCACACGATCCAAGACTTCTTCTTGTACTGCTTTGTCGGATGCTTTCACAAAAATGGAAGGGTCACTCTCTTTGGTAAAATGATCAGCAGCACGGATGATTGCATCATTTTGTATAATCGAACCTTCAGTAATTAATTGTCTTAATTCAGTAGGAGTAAACGCAAGAACATCCTGGATTTTATCTTCGGCTCCATCAGCACCTTCACGAGACCTCCGAGACGAGACATCGCTGGATTGCACAGGATGGACAAACATCGTAATTTCTCGAGGCTCCTTATATTCACCTTCAAGGCCTTTTTTAGGGATTTTAAAATTAAATGCTGGATAAGGAGCTTCATCATCCCATTTACGGAAAGACATTCGTTCATTCAATGAAAGTGCGGTGATTTCCTCTCCCAACTCTCGCATCCCGGCTCTAAAAGCTGATTCGTTGGGATCAGCTTCTCCTCCCACCGGCATTACTTGTCCAGCACTGGGTTTACTTTTTTTGCTCTTCTGGATTAATAAAGCTTCTGCAAAAGAGATCTCAGAGAGAGGAACGCCAGCGTTCAGTTGTGAGGTAAGTGAGTCGACAGAAATGGGAGCAACACAGACAACACGAGATACGCGTACAGTCTGAGGTTCACGTTCTTTTTGTCCAATAGGTTGTCTTTCGCCTGGCATGAAAGCGATTTTACTATATTTAGGTAGGCAATATCAATGCTATAGGTTATAAATTGGAGACTTGTATGAGATCTCTCACTTTTAATTGCAGCTTCGTATTTCCATTCCAGGTATTCTCATCAATGGTATAAGCGAGATCGATGTGATCGCCAATCTTCATATCTTTTGCCAACTCTCCCATGCCAAACGCAATTGCTTCAAATTCTTTTTTTCCCTGCTGAAGATTTAATCTGAGATGATTTCCTTCTTTACCAATTATGCGAAAATTCGCAATCGTCACATCTTTGGTTGCAAACACCGGCTCCGGATTGCCCATACCAAATGGGGCGAGTTGTTTGATGGCTTTATATAATTGTTTGGTTATCATTGGAAAAGGGAGTTCTGTATCGATCGGGAGATTACGAACAAAATCAGATTCATTAAGTAATTGCTCGGCTGAAGTTTCTAACGCTTCTTGTAAAACAGTTACCTTGGCCGTTTCAACGGTAAAGCCTGCTGCCATTGGATGGCCACCGACATTAATAAAGTGAGACGAGTGACTTCGCAAAAACTCGATGATATTAAATCCCTTAATTGATCGCACCGATGCTTTACTCTGTTTCTCCCCTAACGCAATGACAATTGCGGGACGATAAAACTCCTCAACAAGTTTTCCCGCAACCAATCCAATTACCCCCGGCAGATAGGATTCATGCGCCACGAATAAGATATTTTTGATCTTCGATGCTTGAGTCTGAACTCCCAGAATTGCATGTTGCGTTGCTTGTTTCATCAATTGCTGCCGGTCTTTATTGGTTAACTCCAACTGTTCCGCCAACATCTGCGCCCGCTCACGATTCGTTGTACAAAGAAGTCGAAGACTATCCATCGCACTTTCAATCCGTCCCGCCGCATTTAATCGTGGTGCGATCACATAACCGATTTCATAAACTTCAAAAGCGTCTTTGACAATCCCCGCTTGTTTATAAAGTTCTTGAAGACCTGGACGTTTGGATTTACACACTTTTTCAAGTCCATATTTCACAATCGCCCGATTAGCTCCGGTAAGGGGAACTAAATCGGCAACTGTTCCAAGTGTTGCCAATTCGAGATGAGTGTCTGAAACCCCTCCTAACCTCCCCTTATCCGGTGAGGAACTAGTATGCTCCCTCCCTGATAAGGGAGGGTTGGGGTGGGTTAATTCTTTAGAGAGCAAGTACGCCACTCCCGCTCCACAAAGATTCGTGGTATGGACAATCGAATATGCCTCAGGAACTTTTTCATCAGATGTGTGATGATCAGTAATAATCACGTCAATGCCTTGCTGATTGGCAAACGTCACTGCATCATGAGCAACAATTCCGTTATCAACAGTGATGATTAACGATGTTTCGACAAACTGGGAGGTTACATTGGTAATACCAGGAATCGAAAGGCCATAGCCTTCATCAATTCGATGAGGAATATACGGCGTTACATTTGCCCCCATGCTATGGAGTGTTTCCCACAGAATTGCCGTCCCAGTAATCCCGTCAACATCATAATCTCCAAAGACAACAATCTGCTCTTTCTTCTCAATCGCTTTTGTTATTCGTGCAAGCGTTTTTTTTAATTGTTTGTTATCAATACCAACTTGTTTGGGAGTAACCTCCTCAAGTTTTGGATGCAGAAATGCTTCTTTTTCTTTTGCCGTCGTAATCCCCCGATTAACCAAAAGGAGAGCAACCAAATCTTCGGTATTTTCTGAAGTAAAGGGTGAAGGGTTCTGTATATTCCACTTTTTCATCTGATATACTATAGCAGACATGATCGAGAAAATTCCAGCTCATATTGTTGCTATCCAAAAGACATTTAAAGACGCAGGATTTATGATGTATATCGTTGGTGGCGGCGTACGAGATTTACTTTTGAACAAACCAATTAAAGATTGGGACTTTACGACAGATGCGACACCTGAGCAAATTCTTAAACTCTTTCCAAATGGCTTCTACGATAATGCTTTTGGAACAGTCGGCATCCCACTTCCTGAGCTGGCAGAGACAGAACACAAAGGCGTTGTCGAAGTAACTACCTTCCGAACAGAACGAGGATACACTGACCGCAGACATCCAGAAAAAGTAACCTGGGGTAAAACACTTGAAGAAGATGTCAGTCGCCGAGACTTTACCATTAATGCAATGGCTATGGAAATCGATCACGAGAAGAATGATGTAAAGATTATTGATCTCTTTTCCGGACAAGAAGATCTACAAAATAAGGTACTTCGCACTGTCGGAGATCCCGCTGTTCGATTTAAAGAAGATGCATTGCGATTGATGCGCGCAATCCGTTTTGCCAGTCAATTAGGATTTAGTATTGAAGAAAAAACACTGCAAGCAATCACTGAAGATGCAAGCCTTCTTGCAGAAATCTCAAAGGAGCGAATTCGGGATGAAATGATGAAGATTCTCGCCAGTGATTATCCGTATGAAGGAGTGATGCTGTTAAAAAACACTGGCCTTTTGCAATACATTATCCCCGAACTGTTAGAAGGAATCGGCATGTCACAAGCTCGCCCCGGCAGACATCACAAAGACGATGTCTTTACGCATAACGTGCTCTCATTGAAGTTTTGCTCCTCAAAAAATCCGATTGTTCGTTTTGCAACACTTATTCATGACATCGGCAAACCCCGCGTCGCGACAAAAGATGCCGATGGGTATATTATTTTTTATAATCACGAACTTGCTGGATCAAAAATCGCTCGAGAGATTGCAGACAGATTACGCTTTTCAAAAAAAGATCGAGACAAAATCGTTACACTCGTTAGATGGCATATGTTTACTGTCGATGAAGAGATTACCGACTCTGCTGTCAGAAGATTTATCAGGAGAATTGGTGTTGAAAATGTCAAAGACATGATGGATCTTCGTGTTGGAGATCGACTCGGTGGAGGCACACAAACTGCTGAAAGTTGGCGATTAAAATTGTTTAAGAGACGAGTCGAAGAACAGCTCGCCCCTGCTCCTTTTTCGATTAACGACTTAGCAATCGATGGCAACGACATTATGAAAGAATTAAACATGAAGCCAGGAAGACAAATCGGAGAATTGTTGCAAAAACTGTTTGAAGAAGTTGATGAGGACTTGAGTAAAAATACGAGAGAGCACTTAGTAAAAAGACTGCAAGAAATAAAATAACAAATAGGATATAATCAAAGTATGCTTAAACAACAACTCAAAGATGAACTCAAACAATCAATGCTTGCCAAAGATGCAGAAAAGACATCTGTCCTTCGCATGCTGATCTCCGCTGTTGGGTATGCTGAGATTCAAAAAGGTGGCGCTGGGTACGAAGCAACTGATGAAGAAGTGATGAGCGTTATCCAAAAAGAAGCTAAGCAACATAAAGATTCTATTGAACAATATAAATCAGCAGGACGAGATGATTTAGTTGGAAAAGAAGAACAAGAACTTGCCATGCTCAAAAAATATCTCCCTGAAGAAATGGGTGAAGAAGAAATCAAGAAGCTCGTCGCTGAAGCAATTACGAAAACAGGAGCAACGAGTCCCGCTGAGATGGGTAAAGTCATGGCCGCACTTATGCCACATGTCAAAGGAAAAGCAGATGGCGGATTGGTCAGTAAATTAGTAAAAGAAGCCCTCGCTTAACCCTCCAGTTCAAGTTCATCAACATAGCACCATTTCCATGATTCGCCGGGTGTAAACGATTTGATAATTGGATGCTTCGTCTGATGAAAATGTTTGGTCGCGTGTTTGTTTTTTGAATTATCACAACAACCAACATGACCGCAGGTAAGACATAAACGCAACTGCACCCATTCATCCCCCATTTGTAAACATTCGCCGCATCCTTTGGGCGTTTTGGGTTTTATCCCCTTTGTTATTTGATCAAGATGGTGACAAGTTTTATTCATGATTATTTAAAAAGACCTTTAAGTTTTTGCATCAAAGATGGTTTCACTTGAGGTTGCGGAAGTGGAGCTTGTTGTTGGACATCTTGTGTTTGCAGCGTGGATACGACCTGCTGGATTTGCTCATGAGAAACTTGACTACCTTGTGAGGCAGCTTGTTGCATGGTGCCATTTTTGAATAACTCACCAATCGTTTGATTCATCATTGGATTATTGTTTGTCTTAGTAAGCATCTCTTGGAATTGTTGTGGATTAAGCTGCATCGATTTCATAATCAGATTTTGTGCTTGCGTATTATTTCGCAAAATCTCACCAAGCGTTTGATGCAAAATGCCCTGATGTTTGGGAGGAGTGATATCTGCCATCTTACTATAATTGTACCATAGAGTTGACAACATCAAGGCAACGCATTAAGATAAGTAGATGAATCCCCCAGAGGCTAAAAAGCATAAACTATTGATAGTGGAAGACGACTTTTATGTGCGTGACACCTATGTGCTTCACGGCAAACTTATGGAATTTGATGTCATCACGGCAGTCGATGGTGAAGAGGCCCTCGAAAAAATTAGATCAATCGAACTCGATATAGTTCTGTTGGATATGATGTTGCCCAAAATTGATGGCATGAGTGTTCTTCGAACTGTCAAAGCTGACCCGCAATATGCTGCCTTAAAAATTATTGTCATTACCAACTTAGATGACATGAAGGTGAAAGAAGAAGCCAAACAACTTGGTGCGTTAGACTTCTTGCTCAAGATGGAATATCCTCCTCACGAAATGTTAGAAATAACAAAAAAGTATCTCCAGTAAAACTCTTCTTTCCCATTCCTTACATGATCTTCGTTTTTCTCTTATAGTACCGCTTTAAAATAGGTAGTATGGAAAGAATTCCTAGACGGACTTTCCAATAAAAATAGTAAGGAGGTCGAAGCGTAAGCGGAGATCCCCGAACGAAGTGAGGGGGTGATTATATGACAGATGATACAAAGAAAAAACGAGGTCGTGGATTTGCATCCATGGATCGAACGAAACAAAAGCTTATCGCAAGTAAAGGTGGAAAAGCTGCTCACAAAAAAGGAACTGCCCACAAATGGACAAGTGATGAAGCACGTAAAGCAGGACAAAAAGGTGGTCGTTCACGACACAAACAAGTATGAAATAAATAATCCTCTAACAGAAGTACCCGTTGGCCATACAGCGGGTATTTTTTTGTTTAACAAATCCTCAACTCTTCTTGCTAATCCCTTACCAAATATTAGTCAATCTCTCATCTGCAAACAATATACTTTGTACAGATATATGAAGAATTTATTTTACATGAAGGCTCTCAAAAGTCTTCGGGATCTCGAAACGAAGTGGAGATCCCGCGCAGCGGGGCTTTCAATCAAAAGATTGAAAGGAGGTGAGTGATTATGAGTTTTTTATCTTGGATTTTATTTGGATTGGTCGTCGGGATAGTTGCAAACGCAATTGATCCAGCACCAGCAAAAGGAGGAGTTTTAGGATCGATTGTTTTGGGAATCATTGGAGCAACGATCGGAGGCTTTTTAGCAAATCTTATCTTTGGTATCAATGTAACAGGATTTAACTTGAGCTCATTCTTGGTCGCGATTGCCGGCTCACTGCTCCTTCTCTTTTTGGGAAGAGCCATGCGAAGAGCATAATGATAAACGAACGAGGATCGATATGGGTAGGGGGAAACTCTACCCATATTTGCCTCGGAGAAAGGAGGTGAATATTATGCAAAAAGATACAAATACATCAACACCACTTGCTGCAGGAGTAACAGGTTTTGTTTTAGGAGTTGCCGGAGCAGGTGCTGTTGCGCTTGCTGACGAAAACACAAGAAAGAAAGCGATTAAGAAAGCAAAAGCAGTAAAAGCACACGTTACGAAATGGAGCAAGCAAACGGTCAACGATCTTTCTACACAAAAAAAGGAAGCCGTAAAACAGATTGAGAAAAAGCTTGAGGAAAAGAAAGATGATGTAGGCAAGTGAGCCAAGATCTGCTAAGATAAGCGCTAATGAAACAATACACCAGTAAGAAATTAGACAAAGCATTAGCGCGAATTTCGTTGGTCGGGACGGTCGAAGAAGCCTACAAAGTCCTTGTGCATGAGGCAAAGGATTTATTCGGCGCAAAAGATGGAGCAATCATTCTTTTACAAAAAGAATCTTTGGAAAAAGTATACGAGTCTTTCCCCTTGCAGTTGGAACAAAAACATCATGAGAAAATGCATCAGCTCTCAACGGTTCTTTTTGAGAACTCCCAGGTATTTGCTCCATTACAAAGAGGCGATCACTTAATTGGTGTCTTAGTCTTGCAGCTACCAAAACAATCTTCGCTCGATGAACAAGATAAAGTTGCTTTGACATTATATGCTGCTGTTGCAACGCTTTTGATTGAGAACCAACAATTACACAAAGCTCGAACGCAAGAACTGACAGATTTTATGTCCTATGCGTCACATGAACTCCGCAATCCGTTAACGTCACTTCATGGATATATCCAATTGCTCTATAAAAAACGGCCAACAGAAGGAAAAGAAGCACAATGGATTGAGGATCTGTATCAAGAGAGTATTAAGTTTATTGCTTTAGTTAAAGAGATGTTTGATACGAAGAAACTAAACAAGAAAAACTAACTACTCGTCTTTAAGGACATAGCCAAACCCTCTAACAGAATGCAGTAACTTCTTTGTGTACCCTTGATCAATCTTCTTCCTCAGATATCCCATATACACATCTACAACTCTTGTCTCCACATCACTTGAATATAACCATATCCTACTTAAGATCATCTCTCTGGTTAAGATTCTTCCCTTGTTACTCATCAGGTATTGTAAAAGTTTAAACTCCTGAGGAGTAAGTTGGATGGATTTCTCTCCTCTTGCTACCTCCATCGTCTTACTATTCAACGTTAAGTCTGCCACCTTGAGGATCTCATCCGTATTGTTTTGTTTCCTTAGTCTTGCTTTTATCCT
>Ga0075365_10001083_pt1 | contig 11826 bp, 14 predicted proteins | sample EndMetdeltDD1765_FD_71387 | JGI IMG/M metagenome (GOLD analysis project Ga0075365, IMG submission 71387) | Populus endosphere microbial communities from Tennessee, USA - Endosphere MetaG P. deltoides DD176-5 | ecosystem: Host-associated > Plants > Roots > Endosphere | place: USA: Tennessee... | reverse complement strand
GATCGAGGGCCGCGACCTCCGCATCGCCCTCGAGCGCGCGGCGTAGCCCGGGTCCCCTTCCGGCACATGGGTGGCGCGCGGTCAACCCCGCCGGCTGGCAGATTTTCCACACCACGCGTGGATTTCATGCCACCCGCGGCGATTTGGACGGTGCGGCGCGCCTTCGTTGGTTCGCTAGCCGCCGGTCGGGGGCGGGATCGCCACGCTCACCACGCAGTCCGGCCCGGAGCAGTCCTGCAATTGGGCAAGGACGGAGGCGAGCTTGCGGCGCGCCGGCCCGTAGGCGCCTGAGTCGACGCGGTTATCGAGCTCGTACGGGTCGACGTCGGTGTCGTAGAGCTCCCTGCCGATGACCGGGCCCGCTCCCAGCGGCGTGTCCGCCGCCGCCTGCGACGACGACCGCACCGCCCGGTGCCACTCGACGTAGAGGTACCGGGCGGTGCGAACGCCTTCGTAGGAGACCGATTCAAAGGAGCCCGAGTGCCCGCGCGGGCTGGCGTCGTCGCGACCCTCGATCAGGATCGCGCGGTCCGGGTCTGCCGCGCCGCGTGCGAGCCCGATGAGCGACCTACCGTCGGCAGGCCGGCGCGCATCGGCCGGCTCGCGCGCTCCGGCCAGCCCGAGGATCGTGGGCGCCAGGTCGACGTTCGCGACGGGCGTCGAGATCGACTCGCCCCGCGGGATCCCTGGCCCGCGAATCACGAGCGGCACCCGGATCGCCTCCTCGTACGGCAGGTTCTTGCCCGCGGCCTCGCGGTGCTGGCCGAGCATGAAGCCGTTGTCCGAGGTGAAAACGATGACCGTGCGGTCGAGCTCGCCGGAGCGGCGCAGCGTGTTCACGAGCTCGGCGACGCTGCGGTCCACGCCGAGCAGAGAGGCAAGGCGGCACCGGTAGTCGGTCTCCATGTCACGGAGGTCGTCGGCACCGAGGGGCTTTCGGCGCAGGAACGGCGGCTTGTCGCGCATGTCCTTCTCGTCGAATGACGGCGGGCGCGGGAGCCGCGCATGTGCGAAGGCTCTGGCGTCGGCTGGCGCCGGGACGGCGGTCTGCCCGGCCGGCTGGCCCTCCGGCACGCTCCCGCAGCGCCGGCTCGCGGCGTCGTCGCGGCCGAAGCCGAAATGCGGGGCTGTGTAGGAGACCCACAGAAAGAACCGCTTGTTCCTCTGTGCGCTGCGCTCCACCAGCCGCTTCGACAGCCGGGTGAGCACGCTCGTGTTGTAGTCGCCGGCATGCGATCCGAAGTCGCGTGTGTCCCCCTCGCCCGAGTTGAGCGCGAAGTCGTAGTAGTGGGCGATGGTGGACTGCGTCGTCGTCCACCAATGACTCCAACCCGGCGGCACCCCCGGGGGCGGGAACTCCGGCCACTTGCCCACCACCGACGTCTCGTAGCCGGCGGACTGCAGCCAAACCGGCAGGGTTCGGCCGGGATCTCGGAGCTTCGCGTAGCCGCCGCCGTCGGTATCCGGGAAGTTCCCCTGCACTCCCGTGTTGTGCGCGTACTGGCCGGTGAGGAACGTCGTCCGCGAGGGACAGCAGAGCGGATAGGAGGTGTAGAACCGAGTGAAACTGGTTCCCTGCGAGACGAGGAGGTCCTGCGTCTTCGGCATCACCCTGAGGTCGGAGCTCGCCTGATCGTCCGTCATCAACACGAGGACGTTCGGGCCATGCGCGACCGGCTTCGGTGGCCGCGGAGGAGACTCGCCTCCACCGCACCCGCCCGCGAGAGCCATTGCGATGGCCAGTCCGGCGATGGCCGGTGCCGCGACGTTCTTCGGTCGGGATATCTTCTTGCGGTTCATGAGCCGCCGCGGGCTCTACGCCCTCATCGGGATCACGGCTGTCGGGGCGGTCGTCCGGTTCGCCACCTTAGGGGTCCAGAGCTACGACCACGACGAGGCCGTCACGGCGGCCCGGATCCTGCATCCCAGCCTGTTCACGACCATGAGCGAGGTCGCCGACAGTGAGCGGAGCCCGCCTCTGTACTACCTCCTCGCCTGGCTCTGGTCGCGACCGTTCGGTACCGGCGAGGTCGGCCTGCGCTCCCTCTCGGCGCTCCTTGGAACCCTCACGATTCCGCTGGCCTACCTGGCCGCCGCCGAGCTCAGCCGCCGGAAGGTGGTCGCCCTGCTCGCGGCGGCGTTCGTCGCGCTGAATCCATACCTCGTCTGGTACTCGCAGGAGGCGCGCTCGTACGCCCTGATGGTCCTCTTCGCGACGGCGGCGCTCTACTACTTCGCCCGGTCCCTCAAGGATCCAAGCCCCCGGGCGCTTGCGATGTGGGCGGTGGCGTCGGCGCTCTCGGTCTGCTCGCACTACTTCGCCTTTTTCCTCGTCCTGCCCCAGGCAGTCTGGTTGGTCGCTCGGAGAACGGGCCGGCGGCGCGCCGCCGTCGCGGTCGGCGGCGTGATCGTCGCCGGGCTCGCTCTCATCCCGCTCGCGATCGCGCAGGAGGGAAGCGGGAGGCGCAACGGCTTCACCGACATTCCGCTCATCTCCCGCGTCGGAGAGCTGTGCCTCAACTTTGTCGCCGGTCAGGAGCCCTCGCCGTTCGCCGGCAGCCGCGCCGTCGACGCTCTCCAGCTCGTCGCCTTGATCGGGGGCGCGGCCCTCGCGGCCCTCGCGATCGGCCTCGTCGTCCAGCGAGGTGAACGCCAGGATCGGCATGCAGCCACCGTCGCGGGCGTCGTCGGGGGCGGAGCGATCGCCGTGCCGCTCTGCCTCGCCGTGGTCGGAACCGACTTCATCAACCCGCGGAACCTGATCGGCGCGCTGGTACCGATCCTGATCCTCGTCGCGATCGGCTTCGGAATGCCGCGGAGCGGGCGGGTCGGCATCGCGTGTGGCGGGGCGCTGTGCGCGATGTTCGCGGTCGTTCTGGCGGCGACGAACCTGAGCGCCCAGATGCAGCGCCCGGACTGGCGCGGCGCGGCCGATGCCATCGAGGCCTCCGCGTCGGGAGCGCGGGCGTTTGTGGTGCCGCGCAACGGCGACGACCCGGTCGCCTACTACCTGGGGGCCGAGGTGGTGCACCACGGTGGGCCGACCGCCGTGCGAACCGACGTGATTCCGGTCGTGAGCACGAACTTCAAGGTGCGGCGGCCACCCGGTCCCTTCCACCTCGCCGACGAACAGGGGCTCGCGCCCTATTTCGTCCTCTGGCGCTACGAGGCGAAGCACCCGGTTCGCGTCCGGCTGCGCGACCTCAAGGGGGACCGGGTGCTGAGTGAACGCTCGGCGGTGCTGTTCCGGGCCGGTCAGTGATCGCCGCCGTCATCTTCGACCTCGACGGAGTGCTCGTCGACTCGGAGTCCGTCTGGGACGCCGTACGCGAGCAGATCACGAGCGAATCGGGCGGGCGCTGGCGCGAACACGCGCAGCGCGAGATGATGGGGATGAGCTCGGTCGAGTGGTCGCGCTACATGCACGAGGTGCTCGGCGTGCCGATGTCGCCGGAGGAGATCTCGGCGCTTGTGGTCGCACGGCTCGCCGAGCGGTATCGGCGGGACCTGCCCCTGCTGCCGGGCGCGATCGAGGCCGTGCGTGTGCTCGCCGAGCGATGGCCCCTTGGGCTCGCGTCGTCATCGAACAGGCCGGTGATCGATCTCGTGCTCGAGGTCACGGCCCTTGGCCCCTGCTTCCGTGCCACGGTCTCGTCCGAGGAGGTCGGGCGAGGGAAGCCGGCGCCCGACGTCTACCTGGAGGCCGCGCGCCGGCTGGAGGTCGAGCCCAGCGCCTGCGCCGCCGTCGAGGACTCGACCAACGGGATCCGCTCGGCGAAGGCGGCGGCCATGCTCGTGGCGGCCATACCACGACCCGACTTCCCGCCCGAGCCGGAAGCGCTGGAGACGGCCGACCTGGTGCTCAGCTCGCTGACGGAGCTGCCGGAAGCGCTCGCCTAGGCGAGGGCCGGCTCGAGCTCGGACTCGAGGCGCCGCTTCGGCATCGCGCCGATCACTCGCTTTGCCTCGGCACCGTCCTTGAACAGGATCAGCGTCGGGATCGAGAGCACCTCGTACTTCGCAGCCGTCTGCTGGTTCTCGTCGGTGTTGAGGCTGACGATTCGCAGGTCATCGCGCTCGGCCGCCATCTCCTCGAGGATGGGATGGACGACGCGGCACGGGCCGCACCACGGGGCCCAGAAGTCGACCAGCACGGGGTGCTCGGAGTCGAGCACCTCGGACTGGAACGTTCCGTCGGTCACGTCGGGGAGCTTCCCAGTCACCTTCTATCTCCTGATCGATGGTCGTTCATCTAGGTCGTCGGCGGCCTGATCGCGCGCCATTGCTATACAAAGTATAGTACCCACCTCGGCGCAGGGCGCCGGGCGGCCGGAAGCATATGTCGATCTCCGTGCGGGGGTCGCATCTCAGCGGCCCCGCAGCCGCATCGCGGGGACCCGCCACGCCGCCTCGAGGACGATCCCGCCGGTCATCTTCGACGCCCCTACCCTGCGGTCGCGGAAGACAATCGGGACCTCGGCGACGCGAAACCCGGCCTTGATCGCGCGGAAGGTGGTCTCGACCTGGAATGAGTAGCCCTGCGACGCCACGGATTCGAGGTCGATCGCCTCGAGGACCTCGCGGCGAAAGACCTTGAACCCGCCGGTGAGGTCGTGGACCTCGATGCCGAGCGCCATGCGCGCGTACGCGCTTCCCCAGCGACTGACCGCCCTGCGGCCCGGTCCCCAGTCCGTCACACCGCCACCGTCGACGTATCGAGAGCCCACCACCACGTCGGCGTCCTCGGCGGCCGCCAGCAGACGCGGCAGGTCGTGTGGGTCGTGGGAGAAGTCCGCGTCCATCTGCGCGACGAGCTCCGCTCCCCCGGCGAGCGCCTCCCGGAATCCGGCGACGTACGCCGGGCCGAGCCCCTCCTTTTCCCTCCGGTGCAGGACGGCAACGTCGTCGTGGCCGTCCGCCAGGCGATCGGCGATCCGGCCGGTCCCGTCGGGCGAGTCGTCGTCGACGACCAGCACGCGGCGCGACTCGGGCAGCACCTCGAGAGCCGCCTGGACGATCGCCTCCAGGTTCGCCGACTCGTTGTAGGTGGGGATGACCAGCCAGACCCGGGAACCCATCACCAACGACACCAGCCAGTTTCGGGGCCAAACCCCCTCACCTCAAACTCCGGCACGTCCCGATGCTATTCGTCGCCCTCAATCGGGATCCGCCTCAATAGGTTTGAGGTCATGCGGAACGCCGAGATCGCCGACGCGCTGAACGAGCTGGCGACGCTGTACGAGCTCGACGGCGCGATCCGCTACCGGGTCCTCGCCTATCGCGAGGCGGCTCGCGTGATCCGCCAGAGCCCCGTCTCCGTGGCGGAGCTCGCCCAGGCGGGGCGGGCGACGGAGCTTCCCGGGATCGGCAAGACGCTCGAGGGCAAGATCGTGACGCTGGTCGAGACGGGCGAGATCCCGTCGGCGGCCAAGCTCAAGCGCAAGTTTCCGGTGTCCCTCGTGGAGGTGACCAGGGTGCCGGGAGTGGGCGCGAAGACCGCTCGGCGGCTCTATGACGAGCTGGGCGTCTCGAGCCTGGACGAGCTGCGCGCCGCGGCCGAGGGGGAGAAGATCCGCGGTCTGAAGGGGCTCGGTCCGAAGGCCGAGGAGAACCTGATCGCCGCCCTGGGCAAGCTCAAGGAGTCGGGACCGGCGGAGCGGCTGCTGCTCTCCGAGGTACTGCCGGTCGCCGAGCGGATCGCGGCCGACCTGCGCGAGCACCCGGCGAGCGATGCCGTCGAGGTGGCCGGCTCCGCACGGCGTCGCGCCGAAACCTGTCACGACATCGACATCATCGCCACGGCTAGCGAGCCCGTCGAGCTCGCCCAGGCGCTGCTCGACCACCCGCTCGCCGCCGCCGGCGGCTCGGCGCGAGAGAGCGGCGCGCGGATCACCACGCACAACGGCGTCGCAGTCGACCTGCGAATCGTCGCCCCCGATGCATACGGCAACCTCCTTCAGCACTTCACCGGGTCGGCGGAGCACAACGTCGAGCTCCGTGAGCGGGCGGTGGCGATGGGCCTCTCCGTCTCGGAGCACGGGATCGCCGACAACGACTCCGGAGAGGTCGCCCGCTACGCCACCGAGGAGGAGGTCTACGGGCGGCTCGGCCTGGACTACATCGAGCCCGAGCTGCGCGAGGCGAACGGCGAGATCCGCGCCGCCGCCGAGGGAGAGCTTCCGAGGCTGGTCACGCTCGAGGACATCCGGGGCGACCTGCACTGTCACACGACGCTGTCCGACGGGCGCAACACCCTCGAGGAGATGGCGGAGGCAGCCCGCGCCCGCGGCTACGCGTACCTCGCGGTCACCGATCACTCGGCGAGCCACGGGTTCGGCAACCACGTGACGCCGGAGCGCCTGGCGGAGCGAATCGAAGAGGTTCGCGAGCTGAACTCGGGCAAGCGTGGATTTCGGGTGCTTGCGGGATCAGAGGTGAACGTGATGCCCGACGGATCTCTGGACTACGAGGAAGACCTGCTGCGCGAGCTCGACTGGGTGATGGCGAGCGTCCACACCTCGTTCAAGATCTCGGCCCGCGCGATGACGGAGCGGATCGTCACGGCGATCGAGAACCCCTTCGTCGACTGCATCGGACATCTGACCGGGCGGCTCATCAACCGCCGCGAGCCATATGACGTCGACGTCGAGCGCGTGGCCGAGGCGGCCGCGCGCACCGGGACGATGCTCGAGATCAACGGCAACCCCAACCGCCGCGATCTCTCGGAGCGCCACGCGCGCCTGGCAGCCGAGGCCGGCGTGATGATCTGCGTCAACACCGACGCCCACGGGACGGACACGCTCGGCAACATCGTCTACGGCCTCGCGACGGCGCGCCGCGCCTGGCTGACGGCCGATCAGGTGGCGAATACCCGCCCCTGGCGCGAGTTCGCGCGCCTCCGCAAGCGGGCTCAGACGGCCCGATCGACCTGATCCGACACGGGCTCGAGCACCATCACCGGGACGTGGCGTCTCGCCAGCTCGAGGGAGTGCCGTGTGACCGCGAACTGATCGATCAGCGCGGCCCAGAGTCGCTTCGCCTCGTCGCCCGTCGCCTCTCGCGCCCGTACCCGTGCCCTGCGGCCTCCGACCTCAACCCAGGCATGCGGGTCGGAATGGAGGTTCAGGCACCACGCCGGCGTGCGGTCGCTGCCGAGGTTGAGCGCGCCGACCGCCCAGCCGTCGCCGTGAGGCACGTAGGCGACGGCGGTCGAGCGCTCTTGCCCGGACCGCCTCCCCACAGTCGTCAGAGACAGCACCGGCTGCCCGCCCGCGAAGAGAAAGGACCGGCGTATGCGCCCCCCGGCGATTCGAAGCAGGAAGGAATGAATACGGCCGACCTGCGGCTGGATCCGGCGGAACCGGCTCAGGAAGCGCGCAAATCGAGCGGCGAGCACATGCGGAAGCTAGCCGGACAGGGGACGGGCGTGAGCCGGTACCGAATCTAGTTCGCTAAGCTAATTAGTGATGGCAATCAGTACGCCTCAGAAGACCCCAGCGCGTGACCTGAGCGGCCTCGCCGCTCACCTGCGCCTGGTCATCACCAGGACGGCGAGGCGGTTGCGTCAGGAGGCGGGGACGGATCTGGGTCCCTCCCAGCTCTCCGCGCTTGCGAGCGTCGAGCGCCACGGGCCGTTGACTCCCAGCGAGCTCGCTCGGATCGAGCGCATCCAGCGACCGAGCGCGACGCGCATCGTCGCCCGCCTCGAGGAGGCCGGGCTGGTGGAGCGCGTCGCGGACCCGGCTGACGGTCGCTCGTTCACGGTCGGGATCAACGGCGAGGGGCAGGCGCTGATCAAGAAGCTTCGGACGCGAAAGAACGCCTATCTGGCGCGGCGGCTGCGCGGCCTCGACGAGGACGACCTCGCGACGCTGGACCGCGCCGCCGCGATTCTCGAGGATCTGCTGGAGGGCGAGCGCCGGTGAGCGCCGCTCTGCGCCGATCCTTCACATCCCTCTCCGTCCCGAACTACCGCCGCTACTTCGCCGGGCAGCTGGTGTCGCTCTCCGGCAACTGGATGCAGATCGTCGCCGAGATGTGGCTGATCCTCACGTTGACGGGGAGCGGCATCGCGGTCGGGGTCACGTCTGCCCTCCAGTTCCTGCCGTTCCTGCTCTTCGGGGCGTTCGGGGGCCTGCTCGCCGACCGGTTCCCCAAGCGGTCGCTGCTGATCGTGACCCAGACGCTGATGGCCATCCCCGCCCTGACGCTGTGGGGGATCACCGCCGCCGGGGCAGTCGAGCCCTGGATGGTGTGGGCGCTCGTGTTCGTTCGCGGCTCGGTCAACGCCGTGGACAACCCGGCGCGGCAGAGCTTCGCGATCGAGATGGTTGGCGCGAACCGGCTCGTGAACGCGGTGAGCCTCAACAACGCGCTGATCCACTCGGCGCGAATCGTCGGCCCCGCCGCTGCCGGGCTGGTGATCGCCACACTGGGCGTGGGGCCCTGCTTCCTCCTGAACTCCCTCTCGTTCGGGGCCATGATTCTCGCGCTGCGAGCCATGGATCCCGGCGAGCTGCGCCCGGCCCCGGTCGCCGCACGCGGCCGCGGCGCCGTCCGCGCCGCTCTCAGGTACGTGGTGCGAACTCCCGCCCTTGCGATCCCGCTCGCGATGATGGCCGTGGTCGGAACGCTGGGCTACAACTTCCAGGTGATCCTCCCTCTGCTCGCGCGGTTCAGCTTCGACGGCGGCGCCGCCACCTACACGGCGCTCGCCGTCGCGATGGGCGCCGGCTCTGTGGCGGGAGCGCTCGCGGCGGGAGCGCGCGGACGCGTGGGGCCCGGGCTGCTGGTGGCGGCGGCGTTCGGGTTCGGATCGGTGGCGCTCATCGCAGCGGTGGCGCCTTCGGTGCCGCTCGAGATGGCGGCCCTGGTCCCGCTGGGAGCGGCCAGCGTGACGTTCGCCGCCGGGATCAACTCCTCCCTCCAGCTCGACGCCGAGCCCTCGATGCGGGGACGCGTGATGGCGCTCTATTCGATGGTGTTCCTGGGGTCCACTCCCATCGGCGGACCGATCGCGGGCTGGCTGAGCCAGACGATCGATCCTCGCGCCGCACTCGTGATGACGGGCGCCGCCGCCCTCACGGCCGCGTTCGGAGCACGGCTGGCGTTCAGCCGGTGGCCGGAGGGGGTGGAGGAGGGTGCCCCGCGGGCACCCGGTCACGCCCCAGCCCAGGCGTCCTGACGAGCTTCACCGGGGCGAACGCGGAGCTCGGCTCGACATAGAAGCGCACGCCGTCCCGCTCCTCGATCGCGGTGACAGCCCGCTCGCGGCCGCGCCATGCCAGCGCGTTCAGGATCGCGAAGCCGGCGCCGACGCCCGTCACCTGGGGCCAGATGAACGAGAGCCCGCCCGCGACGATGGCGAACGCCCCGATCGGCCACAGCCGCTGGAAGGCGATTCGCCCTGCGCTCTCGGTGGGAAGCGACGTGGACGTCCGAGCCCCGGCGAGCGGCCGCGACATCGCCGCCGCGGCGCGATCCGAGGTCCCGAGGAGGACCCCGAGCACGGCGGCTACGAGCCACCACCCCGCGGAGATGTAGACGACCGCATAGGAGACGTCCTGATTGGCCGCCACCACCGTCAGCAGCCCGAGGATCGAAGCGGCGCCGCCGATCAAGAGCACCGTCAGGCGCAGGAGATCGACGAACAGCATCAGCCGCCCGCGGTCCGGGAGGTCTCAGCCAGGAGCCTCATGGCCTCGAGGAACCCCTCGGGCCCGTCGACCACCGCGTCGGCGCGCTCGGCGAGCTGAGGCGGGCCCTCGTCCGAGGCGACGGCGATGCGAACAGCGGCGCCGAGGGATCCCGTCTCGACCAGCCTGTCGAGCGCGTCGAAGGCGGCGAGGTCTCCCCAGTCGTCTCCGCCGTAGAGGGCGTTCCGCAGGTCTGGGCCGTCGAGGAGGCGCGCGACTGCCGTTCCCTTGTCGATGTCGCGGCGCGGCCTGATCTCCAGCACCTTGCGACCCCAGTGTGGGAAGAGCCCGGCGCCCTCTGCCGATGCGGCAATCCGCTCGGCGAGGTGCCTGGCGCCCGGCTCGTCATGGGTTCCCCGCCAGTGAAGCGCCTGGATCGGCCCCTTGCTCTCCAGCCGCACACCGGCGGCGCTGACGTCCTCGGCGTCGAGCTCCAGGACGAAGTCGCGAGCGCGGCGGACGTCCGGCACGACCGCGGGGTCGAGATCCGGCTCGGCGGCGCCCGGATGGAGCAGTTCGAGTCCGTGGTTGCCCGAGTAGACGAGCTCCTCCACCCCGACGATCCAGCGCGCCTCGAGCGCGCGGCGGCCCGTAATGCACGCGACGAGCGCGTATCGCGCGGCCAGGACGCGCAGGATGTCCCGGGTCTCGGCGGGGACGGCCGCCTCCTCGGGATCGGGCACGATCGGGGCGAGCGTGCCGTCGATGTCGAGTAGAACCGCCGACTCCGGCGGGGCGGTCCGCATCGGCGCGAGGATCTCCCCGAGCCGCGCGGACGCGCCGGTTGCGTCGCTCACTCGCCGCCTCTCGCCTGAGTCATCGCGCACTAGTATCGCCGCCCGTGACGCGGGATCGTCTGCTCAAGCTGCTCCTGATCGGAACCGCGGGCGGGCTGTTCAGCGGCCTGTTCGGCGTCGGCGGCGGCACGATCATCGTCCCGCTCCTCATCTTCTGGCTCGCCTACGGCGAGCGCGAGGCGACCGGCACGAGCCTCCTGGCGATCGTGATCATCGGCGCCTACGGCGCGATCGCCCAGTCCCTCTACGGCAACGTCAACCCCGGCAACGCGGCGGTGGTCGGGATTCCCGCGCTTGCGGGCGTGGTGGCCGGCGCCGCGGTTCAGCAGCGCATTCCCGAGCGCCTCGTCGCCATCCTGTTCGCCGCGCTCCTGGTCGCGACGGCCGTCCAGTTCATCTTCTGATGGAGTACGTGGCCGCCGCCGCGCTTGGCTTCCTGGGCGGCATGCTCGGGGGGCTCGTCGGCGTCGGCGGGGGCGTTCTCTTCGTCCCCGCACTGGTCATCTTCCTCGACATGACGCAGGTCAAGGCCGAGTCCACCTCGCTGCTCGCGATCATCTTCGTCGCCGCGCTGGGCGCCTACCGCCAGTACGGGTACGGAAACGTCCGGATGCGCGACGGCCTCGTCCTGGGTGCATTCGGCCTGGTGGGGGTGGCGGGAGGCGTCGCGATCTCCAACTCTGTTTCGGGCAGGACGCTGGAGCTCTTGTTCGCGGCGCTCGCGCTGCTGATCGCGGCGCAGCTGGTGCGGAGGGCGCTGAAGCCCGGCAGCCCTAGCCCGCCGCGAGCCCGTGCTCCAGAGCGCCCTTGACGGAGGCGTCGAGCGCGTTCAGCCGGTAGAGGGCCAGCGCCTCCGGCGAGTCGAACCCGCGCCCGGACGAACGCGCGGGTCCCGCGTCCGGCCCATGGTGCGACAGCACGCAGTTGAGTAGAGGCAGCCGGCGCTCGGCCGGCAGGTCCTCCGCCGCCTTGCCGATGAGCTGCGCGCCGATGGCGAGGTGGCCCAGCATCCGGCCCTCGTCGCTCAGCTCGAAGCGCGCACCGTAGGTGAACTCACGCGCCTTCCCCACATCGTGGAGGAGCGCGGCCGCCATCAGCAGATCGGAATCGAGGCGCGGGTGAAGCTGGCAGAGCTCGCCGACGAGCGTGCCGACGGACACGGTGTGCTCCAGCAGGCCCCCGAGGTAGGCGTGGTGGCCCGCGCGAGTGCAGGGGGCACGCCGGAAGTCCTGCGCCACCGGACCGCCTAGGAGCAGGCGCTCGACGGGGCGCCGAAGGGACGGGTCGTGGATCTCGCGGGCCAGATGCTCCAGAAAGCCCTCGAGCTCCTCGAC
>Ga0075365_10001082_pt1 | contig 11829 bp, 5 predicted proteins | sample EndMetdeltDD1765_FD_71387 | JGI IMG/M metagenome (GOLD analysis project Ga0075365, IMG submission 71387) | Populus endosphere microbial communities from Tennessee, USA - Endosphere MetaG P. deltoides DD176-5 | ecosystem: Host-associated > Plants > Roots > Endosphere | place: USA: Tennessee... | reverse complement strand
TTGCGGCCCTTGAAGTCGATCCATGCGAACGCATACGCGGCGAACGCGGCGACGGCGATCGGGATGAGTGTGGCCGGAACCGCGATCGCGATCGAGTTGAACAGCGATTTGTAGATGCTCGACGTGCCGGTGCTGCGCAACACCGTGCGATAGTTCTCGAGCGTCAGGTTGTCGAATCCGGTGACGATGTTCCACCACCCCGACGAGCGTTGCGCGTCGCGGGAGCGGAACGAGTTGGCCAGCAGGCCGAACGTGGGCAGGCTCCACACGATCACGATGAACCACAGCACGGGTCCGCGGATGCCGCCGATGCGGGCGTGGACCCGCGCGCCGATCCCCTTGCTGCGCGGCGTGCTGCCCAGCGTGGCGGTGACGGAGCCGACCGGACCCGGCTTGGTGAGTACTGGCGTGATCTCGCTCATCTCAGGCGTCCCTCTGCATGCGGCGGATGTTGTAGAACATGACCGGCAGCACCGACACGAACAGGATCACGGCCAGCGCGGCGCCGCGGCCGTAGTTCACGAACTGGAACGCCTGCTGGAACATGTCGTTGGCCAGCACCTGGGTGCCGAAGTTGCCGTTGGTGACGACCTTGACGATGTCGAACACCTTCATGACGAGCACGATGAGCGTCGTCACGACGACACCGATCGTCGTCGCGATCTGGGGGAGCGTGATCCGCCAGAAGATCTGCGACGGCGTGCCGCCGTCGACCCGCGCCGCCTCGAGCAGCTCGTCGGGCACGGCTTTGATGGCCGCGGACAGGATCACCATCGCGAAGCCGGTCTCGATCCAGATCAAGATCACCATCAGCCAGAAGTTGTTGAAGGGCACCTCCTGGATGAAGCTGATCGGCTGGGGGATGAACGTGCCCGAGTCGCTCAACCGGAAGCCGCCGACGCCTGCGCCCCAGATGCCGGCGTAGCGAAGCAGGAAGATCAGCATCAGGACCCCGGCGATTCCCGGTATGACAGCCCGCGGCGGGTGACCGTTGATCACGGCGCGGACAGCCACGGCGATGAGGGCGGCCGTGACGAGGCCGATCAGGATTCCGACGAGGATGGTGGGGACGCCACTGCCGGTGCTCAGTCGTCCGAGGCCCACCCAGAGCCCGTTCAGCGTGCCGGTCTGCAGCGTCGACGCGTCGCGGGGAACGTACATGAACCGCCAGATCACCGAGGCGCCGACGAACGAGATCGCCAGCGGCATGAAGATCATCGCCTTGGCGACTCGCTCGCTCTTCGCGTTGTCGGCGAGCACGGCGACCGCGAGACCCATCGCGGTCGAGAAGAACACCACCGTCGTCACCCACCACAGGTTGTTGACGACGGTGCCCCGGAAGCTGGTGAACACCGCGAACGCGACGAGCAGACCGCCCACGAGCAGCGGGCCCATCGTCGGGCTGCCCAGCTCGACCGCTCGGCCGCTGCGACGCTTGGCGCGGACTCCAAGGACGACGGCAATCGCCAGAACGACGACACCGATGATGAACATCTTGCTCGTGAACATGTCGGTCCACTTCGACGAGTCCCAGCTGACGCGATCGCTGAACGTCGCGCCGTAGTTCTCGAGGCCGACGAACTTCTTGGAGTTCTTGTCGAGCAGCGACAGGTAGACCGTGCGAATCGCCGGAACGACGAGACCGACGAAGACGAACAGCAACGCCGGCGTGAGGAAGATGAAGGCTCGCGAGCGCTCGTCGATGCGGGCTCGAGCCTGGAGATTCGGGCGAGTGGTGCGTCCGAGGCGGACGCCGATCAAGATCCCAGGGATCGCGGTGGCCGCGACCGCGGTGGTCGTCGACCCACCGCCGATGTGCGCCGAGCCCCAGCCACCGATGATCGACCCGAGCGCCGCGCCGACCAGTGCGCCGTTGACCGGCGTCCGCTTGCGGAGCAGGTTGATCGCCGCGACCACGGCCCCGGCGGCGACGGTCCAGACGACGAACGCGACGCCGTCGAGATCGGGCTGCACCGTCTCGCGCACGAGCAGGCCGAGACCGCCACCGATGATGGCTCCTGCCGCGCCGCCGATGATCAAGCGCTGACGGACGTCATCGGTGCTGTCGAGGACGATGCCGACCGCGGCGAACACGATGGCCAGCGCCAACGGCAGCCACACCCACCGCACGAACCCGCCCGTCGATCCGACGTTGACCCGGTTGCCCGAGAACAAAGCTCCGACGATGAAGCCGATCGTTGCGGACACGATCGCGTTGAACCGTCGCCACTGATGGCGAACCTGGTTGAAGACGAGGTTGGCGGCGATCCAGATGAGCGCGCTGGTGCCGACGGCAACCACCACGGTTTCAATCGTCGAGAGAACCTTCTGCACGGACAAACCCCCACATCATCTTCAGCCCTGCACCCACTGCTGTACCTGCAGAAACGAACCGGGGCACCGACACCGTAGTGCCGATGCCCCGACCGATTTTCACACTGTTGGCGACGACGCGGTCAGCCGCCGGTTGTCTCCGTTGCTGCACCTCCGGCGGGCCAGCTCTTCTCGATCTCGTCGGCAGCTTCCTGCGCGGTGAGGTCGCCGTTGACCGCCGATGTGCCATCGGTCCAGAACGTTCCGGCACCGACGTCGGCCGGCATCAAGTCGGAGGCGTCGAAGCGGGAGAGCTCGGAGTTGTTGAGGATGTCGAGGAAGCCCTGCTCCAACGGCTGGTACACCGACGGGTCCTGACCCTTGGCTGCAGAGAGGAAGCCGGAGAGGCCGCCGTCGAGCAGCTCGGTCTGCGCTGCCTGGCGCTTCTGCGCATAGTCGGCGGTCGACATGTACTCGAGCACTGCCATCGTGGCGGGGTTGTCGTTGAACGCCGCGGCATAGGTTCCCGCGGTGAGCACCGGCTTGTCGCCGTTGATGTCAGGGAAGTAGAAGACGTCGATCGCATTGTCGGAGCCGTCGGCGAACTTCGTTCCCTCCGGGAAGAAGCCGCTGAAGAACGACGCCTGGCGGTGCATGTAGCACTTGTCGTCGTACAGCGCCTGGGCGTTGTCGCCGAAGTTGGTCGCGGCGATGTTGCCGCCACTGGCGAACACGTTCTTCTCCGTCCACAGATCGAGCACCGTCTTCATCGCGGTCACGACCTTCGGGTCGTTGAACGGCACGGTGTGGGCGACCCACTGATCGTAGAAGTCGCCGCCGTCTTGGCGCAGCACCATCTCCTCCACCCAGTCGGTGAACGTCCAGCCGGTTGCACCACCCGACTCGATGCCGACGCAGAGAGGCTTCGGACCACCATCTGACGCCATCTTGTCGATCAGCGCGGTGAACTCGTCGAAGGTCTTCGGGACTTCGTACCCGGCCTTCTCGAACATCGCCGGCTTGTACCAGACGAGTGACTTCAGGTCGGTCTTGACCGGCACGCCGTACTGCACGCCGTCGACCTTGGCGTAGTCGGAGTAGTCGGGCGACCAGTACTCGGCGATCGACGCGTTGACGTTGTCGGCAAGCGGCTTGAGCGAGCCGGCCCTGGCGAAGTCGGCGAGCTTGCCCGGCTGCGGGAAGATGCCGATGTCGGGCGGGTTGCCACCCTGGACCTGGGTGCTGATGTTGGTCTCCCAGTCGGCGTCGCCGGCGAAGGTGATGTCGATGCCGCGGGTCTTGCCCCACGCCTGCAACGTCTGGTTGATCGCGCCCACGGACGGATCGTCGCGCTCGGAGCCGGTGATCAACACCTTGGCGCCACCGAAGTCCTCGGTGCTACCGGTGGTCGTTTCGGTCCCGCCCTCGCTCGATGCGACGGTCGTCTCGGTTCCCGCGGCAGCGGTGGTAGCCGCGCCCGCCGCGGTGGTTGGAGTTGCTGCCGCAGCGGTCGTGTCGCTGCTCTTGTCGTCGTCGCTGCCACACGCGCCGGCCGCCAAGGCCATCACGGTGCACGCAGCGGCGAGCTTCAATATCGGTCTTCTCATTGCGGAATTCCCCCTGGTTGTGAACGGTCGAAGTGTCCCGACCCCCGGCCCCATGGTTGCGCAGAGAAACACGTGCGTCAAGCACTCCATTGAAACGGACATGGCGAAACGGGCGCGCGCCGGAACGGTCTACGATCCAGCCACCATGCGTCTCAAGCTCGCCAATCCGACTGAATACGGCGATCTGATCAACTGGCCCCTGACGCAGCCGCTGCTCGACTGGTCGTTGCCGTCGATGCACAAGGTGCTCGGGCTGCACCGGCATGTCGTGCGAATGATCGAGACACCAGATGCGACGTTCGTGGTCAAAGAGCTCCCCGACCACCTCGCCGAGCGCGAGTATCGCCTGCTGCGCTCGCTCGCCGACGACGAGCTGCCGGTCGCGGCGGTCATCGGTGTCGTGACGGCGCGGGACGACGATGCCGATGCGTTGCTCATCACGCGGTTCCTCGAGTACTCGCTGCCGTACCGGGTGCTCCTGTCCGGACGTGGCCTGCGCGTGCCGTATCTCGGCGAGCGGCTGCTCGATGCGCTCGCCGTGCTGCTCGTGCGGCTGCACCTGGCCGGGTACTTCTGGGGTGATTGCTCGCTGTCGAACACGCTGTTCCGTCGCGATGCGGATGCGCTCGCGGCCTACATCATCGACGTCGAGACGTCCGAGCATCACCCGTCGTTGAGTGACGGTCAACGCGCGCTCGACCTCGAGATCGCGACCGAGAACGTCGCCGGCGACCTCACCGATCTGCAGATGGGCGGACAGCTCGCCGACGGCATCGATCCGATCGAGACCGCGCTGGCGATCAGCGTCCGGTACGAGCAGCTGTGGAGGGAACTCACGGTCGTGGAGGAGTTCAACGCCGAAGAGACGTTCCGCGTCGATCAGCGGATGCGGCGTCTGCACGACCTCGGCTTCGACGCGGCCGAGCTGGAACTGGTCAGCGGTTCGGAGGGCCGCACGGTGAAGCTCGTCCCACGCGTCGTCGAGCACGGCTTCCACAGCGACAAGCTGCGCTCGATGACCGGGATCCACGCGGGGGAGAACCAAGCGCGGCGGCTGCTCAACGACATCCGCCGTTACGGCACGACGCTCGAGGACCGGACCGGCAAGAAGGTGCGCGAGGGCGCGGCCGCGGGGCGGTGGATGGAGGATCGTTTCGAGCCGACCATCGCCGCCCTGCCGGCCGATCTGGTCGGCAGCCTCGAGCCCGCCGAGCTCTACCATCAGGTCTTGGAGCACCGCTGGCTCCTGTCGGAAGCGGCCGGCACCGACGTCGGGCTGGCGGAAACGATCGAGTCATACGTCGCATCCGTGCTGCAGTTGGTGCAGAGTGAGCGGCATGCAATGCGCGCACCCCCAACCCAGGAGATCCCGGTCGTGAACCCCGTCGATGCCCCAGAGACAGGAACGGCCAGCTGAGATGTGGTGGCGTGACGCAGTCGTCTACCAGATCTACGTGCGGTCGTTCGCCGACTCGGGAACCGACGGGCTCGGCGACCTGAAGGGCATCAGCGACCGGCTCGATCATGTCGCCGGCCTCGGTGTCGACGCGATCTGGTTGACGCCGTTCTTTCCCTCCCCGCAACGCGACCACGGTTACGACGTCGCCGACTACTTCGACGTCGAGCCGACCTACGGCACGCTGGCCGACATCGATCGGCTGATCGAGGGCTGCCACCGGCGCGGGCTGCGCATCCTCGCCGATCTCGTGCCCAATCACTGCAGCAGCCAGCACCGCTGGTTCCGTGAGGCCGTCGCCGCTGCGCCGGGCTCGGCTGAGCGGGCCAGGTTCTACTTCCGAGATGGGCGCGGCGATCACGGAGAGCTCCCCCCGAACAACTGGTTGGCGATGTTCGGCGGGCCGGCGTGGACCCGTGTTGCCGATGGTCAGTGGTACCTCCACAGCTTCTCGCCATGGCAGCCGGACTTCGACTGGGACAACGAAGAGGTCGCGGCGATGTTCGACGACGTGATGCGGTTCTGGTTCGACCGCGGCATCGACGGATTTCGAGTCGACGCGGTGAGCCATCTCGGCAAGGCCCCCGGCCTCCCCGACGCGCCCGAGCCGCCGCCAGGAACACCGGCAACCGGCGCCGTTGGATACAACCCGTACATGCTCCACTGGCCCTCCGCCCACGACGTGTGGCGCCGGTGGAGATCGGTCGCCGACCAGTACGAGCGCGAGCACAGCGGGCGCCACGTCGTCAACGTCGCCGAGGCCTACACGCCCGGCAAGATCGAACTGCTGCTCGACTACGTCCGCCCCGACGAGTTCCACCAGGCGTTCTCGTTCGACCTCCTCCTCGCGCCGTGGAACGCGGGCATCATCCGCCAGGCCATCGACGCGACCTACTCGACGTTCAACTCGGTCGGCGCATCGATGACGTGGACGTTGAACAACCACGACACGCAGCGCTCCGTGACGCGCTATGGCCGCGCCGACGCGACCGACGCGTCGAGCTGGACCGGCAGCAACCTGATCTACAGCGACTCGCCCGTCGACGTCGCCCTCGGCACCGAACGGGCCCGTGCCGCCGCGGTGCTCCTCGCCGCGCTGCCCGGCTCGATCTACCTGTATCAGGGCGAGGAGCTCGGGTTGCCGGAGGTGCTCGACATCCCGCCGCGGCATCGCACCGATCCGATCTTCTTCCGCACCGAGGGTCGCGAGGTCGGGCGTGACGGCTGTCGTGTGCCCATCCCGTGGACGACCGATGCGACGAGCGGCTACGGGTTCTCGACGGGACCGGCGCAGCCGTGGCTACCGCAGCCGTCGTACTGGGGCGAATGCTCGGTTGCCGCCGAACACGAACGAGACGACTCCATGCTGGCCCTGTATCGCACGGCGTTGGCCCATCGCAGGGAGCTGCTCGCCGGCAACGAGACGTTGACGTGGGAGCTGACCGATCGGCCTGATCTCGTCGCGTTCCGACGGCGCGACATGTTGATCGTGCTCAACCCGACGAGCAGTGCCGTCCAACTCGATCTGCCGCGGACCGGGCAGTGGGAGATCGTCGTATCATCGCGACGCGATCATGAGGAAGCATCCGTGGTTCCTGCCGACACTTGTGTGTGGCTGCGCGCTCGTGGGGTTTGGGCGATTGGCGCAGCGGGCACTGTCGACGAAGCATCGCAACCGGCGAGCGATGGGAGCATCCATGTCACCTCGTGAAACGGCGGACCAGAAGCTGTCGCGTTCAGCACCCACTCGCGAGCAACGGCCGGCGCGGCTGGTCATCACCAAGCTCAGCCCCACCGTGGCCGACGGTTCGTATCCGTCGAAACGGGTGATCAACGACATCGTCTCGTTTGCGGCCGTCATCGTCTGCGATGGTGCGGCAGAGATCGGAGCCCAGGTGCGGCTCAGCGATCCTGCCGGCGGCGAGCGCGTCGTGGCGATGAATCGCCAGGTCGGGTATCGGTTCACGACCGAGATCCCGGTCGATCAGCTCGGGCGCTACACGTGGGTCGTCGAGGCGTGGATCGATCGCGCCGCAACCATGCAGTCGCGGATCGCGCGCAAGCGCGCCGCCGGCCAGCCGACGGCGAACGAGGAAGAAGAGCTGCGCCGTCTCGCCGCCGACCCGCTGTCCGATCGCGTCATCAGCCGCGCCGAGGCCATCGTCGTCGATCGCCCCCTCGCCGCGTTCGCCGCCTGGTACGAGCTGTTCCCGCGGTCCACCGGGCAACACCCGCGCCAGCACGGCACACTGCGGACATCGATCGATCGTCTCGACTACGTCGCATCGATGGGCTTCGACATCCTCTACATCCCCCCGATCCATCCGATCGGTCGTTCATTTCGCAAGGGCGTCAACAACGCAGTCGAGGCCAAGCCGGGCGATGTCGGCAGCCCGTGGGCAATCGGTGCGGCCGAGGGCGGGCACACGTCGATCCACCCCGATCTCGGCACGCTCGACGACTTCGACCTCCTCGTCAGCTCTGCCAAGGAGCGCAACCTCGAGATCGCGATGGACATCGCCTTCCAGTGCGCGCCCGATCATCCGTGGGTGAGCGAGCATCCGGAGTGGTTCGTGGTGCGTCCCGACGGCTCGATCGCCTACGCGGAGAACCCGCCGAAGCGGTACCAGGACATCGTCCCGTTCGACTTCGACTCGGCTGACTGGCGCAACCTCTGGGCCGCACTTGCCGATGTCGTCCGCTTCTGGCACCGGCGCGGTGTGCGCGTGTTCCGCGTCGACAACCCGCACACGAAGCCGTTCCACTTCTGGGAGTGGCTGATCGCCGAGCTGAAGTCAGAGGATCCGGGCATCGTGTTCCTGGCCGAGGCCTTTGCCCATCCCGATGTGATGATGCAGCTGTCGCGCGTCGGCTTCTCGGTCTCCTACACGCACTTCCCGTGGCAGCACACGCCATACGACATCGAGCACTACTTCGGGCTGCTCGCCGACGGCGACAACGCCGAGTTCTTCCGCGGCAGCGCGTGGGTGAACACGCCCGACATCCTCACCGAAGAGCTACAACAGGGTCTGCCGCAGGTCTTCCTGGCGCGCCTGATCCTCGCCGCGACGCTGAGCGCTTCGTACGGGATGTACGGGCCGGTGTACGAGCTGCAGGTGGCCGACGCTGTCGCCCCCGGCAGTGAGGAGTACGAGCACGGCGAGAAGTACGAGGTGCGCGCGTGGGATCTCGCCGCGGCCGAGCCGCTGCGTTCGCAGATCCAACGCATCAACGCGATCAGGCGCGACCATGCCGCCCTCCAGCACGATCGTTCGCTCGTGTTCCATCACTGCGACAACCCGCGCATGGTCGCGTACACGAAGACACCACCGCATCGGCTCGACGGCACGGGCGCGACCGACACGATCCTGGTCGTCGTCAACACCGACTACCACAGCGTGCAGGACGGTTTCGTCCGGCTCGATCTCGTCGCTGCGGGGTTCCTCGGCGACGGCAGCGGCGGCGGACTCTGGGACGCCACCTACGAAGTCCACGACCTGTTGTCGGACCAGCTGTTCACGTGGCACGGCGCCGACAACTACGTTCGGCTCGACCCGTGGGTGCAGCAGCCGGCGCACGTCTTCTCCATCCACCGTCTCGATTTCGCCGATCAACAGAAAGAGCTCACATGAGTCCAGCCAAGGGGGGCGCGGCCACCGCTGCACCAGCGAAGGCCGCCGCGTCGGCCATCCCCGCGCGCGTCAGCCGGAGCACGCCGGTGCAGAACGCGCCCGATTGGTTTCGCGACGTCGTCATCTACCAGTTGCACGTGCGCTCGTTCGCCGACAGCAACGCCGACGGGATCGGCGACTTCGATGGTCTGATCAGCCGCCTCGACTACCTCGTCGATCTCGGCATCGATGCGATCTGGCTGCTGCCGTTCATGCCGTCGCCGCTGCGCGACGACGGCTACGACATCGCCGACTACGAGTCCGTCAATCCGGCCTACGGCGACATGGCGTCGTTCAAGCGCTTCCTTCGCGCCGCGCACGATCGCGGCTTGAAGGTGATCGTCGAGCTGGTGATGAACCACACCTCCGATCAGCACCCGTGGTTCCAGCGGGCCCGCAAGGCGCCGCCGGGCAGCCGCTACCGCGACTACTACGTGTGGAGCGACACCACCGAGAAGTACGAGGACGCGCGGATCATCTTCCAGGACTTCGAGACGTCGAACTGGACATGGGATCCGGTGGCCGGGCAGTACTTCTGGCACCGCTTCTACTCGCATCAGCCCGACCTGAACTTCGACAGCCCCGATGTGCGTCGGGAGATGTTCAAGATCTTCGATCGCTGGTTCAAGCTCGGCGTCGACGGTGTTCGCCTCGACGCGATCCCGTACCTCTACGAGCGCGAGGGCACCAACTGCGAGAACCTCGACGAGACGCACGAGTTCCTCAAGTCGCTGCGCGCCCACATGGACGAGCACTACCCGGGGCGGATGCTGCTCGCCGAGGCCAACCAGTGGCCGGAGGACGCGGTCGAGTACTTCGGCGACGGCGACGAATGCCACATGGCGTTCCACTTTCCCGTGATGCCACGCCTGTTCCTCGCGCTGCAGATGGAGAGCCGGACGCCGATCGTCGACATCCTCGAGCAGACGCCGGCGTTGCCCGACGGCTGCCAGTGGGCGATCTTCCTGCGCAACCACGACGAGCTGACGTTGGAGATGGTCACCGACGAAGAGCGCGACTACATGTACCGGCGATACGCGGGCGACCCGCGCATGCGCGTCAACGTCGGCATCCGCCGCCGCCTGACAACGTTGCTGCAGGACGACCGGCGCAAGGTCGAGCTGCTCAACGCGCTGCTGCTGTCTCTGCCGGGCACGCCCACCATCTACTACGGCGACGAGATCGGGATGGGCGACAACGTCTACCTGGGCGACCGCGACTCGGTGCGCACACCGATGCAGTGGAGCGACGAGAAGAACGCCGGCTTCTCCCAGGGTGACCCACAGCGCCTGTTCCTGCCGCTGATCACCGACTCGCAGCACCACTGGGAATCGATCAACGTCGACGCCCAGCGTCGCAACCCGTCGTCGCTGTGGTGGTGGATGCGGCGGATGATCGCGATGCGCCAGCGCAACCCCGTCTTCGCCCGCGGCGACATGACGGTCATCGAGAGCGACAACACCAAGGTGCTCACGTTCCTGCGCAGCCTGGAGGACCACGACGACGTGCTCGTCGTCGCCAACCTCTCCCGGCACGCGCAACAGGTCAACATCCCGCTCGACGGGTACCGCGGCGTCAGCCCGATCGAGCTCGCGGGTGGCGGCGTGCTCGCACCCGTCGACGACGGCGACTACCGGCTGACGCTCGGCGGCCACGACGTGTTCTGGCTGCGCCTCACCCAACCCGATCCCGAGGACGACACGCCGAAGCCGCCCCGGCCGTCGGCGACGATGTCGGGTCTGGGCTTCATGCCGCTGCGACTGCCGCTCGATCGGCGCTCGACGGCGGCGCTGCTGGCGGCGGCGCGACCGTTCATCGTCGAGCAACGCTGGTTCGGTGATCGCCACCGCAAGATCACCGACACCGCGATCGTCGACGCGGTCGAGATCGGCGAGGAGATGTGGTGGGTGCTGGTCCAGATCGATTTCGACAGCGGCGAACCCGCGCTCTATGCACTGATGCTCGATCCTGAGGGCGCCGACCCGGCGTTCGCGGCGGAGATCACCCGGCGGATCCTGCGTGGCGAGCGCGAGCCGGGCAAGAGCGGCGACGTTCGCGGCGTGCCGGTGCAGCGTCAGGCGTTGCGCGGGCTCAAGGCGTTCGAGGCGCGAACGCTCAGCGGCGAGCAGAGCAACACCTCGGCCATCGTCGCCGAGCAATGGGTGCTGAAGTTGCTGCGCCGCGTCGAGGCCGGCGTTCACCCGGAGGTCGAGATCCTGCAGCACCTCAACGAGGTCGGGTTCCCGAATGTCGCGCCGCTCGTCGGCACCCTCCAGTACGTGCCGAAGAACTCGCTGGAGACGATGACGGTGGCGACGCTGGTCGGGCTGGTGCGCAACGACAGCGAGGCGTACAGCGCAGTCGTCGATCAGTGCGCGCACTTCCTCGAGTGGGCCGCGACCGTGTCGGCGTCTGCGGCCGCTCCGGTGGCCGCGTCCGCGCTGACGATCGAGGCGGTGCTGCCGGACGAGCTCAACGACGCGCTCGGCGAGGCGTTGGCGCTCGCCGAACTGCTCGGGCTGCGCACGGCCGAGCTCCACGAGGCGCTCGCGTCGGGCGATTCACCCCGTTTGCGGCCACAGGTGTTCAACGCCCATGCGCAACGGTCGTTCTACCAAGCGATGCGCACCGAGGCCAAGGCAACGGCGGCCGCGCTGCGCTCGTTGTCGCCCGCGGTGGCGGCGCAGTTGGTCGAGAGCGGGCTGCCGATGCTCAGCCCGCAGGAGATCGAGCGGGCGATCATGGCTCGCTGCGAGCCGTTGCTCGATCACCAGATCGACGG
>Ga0075365_10001081_pt1 | contig 11830 bp, 11 predicted proteins | sample EndMetdeltDD1765_FD_71387 | JGI IMG/M metagenome (GOLD analysis project Ga0075365, IMG submission 71387) | Populus endosphere microbial communities from Tennessee, USA - Endosphere MetaG P. deltoides DD176-5 | ecosystem: Host-associated > Plants > Roots > Endosphere | place: USA: Tennessee... | reverse complement strand
CCTCGTGCTCAGCACCGAGCCGCAGGACGTGCGGAACGTCGCCGACGGGGTGGTCGGGGTGGTCGACAGGTACAACGGCTACGTCGTCTCCTCGAACGTGACGAGCGGGCGCACTCCCACTCCGAAGCCGATCCCGCTGGAGGGCGACTCGACCGGCGCGCGTGCCCAGCAGGGCAGCGGGACGTTCGAGCTGCGGATCCCGGCGGTGCACCTCCAGGACGCGCTCGGCGACATGTCGAAGCTGGCGCACGTGACGTCGCGGACCGAGGGCGTCAAGGACATCACCAAGCGGTTCGACGCCGCTAAGGCGCACGTCCACGACCTGAACGTCGAACGTGGCCACCTGCTGGTGCAGCTCGCCGATGCGGTCACGCTCAGTGAGCAGGAGAGCATCAAGGCGCGGATCAAGGTCGTCGAGAACCAGCTCGCCTCAGCCCGCGACCACTACGGGCACGTGAAGGACCGCGTCCGGATGGTGCCGGTGAGCGTCGAGATCCGCGGTCAGGCGGGAGTGGACTCCGGCGCCGGCGGCGGCTGGGGCGTCGACGACGCCTTCCACGACGCCGGTCGCGTCCTGACGGTGATCGCAGGGATCCTGCTGATCAGCCTGGCGGTGCTGGTGCCCCTGGGCCTGGTCGCCGGGCTCGCGTGGATGACCGCGCGGGCGGTGATCAGGAAGCGCCGCGAGGACGCCCTCGAGTAGGCGGTACGCCTACTCCTCGTAGGGCTCGAAGTCGGACTTGCGGGCGCCGCAGACGGGGCAGAACCAGTCGTCCGGAATGGACTCGAACGGCGTCCCGGGCGGAATTCCCCCGTCCGGATCGCCCTCGTCGGGGTCGTAGACGAACCCGCACGAGGTGCAGATCCAGAGCTGGGCGGTCTGGGTCTCGGTCGGCATCGGCGGCGAGGTTACTAGGGTCTCCGGTGTGGCGACCGAACCTCGACCGGCCGCATCCCTGATCCTGCTGCGGCGCGGCGGCAAGCACCAGGAGCGCGGTGTCGAGATCCTCCTCGTCCGCCGCAGCACGGAGGCGAGCTTCATGCCCGGCGTGTGGGTGTTCCCGGGCGGCGGCGTCGATGCCGGCGACGCGGGGGACGAGGAGGCGGCGCACAAGGCCTGCGCCGTCCGGGAGCTGAACGAGGAGGCCGGGATCGAGCTGCCGCCCGACTCCGAGCTCATCGCGTGGTCGCGATGGATCACTCCGGAGCCGGCGCCGGTCCGCTTCGACACCCGCTTCTACGTGACGCTCGCCCCGCCCCACTCACCCCCACGCCCGGACGGCGAGGAGACGACCGAGGCGTCTTGGATCGCCCCGGGCGAGGCGCTCGAGCGACACCGTGCCGGCGAGCTCCAGCTCGTGTTCCCCACCATCAAGCACCTCGAGTCGCTGCTGCCGTTCTCGACCTCCGAGGAGGTTCTCGCGGCGGCGCGCGAGCAGGTCGTCGAGCCCATCCTTCCGAAGGTCATCGGCGACGGAGATGAGCGCCGAGTGGTTCTCCCGGGCGAGCCGGGGTACTGACCGCAGTGATCGCGGTCCAGTCGCTGACGAAGCGCTACGGGAGAACGGTCGCGGTCGAGGGGCTCAGCTTCGAGGTCCGGCCCGGGTCCATCCTGGGCTTCCTCGGCCCGAACGGCGCCGGCAAGACCACGACGCTGCGGATCATCCTCGGGCTGGCGCACCCCACCTCGGGCGGCGCGACGATCGACGGCCGCCCGTATCGGTCCCTCGGCGATCCAAGTCGTAGCGTCGGGTCGGTCCTCGACACCTCGGGCTTCCATCCCGGTCGCCGGGGCCGCGACCACCTGCGCATAATCGCGCGGGGCGCCGGTATCCCCGTGAGCCGCGTCGACGAGGTCCTGCGGCTCGTCGAGCTCGAATCGGCGGCCAACACTCGGACCAAGGCCTACTCGCTGGGCATGCGGCAGCGCCTCAACCTCGCGGCGGCGCTCCTGGGTGACCCCGAGGCCCTGGTGCTCGACGAGCCCGCCAACGGATTGGACCCGCAGGGAATCCGCTGGCTCCGCGACCTCCTGCGCTCGCTCGCCGCTCAGGGCCGGACGATCCTGGTCTCGAGCCACGTGCTCGCCGAGGTCTCCCAGACCGTTGACGAGGTGGTCGTCATCCACCGCGGCCGGCTCCGCGCCCACTCCACGCTCGCCGAGCTCACGGGCGGTGGCGCGGGTGCGGGGACCGTACGGGTCCGCAGCCCGCAGGCCGATCGGCTCGCCGAGCTGCTCGGGCCGGCGGCCACCGCGGTCGAGCCAGGGCTGATCAGGGTCTCGGAGTCGAGCCCCGAGAGCGTCGGCGATCTCGCGGCCGCCAACGGCATCACGCTTCACGAGCTGGTCGCCGAAAGCGTCCATCCCTCCCTCGAGGAGGTCTTCCTGGAGCTGACCCGCGATACCGACGCGGACGCATCATGACCCGGCTGATCGGGTCCGAGCTCCTCAAGCTGCGCACGACGCGCACGTTCTGGTGGCTCTCCCTGGCGGGGGTGGCGCTGCCCGTGGTCGTGGTGGTCATCACCCTTGCAACCAGTCGGACCACGAGCGACGACGACGCCCGCATGCTTCTCAGCAACATCGGAGTCGCCGGCCTCTTCATGATCATCCTCGGTGTCGTGGGCGCAGCCGGCGAGTACCGGCACGGCACCATCACGTCGACCTTCCTCCTGGCACCCGATCGGCGCCGCGTGCTCGTGGCCAAGGGCATCGCGCACGGGCTGGGCGGGCTCGCCACCGGCCTGGTGACCACTGCGCTGGTGCTGGCGATCTCGATCCCCTGGCTGTCCGCGCAGGGGCATGACCTCGGCGCCCTCGGCGTCGGGACCGGCGACGTCCTTGCGATCGCGGCGGGCGCGATCGTCTACGCGGGGCTTGCGGCCCTTCTCGGAGTGGGCTTCGGATCGCTGGTGACCAGCCAGGTCGCCGCGGTGGTCGTCGTCCTGATCCTGATCTTCGTCCTGGACCCGGTGGTGGCGGGCGTCGTTCACGGGTACGGGAGGTTCAGCCTGCAGGGGCTGGCGCTGGGGCTGAGCGGCGCGACGGGTGAGGACGCGGGGTACGAGCTGTTCGCGCCGGTCGTCGCGGGGCTCATCTATCTCGGCTACGCGTCCGTGGTGCTCGCCGCCGCGACCCTCGTCGTCCCCGAGCGCGACGTGGGTTAGGCGAGAGTTATCGTTCGCGCGTGACCGCCACCCTGCCGCAGGACGTCCGTGACTCGTTCGGGCGCTTCGTCACCTGTGAGTACACGACGATCGACCAGCGCCAGCAGCCGATCGTGTGGCCGGTCACTCCCTACTACGAGAGCGGCGGACCGTGCATCGACGTGACGACCGGGCTCGGCTACCCGAAGAAGGCGCGGGACGCCGAGCACAATCCCCGCGTAGCCCTGCTGTTCTCGGACCCGACGGGCTCGGGCATCGAGTCCGGGATCAACGTCCTCGTTCAGGGGACCGCCCAGGTCGACGATCGCGACCTGACCGCGAACCGCGAGCGCTACTGGCGGGAGTCGGGGGAGAAGCTCCCGGCGACCCGTGACATGCATCCGCCGAAGCTGCTGCGGAGCCTCTTCGACTGGTACTACACGCGGATCTACGTCCACGTGCGGCCTGAGCGGGTCTTCGTCTGGCCGAGCGGGAAGGTCACCGATCCGCCCGAGTTGCTGGACGCTCACATCGACGAGGTCCGCTCGGGCCACAGCGAGGAGCCGCTCGAGCCCCATGAGGGCGAGCTCGGCGGCAAGGTGGCCTGGGACGACCGCATCGAGGAGCTCGGGCGCCGGCACGAGACGGCCGTCGTCAGCTGGGTGGCCCCCGACGGCTTTCCGCTGGCGGTCCGCCTGCCGGTGAGCCTCGACCGGAGCGCGCGCCGCATCGCCCTTGGCGCGACGCCCGCCGGGCTGCCACTCACCCCCGGCCCAGTCTGCGTCACGGCGCACGCGCACAGCCCCGACTTCACCTGGCAGGAGAACTTCCAGGTGCGCGGCGACCTCGTGCCCGTCGACGGCGGCTGGGCCGTCGTTCCGCGAAAGCTCGTCGGCGGATTCGAGCTGCCCAAGGAGAGCGAGATGGCGCGCTACCGCCGCAACTTCTCGAAGTCGATCCGCTTCTACAAGACCGCCCGCCGCTACCGCAAGAGCCGCGGCATCTGACTCAGGCCACGTCTGCCGGGAACGGCTCGAGCCCCGCGTGCCAGGGGCCGGCCGGGTAGGCGTGCACCCCCGACTCCTCGACCTCCTTGCGCACGCGGGTGAACAGCCGCGCGCCGTTGTCGAGGGCGGCCTCGAGCTGCTCACGCGTTCGCTCCTTCAGGTTCCACAGGAACCACAGCTGCCGCTCGGAGACGCCGAAGTCGATCTCGTTGTCGATCGTCGTCACCCACTCGAGAAAGCCGGGGCTGAAGGTCTCGCGCAGTGCGATCGGGTCGTACTCGCTGGGGACCGTCGCGAGGAAGCGCTTGTTGAAGTCGAGCGATTCGAACTCGACCTTGCGTCGTGACGCGCGCTGCGTGATGAGCTCCTCCGGCGTCTTCTCGATCGACTCCACGTTGAACGGCGGCATCACCTTGGCGAGGTCGGGGACATGCGACTTGGCGAGCACGGCGCCGGGGAGGACGACCTTCGAGAACAACCCGCCCTCCTCGTGCTCGTCGGCGTCGCACGACGCACCCCAGAAGCCATCGCTGAGCTGGCCGGTGAGGCGATTCGTCCCGCCGGGGCAGAGCGCCGCGGGCTGACCCACCGGATTGAGCCCACCCACCGGCTCGTAACGGAGCCCGCGGTCAGCGGCGACCGCCTTCACGGTCTCGACCCAGGCCTGCTGCTCGTCCTTCGCGCTCAGGAGACGTTCACCAGGTCGTCGCGCCCCTGCGCTTCGAGCTGCGCCTTGTAGCGCGGGAACGCCGGCTTGGCCAGCGGCACGAGCTTGAGAATCTTCGCCACCGGCCCCTTCGCCTTGATCTGCCCGCGCGCGAGCGCCACGGTCACGTTGACCTGACCCAGCCAGAACTTGTGTGCCGTGTCGGCCGCCATCGACATGGTCACTTCGGGCTCCATGTCGGAGTCGCCGAAGTCGACATCGCCGGGCTGCCCCTCCTGGAGCCGCACGGTGACCGCCGAATCCGGGTCCGAGAACTCGTAGCGGACGATCGTGTTCGCCTGCCGGAACTTCGGAGCGAGCTCGTCGTCCGCCGCGATGTCCTCGAACAGCTTGCCGATCGTGGCATAGACCTCGTCGGCGCTCTTGAAGTACGGCATCGGCAGCATCCTATGCCGCCGAAGGCGCGGGGCTGGGGGCGCTTACGGGTCCGCGAACAGGTTCGGCGCCTGGCCGCCGCCGAACTCGTTCGGGAAGTTGGGCGCGACGAAGCAGTTCGCGTTCGCCTTGTCGGGCGGGTTGTTGTTGACCTCCCCGCCGCTCGGCTTGCAGTCGAAGTTGGGGAAGATCCCGTGCTTCGTCGCCTGATAGCCCGCGAGCGCATTCGGCTGCGGGTAGCCGTTGCCGCGGTTGGTCGACACGCGGGTCGGGTAGACCGAGAGGCTCTCCGTGCTCGTGTAGCCGAGCTGGCGCAGCGCATGCATGGGGGCTGGCAGGTTGGGGCGGTTGGTGCTGAGCGCGAGCGTGTCGCCCAGCGCCGCCGGCGGCCCCGTCAGGAAGCCCGTGATCTCCGACCGGTAGAAGCCGAGGTACTTGATCACCGGGTTCAGGCTGGCGAGGAACGGATCCAGGGCGCTCAGCACCGGCCGCGCTCCGGCGAGGAAGTTCTTGGTCGCCGGCAGGCCCCGCTGCGACGCCTTGATCAGCGGCTTCAGATTGACGAACAGCGACTCCAGGTGCGGGGAGAGCTGGCGGACCGAGCGCAGCGTCGGCGAGATGTCGTTGGCGACGGGCAGAAGCTTCTGGATCAGCGGCCGCGTATTGGCCTGGAAGCTGTCGAGTCGCTCGAGGGTCAGGCGAGACTCGCGCTGGAACACGGGCAGGATCTGGAACGTCTGGGCAAGCGCCTGGTCCTGGTTCGCGAGCGCCGCGAAGGTCTGGTTGGAGTTCGTGATCGCGCCGGCGAGCTCCTGGTTTCGCTCGCTCAGGGCATTGAAGACGGTCCCCGTGTCGCGAACGAGGCCCTGAAGGGCGGTCCGCTGGCCACGGAGCACGTGGAGCACGTTGGTCGCGTCGCTGAGGAACGGCCCCAGGTTGCCCAGGGAGTCGTTCAGGTCGACGCTGCGGCCGTTGATCGCGACGGCCGCATTCGCCTGCCAGCGCCTGAATGCGGTCCGGGTCTGCTTGTCGAGCGCGTTGAAGATCTCGTCGATCTGCGTGGCGTCCTTCGTCTGGCCGACGCCGAGCGTGCCGCCCTCCGGGATCGACTGGACGTTCTGGGTGTCCTCCGTGGATGCGCCTCCCGACGCCCCCAGCGACACGGGCACGGAGCCGGGCTTCGAGCCCGCGGTCAGCTCGACGTACGTCTCACCCAGCAGCGTCTTCTGGCGGAGGATCGCGCGCGCGTCGGAGCTGATCGGCGCGAATTCCGGATCGATCTCGATCGTCGCCTGCGTCGTGTCCTGGCCGTTCACGCGCTCGTCCTCGGGAGCGAGCTCGATCGTCTTGACCGTGCCGACCGAGACGCCGCCGATGCGCACGTCGGACTCGGTCGCGAGCTGCGTGGCCTCCGGGAAGTACGCGGTGATCTCGTAGCTCCTCGGCTTCAGCGGGATCGGACCGCCGAAGGCAATCCACAGGAAGAGGATGAGCCCGAAGCACGACAGCGCGAAGCCGATCGCGACGAGGATGCGGCCTATCGACGGAGCCTGCTTCTGCATTAGTTGGCCCCTCCTCCGATCGGACAGGCGGTTTGGAGCACGGCGCCGAACGGCGTGACCAGCGGCGCCAACGGAGAGGACTCCACGAGGCTCTGGATCTGCTGGCAGCTCGCGGTGAAGTAGACGCGGCGGTAGAGGCCGTTCGCGTCCTGGTTGGCGAACACGGTGTCGCCGTTGTGTCCGAGCCAGGCGGCCCAGTACAGGTAGCCCTCGTCCCTGGCGGGCTTGCCGGCCGGCTGCGGGTCGCACTGACCGGCGGGGCATCCCTGCGCGCCGTGCGGGTTGTACGCCGCCATGTTCCCCAGGCGGTTGATCTCCTTGCCCAGCGTCGTGAGCTTGGGCGACGCCTTCGAGTAACGCTGGGCGGCCTTGTTGAGCACCGGCAGGTCGGGCCGCGCCGCGCGAACGAGCGGGCGGATCTGGTTCTTGATGATCGGCGTGTCCGCGATCGCCGTCTCCCGCACCGACGTGTTCAGCGCGTCGAGGTGGCGGGCGAACGGCCGCAGCGAGTTGAACGCCGGTCCGAGCTGTTGCGCGAGGCCGTCGACCTTATGGAAGGTGTTGGTGGCCGTCGAAAGGGTCGACGGGAGCAGCGAGACCGCCCGCTGCACGTCCGGGTCCTGCGCGCCGATCGCGCTCAGCGCCGCGTTGTTCGCCCGGATGAACGACGTGACGTCGCCCCGGTGCTGCCCGATCGTCTTCGTCAGCACGCCGAGGTTGTGGACCAGGTCGGCCAGTTCGTGACGCCGCTGGGAGACCATCGAGTTCAGTCGGTCCAGGTCGCTGTTCAGCGGCCCGAGGCTCGCCAGGACCTTGCCGAAGTTCTGGCCCTCGCCCTTCAGCCCCTGGCCGGCGCCGATCAGCAGCAGGCGCAGATAAGCCTGGGTGTCACCGTCGAGCGCCGAGAGGATCTCGTCGATGTTGACGTCGGGGGCGGTGTTCTTGGCCGGGATCATCCCGCCGTCCTGAATCACCCCGGCGGACCTGGTCCCCGGATCGAGCTGGAAGAACATGTCCTGCAGGCCCGTCCGCGGTCGAAGCAGGATCGTCGCGTCCTTGTAGATCGGCAGGAACTGGCGGTCGATCCCGAAGGTCACGACCGCCGACCCGTTCTCGAGCTGCACGTTCTCGACCTGGCCGACCTCGACGCCGGCGACGTTGATCGTCTGGCCCTGTCCCGGAACGACCGCCTGTGAGGATGAGAACTCCGCCTGGAGCTCGAAGGGCTTCGACTCGAGGATCGGGATCCGAAGGCGCTGCTGCTGGACGATGATGTAGGTCGCGACCAGGCCGACCACGATCAGCACGAAGATCGCGATGAAGTCGCGGAGGTGCTTCTTGATCGCGGTCGTCACTTGGCGCTCCCCTGCTTGCCGGAGTCGAGCTGCGCCTTGAGCTCCGGATCGGACTGCGCCCGGGCCTCGAGCCACTTCTTCATCGCGTTGCCCATCAGGGCGCTCGCCTTGGTCGTGTCCCCGGACTGGTTGAGCTTCTGCGCGTCCACGTACGACTTGGCGTAATCGACCGCGGCGTCGTAGATCGACTGCCGGTCGGACGACTGCTGGTCGGACGACTTGTCCGAGAGGGGCAGCGGCGGAAGCGCCTTCGGGGTGACCTGCGTGGGCGCCGGGCCGTTCGTGGTCTGCAGGTTCGGCGGCTCCTGGCGCTCACACGGCGCGTCGGGACGGAACGGCGTCTTGACCGAGTCCTCGTGTCCCAGCGCCAGGTTCGGCTGCGAGCCCAGGATCTGGCTCTCGGCGAAGCCCACGAACGGGACCGTCTGGTCCTGCGGCTGAGAGCCCTCGATCACCTTGCCGACGGTTCCCTGGAGCGGCCCGGGGATCTGTGGCGTGTTGACGCCGCCACCGGCCTCCACGCGGATGTACTCGCCGTTGGCGTCACCCGAGCGGCTCTCGCCGCCGATCCCGACCAGGCCGTAGCCGGTCTCCTCGGCGACCGTCGCCGGATGCGTTCCCGCCCCGTCGGTGACGGTCGGCGGCGGGAAGTTGTTGTCCGGAACGCTCGAGTTGCCCCACGGGATGATCGTCTGGTTGAAGCAGCTCGACAGCGCGCGGGACTGGTCCAGGAACGGGATCGTGCGGTGGGAGAGCTTCGTCAGCTTCGGAATGGTGTGGCGGAGGTCCTGGCTGAGCCCGCGAAGCTCGCGCTGGGAGACCAGCTTGCGGATCTGGTTGAGCAGCGGGGTTGCGGCGTCGAGCGTCTCGGGGGTGGAGCGGGTGCCGGGGAGCGCCTCACGAGCGAACGCGCGGACCGCCGGGAAGGAGCGATCGAGCGCCGCGAGCGCCGGCCGGCCGACCTCGAGCAGCTGCGGGAGGCGGGCGATCGCTTCGGAGAGCGCCTGGTGCTGCGCCGCGAAGGACCCGGTGACCACCCGCAGGTTCGTGACCAGGTTCTGCAGGCCGGACTCGTCGGCATCGAGCGCCTGGACCGTGGAGTCCAGGTTGCGCACGAGGTTGGAGAGGTCGTGCGGCTGCGTGCCGAGGAACGCCTGGTTGACGAGCGACGTGTACTTGTAGGCGCCCGGCGAGGTCTTGTACAGCTCCCGGAACCCCTCCGCGCCGCCGTACTTGACCAGCGCGTTACCGAACTCCTTGAGGAAGATCTGGAGGTTCCGCCGAACGCCGCCCTGCAGGGTCGTGAGCACCTGGTCGAGCTGCACCGACGCACCTGTCTGAGTGATCGGGAAGGTGTGCCCGGAGGACGCCTCCGCCGATCCGGGGCTGCCCGGGTTGATGTCGACGAAGAGGTTCCCCTCCAGGAACAGCCGTGGCCTGAGCTTGAACGTCGCGTCGTCCTTCAGCGGCAGGCCCTCGTCGTCGATATCCATGGTCACGATCGCCGCCTGCACTCCGCTGGCACCCGCCTGCGCGGGCTGGCCGTTCGTCGCCGCGGTCTGCGTGTCGCCGCCCTCGACGCCGCCACACGCCGGGTTGTCGTTGGTGCACGGCTCCACGCTCGTGACCTCGCCCACGTTGACGCCGGCGATGCGGACCGGGCTCTTCGGGCGAATGTTCTCGGCGGTCGTGAACACGGCCTTGATCTCGTAGCCGTGGGACCAGGGGAGCTTCTTCGTGTAGGCCAGGAACGAGCCCACGGCGACCAGCACGATCAGGATCAGGCCGATCACGTGGTTGGGAAGCCGCTTGTGCTGGCCGGGTCTCATGGTTGGTGGGAGGGGATGCGGGTGTCCTTGATGGTTCGCTGGCCGTTCGCGTTCCAGAAGACGTTGGTGACCCCGCGGGAGCCGGGCAGGTTCGAGAGGACCTGCGCGGGGTTGGACCGAGCCTGGCCGGGCGCGGGGAAGTTTCCGAGCGGATAGCCGGTCTGACCGGGCTGGCAGTCCGGGTACTCGTTGTAATTCGGAGAGAAGCCGGACACGCCGAGCTTGCTGGCGTAGTTGCGGACCACGTTGTTCGGCTGGCCCGTGGGCGCGTAGGAGTTCCCGTGCAGGATCGGGATCTGATGCGGCGCGAACGTGTTGGGCGGCAGGCCCTCCAACGGGTCCCCGCTGGGCCCGGTCTTGCCGTTGGCCTGGATTCCCGAGTAGCCCGCGAGGCTCCCCTGCACGAAGTTGCTCTCGATCGGCCCGACGGTCCCGCCGACGATCCCCACCCGCTGTCCGAAGCCGACCTGGTCGCGGTCGGACAGGTGCTCGCTGAGCATGGTCCAGTCGTAGTTCCAGTAGTTGCAGACGGTCTGCGACGGGGCGACCCACTTCGCCAGCGGAGTCGCGTTGTCGAACGTCTCCTGGAGTCGCTGGAGGCTGGTCTTCGTCGCGGGCTGCTGCACCAGCTTCTTGAGCTGGATGAAGACGCCCCGGAGCTTGTGGTTCATCGACGGAGTGCGGTTGAGCACCGGCGTGCCGACCGTGATCGCGTCGTTCAGTGTCGGGATCGCAACCCGCAGCTGGCGGACCCCCGGGTTCAACCGCCGCGACAGCTCGGTGAACTCCGTGAGGAACGGGCGCTCGCGCCGCAGGAGATCCGGGCCCTCGGTGAGCAGCGGGGCACCCTCGGAGATCGTCGCCTGGAGCGCGGAGGGATCGGACGAGATCGCCGCGAACGCAACCGAGGCGTTCCCGAAGAACTCGGCGTTCTGGACGGCGACCGGCGCGACGATCTCGGCGGTGTGGCCGAGCGCCTCGAAGAAGCGCCGCAGCTGCGTGTTCGGGTCCGCGAGGACCTCCGATACCGGCTTCAGGTTGGTGAAGAGCGGGCGCAACGCGGAGATCGCCTCGTTCAGGGAGGCGCCACGACCGGCCAGGGCGTCCCCGTAGCCGACCAGGTTCTTGCGGGCGTTGTTCCGTGTCTTCGTGTCAAAGGTGTCGTTGATCGCGTCGAACTCGGTCTGCTTCTGGAAGCAGCCGTTCCGCGACGAGGCCGGGATGTTCGAGGCGAAGGTCGAGGGATCCGTCGGCAGCTCGCACTTGCTGCCGTCGTCGAGGCCGTCGAAGACGAAGCCCTCGGGCGCGGCCTTGCCGGTGCCCCGCGTGATCTCGAGGTACTTCAGGCCGAACGAGGACCGGTAACGGACCCTGAACACGGAGTCCTCGGGAATCGGGGAGGCCGACTTGTCGAGCTTCAGGTTCAGCTCCGCCGCGACGCAGCAGGTGTTCCCGGCGTTGGGGTTGGTGCTGGTCGGCTCGATTGCCCCCTGATCGCCGCCCGCAACGTCCTTTGGGTCGACGTGGGTGACGTCGATGGACTCGACCACGCCCACCCGCGTGCCGCCGATCCGGACCTCGTTGTTCTTGACCAGGCGCGCCGCGTTCGGCACCACCACGGAGACGCGATAGGTCGGGACGAACGGCAGGCCGTTGTTCGCGTTGTACGCGAGGAACACGGCCACGATCACGATCAGGGTCGTGACCGCCCCGACCATGGTCGGGGACGCTGCGATGGACTGTAGGGGGGCTCCGCGTTTTCTCATGGCGCGAACAGGTAGTTGAGGAGGTGGTTTGCCTGGTGGCCTACGCGGCCGCCGACGCGCCC
>Ga0075365_10001080_pt1 | contig 11830 bp, 9 predicted proteins | sample EndMetdeltDD1765_FD_71387 | JGI IMG/M metagenome (GOLD analysis project Ga0075365, IMG submission 71387) | Populus endosphere microbial communities from Tennessee, USA - Endosphere MetaG P. deltoides DD176-5 | ecosystem: Host-associated > Plants > Roots > Endosphere | place: USA: Tennessee... | reverse complement strand
ATCGATCGCGCACGGAACCGGCTCCGCGGCGAGACTTGGGAAGTGGTCACCGAAGCCAAATCGCCCCAGTCCGGTCCGCTGCACAACATTCGAGTCCTCGACCTGACCCGCGTGCTCAGCGGGCCGCACGCGGCGCGGATGCTGTGCGATCTCGGTGCCGACGTCATCAAGGTGGAGCCGCCAGCTGGTGACCTGACGCGGTTCTCGAACCCACGCGTCGGTGGGCTGGCGACGTACTTCATCCAGCAGAACGTCGGCAAGCGCAACGTCAGTCTCGACATGAGCAAACCGGAGGGCGTCGCGCTGCTGCTCGACCTCGTCGGCCATTGCGATGTGCTGCTGGAGAACTTCCGTCCCGGCGTGATGGAGCGGATGGGACTCGGCTACGAGGCGGTCGCAGCCGCCAACCCACGGATCATCTACGCCAGCCTCAACGGCTACGGGTCGACCGGCCCATGGCGACATCGGCGCGCCTACGCGACGGTCATCGGTGCCGAGAGCGGGTTCACCAAGGCACAGTGCGATGCTCACCCCGAGCGTGACGGGCACGTCGAGTACGTCAACGACACCCACAGTCACGCCGATGTGTACACGGGCATGGAGATGACCTGCGCGGTGCTAGCCGCGCTGCACCAGCGCGAGCGCACCGGACGGGGTCAGCAGATCGAGGTCTCGATGGCGCAGACGATGCTGTACGTCAACGAGCATGCCCACGATCACCTGTGGGACGGCGAGGTTTCGGAGAACTGGATCCGGTCGTTCCGTCCGGGCGACTACCCCGTGCTCACCGCCGCCAACGGCGAGACGGTGATCGTCAGCGGTCACCTCGCCGAGCGGGGCACGTTCGATCGTTTCGTGGCCGCGATGGATTCGCCGGAGCTGACGGGCGACCCCCGGTTCGCCAGCGTCAAGAGCCGCCTCGATCATCTCGACGACCTGAACGACATCCTCCGCACCTGGGCCGCACGCCAGCCCGACGCGGCCTCGATCGAGGGGACTCTCGACCGCCACGAGCTCGCGATGGGCGTTTTGCGCAGCGTGCGCGACATCGGCGCGAGTGAGTGGGCGTCAGAACGCAACGCGATCGTCGCCGTGTCCGATCGCAACGGCGGTGTCGTGCGGATACCCAACTCGCCGTGGACCTTCAGCGACGCATCGACGGGCGTCACCGGAGAACCGAAGTTCCGCGGGGAGGACAACGAAGTCGTTCTGCGTGACGTGCTCGGGTTCGACGAGGCGCGTATCACCGCGATCCGCGACAGCGGTGTGTTGAGCAGCCGCTTGCCGGGCACGGGTAAGGTCGATTGATCGACGACGGTGGGTCGTCGGAGAAGGAGAGGCAGGATGTATTCGACGCGGCAGCTTGTTGGACTGGCGATGCTCGGCGCGGCGTTGATCGGCGCATCGTGTTCGAGCGACTCGAAGTCGTCGAGCACGACATCGGCGCAGAGCTCGACGACCGACACTGCCGACTCCACTGACGCAACTGACGCAACCGACGCAACCGACGCAACCGACGCAACCGACGCAAGCGAGACGACGGGTGCCACCGAGACCACGGGCGGGACGGAAGCCACGACTCCGGCCGATGACGACGGGTTCTCGATCGCGGCGAGCCTGCGCCAGATCCCGAGCGCCGTGCGCGACAGCGACGAGGGCGCGGGAGGCGACATCCAGGTGGCGGTGAGCGATCTCGACGCCGCGACCGAGTTGGCGGGTGGCGAGCGGCCACCGGCGGGCAGCACCGACGTCGATGCGCTCAGCGACTGGCTGCTCACGATCAACGGGCCGGGCCGCGACGACAAGACGCCGATCGTGGCCGCGATCCTTCCCGAGGCGGCCCAGTACGAGAGCTTTGCGAAGGCCGACGAGTTCGCCGCAGAACTCGGTTGGTCGATCGGCGACGTGCACACCTTCGTCGAGTACCAGGTGCCGCCCAACGTGTTCACGGTGATGTCGGGCAGCTTCGATGCCGACGTTCTCAGCAAGGCGATGGGCGAGCCGACCGACGGCGTGTGGCGCCTGGGTGGCGACGACTTCTCCACCGACTTCGCCAACAGCACAGTGGCCCGACCGTTGGGTGAGGCGCTGCGGTTGGCGTTGCGCGACGACACCCTCGCCGTGTCACGCGCGACCCCACCGATCGAGGCCTGGGTCGCCGACGACGCCGCCGGCACCCTTGCCGACGGCGAGGGCCTCGCCGCCGTCGCCGGCGCGCTCGACGAAGCCGGCGTCTACTCGGCGATGCTCGTCGAATCCGACTTCAGCGCACAGCCGGGTCCTGCCGCGAGCCTGCCGCCGCGGAACGACGGGTCAGGTCTCGGACCGTTCACGACGCTCGGAGTTGGCCAGACGGTCGAGGACGGCACCCCCTACGCGGTGTTCGTGTACTACTACGAGGACGAAGCCGACGCAGAGGCCGCGGTCGAGCCGCTGACGGCACTGCTGAACGACGGCGTCAGCAACCGCACGGCGAAGCCGTGGAACGAGATGCTCGCGATCCGCGATGTCAGCGCGAACGGGCACCTCGTGCAGGCGACACTGCGGTTGACAGACCTGCCACCGGGCTCGGTGTGGAACATCCTCTTCGCCCGCGACAGCCTCGTCACCGGCTCGGAGTGAACATCCGATGCCCTCCGAGCGGAGGGCGTCGGCAATGATCGAAACGTGATCGCCTACGACTCCGAGCTCAGGACCACGCTCGCGGGCAACATCGCCGCGCACACCCGGCACACGGTCGACTTGGATGGGCGCCGCCATGCGGCCGTCGCGATCGTGATCGTCGACAGCGACGCGGAGCGCGACGGTGTCGACGACTCCGATGTGGACATCATCGATCTGACCGTCATCCCGAGCGACGTCACCGGCCTCGACGGGCGGATGAACGGGGTGGCCGGCGGCGCGTCGTTCCTGCTGTGCCGGCGCGCCGCGGGGCTGCGCGCTCACTCGCGACAGTGGGCTCTGCCCGGCGGGCGGTGCGATCCGGGCGAGACGGTCGAACAAGCCGCACTGCGCGAGCTGCACGAAGAGCTCGGCCTCGAGCTCGGCGACGATGCCGTGCTCGGACTGCTCGACGATTACCCGACCAGATCCGGGTACGTCATCACGCCGGTGGTGATCTGGGGAGGCGGCGACCCTGAGCTGAATCCCAGCCCCGATGAGGTCGAGCGCGTGTTCCGCATCGGTCTTCACGAACTGTGCCGCGCCGACTCACCGCGCTTCGTGCAGATCCCCGAGAGCGAGTTCCCGGTGGTGCAGGTGCCGCTCGGCGGCGATCTCATTCACGCCCCGACGGGTGCCGTCCTCGTGCAATTCCGGTGGGTCGCGATCGAAGGCCGCACCGACGAGCGAGTGCACACTTTCGAGCAGCCGCTGTTCGCCTGGAAGTAGGGGGTCAGTCGGCGGCGGCGGCGCCTGCGGCGCGTTCACCCAGGCCGGACTTCAAGCCCTTCAACATCGCTCGCAGCCCTGTCTCGAACTGCTCCGCAGGGGCGACATCGTCGAGCCGTTGACGGATCATCGCTGCTTCCACCGAGTGTTCCGCGCCGAGCTCGGACAACTGACGGTGCACCTCGGCGACGTGCTCGGCACGGCGTTCGCCGAGTTCGGCCCGCAGCGCGCGTTGACCGGCCTCGTGAACGATGAAGCCGAGCGTGAAACCGACCATCGCATCCGCGGCGAGGGGGATCACCTCGGAATCGAAACCGGCGGCACGGAACAGCGAGACCCCGAACGTGAGGGTGGCTCGCCAGTTCTGCTGCGGTAGCGGTCGGCTGGCCACGAGTGGTGCCAGGTTCGGGTGTTCGAGCAACACCGATCGGTAGTGCATGCCGATCCTGACGATCAGCTCGACGGGGTCGGGAGGGTACGGCGCGGGTATCGCCGCAAGGCGCTGGGCCTCGCTCTCGACGACGGCATCGAGCAGGTCGGCCTTGTTGTCGAAGTAGCCGTAGACCGACATCGCGTCGACACCGAGGGCCTGGCCGAGCTTGCGCATCGTCAGCCCGGCGACACCGGACTCGTCGATGACTTCGATCGCCTTGCTGATGATGACCTCGCGCGTCAAGACGCCCCGCTTGCGTTTGACAGCGGGCTGATCGGCTACTGAGTTGTCCACGCTCTTCGCAGCCACGTTCTGATGCTCTCCCGGCATCGTTGGGTGGATCTCCTCGAACGACTCGATCCGAACGCAACTCTACATCCGTAGAGCGAGGATCGTGCGCTCTTCTCAGCGGACGACCGCGCGGCGTCCGGCGGCGACGGCGAGCAGAACGACCACCACGGTCACGACGGCCGGCGCGGTCAGCGTCTCGCCGAGCAGCGGCCAGCCCCACATGATCGACAACGCCGGCTGGGCCAGCTGGAGCTGGCCGGCCTTGGCGATGCCGGCGCGGGCGAGGCCGGTGTACCAGGCCAGGAATCCGAGGAACATCGAGAACACCGCCGTGTACCCGAACGCGGCCCATTGACCGACGGTGGCGTCGAGCCCGGTGCGCACCGCGGCAATGCTCGAGAACGTCCACACCGCCGGTGCTGCCAGCACAAGCGCCCAACAGATCACCTGCCAGCCTCCGATCTCGCGAGCGAGCAGTGCCCCCTCGGTGTACCCGATCGCCGCGGCCACGACAGCCAACACCAGCAGAAGGTCGGCGAGATGCAGGCTGCGACCACCCTGGTCGACGACAAATCCGATCACCGCGGCGAAGCCCACGAAGCTGCACGCCCAGTACAGAGCAGACGGGCGCTCACCGGCGCGGATCACAGCGAACCCGGCGGTCGCCAGAGGCAGCAACCCGTTCACCACCGAGCCGTGCGAGCTGTCCGTGTGGTGCAGCGCGTACGCGCTGAGCATTGGGAAGCCGAAGACGACGCCTCCGGCGACCCACAGCAATCTGCCCGCCTGCGAACGCGTGGGACGCGCGCTTCGAGTCGCCATCAGCGCGATCGCTGCCAACACGCTCGCGACCGCGGCCCGCCCGAGGGCCGCCACGATCGGATCGAGGCCGCGAACGGCGATCTTCGTCATCGGCAGTGTGAAGCTGAAGGTCAGCACCCCGAGCGCGGCGAGGACCAAAGCACCTGGCCGGCGCCGGCCGGTCGGCGGGTCACTCGATAACACCTGTCCGCCGGGATCAGTAACGTTATACGCTGCCGTCATGGTTGAGAGTAACACCGTCGAGTCCGAACTGCGTCAGTTGATTGGCAGCGGATCGGCGGGCGCGCGCCTTCCCAGCATCCGCGACATCGCCGGCCGCCATCGGGTCAGTCCGGTCACCGTGCAGCACCTCATCTCGCGGCTGGAGCGCGAGGGCCTGGTCGAGCCACGGCCAGGGCGCGGGACGTTCGTCACCGGCGCGCCTGTGGAACGATCCGGCGACTGGAACTGGCAGACGGTTGCGCTCGGCGCACGCCCGGTGCCCGGCGAGGGGATGGTCGAGCTGCTGACCGATCATCCGCCCGATGTCGTCTCGCTGGCGATGGGCTATCCCGACCGCTCGCTGCAGGCCGTCGATCTGCTGACCGCAGCGGTGTCTCGTGCCGCGCGGCGCCCCGGCGCGTGGGAGCGCTCACCGGCGCAGGGCTCGGCGGAGTTGCGCAGCTGGTTCGCGTCGGACATCGGAGGCGGGGTGCGCGCCGACGACGTCGTCATCGTGTGCGGCGGTCAGGCCGCGCTGTCGGCCGCGTTCCGCAGCCTGGCCTCGCCCGGCGACGCCGTGATCCTCGAATCCCCGACGTATGTCGGCGCGATCGACGCAGCCCGTCTCGCCGGACTGCTGCCGACCCCGGTTCCTCGCGACGAGCACGGCATCCGAGCCGACCTGCTCGACGACGCGTTGCGGACGACGAGAGCGCGGCTCGTGTACCTGCAGTCGTTCGCGGCGAACCCGACGGGAGCGAGCATGTCGGCCGCGCGTCGGCGCGAGGTGATCGACGTCGCGCGCGCGAACGATGCGTTCGTCATCGAGGACGACTTCGTCCGCGACATCTACTTCGGCGATCCGCCACCGCCACCGATGTTGCATCACGACCCCGACGGTCACGTCATCTACGTCCGCTCGTTGACGAAGTCGGCCGCGCCATCTTTGCGGATCGCGGCGATGGTCGCGCGTGGGCCCGCGCTGCGCCGGTTACGCAACGCGCGGCTCGTCGACGACTTCTTCGTGTCCACGCTGATGCAGGAGGCAGCGCTGATCGCCGTCACCTCGCCCGGCTGGCCGCGACACCTGCGCCGGCTGCGCAGGACGGTCGCGTCGCGCATCGAAGCCGCCGTCGATGCGATCGGTCGCGAGCCGACGCTCCGCCTCACCGCTCGCCCGACCGGCGGGTTCGTGGTGTGGGTCGCGATCGCCGATCACGTCGACGATCGAGCCGCGGCGGTCGTCGCACGAAGCTCCGGCGTCGCCGTGACCCCTGGTTCGCTCAGCTTCTGCTCCGAACCACCGGGCAGCTTCTTGCGCCTGTCGGTGGCTGGCGCCGACGAAGCGCAGATCGGCGAAGGAGTCCGCCGCCTCGGTGCCGCCCTCAGCACCATGTAGCCCAAGCAGGATCGTGTCAAGTTCCCGACGGTCGACGGCCTTTGTGCTCATGGCCACCGTCAACAGGTCGATAGCTCTTGATGTCGCAACGCGGAACCCGGCTCCGACCCACACGGCTCGGGCTCGGCGCGGCCCTCATTGCGATCGTGGCGACGTGGGTGTCATCCGCTCGGCCGACAGAGGCGACCACGACCGGCGGTGGCGGGGTTCGGCTGCTGCTCACCCGACCCGCCGGCTCTGATGACCCGATCGTGTGGGTGAAGATCACCAGCGACGGCCGGACAGCGTTCGTGCACACCAAGGCGGAGTTGATCGACGACCTGCCACCCAGCGATCGCTTTCGCGTCTTTGCCGTCGATGTGGCCAGCGGTGCGGTTCGGCTCGTGACGGACGACTGGCGGGTCGAGCCGATGGCGATCAGCGGTGATGGTCGGTCGATGCTCGTCGCCTACGAGGTCGACGACAAGACCGATGTGCCGACGCTGCTCAACACCGAGACAGGCGCAACACGTCGGCTCACCCAAGGTGGAGGCAACCTCACTGATGGCGTGATCAGCGCGGACGGGTCGACCGCGGCCTTCACGGTGTCACGTCCCTTCGAGGATGATTTCACCACGCGTCTTGTGATCGCCGACTTGGTGTCGGGGACCAACGACGTGTCGCTCGTCGACGCCGACGGCGACCTGTTCGATCCATTTCTCAGCGCCGACGGATCGGTCATCGCATTCTCGTCCTATGCCGACAACCTGCCGGTCGGCGTCGGCAACAACGGGTCCGACGCCGTCGTGCTCGATCGGCGCACGAACGAAATGAGATTCGCCTACACGTCGGATGACGGCGATGTCGCCGACGACCAGTCGGCGGTATCCGGACTGAGCGCGGACGGATCGACTGTGATCGTCCGGTCATGGGCGAGCAACTTCGACGGTCCCTCGAACGGGGAGATGAACTACTTCGCGTACCGGCGGGACGCGGACGTCATCTCCAGGATCATCAGCACCGGCATCGACACGCCGACAATGACGAGCGTGGAAGCCACGTCGTCCGATGGGTCGCGGCTGCTGCTCAAACCGGACGTGACCAACGAGGTGATGGTGTACGACGTCGGCGCACGGCAGTGGTCGAACATCGCCGTCGGCTCCGACGGAACACCTGCTGACGCGGGCGTACCAGGCTTCGCCAGTGCGATGGCGATGAGCGCCGATGGGACCGTTGTCGCCTTCGTGTCCCCCGCCACCAACCTCGGCGCGGATCACGACGACGTGCAGGACGTGTTCGTCTGGGGAGCGCCGGCAACGACGACAGCGACGGCGGACGAAACGCCGGCCGCGCCACCCGCGTCGCCGCCGGAACTGCCTCGCGACCCGCAGGCCGAGCACGAGGGAGCTCGCCTCGCGTGCACGATCTTCGGTTACCTCCCCGGCGTGCCCGTCGCCTGCCGCGACGGGAGCACCCCGCATTCGATCGCGATGATGCTGTCGCGCATGATCGTCCGCGCCGTGGTCTTCGACACGAAGTCCAACGGCTGATCGACCTGGCGCTCAGCGGCCGCTGTGGCCGAAGCCACCACCGCGGTCGTCGCCATCGAGCGCATCGACGACCTGCCAGACGACCTCTTCGACGCGTTGTAGGACGAGCTGGGCGATGCGATCGCCGCGGTGCACCTCGTAGTCGTGCGACGGGTCGGTGTTGAGGAGCACGACCTTGATCTCGCCGCGATACGCGGCGTCGATCAAACCGGGGGCGTTGACGACGGTGACACCGTGCTTGAGCGCGAGGCCACTGCGCGGCAGGACGAAGCCGGCGTGGCCGATGGGAATCGCAATGGCGATGCCCGTGGGCACGATCAATCGCCCCCCGCCGGCGGCGATGATCCCGCCGTCGCGGGCACAGAGGTCGAGCCCGGCGTCGCCGGGATGGGCATACCCGGGCAGTGCCAGATCTGGATCGAGCTGCGTGATCGGGACCGGGAGCATCGCAGCGACGATAGTGCGACGGGTGCCGCATCGGGTCAGTAGGTTCAGAGCACGATGTCGACTCGTCCTGGGGCAAACCCCGTCGTGCCAACCGATCGCCCGCCGTCGGTCGACGCCCTCGCGCGGACCCTGGCGTCCACGGGACTGCCCGCGACGATCTGCGTCGACATCGCTCGCGATGCGATCGCAGCCGGCGACCCCGCGTCGGCGCCGGCGCGAGCGAGCGCGTTCCGGCGCACGCTGCTCACTCCCGTCGTCAACGCGACCGGAGTGTTGCTGCACACCAACCTCGGCCGTGCGCCGCTCGCCGTCGAGCAGGACGAACGACCGATCAACGTCGAGCTCGATCTCGCAACGGGCGAGCGCGGGTCGCGCCAGCGCGCGGTCGGCCAGCTGTTCGCCCGACTGTGCGCTGCCGATGCGGCAATGGTCGTCAACAACAACGCGGCTGCGGTGATGCTCGTGCTCGCCGCGCACGCCTACAACCGCGGTGTGGCCGTGAGCCGCGGCGAGAGCGTCGAGATCGGCGGTGCGTTCCGGGTCCCCGACGTGATGGAGCAATCCGGCGCGACGCTGATCGATGTCGGCACGACGAACCGCACTCGGCTCAGCGACTACGCCAAGGCGATCGCGCGGCCCGGCACCGACATCGCGCTGACGATGAAGGTGCACCCCTCGAACTTCCGCATCGAAGGGTTCGTCGAGGACACGAGCGTCGCCGAGCTGGCAACGCTTGCTGTTCCAGTGGTGGCCGACATCGGCAGCGGTTTGATCGACGAGGAATGCCCGTGGCTGAGCGGTCCGCCGCCGGCCTGGCTAAACGGCGAGCCAGGGGCGCGCCAGACCATCGCGGCCGGCGCGTCGTTGGTGACCTTCAGCGCCGACAAGCTGCTCGGTGGGCCGCAGGCCGGCATCATCGTCGGACGGGCCGACTTCGTCGCCGCCTGCGAGCGTCATCCTCTGGCGCGCGCTCTGCGCCCCGGTGGCCTCGTGCTCAGCGCGCTGCAGACGACCGCGCTCAGCTACCTCGATCGCCGCGCCGCGACCGACGTCGCGTTCTGGCGGATGGTGGCGACACCGGTCGCCGAGCTCGAACGACGCGCGAACGCGCTGTGCTCGGCCCGCGACGACGCACGACCGAGCGCGACGACCGCGCTGCCCGGGGCGGGCTCGGCACCCGGCGCGGAGATGCCGTCGTTCGGCATCGCCGTCCCCGGCGATCACCTCGCCGCGCTGCGCGAGCAGCCGACACCGATCATCGCGCGGGTCCGCGACGGCGTGACCTACATCGACCTGCGCAGTGTGGAACCGGCCGACGATCCGCTGATCGGTACCGCTCTCGCTGCGCTGCCGGCGAGCGCGGTCTGAGCGATGCGAGTCGTCGCCACCGCCGGCCACGTCGATCACGGCAAGAGCTCGTTGGTGTTGGCCCTCACCGGCACCGACCCCGATCGGTTCGCTGAGGAGAAGCGGCGCGGCCTCACCATCGACCTCGGCTTCGCCCACGCCGTGCTGCCGTCGGGCGAGTCGATCAGCTTCATCGACGTGCCGGGCCACGTCCGCTTCCTGCGCAACATGCTCGCCGGCGTCGGAGGCATCGATGCGTGCCTGTTCGTCGTCGCCGCGACCGAGGGATGGAAGCCGCAGAGCGAGGAGCATCTGCGCATCCTCGAGCTGCTCGGCGTGCGTCACGGTGTGATCGCGTTGACGAAGGTCGATCTCGTCGACGACGAGTGGCGCGACATCGCCACGCTCGAGCTGCTCGACCACGTGGCCGGCACGTTCCTCGCCGACGCGCCGATCGTCGCCGTTGCCGCACCGGTCGGGCGCGGACTGGACGAACTGGTGGACGCGCTCGACGCCCTCGTCGCGCACACCCCGATGGCCGTCGACCGCCGCCGACCGCGCCTGTGGGTCGATCGTGTCTTCGCCGCGAAGGGCAGCGGAACCGTCGTCACCGGGACGCTGACGGGCGGAACCATCGCGGTCGACGATCACGTCGCGGTCGGACCGCGACATCCCGATGTGCGCGTGCGCAGCATCCAGACGCTGGGCGCGCCCGTGGCCTCGATCGGTCCGGGCAACCGCGTCGCGCTCAACCTCGCGGGTATCGAGCACGGAGAAGTGCAGCGAGGCGATGCCGTGGTGCTCGGTCACCAATGGCTGCCGACCGGCCGGTTCGACGCGACGCTGCAGGTGCTCGACCGGCTCGACCACGAGGTGTCGCGCCGTGGGGCGTTCGTCGCGTACATCGGGTCCGGCGAGTTCCCCGTGAGGCTGCGCGTGCTCGGCAGCGAGGCGTTGCAGCCGGGCCAGTCCGGCCTGGTGCGATTACACCTGCCGATACCGCTTGCCCTGATCCCGGGTGATCGCTACATCCTGCGTGAGTCGGGTCGGGGCGAGACGGTTGGTGGCGGCGAAGTGCTCGACATCCACCCGGTGCTCGCCGCGTCGAAAGCACAGCCCGATCGCGATGTGGAGCGAGTTGTGCGAGAGCGCGGTTGGGTGACCGCCGCCGAGCTCGAACTGCTCACCGGGGTCGAGCACGAGCCGACGATCGGCGCATGGGTCGTCACACCCGGCCGGCTCGAACAACTCACACGGGCCGTGCACCAGCGAGTCATCGATGCCGGGCCGAACGGCCTCGACATCGCCGCCCTCGACGACCGTGAACGAGCGGTGCTCACCCGCATCGACGACGTGGTGATCGACAGCGGCCGAGTTCGCCAGGCCGACGCCGTCGACCCGCTCGCCGACCACCCGTTCGCGGCAGCGCTGCTCGCCGCGAGGTTCACGCCGCCGGATGCGGCCGGCGTCGATCGAGGCCAATTGCGGCAGTTGATCCAGCGCGGCACAGTCGTCGAACGTGACGGCGTCCACTTCCACGCCGACACGATCGATGCCGCCTCCGCGGTCGCAGCCCGGCTGCTCGCCCAGAACCCCGACGGTTTCACCGTCGCCCAGTTCCGCGACGCGACCGGTTCGAGCCGCAAGCACGCGCTGCCGCTGGTGGCCGAGCTCGACAGCCGCGGCATCACCCGGCGGCGCGACGACCTACGCGTCGGTGGGCCCCGGCTCCCCGCCCTCTGAGCTTTCCGAGCTCTCTGAGTCGCCATCGGAACCGGTCACCGCGCTCGCGGCGCGGTCGATCAGGGACTTCACTCGCCGCAACGGGCGACGCTTCTTCGGCGGGGGCTTCTGCTCCATCTCACGGGCCAGCTTCGCCACGGACACGTTGTTGGTGATCACCTCGCCGAACTGCTGTGGATCGGCGAGCAACCACGAATGCGACCCGTCGACGACCGTTCCTTCCACCCC
>Ga0075365_10001079_pt1 | contig 11831 bp, 13 predicted proteins | sample EndMetdeltDD1765_FD_71387 | JGI IMG/M metagenome (GOLD analysis project Ga0075365, IMG submission 71387) | Populus endosphere microbial communities from Tennessee, USA - Endosphere MetaG P. deltoides DD176-5 | ecosystem: Host-associated > Plants > Roots > Endosphere | place: USA: Tennessee... | reverse complement strand
TGCTGGGTGTGCGCATGATGCTTGAGATGGTAGCGGCGGTAAGCGCGCGTCTCGGCGAACACCGGATAGGCGCAGAACCATTGCGCGAGCCACAGGTTCGGATTCTCGTCGCGCGCAAGGCCGCCGTGCGCGCCTTCATGCATCAGGATCGCCAATCCGAGCTGACGCGAACCAATGATGATGACCGCAAGCAGGAATGTCAGCGGATTCGGCCACCATGCGACCAGCGCGATGGCGCCGAAGATCAGCACCCACGCATGCGCAATCAACGCGACGCCCTTCCAGGGCGAGCGCCTACGCACTTCGGCGAGTTCATCGGCGCTCATGATGTCGCGGGCAAGCAGGCGCAGCGCAGTCATGACAGGGTCTCCGGATCGGATGAATTCTTCTGTGAACCGCCTGCAACAAGCTTGAGCCGTTGCTCGGAAGGATTGGGATCTGCCTGCGCATCGAGCACGCGCAGCATTTCGGCCGCGAGTTCTTCCGTGCCGCGGCCTGTGGCGTAGCCCTCCAGCGCGACACCGAGCGCGATCGCCCAGAACCGGCGCGCCGAGGTCTCCGGATCCAGCCTCGAGCGCCAGCCGTGCGCCTTCACCTGACCTTCGTAGGCGCGCCACCCTTCGGCGTGCAGTCGCGCGATCGTGCGCTCGATCAATGGAGCGAGATCCTGGCGCCGTCGTGTGAGCGTCAAGGCTTCCGCAAAGAATGGCAGCGCATCGGCATGCATCACGCTGTCGACCAGCGCTTTGGTGTATTGCCGCGTCGTCTCCGCCCTCGCTGCGGCTTCCTCCGCCGCGCGGCCCGCGTACAGCACATCACGGCAGGCCGCCTCGACGAACAGTGCTTCCTTGGTGCGGAAATAGTATGTGATCTGGCTTGGGAAGGCGTCGGCCGCCGCTGCGATATCGCCGATGGACACGCCCGCCAGGCCCCGTTCCTTGAAAAGGTCGCTGGCGGCGTTGAGCAACCGCGAGCGCATCTGCCGGCCGGCCGTCCGTGTGGCGCGCACGGCGTGCTTGGGACCACCTTGCGTCGGTTTTGCCATGGCTGCTCCTGACTTATTTGTATGATATACAAACAAATCGGTCAAGTCACGATGCTATCGTGCGGAGGTCCGCCGAGGCCGGGCAAGAAGCCACTTTTGCTTGCCAAGCGGCCAAAATCCCCTATAAGCGCGCCATTCGTTGCTCCGGCCGGGAGCTGAACGGACGGTCTCACCAATCCTTTGGTTGATGCGGCAGGGCCAGTCGGTCCGTCGTCCGGTGTTCCCGCCTTCTGAGCTTTCTTGTCGAACCTTTCCCGAAGGGTTCGAAGGGCTTGCCGTCGGATGCTACGCAACCATAGGAAAGGACTTTCATGCCGCTTTACGAGCATGTGTTTCTCGCGCGCCAGGACGCGAGCCCCCAGCAGGTCGAGGAATTGATCACCCAGATCAAGGGTGTGGTCGAGCAGATGGGCGGCAAGGTCGCGAAGACCGAGTCGTGGGGCATCCGTTCCCTCACCTACCGCATGAACAAGAACCGCAAGGCGCACTTCACGCTGCTCAACATCGACGGCCCCGCCGCGATCGTTGCCGAGGTCGAGCGCCAGGAGCGCATCCACGAAGACGTCATCCGTTACCTGACCGTGCGGGTTGACGAGCTGGAGGACGGCCCGTCGGCAATGATGCGCAAGAGCGAGCGCGACGAGCGCGGCGAGCGCGGCTTCGGCGGTGGATTTGGCGGCGGCTTCCGCGGCGACCGCGACCGTGGCGATCGTGGTGATCGCGGTGACCGTCCGCCGCGCCGTCCGCGCGAAGAAGAAACGTCAACCGCACCGACGGTGGAGTAAATCCGATGGCCATGGCTGCAAACACTCAGCGCCGCCCGTTCTTCCGTCGCCGCAAGACCTGCCCGTTCACGGGCACGAATGCGCCGAAGATCGATTACAAGGATCCGAAGCTGCTCGTGCGTTACGTTTCCGAGCGCGGCAAGATCGTGCCGAGCCGTATCACCGCGGTCTCCGCCAAGAAGCAGCGCGAACTCGCGCGCGCCATCAAGCGCTCGCGTTTCCTCGGGCTGCTGCCGTACGTCATTCGTTAAGAGCTGGTGCGCTGCATCGCGGCGCCCCAAACCAAACTTCATAAGGCTGCGGGAATCCGCCCGTGGCCGATGGTTGAGGCGGACGGCAACGCTCCGCTTCTAACCGCTCGAGAGGAGCGGGACAGCTGATGATGAGCGTTCTCATTGCGATTGCGGCCGGCTGCGCGTCGGCGCTGATGTTCGCGTCGATCATTTCCGGCGCACTGTTTTCGCTCGTCCTCGTTTATCTCGCGCCCCTGCCCTTGATGGTCGCGGCCCTCGGCTGGGGGCCCGCGACCGCGATGCTGGGTGGAATCGGCGCCGGCGTCATCATCGGCCTGAGCTTCGGGTTCATGCACGGGCTCAGCTATGTACTGATGATCGCTGCGCCCGCCTATTGGCTTGGACACCTTTCGCTGCTCGCCCAACCGGTCAACGCACCGCCGTCGCCGAACGGACACGACGCGGCGCTCGAGTGGTATCCGGTCGGCCGCATCGTGCTGTGGGCGGCGTGCATCGCCGGGTTGCTCCTGGCCTTTGCGCTGCTGACGGCGGGCAGCAGCGGCGACGACGTCACGGCGAAACTTCGCGAGCAGGCGTTGCAGAGCCTCAACGCGCTTCAGCGCACCGGCCTCGAGATCGAGGACAAGGAACGCGTAGCGTCTTTCTTCGCCCGCGCGCTTCCGCTGTTCGCCGTCGGCACTACGATCGTCATGTACCTTCTCAACCTCTGGCTCGCGGGCAGAGTTGCCCAGACCTCGCATCGCCTGCGAAGGCCCTGGCCGGACCTGCACGGCATCGAATTGCCGAAGGCCGCGATGGCCGTCCTTGCGGTCGCACTGCTGCTGTCGTTTGCCGGGGGAATGCTTGCGCTGCTCGCGCAGGTCGTCGGCGCTGCGTTGTTGACCGCCTATACAGTCGTTGGCTTTGCCGTGTTGCACGCCCTCACCCGGAACGCGAACGGACGCCTTTGGTGGCGGCTGTCCGCCTATGCCGCCATCATCATGTTCATGTGGCCGCTGCTGCTCGTGCCGGTGATCGGCCTGCTCGATGCGACGTTCGGCCTGCGCCGGCGCTTTGCCAACAAGTCCAACCCACCCCCCCTTTCACCCTGACAACGCAACCAACCGATTACGGAGAGAAATCATGGAAGTCATCTTGCTGGAACGCGTCGCAAAGCTCGGACAGATGGGCGAGGTCGTCCGCGTCCGCGACGGATTTGCCCGCAACTTTCTGCTGCCGCGGGGCAAGGCGCTCCGCGCGACCAAGGACAACCGCGAGAAGTTCGACGGCATGAAGGCCGATCTCGAGGCGCGCAACCTCCAGGCCAAGGGCGAAGCCGAGAAGGCTGCGGCGAAGATCGACGGCCGCGATGTGGTCGTGATCCGTCAGGCCTCGGACACCGGCCAGCTGTACGGCTCGGTGTCGAGCCGCGACCTCGTCACGCTGTTCGAAGCCGGAGGCATCAAGGTCACCCGCGCCCAGATCATGCTCGACGCGCCGCTCAAGACCATCGGTCACCACAAGGTCGAGATCGCCGTTCACCCGGAAGTCGAAGTCACCGTCACTGTCACGGTCGCCCGTAACGCCGAAGAAGCCGAGCGCATCAAGCGCGGCGAGGACGTGACGGTCCGCCGCGAAGAGCAGGACGAAGCCGCCGAGGCGCTCGCAGCCGCGGAAGAGTTCTTCGATCCAGAGGCCCGCAAGGAGGCCGAAGGCGAGACCGCCGAGGCCACGGAAGAGAAGCAGGCCTGATCGCCCGCGATCGCGCGCAAAAGAAGCAAAGGCGCTGGCCGTGGCCAGCGCCTTTTTTGTTACATGTCAGCTTGAGTGAGCAGCGTCGTTATTGCGCGCGCTTCTTCTGCTGGCTCGCTCGCACAGGGCGCGGCGGCGCATGCACTTCCTCCTGCATGATGTCGAGTTGAGCAGGCTCGCTCACTGTCGCGCGCAACGCTTCGGGCTTGATCGCCTCGGGCTTGGGCGCCTCTGCCACAGCGGCAGGCGAAGCTGCATGTGCAGGCTCTTTTGGCTCGTCCTTCGGCTGTTCTTTGGGCTGCTCGGCGGCCGGCGCTTCGGCCCGCACAGGCGTCGATGTGCCGTTCGCGCCCGGCTCACATCCCTCGTGCTTGGCAGCAGGTTCAGGCTCAGGTTCCGGGACCGGCGCTGGAAATCCTGGCAATGTCAGAAGCGCCGCAGGCTGTTTCGGCGGGGTTGTTGATGGCTCCAGCACGACAAAGCCGGGTTTGCTTTCGTCGACCTGCTTTGCAGGCTCAACCTTGCAGTCGGCGGCGGCGGTCTCGGACTTGGCCCCCTCCGATGTGGGCGTCTCCGGCTTGGCCACGGGCATCTCCCCCTTCGGGGCCTCGGGCTTTTCAGCCTCATGCGCAGCCGGCGCGTCCTTGGCCGGCGGCTCGAGCTGACCTTTCCTGGCCGCCCTCTGCTTCGCCGACTTCGACTGCTCCCTCGGCTCGACCGTGCGCGCTGCAACCTCCGGCGCGTCGGACCTCGCCCGCTGCCTGGGTTCCTGTTTCGGCTCCTGCCTTGGCTCGCGCTTTGACGGCGGCTCGGCCACCTGCTGCGTGCCGCCATTGCCAAGCACATATGACGCCATGGTGCCGGCCATGTCATTGCCCGTGGTGTAGTGCTGACGCAGGAAGCCCGGCAGCGCGCCCGGCGAGACGTTGCGCATAAGTCCTCGCGGGGAGCGGTGGCAGGCCGAGCAGGTTCCAGCGAAAATCTGTGCAGGCGGCTTGCCCGCATCGAGTTGCTGCGCCGCCGCAGGCCGCGCCCCAACACCGATTGATCCAGGAAGGCCGACGAGAAGCGCCAAAGCCAGATTGAGCGCTCGGCTCCTCATTCAGACCTCCGCTTTGCGGCAACCGCCGCGGCAAACCGTCGTCATCTTCTAGCCGATTGTGACACGAATGGAAGGGCGCACAGCGCCCGATCAATCGCGTGTGACCAGCGCTGCCGATTCGCTTGAATTTACTCAGCTAACTGCGGAAATTTGTTGGCTGATCTGCGACTTCGGGAACCCTCGTCCACCTACATATTTATTTTATCGAGGAGGCGATCGGGGACGGCCGGGTGATCTGTCATGGACAGGCTGCTTCGCTATTTCTGACGACCGCCATCCGCCACGGATCGCAGCATCGTCACCGCTTGCGGCAGCCATTTTCATTGCGGGGACGGTTCGGATGTCCCGCTCAAGATCCGTTTTCTCACCGAACGCGCAGCCCCCGCCTCGTGCTCGATCCGGAGCTCGCCTTCGGCGAGCTCTACATGGACGGAGAGCTGCTGATCGAGCAGGGATCGATCGCCGACCTGCTTGCGCTTCTGTTCGATCAGCCCGAACCGGCTGCTCCTTATTGGGTTAAGCTGCCAGCCGCGGTGCGACGGCTCGTTCGACGCATACGGCAATTCAACCTGCGCCGCCGCGCGCAGCGCAACGTTGCGCATCACTATGACCCTCGTCTGAAATGCCGTTCCGCACACAGGGCCTGACGAACGTCCAGATTCAGCGCCGGGACGTCGTTCCGATGACGCGCACCTACATCGCCGAGGCAGAAGCGCGGCTGCGGCGCGCCGAAAAAAAGAAGGCACAGAAGTTCCAGTTGGCCGGAGAGTAGAGTAGCCAAGCTGCCGCCTGCTACCGCCGCGTGCGGGGGCGCTCGTCAAGCGAGGAACGGCGCAAACTTTTTTTTGCAGTCGGCCGGATGTGAAATGGTGTGAACTAGTTGATAAATCGAATCGGACTGTATCGCGGGTCCACCGCGCGGTGCTTTAACCGACCCTCCATTGGCAAGGTTCGCCGCGTTCCCGTCAAACTTGATCGTCCTTCCTTTCCATGGCCCCCTCTGATTCGACCGCCCTGAAGCTGGCGCCTGTCGCCGGCACACCTGCCTATCGAACGGCCCCGCACAATATCGAGGCCGAACAGGGCCTGCTTGGCGCTATCCTGGTCAACAACGACGCGTTCTACCGCGTCTCGGACTTTCTCGAGCCGCGGCACTTCTTCGAACCGATCCATCAGCATCTCTATGAGGTCACGGGCAGCCTGATCCGGCTGAACAAGATTGCGACCCCGGTGACGCTGAAGACGTTCGTGCCGGCGGAGACCGACATCGGCGGCATGACCGTCGCACAATACCTCGCCCGCCTTGCGGCCGAAGCCACCACCATTATCAACGCGCAGGACTACGGGCGCACGATCTATGATCTGGCGTTGCGCCGGGACCTGATCCGCATCGGCGAAGATCTGGTGAACGAGGCCTTCGACTCGCCGGTCGATTCCTCGCCGCGACAGCAGATCGAGGAGGCGGAAAAGCGGCTCTACGAGATTGCCGAGACCGGCCGCTATGACGGCGGCTTCCAGCGTTTCGCCAATGCGCTCACTGCAGCCGTCGACATGGCGGCGAACGCCTACAAGCGCGATGGCGGCTTGTCCGGTATTTCGTCGGGCCTGCGTGACCTCGATGCCAAGATGGGCGGATTGCAGCACTCCGACCTTATCATCATCGCCGGTCGTCCCGGCATGGCCAAGACGTCGCTCGCCAGCAACATCGGCTACAACGTTGCGCGGAACTACCGCGCCGAGGTCCAGGCCGACGGCTCGATGAAGACCATGGACGGCGGCGTCGTCGGCTTCTTCTCGCTGGAAATGTCGGCCGAGCAGTTGGCCACGCGTATCATCGGCGAGCGCACCGGCATCTCCTCGAGCACCATCCGGCGCGGCGGCATCAGCGAAACCGACTTCGACAAGATCCGCGACGCCGCAATCGAGATGCAATCGCTGCCCTTCTACATCGACGAGACCGGCGGCCTGTCGATCGCGCAGCTTTGCGCGCGCGCGCGACGGCTGAAGCGGCAAAAGGGCCTCGATCTGCTGATCATCGATTACATCCAGCTTTTGTCCGGCTCCTCGAAGAAGTCAGACAATCGCGTGCAGGAAGTCACCGAGATCACCACCAGCCTGAAGGCGCTGGGCAAGGAGCTGGCGGTGCCGGTGATCGCCCTGTCGCAGTTGTCGCGTCAGGTCGAAAGCCGCGACGACAAGCGCCCGCAGCTCTCGGACCTTCGCGAATCCGGATCGATCGAGCAGGACGCCGACGTCGTCTTGTTCCTGTACCGCGAGGAATACTATCTGCAGAACAAGGAGCCGCGCCCCGGCACGCCCGAGCACGAAAAGTGGCAGACCGAGATGGACCTGGCCCACGGCAAGGCCGAAGTGATCATCGGCAAGCAGCGTCACGGCCCGACCGGCACCGTCAATCTCCACTTCGAGGCGGCGATCACCCGCTTCTCCGACCTGGCGCCGGACGGTTATCTGCCGGACCGCATGTAGGCATCCGCCGGGCCGTCGTGGGTTGAGTGCTGCGCCGCACAAGCGTAATCTGTTGCACGAACACAGCAGGTGAAACGTCCTTCACGCGATTCAATTGCGGGCCGGGCGCGGGATAGCGGACAATGGCGCAAGCGGCAGTTTCAGTATCGAGCGGTGAGGCGTCCGCCGTCGAGGCGAGCAACGTCGACCCTGCCGCGAACGGCGTGCTCACTGTGGATCTCGACGCCATCGTCGCCAACTGGCGCAAGCTCGAGAGCCGTGGCGTGCCGGCCGAGTGCGCGGCGGTCGTGAAAGCCAATGCATACGGCTGCGGCGTCGCGCCGGTCGCCCGTGCGCTCGCTGACGCAGGCTGCAAGACATTCTTCGTCGCGACGCTGGATGAGGCGCGCCGCGCCCGTGCGGCGGTGCCCGCCGCCACGATCTATGTGCTGGACGGATATTTCGCCGGCACCGGTGCGACCTTCGCCGAGCTCAACTGCCGCCCCGTGATCGGCGATCTTAGCGAACTCGCCGAATGGGACGCCTTCTGCAAGGTGAACGGCTTTGCCGGCATGGCTGCAATCCACATCGACACCGGGATGAACCGTCTCGGCATCGGCGTCGACGAGGCGCAGGCGCTGTCAGCCCGCGCGGCGCAGCCGGACCACCGCATCGCGCTGGTGATGAGCCATCTCGCCTGCGCCGAGGATCTGCATCATCCGCTCAACGCGAGGCAAGTCGCCGCCTTCCGCGAGGTCGCGCGGCTGTTCACCAACATCCCCGCATCGCTGTCGAACTCGTCGGGGATCTTCCTCGGACCGCAATTCCAGTTCGACCTGGTGCGGCCGGGTGCGGCCCTCTACGGCATCAACCCGACGCCGGAAGCCGACAATCCGATGCAGCCCGTGGTCGACATCAAGGCGCGTGTGGTGCAGGTGCGCAACGTCGAGAAGGGTGACACGGTCGGTTACGGCGCGACCTGGACGGCACGGCGGCCGACCCGGCTTGCGATCGTCGCGGCAGGTTACGCTGACGGTTATTTCCGTGCGGCCGGCGGCGTGGACGGCGTGCGCACCGCTGACGCGCTCGTCGCAGGCACGCGCTGCCCGATTGCCGGGCGCATCTCCATGGATTTGATGGCGATCGACATCACCGACCTGCCCGCTCCGCTTCGGCGCGGCCAGATGGTGACCCTGGTTGGCGACGGCGTCACTGTCGATGAGCTCGCGTTGCGCTTCGGAACGATCGGCTACGAGGTGTTGACCAGTCTCGGTGATCGCTACCAGCGCGTGTATCGCGGTGGGGTCCGCTGAATATTTGCCAGTCACAATTGTTGTCATAGAGAGACCTTAGTTCATCCAATTATCCGCGGGCGCTTGAACCGCAGATGCGTCCGGCGATGCGACCGGAGGGTTATGTGCGCAGCGTCTTTTTGATGATCGCTTGCTTGATCGGATCGGGTCTCGCCTGCGGGCCGGACCCAGCCGCCGCGCAGATCGTGACCGTCACCAACATCGAAATCAGGATGGTGAAGACGTCGACCAAGTCGCCGCTGCGCATCACGGCGGACACACGAAATCCGAACGATTTCGCCGTGCGCGACGTCGAGGTCGAGTGCACCATCAAGGACAAGACCGGAAAGGATCTGGCGACCTACACGTCGATTATCTACGGCACCTTCCAGCCGAACCAGCGCACCACGACGCGAAATCTGAATATCGGCGCCTGGCCCGAGCAGGGATATGCGGCGCTGTGTGTCAGCAAGCGAGGCCAGCGCGTGACGCTGCCCACCGACGCAGCGCCATCACCTGCCGCTCCACCAACAGCGCAAAGCCCGCCGCCGACGGCGCCCGATCCGGCGCCGGCAACGACCAGGCAATGACGACCTCACACTGCCATCGCAGTGGGGCCACCGGCGGCTATTCCGCCAGGTCGTACTCTTGACGCAACTTCTCGGCGATCTCATCAGCGCGGCGCTGAAAGCCGAGCGCATTGCCTGGAGCGTATTCGATCATCGGTTGCCAACCGAACGCGTGATCCTTGCGCACGCCGATCGCCAGCTCACCAACGCCGATCTGCATCCTGATCAGTTCTGCGAGTTCCCGGGCGGACTTTCTCGTCTTGCTCATGAAAGATCCACTTGCATTGAGGGATGCCCCGATCGGACGCTTCGATTGTTGAGAATTCACAAATTGAACCTGGTGTTTTGCGAGGGATCGGCAATTTCGGCATTCCAACACCGTTGCCGCACACGGTTCCCGGCAAGCCGCAGCGCAGCACGCCGCGCGGCGATCAATCATCGATCACCGGGCTCAAGCGACGCACGCCGACGACGTGCAACTCAAGTGTGTCTTGCGACGCTCAGTTCGCGCTGCGCTTGCGCAGGACAGTATCGCCCTTGAACAGGAATTTCTGCGCGCGTTTGCCGTTATCCACCTCGGTCGTGAACACATTGCCCTTCGAATCCAGCGCGAAGTAGTGGATCCAGTGAAAGTCGCCGGCCATGCGGCCGTTGCGGCCGAAGCTTGCAACCGTGCTGCCGCTGTCGCGCGTCAGAATGCGAACCTCGTTGTTGGAGCCGTCGGCGTTGAGCAGGAACGACTCGTTCTCGTCAGGCCACAGTTCGAGATCCCAGATCGCGCCGGCGCCGAGCGTCGCCTTCTCGACGAACATCTCCTTCACGAACGTCCCATCCTTGCGGAAGACCTGGATGCGGTTGTTGGTGCGATCGCAGACGTAGACAAGCCCGTCGCGCGCGATCCGCACGCAATGCACGTTCGACAGCTGTGGCGACGGCTCGGCGGACGGGCTGTACGGCGGCACCTTCTCATCGGTCGGCGGCTTGCCATAGGCGCCCCACATCCGCTTGAAGGCGCCGCTGTCTGCATCAAACACGATGATGCGGTGATTGGCGTAGCCGTCGGCGACGTAGAGTTCGTTCGTCGTCGCGTCGACGGTCATGTTGGCAGGCCGGCCCAGCCGCGTGGTGTCGAGGCTGTTCGTTTGCGGCCCCTGCTTGCCGATCTGCAGGACGAATTTGCCGTCACGGGTGAATTTGAGGATCTGCCCGTCGTTCTCGCCGTTGGCTGCAAGCCAGACAAAGCCCTTTGCATCGACGTAGATACCGTGCTCGTTCTGCGGCCAGTCGTAGCCCTCACCCTTGCCGCCCCAGGCGCGCAAGAGGTTGCCGTCCTGGTCGAACTCCATCACCGGCGGCGCTGCCACGCAGCATTTGCTGCGCGGAGGATTCAGCGAGGCCGCCTTCTCGTCGTCGGTCAGCGTGCGCGGTCGCTGCACGACCCACACATGATCCTCGCCGTCCACGGCGACGCCGGCCGCCTGCCCCATGATCCAGTTGTTGGGGAGCGGTTTTGGCCAGGCGGCATCGACCTGGAATTTCGGTGCATCGGCGGCTTTGACCGGCGTGATGACCAAGAGAACAAGCACAGCCAACAGGCCTCGCATGGCGATATCCTCCCTAGCTCCCAGCGCAATCTGCGTTGCTTGTCATTCCGCTCCGTTTTGATGTCGATCGGGCGGCTTGTGACGCAATATGCCAGACGATGCGAAATCCGCCCACAGCTTGTGTCAGGCGAATGCTGGACTCGCATTCTCGCCGGCGATACTTTTTTGATTCGCGGGGGCAAGAGATGAAAATAGCGCTCAAATTGGGCCTTGCCTGGCCTGATATCAAAGACCTTTACGACGTCAGCTTCGACGGCACCCGGATTGGCCGGGTCTGGTTCGCGTGCGATCGATCACCGGCCCAGCAACCGTGGGAATGGCTGGTCTCGCTGCCGATGGCGTTGCCCGACTCGACCAAGGGCGCCGCAGCGACGTTGAACGACGCGCTCAACGCGTTTGCAGCAGCGTGGGCGCAAGTGCTGTCGACCACCCAACCGGCCCGCTTGCAGCGAGCCCTTGAGCTGGCGCAGGTAGTCGATCAGAAGGATCAGCCGGCGACGTCAGCCAAGGCATCACAACAGAATTCACTCGAGCATACTTTGGATCTGGCGGCACTCGGGGCCGATCTCGTGCGCGACGTGAAGGCAGCCGAACAGCCGGAACGGTCAGCTCCTGCGGCATCCGCCACTGCTGCTGGACCGGCTCCGGAAGCGCCGGCCATGACCGCCGCTCCTCCTGCTGCGACCCAAGCGGCCACGGCCGGCAATCAACGGCCCCCTCCGCTCCCGCAGCCGGCGGCGGGTGTGCAAAAGCCGCCGCGTAAAATTGGGCGACGGATCAGCATCAGCCCCGCCAAGAGCCAGGGGCCTGTTTTGGCCATCAATACCCGGCCCGCCGCCAGCAAGCCGCCTCCCGCGAGGTCAGCAACACCCGCGACGACAACATCGGGACCGATCCGGCCGGCTCTCCATCCGGTGGTCCACGCGGTCCCGCCGACGCCACCGGCCGCCCCTCAGAACGCGCGGGGAGCACCAGCTCAAGGC
>Ga0075365_10001078_pt1 | contig 11837 bp, 11 predicted proteins | sample EndMetdeltDD1765_FD_71387 | JGI IMG/M metagenome (GOLD analysis project Ga0075365, IMG submission 71387) | Populus endosphere microbial communities from Tennessee, USA - Endosphere MetaG P. deltoides DD176-5 | ecosystem: Host-associated > Plants > Roots > Endosphere | place: USA: Tennessee... | reverse complement strand
AGATCACCGACAAGAACCTGCGCAAGCGCGTGCGCGAGGCGCAGCGGGCGGCGGCGGGCGCCCGGTCCGCCGGCGACGCTTCTCTGGGCGACCCCGCGGCCGACGAAGCGGCCGAGGCCGAGCGCATAGACTGAGCCGGTGCGTAGATTCCCCGCAGCCGTCGCTGCCCTCGGACTCGTCGCGGTCGCTCTGGTCGGCTGCTCCTCGGCGCAGTCCGCCACGTGCGACCGGACCACTCAGCCCGGCGCCCTCGAGAACCTGATCTCGGTCGACGGCGACGTCGGCGACGCGCCGGAGGTGTCCGTCCCGACGCCGTTCGAGACGACGAAGCTCGCCTACACCGACGTCGTCACCGGCGACGGCACCGAGGTCGTCGCGCAGAACCAGGTGCTCGACCTCGGGATCACGCTCATCAACGGCGAGACCGGTGCGCAGTTCCTGCAGCAGGGGTACACGCCCGAGACGTCCGGTGCGACCACTCTCGCCCTGTGGGAGCAGGCGCTCCCCGGACTGTCCGACGCCCTCATGTGCGCCAGCGAAGGGTCGCGGGTCGTCGCGGCATTCGCGCCGGACGACCTCACCACGGGGGCGGAGCTCGTCCAGATCGGCGCACCCGTCGTCGCCGTGGTGGATCTGCGTCAGGTCTTCCTGTCGGCCGCCGATGGGGCGGAGCAGTTCAACCAGGGCAACGGTCTGCCGACGGTCGTGCGGGCGCCGGGCGGTCAGCCCGGGGTCATCGTGCCGGACGGCGAGGCCCCGACCGACGTGGTCGTGCAGGTCGTCAAGAAGGGCGACGGCGCCACACTCGCCGACGGCGATGCGATCGCCGCGCAGGAGCTCATCGTCGGATGGGACGACAAGAACCTCGTCAGCACCACGTGGGAGGACCAGCCGACGGGCCTCACGGTGACCGCCGGTGACGATCCCGTGCTCGACGCCCTCGTCGGCCAGACGGTCGGGTCCCAGATCATGGTGGTCGTTCCCGCATCCGACGCCGGCGGCGCGCAGGTGCAGGTCGTCGACATCCTCGGCATCGTCGCCCCCGCGGCGGGCTGAGCCGCACCGGTCACCCCGGCCTAGGATGGGGGGCGTGGCCAGGATCGACGCATCGCGCAGTGCGCCGGAGGAACGCCTCGTGAACCTCGTGGTGGCCCTCATGGCGACCGAGCAAGGGCTCACGAAGGACACCATCCTGTCGTCCGTGTCCGGATACCGCGAACAGGCCGAGACCGGCGCATCGAAGGATGCCCTCGAGAAGATGTTCGAGCGCGACAAGGAGAATCTCCGCGGCCTCGGCGTGCCGATCGAGACCCTCGGCGATCACGCCGACCCCGACGATCTGCGTGAGGCGCGGTACCGCGTCCCCACCGCGGAGTACGCCCTGCCCGACGACATCGCGTTCACGGCCGCCGAGATCGCCCTGCTGAACCTCGCCGGCAGCGTCTGGAGCGAGAGCTCCATGTCGGAGCAGGCGAGCAGCGGTCTGCGCAAGATCCGCGCGCTCGGCAACACCGTCGACGAGCCGATCATCGGCTACGCCCCCCGCATCAGCGTGCGCGACCACGCCTTCGCGCCATTGCAACGCGCCATCGAGCAGGCGCGCACCGTGACGTTCCCCTACCTCAAGCCCGGGGAGCGCGCCCCCCGGCTCCGGCGCGTCCGGCCCCTCGCCCTCGTCGAGTACGAAGCGCGCTGGCATGTGCTGGGGGTGGATGTCGAGGCGGATGCGGAGCGGACGTTCCTGCTCTCACGGATCACGGATGCCGTCGTGGTGACGCGCGACGCCTTCGACGCGGACCTGCGCCGCGGCGCGGGGGAGCGGGCGCTGGAGGGGCTTCGCCGGCTGGCGTCGTCCCAGACCGCGCTGGTCGAGGTGCACCCCGGAACCGAGGCGGCCCTCCGCCTGTCCCGACGCGCCGTGCCGGCGGTGCAGGGTCTGCGCATCCCCTACGTGGACGCGCACATCCTCGCCGACGAGCTCGCGTCCTACGGGCCCGAGGTGCGCGTCGTGGAGCCCGCGAGCCTCCGGGACCTCGTGATCGAACGGCTGCGCGGGGCGCGTGCCCGTCACGGAGGCGTCGGATGAGCGCGAACCGGCCACTGCTGGCCACCGAACGTGCGGCACTGATCATGCAGCTCGTGCCGTTCCTGCTGGAACGGGGCGAGGTGAGCGTGGTCGACGCGGCCGCCGCGTTCGACGTCTCCGCCGCGCAGATGCGGGAGATGGTCGAGAAGCTCACCGTCATCGGCCGGCCCGGTGACGGCGGCTACTGGCAGTTGCCCAACGACCTCTTCGACATCGACTGGGACCTCCTCGACCAGCAGGATCGCATCGCCCTGACGCACACCGTCGGGCTCGAGCGCGCACCGCGGCTGACCGCGCGCGAGGCGGCGGCGCTGCTCGCCGGTCTCCAGCTGACCGGGTCGCTCCCGGGGCTGGCGGGAAGCGACCTCGTCGCCGGGCTGCTCGCGAAGCTCGCCCGCGGTGCGGGCGGCCTGCCGGCGGACGTGATCGTCGCGCCCGCGCCGGTCGACGCCGCGCGGGACACCGTCGATGCGGCCCTCCGGGCGGGGGTCGCGGTCACCTTCACCTACAAGGCGCCGAACGCGCCGGCGACCACCCGCACCGTCGACCCCGTGAAGGTGCACATCGCCGACGCACAGTGGTACCTGCAGGGGTGGTGCCACATGCGCGAGGGGATGCGGACCTTCCACCTCGACCGGGTGAGCGACATCGCCCTGACGGACATCCCGATCGAGCACGCGGGCGAGCCGCTGCCCGCACTGTTCGAACCGAGTGCGTTCGACGCCGTGGCCCGGGTGCGCTTTCCCGCGGCGGTCGCGCCGCTGCTCGGGGACTACCTGGACCACGCCGAGGTCACGCAGACGAAGGGGACGTGCATCGCGACGATGCGGATCTCCGACGCGCAGAGTCTCCGCCGGCTCGCCGCCCGGCGCGGCGGCGACGTCGAGATCCTGGAGCCCCCGGCGGCCCGTCGCGCGGCGGCGGAGTGGGCGGAGGCGGGGCTCGCGCAGTACGGCTCGGAGTGAGTACCCGCGTTCCGGGCCCGCGCAAAGGGGAGGGGTTACACTGAGGTCACACCCGCGGAAGGAATGCGACATGCTCGGAAACCTCACTGGATGGCACTTCTTGATCATCCTCCTGGTCGTCCTGCTGCTGTTCGGCGCCGCGAAGCTTCCCGCCCTCGCGCGCAGTCTCGGTCAGTCGGCCCGTGTCTTCAAGGGCGAGATGAAGGAGATGCGCAAGGACGACGAGCCTGCGGATCCCGCCGCGAGCCCCTCCACCTCCGCCCCGTCGTCCCTCGGCACGACGGTTCCCGACGATGCGGCGTCGCGTCCCCGCGGGACCGATTCGCCTCAGCGCTGACCGTCGGTGGCGACGGCAGGTCCCGCTCGCATCGACGGTCGCGGCGCGTCGCGTCGTGACGGGCGGATGACGCTCGGTCAGCACCTCGTCGAGCTGCGGAAGCGGCTGATGATCGCGGCTATCGCGCTCGTCGTCGGGATGGGCGTCGCGTTCGTCGTGACCGAACAGGTCATCGACCTGCTCACCGTGCCGATCCAACTGATCGCCGAGGCCCGCGGCACCGAGTTCGCGAAGCTCAACTTCACGTCGATCACGGCCGGGTTCGATCTGCGGCTGCGTATCGCCTTCGCGATCGGCATCATCCTGTCGGCGCCGGTGTGGGTATGGCAGATCTGGGCGTTCCTCGTCCCGGGCCTCACCCGCAAAGAGGTGCGGTACACGATCGCGTTCATGGCGGCGGCCGTTCCGCTCTTCTTCGGGGGGACGGTCGTCGGCTGGCTGATCATGCCGCACATCATCGAGCTGATGGCCCAGTTCGTGCCCGATCAGGGCGCCCTCTTCTTCGACGCCCAGTACTACTACGACTTCATCTTCAAACTCCTGCTGGTCGTCGGCATCGCGTTCGTCCTCCCCGTGTTCCTGGTCGCGTTGAACGTGGCCGGGGTCATCTCCGGGATGGCGATCCTCAAGGGATGGCGGGTCGCCGTGCTCATCGCGGTCATCTTCTCCGCCCTCGCCACCCCGGCGGCCGACATCTTCTCGATGCTGATGCTCGCGGGCATCCTCATCGTGCTCTATCTCGCTGCTGCAGCCGTCTCGCTGCTCGTCGACCGTCGTCGCCGCAAGCGCGATTCCCTGCTCCTGGCGGGCGCCGCCGAGTGACCGACCCGAGCCCGGCCGAGCGCTACGCGCGCGCATCGAAGACGCAGCAGCATCCGCAGACGGCCGCTTTCGCCGCGATGCAGCGATTCGCCCTCGACCCGTTCCAGATCGACGGTTGCGAGAGCCTGGAGGAGGGGCGGAGCGTCCTCGTCGCGGCGCCGACCGGGGCGGGGAAGACGATCGTGGGGGAGTTCGCGATCCACCTCGCCATGAGCACCCCGCGGGACAAGGCGTTCTACACGACGCCGATGAAGGCGCTGTCCAACCAGAAGTTCCGCGAGCTCGTCGAGGTGTACGGCGCCGACCAGGTGGGCCTGCTCACCGGCGACACGAACATCAACGGCAACGCCCGCATCGTCGTCATGACGACCGAGGTGCTGCGCAACATGCTCTACGCCTCGTCCGCGGCGCTGCGCGATCTCCGCTTCGTCGTGATGGACGAGGTGCACTACCTCGCCGATCGCTTCCGCGGCGCCGTGTGGGAAGAGGTCATCATCCACCTGCCGCCCGAGGTGCGGCTCGTGTCGCTGTCGGCGACCGTGTCGAACGCCGAGGAGTTCGGCGACTGGCTCGACACGGTGCGCGGCGACACCGACATCATCGTGTCGGAGACGCGTCCGGTTCCCCTCGAGCAGCATGTGCTCGTGCGCGGTGACCTGCTGCCCCTGTTCGACGACCGGGCCGGGGTGGCGACGGCGCAGGTGAACCAGGAACTGCTGCGCATCCGCTCCGCGACCGGTCACACCTACGAGCAGAACCGGCAGGCGATGGCGCACCGCCGCTCCGACGGACAGCATCGGCGGCCGCACAAGGGCGGTGCCCGTCCGATCCGATCGTCGAACGCGCGGAAGGTCGAGCGCATCGATCGCCCCGAGGTGATCGAGCTGCTCGCGCGGGCGACCCTGCTGCCGGCGATCTTCTTCATCTTCAGCCGGGCCGGCTGCGACGCGGCGGTGCAGCAGGTGCGGCGATCCGGTGTGCGTCTGACGAGCGCGCCCGAGCGCCGGGAGATCCGCGAGCTCGTCGAGGACCGCACCCGGAACCTCGCCGAGGAGGATCTGGCGGTGCTCGGGTTCTGGGAGTGGCGGGAGAACCTCGAGCGGGGCGTGGCGGCGCATCACGCGGGGCTCCTGCCCGCGTTCAAGGAGATCGTCGAGGAGCTCTTCCGACGGAAGCTCGTGAAGGTCGTGTTCGCGACGGAGACCCTGGCGCTCGGCATCAACATGCCGGCGCGCACCGTGGTCCTCGAGAAGCTCGAGAAGTTCAACGGCGAGGCGCGGGTGGCCATCACCTCGGGCGAGTACACCCAGATCACCGGACGCGCGGGGCGGCGCGGGATCGACGTGGAGGGTCACGCGGTCGTGCAGTGGACGGAGGGCATGGATCCCCAGGCGGTGGCCGCCCTGGCGTCGCGGCGCACGTATCCGTTGAACTCCAGCTTCCGGCCGACCTACAACATGGCCGTGAACCTCATCGACCAGTTCGGACGCGGTCGGGCGCGGGAGATCCTCGAATCGTCGTTCGCACAGTTCCAGGCCGACCGGTCCGTGGTCGGGCTCGCCCGCGAGGTGCGGGCGTCGGAGGAATCGCTGGCCGGCTATGCCGAGGCGATGACCTGCGACCGAGGCGACTTCGCGGAGTACGCCGACATCCGCGCCGCGCTCGGCGACCTCGAGAAGCTCAACCGCAAGGACGCCACCGCCTCCCGGGCGACGCGGGAGACGCGCCAGCGGGAGCTGCAGTCGCTGCGCCGGCGGATGCAGCGGCATCCGTGTCACAGCTGCCCCGAGCGCGAGCAGCACGCGCGGTGGGCGGAGCGCTACCGCACCCTGAAGCGCAAGGTCGACCGGACCCGGGCGCAGATCAACACGCGCACCGGTACGGTCGCCCGGGTGTTCGATCGTGTCGTCGAGGTGCTCACCGAGCTCGACTACGTGCGGATCGACGAGGACGGCCGCACCGTGCTCACCGATGCGGGGCGCACTATGCGCCGTATCTACGGCGAACGAGACCTGCTGGTCGCGGAGTCGCTGCGGTCGGGGATCTGGGACCGGCTGGACGCCCCCTCGCTCGCGGCGCTCGTCTGCGCCCTGGTCTACGAGCCACGCCGCGACGAGGCGGGCCCGGGGGAGCGCGGGCTTCCGCGCGGCGCCTTCCGTGCGGCGCTCACGGAGACCGAGACCCTGTGGCAGCGCCTCGACGACCTCGAGCAGGACCATCGGCTCCCCGGATCCGAGCCGCCCGCCAGCGGACTGTCACAGGCGATGTACTCCTGGGCGCGCGGCGCACTGCTGGACCGCGTGCTCGCCGAGGCGGACATGGCGGCCGGCGATTTCGTCCGCTGGACGAAGCAGACGATCGACCTGCTCGATCAGCTGTCGCTCGTGGCCGACGCCCCGCTCGCCGCGACAGCGCGGACCGCGCTGGATTCGGTGCGTCGCGGGATCGTGGCCTACACCGCGGTGTGACGCCCGGCGTCCGTGCAGCGGGGCCGGCCGTAGGCTGAGCGGGTGACCCGTGCGCGCCCGCTCCTCCCGCTCTGGGCGGCCGCCCCCGTCGCTGTCGTCGCGGGGCTCGTGCTCACGCTCGCGTTCCCCGCGCTGAGCTGGTGGCCGATGGTCTTCCTGGCGGTGCCGTTGGCGCTGGTGGCGCTGATCGGCCGGCGCACCGGCGGCGCGCTGCTCGTCGGGTCGCTCTTCGGCGCCGCGTTCTTCCTCGTGAACGTCTCGTTCACGGCGCGATACCTCGGGCCCGTTCCCTGGCTCGCGCTCTCCGTGCTGGAAGCCGCGCTCACCGGCGTCGCGTCGATCCTGGTCGCCTGGGCCTATCGCTGGCTGCCGCGGATCGCGCCCGGCCGCTGGGCGCGGCTCACGCTCCTGCCGCTCCTGGTGGCGGCGCTGTGGACGCTCCGCGAGCAGTGGCTCGGCTCGTGGCCGTACGGCGGCTTCCCCTGGGGGCGGATCGGCGTCACGCAGGTGAACGGCCCGCTGGCCCCGCTCGCCTCCTGGGTGGGTATGTCCGGGGTGACGTTCCTCGTCGTGGTGATCTGCGCGGCGGGGGTCGAGTACGTCCGGCTCGGACGTTTCCGGGACATCCGCACCGTCCTCCCCGTGGCCGGCCTCGCCGTCGCGCTGGTGGTCGTCCCCGCGTTCCCGACCGCGGGGGCCGGCAGCATCCGCGTCGGTGCGGTCCAGGGCAACGGACCGGCAGGTTACTTCGACCAGCGCGCCGCCGGGGACCTGCTGAATGCCCAGTTGGCGGCGACGGTGCCCCTTCTGGACGAGTCGCTCGACGTGCTCCTCTGGCCCGAGGGCGGCATCGACTCCGACCCGACCAACCGTCCGGCGACGGCCGCGACGCTCGATGTGCTCGCGGAGCGCCTCGACGCCCCGCTCATCGTCAACGCCGCCACGGCGCGCGGCGACCTGTTCTACAACACGTCGATGCTCTGGCGGGCGGGGGAGGGCGCCGTACAGACGTACGACAAGATCCACCCCGTGCCCTTCGGCGAGTACGTGCCCGATCGGCCATTCTTCGCCGCGCTCGCCCCCGACCTGATCGGGCTCATCGGCCGCGAGTACACCCCCGGCACCTCGCCGCCCGTCTTCGAGCTCGACGGGATCCCGGTGGGGCTCGCCATCTGCTTCGACGTGATCTACGACGACGTCATCTGGCAGGGCATCGACGGCGGCGCTCAGGTGTTCATGTTCCAGACCAACAACGCGGACTTCCGCGGCACCGACGAGAACCTGCAGCAGCTGGCGTTCGCGCGGATGCGGGCGATCGAGACGGGGCGCGCGGTGGTCAACATCTCCACGGTCGGGACGAGCCAGGTGATCGCGCCGGACGGCTCGGTCATCGACGGGCTGTCGGCCGACGAAGCGGGCGCGATGGTCGCCGACGTGCCGCTGCGCACGGGAACGACCCCGGCCATCGTGCTGGGGCCGTGGGTGCACGCCCTTCTCGGCTGGGGCAGCCTGCTGGTGCTCGCCGGGGTGGGGGTGGCCGCCCGGTTCGCCGGTCGCCGGGCACGCGAAACGGCGCCGTCCCTCATCGGGAACGACGCCGTGCGGTGACGCCGGTCAGGCGCTCTTCTTGGAGATGTCCTCGCCTGCACCGCGCCGTGCGCGGATGAAGCTGAGACGCTCTTCGAGCAGCTCTTCCAGCTCGGGGATCGAGCGACGCTCGAGCAGCATGTCCCAGTGGGTGCGTGCGGCCTTCTGGTCGGCGCGGTCGACCGTCACGGTCGAGTCGCCGACGCGGAGAACAGCTTCCCCGCCGCAGGTGCGGCATTCCCAGGTCTGAGGCGCCTCGGCGTCCGCCGCGAAGGTCAGCGTCGTGTCGTGGCCGCAGACACTGCAGACATAGATGTGCTGTGTGCGCTCATGGAAAACGACGCCCTCTTCGCTCTGTAGGCTCTGGGCGCCGAGTCGGATTCCGCGGAGGCTGCGATCTGCCATTGTGTGGTCCTCTCGTCGCGTGTGCTTCCCGGTATAACGTCTCCAGTTGGGAGGATCATCCGAAGTGCGCGTCGCCTGTGACAACTCACAGACGATGCTCAGCCCGCCAGGGGCCGCCGGAGCCGCTCGAGGGCCAGATCGGCCCGGTCCGTGACGATCCCGTCGACCCCGAGCGCGACCAGCCGGGTCATCTCTTCGGGGTCGTTGACCGTCCATACGTGCACCTCGACGCCGGCCCGGTGCGCGGCCTCGATGAGGGGACCGGAGACGACGCGGAGCGGTCCGCGGCGCTCCGGCAGCTGCAGCGCGTGCAGGCCCGACAGCGCTCGCGCGGCGAGCGAGCGCGAGCGGGTCGCGACGGCGCCCAGGATCCGCGCCACCACCGTGCTGCCCGGGGAGGTCGCCGGCAGGAGGTCCGGGCGCACCTCGGCCGCGGCGGCGAGCGCGGCTCGGCGGCGGGGATCGGAGAAGCTCGTGAGCAGCACGCGCTCGGCGTGCTCGGCCACGATCCGTCCGGCCGGGACGGCGGCGTCGGGGGCTTTCACGTCGATGTTGAACCGCAGGTCGGGGAAGGACTCCAAGGCCTGCTGCAGCGTGACGAGCCCGCCGCGCGGTGCCATCAGCTCCTCGAGTTCCCGGGCCGGGACCTCCCCGATACGGCGCGGGTCCGCGGCGACGCGCGTGAGGTCGGCGTCGTGGAAGAGGACGACGACACCGTCCCGGGTCAGGTGGCAGTCGGACTCGACGTACGCGGCGCCGGCCGCGTGCGCGGCGGCCACGGCGGCGAACGAGTTCTCCGCGACATCCGTCGTGCCCGGCGGCACCAGCCCGCGATGGGCGAGCACGCGAGGGATGTCGGTTCCGACGAAAAACGGGTGGGTCACGGGTTCCTCCGAGCGACACCGTACCGGGCCGCGGCTGTGTGCGGAGCCGGTTGGTAGGGTCGGATGCGGCGCCGGGCTTCCTGCCGGTTCCGCCCCCGAATCCTGGAGTATCCGTGTCCGATCACCTCATCCCTCTCGAGCCCGGCTCGCTCGCCGGCAAGACCGCCCTGGTCACCGGCTCCTCACGCGGCATCGGCGCCGACACCGTGCGCTATCTCGCGCAGGCGGGGGCGAACGTCGTCATCAACTTCCGCAACAAGGCGCCCCGCGCCGAGAAGCTGGCCGCGGAGCTGCGGACTCTCGGCGTCGAGGCACTGGTGGTCGGCGCCGATCTCACCGACCCGGAGTCCGTGGGGGCGATGTTCGCGGAGGTGCAGCGCACGTTCGGCGGTCTCGACATCCTCGTGCTGAACGCCTCCGGCGGCATGGAGAGCGGGATGGCGGCGGACTATGCGCTGACCCTCAACCGGGACGCGCAGGTGAGCGTGCTCGAGACCGCCCTCCCGCTGCTCGGCGAGGGGGCGCGCGTGGTCTTCGTGACGAGCCATCAGGCGCACTTCATCCGGACGACCCCGACGATGCCGGAGTACGAGCCCGTCGCCCTGTCCAAGCGCGCCGGCGAGGATGCCCTGCGTGAGCGCATCCCCGCCCTCACCGAACAGGGCGTCGAGTTCGTCGTCGTCTCCGGCGACATGATCGAGGGCACGATCACCGCGACGCTCCTCGAGCGCGCGAATCCGGGCGCCATCGCGCTGCGGCGCGAAGACGCCGGCCGCCTCTACAACGTCGCCGAGTTCGCGGCCGAGGTGGCCCGGGCCGCCGTCGAGCCGGTGCCGGCCGACAACACGCGCCTGGTCGGGGAGACCGGGTCCTTCGCCGCCGAGTGACGCGCACGACGACGCGCCCAGGACCGGAGAGGTCCTGGGCGCGTCGTCGTGCGGGGGAGCGGTCAGGCGCCCTTGCCGAAGGTGAAGGCCCGGATGATCTGGACGATGCCGAGGACGATCAGCGACGCCCCGACGAAGATCCAGAGGATCGCGACGTAGAGCGGCGAGAACAGCAGCATGACACCGGCGATCAGGCTGACGATGGCGAAGAAGATCGTCCAGCCCTTGGAACCCGAGCCGCCGAGCGTCGTCAGAGCGACCACGCCCTCGACGATCCAGGTGATGCCGATGAAGATCCCGACGAACACGGCCAGGAAGACCGTGGTCTCGCCGAGATTGGCGAACGCGATGATGCCGGCGGCGATGAAGACGAGGCCGAGGACGATGTGGCCCACCCGGGCCCAGCCGCCCAGCGACTTCGAGAAGATGCCGAGTCCTGCGTAGACGAGACCGGAGACGATGGCGTACACGGCGACGATCGCGGTGACCACGACGGCCGTCTTGCCCGGCCAGACGAGGATGAGGATGCCGACGATGAGCGCGATGGCGCCGCCGATGCCCAGGGCGGTGCGGATGCCGGTGACGGCACTCTTTTCGAAGGATGTGGCAGTCATGTGTCGCTCTCTCTGTGAAGAACCTGAGAATGTTCGATTCACCATATCGCGCACGCGCGACGCGGGGGAGAGGGGCGTCATCCGAGGATCAGGACGAGCCCGATCAGGATGGGGATGCAGCCCACGGTCGTGATGAGGATCGTGTCGCGGCTCACCGTCTCGCTCACGCCGTACCGCTGGGCGTAGTTGAAGACGTTCTGCGCCGTCGGGAGCCCGGCCAGGACGACGACGACGAGGGTCTGCGGGCCGCTCAGCCCGAAGAGCGTCGCGGTGGCCCAGGCGATCGCCGGCATCACGAGGAGCTTCAGGACGCTGGCGGTGAGCACCTCGCCCCGTCTGCCCGCGGTGCTCAGCACCCGTTGCCCGTACAGCGACATGCCGTACGAGATCAGCATCACCGGCACGCAGGCGTTCGCGAGCAGGAGCGCGGGTTCCATGACCACGGGTGGGAGCTCCACCCCGCTCACCGACACGAGAGCACCGAGCAGCGATCCGAGGACGATCGGATTGGTCACGGTGCGCCGCGCGATCCGCGTGATCGAGCGTTCGCCGGTCGTGGCCGAGTCGAGGATCGCCAGGGCGACCGGGGTGAAGACGAGCAGCTGCAGCAGGATGACCGGCGCGGGGAATGCGGCGCTGCCGAGCAGGTAGAGCGAGAGCGGGATGCCGATGTTGTTGGAGTTGACCTGGCCGGCCGACAGCGCGCTCACCACGGTGTCGGCGGCGGAGCGGCGCCAGACGAGGCGCGCGAGCAGGGCCTGCACGGTGATGACCACGACCGC
>Ga0075365_10001077_pt1 | contig 11841 bp, 11 predicted proteins | sample EndMetdeltDD1765_FD_71387 | JGI IMG/M metagenome (GOLD analysis project Ga0075365, IMG submission 71387) | Populus endosphere microbial communities from Tennessee, USA - Endosphere MetaG P. deltoides DD176-5 | ecosystem: Host-associated > Plants > Roots > Endosphere | place: USA: Tennessee... | reverse complement strand
CAGGCGTGCTGCGGAAGTTCAATTTTGCCTTGAGACGCGTCCATCAACTCAACACTTTGAGAAAGTCCCGCCAGAATGTGTCCCATCACTACGACCTGAATGGTGATCTGTACCGCCTGTTTCTCGACGAAGATAGCCAGTATTCATGCGCCTACTTCGAACATCCGGCTGCCAGCCTGGAGGAAGCGCAGCTTGCCAAGAAGCGCCACCTCGCCGCTAAGCTCCAGCTATCCCCCGACCATCGTGTGCTGGATATCGGTTCAGGATGGGGCGGCCTTGGTCTTTACATCAACTCCGTCATTGGCAGCGATGTGACCGGTGTCACCCTTTCCGAAGAGCAACACGCTGTCTCGAACGCGCGCGCAGCCGATACGAAAAGCGCCGACAATGTAAGGTTCTTGCTCACCGATTACAGGGAAGTCGATGAAAGCTTCGATCGCATCGTTTCCGTCGGAATGTTCGAGCATGTTGGCGTAGGCCATTTCGACGAGTTTTTTGCCAAGGCGCGGCGCCTGTTGAAGCCAGAGGGGGTCTTTGTCCTCCATTCAATCGGTCAGTTCGAAGGTCCTTCACATACCAATCCGTGGATCCAGAAGTACATTTTCCCCGGCGGATACATCCCCTCGCTGTCGGAAGTCTTCCCGGCGCTTGAGCGCCAGGGACTTGTGGTGTGCGATGTGGAAATACTGCGCTTGCACTACGCAGACACTTTGAAGGCTTGGCGGCAGCGCTTCCTGCAGCGCCGTGAGGACGCGGTCAGAATCTATGACGAGCGGTTCGCGCGCATGTGGGAGTTCTATCTCGCCGCTTCGGAAACGGCATTTCGGCATCAAGGCCTGATGGTTTTTCAGCTACAGCTTTCGCTGGACCAAACTGCCGTCCCCCTCACACGCGATTATCTCGTGAAAGCGGAACGGGAGTTGATGCAGGCTGAGACTGAAATCGCTCTTTTGAAAGATTCGCGCGTCCGTCTCCAGCCGCGGGAAAGCATCTCGCCTATTTCGCTTGTTCGCGGAAGTCATACTGAAAAGTTGGACAGTGCCAGCTCTTCGGAGTTGTGTCCCGTCCTGCGGGGTCGACTATGACTACGAAAGCCGTCCTGCTGCCGGATGCCCCTCCCGGCGGACCGGCCTCGACCCGCCACAGAGGGCAACGCCCGCAATATCCGAGGATTACAAGGAATCTGCATCCATGAGCGTTTCAGGCCTGCCATTCGACGATTTCCGGGCACTTCTGCGCGATCTGCCGGGGCCGGATGCCAGAGCACTCGCGGCCGCGCGCGAACGCGATGCGCAGCTGACGAAGCCGCCGGGCGCACTTGGGCGGCTCGAGGAAATCGCATTCTGGCTTGCCGCTTGGACGGGCAAGGCACCGGCGGTGAACCGGCCGTTGGTGGCGATCTTTGCGGGCAATCACGGCGTCACCAGGCAGGGCATCACGCCGTTTCCGCCGACCGTGACGCAGCAGATGGTGGAGAATTTCGCGGCTGGCGGCGCGGCTATCAACCAGATCTGCGTGGCCTATGATCTCGGCCTGAAGGTCTTCGATCTCGCGCTCGACTATCCGACCGGCGACATTACCGAGGAACCCGCCTTGTCCGAACGTGACTGTGCGGCGACCATGGCCTTCGGCATGGAGGCGATCGCAGGCGGCACGGACCTGCTCTGCATCGGCGAGATGGGGATCGGCAACACCACGATCGCAGCGGCGATCAACTATGCGCTTTACGGCGGCACCGCGCGCGACTGGGTCGGTCCGGGAACCGGCTCGGAAGGCGATATGCTGGAGCGCAAGATTGCAGCCGTCGAAAAAGCGGTCGCGTTGCACAGCGATCATCTCGACGATCCGCTGGAGATCATGCGCCGCCTTGGCGGCCGGGAGATCGCGGCGATGGCCGGGGCGATCCTTGCCGCGCGTGTCGAACGGATTCCGGTGCTGATCGACGGCTATGTCGCGACCGCCGCAGCAGCCATCCTGCAGGCGGCCAATCCTTCGGCGCTTGATCACTGCCTGATCGGCCATGTCTCCGGCGAGCCGGGACACCTGCGGGCCATCGAGATGCTCGGTAAGACGCCGCTTCTGGCGCTCGGCATGCGGCTTGGCGAAGGCACGGGTGCGGCCCTGGCAGCCGGCATCGTCAAGGCCGCAGCGGCCTGCCATTCCGGCATGGCAACGTTCTCGCAGGCCGGCGTCAGCAACAAGCACTGAGCTTTCAGGTTTGTGACAGGTTGATGACAGAGTTCTTGCCGCGGGGACCGTGAACCGGTATTCGCAATTTCTGACTGGTGGCGGCAACGGCCGCCATCGACGGACGACGAGGGCACTTGATGAAACCTGCCGTGACAAAACTCACCGGCATCAGCCACTTTCTGGCAGCCGCCGGCTATTCGATCGGCGGCTTCCGGCGGCTGATCAAAGAGGCTGCGTTCCGGCAGGAACTGCTGTTCTTCGCGGTTTCGTTGATCCTCTTGATTGCTGTCGGCGCGACGCTTTCGGAGCTGATGATCGCCATCGTGCTGTTTCTCGCCCTCTTCGCCGTCGAGGCGCTGAACACGGCGATCGAGGAGGTCATCGACAGGATTTCCCCGGAGATCTCGATGGTTGGAAAGCACGCCAAGGATCTCGGATCGTTTGCCGTCGTCTGCATGATCGCCGCCTGCGGCGTGTTCCTGTTGTTCACGATCGGGAAGCATCTGTTGTTTGGGTGATGACGTCTGCAACCGGCAGTGGACTTTAGGTTGTATCTGTTATTTAATGCATCTTTAAGATGCGTTTAGAATGTCACTCTATCCTCGGGCGCAACGCCGGGGGATGCGATGTCAACGAGCGGTCAGGACTTCACAGACGATCCTGATTTCAAGCGGATCGTCGATTAAATCGTTACGCAAAGCTCCTGCGCTTGCGTGAGACCGCCGGCGCATCCTCGACGGCCGGGACGGTCTGCAGCACGCGCTTGGCCGGCAGGATGGCGATGACTTCGGTGCCTTCGCGCAGCTTCGACTTAAGGATGAACTGGCCGTCGTGCTTGGCAAGGATCGCCTGAACGATCGGCAGGCCGAGGCCGGTGCCCTGTTCGGCGCTCTTGATCGCGATCGAGCCCTGGCCGAAGGCGGAGAGGACTACCGGGATCTCTTCTTCGGGAATCCCGGGACCGTTGTCCTTGATGGAGATGTATTGGCCGCCGCCCGCCGTCCAGCCGACCTTGACGTGGATTTCGCCCGCCTGCGGGGTGAACTTTACGGCATTTGAAAGGAGGTTGAGAATGACCTGGCGCAGCGACTTCTCGTCAGCCCAAACGGCTGGCAATTCAAGCTCGAACTGCTGCGAGATGGTGATGTTCTTGCCGCGGGCCCGCAGCTGTACCATGCCGATGCAGTCTTCCGAAATATTCAGCAGCGAAACCGCTTCCTCGCTTAGCTCGTATTTTCCGGCCTCGATGCGTGAGAGATCGAGGATCTCGTTGATGAGATTCAGCAGATGTTCACCGGAGCGGTGGATGTCGCTGGTGTATTCCTTGTAAGTGGGGTTGTTGAGCGGCCCCATCACCTCCGCGGACATGACCTCCGAGAAGCCGAGGATGGCATTGAGCGGCGTTCTCAGTTCATGTGACATGGAGGCGAGGAAGCGGGACTTTGCCAGGTTGGCCTCCTCCGCCCGGCGGCGGGCCTCATCCGACATCGACTTGGCGACTTCGAGCTCGGCGATCAGATCGTCTTTCTCGGCCTGATAGGCGAGGATCTTCAGGTTGGACTGGAAGAGCCGGTCACTGATGTAGTTGAAGAGGATGACCGTCGTTGTGAAGATGGCCGTCAGGCTGATCTCGAGGATTTCGCGGGAGAGGCCGGCCTTGGCAACCAATCCGAGAACGACAGGCGCGAAGGTAATGAGCACTGACGGCGTCAGCATGAAATTCGACATTGCTGTAATAGAGAGCGCAATGAGCAGCGTGGCGCCCTTGTAGAGCAGGAAGCTCGACGGTTCGCACGTAGTGCAATCCTGCAGGGCGAACACAGCCCAGCAGCAGCCAACCATGAATTGCCCAAGCAAGAGAACACGGCGCCATTTGCGCGCCGTCGTCGTATTGATTTCCTGCCCGCGGGCGCGGCGCGCGAGAAACACGTTTGTGGCATGGGCCGTCAGCGTCAGCAGCGCCCACAGAAAGATTTGAGTGTTTTCCGTGAAATAGACGCCGAGAGCGGCGATGATCGTAACAAAGAGCGGTACGATCGATGCGCCCTGGAGGACGGCATTTATGTGCATCACGAGCACGTCGCGATCGAATGCGCCGCTTGCCGCGTGGCTCGACTGGAGGCGCTCCCGCGTCAGCCGAACAGCCTTCGACACTGGCTTGTTTCGGTGACTGCGTGACTTGTCGACGATATTCTTATCGGTCGATGTGCTAACGCCAGTACTCATTGTGCACGTTGAAACTTGATCCGCGGGTGGCTACACCCTAGACCGCAATTCTTAAGATGATGTTAGCCATCTTTGCCAAGGATTTGTTTTTTAAGGAGGCGAAAGCGTGACACGCGGTTTGCGAGTGATGCGCGACGGCGTGACGGCGCTGGCTCTGCTGGCATTCCTGTGGCTGATTGCGGCCAAGCTGAGCGATCACGCCGAAACTGTCCATTCCGGCCAGTTTCGTGCGGCTGACGGCGATAGCCTGAACCTCGGCAAGGAGCGGATGCGGCTTTACGGCATCGATGCGCCCGAACTCAGTCAGACATGCGAACGGGCAGGCATTGCATGGACCTGCGGGCAGCAGGCGAAGCGGACACTGCAGGCTCTTGTCGCGCCGACCGACACGCAATGTAGCGGAACCGGGCGGGACCGTTTCGATCGCTTGCTGGTGGTCTGTCATGCCGGTGGCGTAGATTTAAACGCCGAAATGGTGCGCCGGGGCATGGCGGTATCCTATGGAGCCTATGGTGACGAGGAGGCGTGGGCGAAGGCAGAGAAGGCCGGGCTCTGGGCGGGCACGTTCGAGATGCCTCGAAGCGTACGGGACCATACGCCGCGACCAGATGCCCGCGGCATCATGGGATTGCTCGGATGGTGATCGAGAAAAACGCCTCTGACGAGCGGGCGCTCGATATTCTTCGGCGGGAGATCGCCGCCTGTCGTATCTGTCGAGACGCGCCGCTTGGCGGGGCGGACACTCGTTTGCCGCACGAGCCGCGGCCGGTCGCGGTGATGTCGTCGAAGGCGAGGATACTGATCGCGGGGCAGGCGCCGGGCCTCAAGGTTCACGAGAGCGGCATTCCGTTCAACGATGCGTCCGGCGATCGCCTGCGCGACTGGTTGCAGGTCGATCGGGAGACGTTCTACGATTGCGACTGTTTCGCCATCGTGCCGATGGGCTTCTGTTTTCCCGGCTATGACGCCAAGGGCAGCGACCTGCCGCCGCGGCGCGAATGTGCACCGCATTGGCGGAGCCGGGTGATCTCGACAATGCCGCAGATCGAACTTGTGCTGGCAATCGGCCAATATGCGCAGGCTTGGCATATGGGCGCGGAGCGTCGCGAAAACATGACCGAGACGGTGCGGGCGTGGCAAACGACGTTGTCGCGTCCGCGCTTGCCCGGGATCTTGCCGCTGCCCCATCCGAGCTGGCGCAACACTGGCTGGATCAAGCGCAATCCGTGGTTCGAGGCGGAGCTCCTGCCAGTTCTGCGGGAGCGCGTAAAACTCTTGATCGACTGAAACAAAATTCTTTTAAACTGCCGGAATCGCGTTATACAGAGAAAATAATTCGAAGGGGCTTTGTTGTATGGACCGTCTTGACCGCAAGATCCTGCGCCTTTTGCAGGAAGATTCGACCTTGGCCGTTGCCGATCTCGCCAAGAAGGTCGGGCTTTCAACGACACCGTGCTGGCGGCGCATCCAGAAGATGGAAGAGGACGGCGTGATCAAGCGTCGCGTCGCCATCCTTGATCCGGAAAAGGTCAACACGAAGGTCACGGTCTTTGTCTCGATCCGCACGGCAACGCACTCGATCGAGTGGCTGCGGCGCTTTTCGGAAGTCGTTGCCGATTTCCCCGAAGTGGTCGAGTTCTATCGCATGAGTGGCGACGTGGATTATCTGCTGCGCGTGGTCGTGCCTGACATTGCCGCCTATGACGCCTTCTACAAGCGGATGATCGCAAAGATCGAGATCCGCGATGTTTCGTCCGCCTTCGCCATGGAGCAGATCAAGTATTCGACGCAGCTGCCGCTTGACTACATGATCCTCGACAACGCCAAGTCGAACGAGGACTGACAGACGGCTGCGGCCATCTGTTATTCGCTCTGGCGAAGGTTCCTCAGCCGGTCGAACAGAACCGCAAGCACGATCGCGCCGCCGATGAAGGTGCCTTGCCAGAAGGCGTTGATCCCCAAGAGACCAAGGCTGTTGCGGATAACCTCGATCAATGCTGCGCCAACGATGGCGCCGAAGGCGGTGCCGACGCCGCCGGCGAGGTTTGCGCCGCCGATCACGGCTGCGGCAATCACCTGCAATTCCATGCCCGCGCCGATGTTTGTGGTTACCGCACCAAGCCAGCCGGTCTGGATGATGCCGGCAACACCGGCTGATAAGGCCGAGATCATATAGACCGCGACTTTGATCTTCCTGACTGGCACACCGGTCAGCGTCGCAGCGTGTTCGTTTCCACCGATGGCGAAGACGTAGCGGCCAAAGCGCGTCCAGCGCAGCACGAAGCCGGTCAGAAGCGCCAGCACGGCCATGTAAAGCACAGGATTGGCGATGCCGAGCCATGCACCGCCGCCGAGCGCCAGCAGCTTGTCGTGATCCGGGCCGAACTGGAAGACGACGGTGTTGTTCGAGGCCACCATTGCGAGGCTGCGGGCAATGGACAGCATGCCGAGCGTGACGACGAACGGCGGGAATCCGAGATAAGCGATCAGGATGCCGTTGAATGCGCCGATTACCAGCGCCGTGCCGATCGAGGCGGCAATGCCCGTTCCGATGCCGTAGCCGGCATGCATGGTAACCGCCAGCACCATACTGCAGAGGCAAAGCACCGACCCAACCGATAGGTCGATGCCTCCGGTGACGATGACCAGCGTCATGCCGAGAGCAATAACCGCGACAAACGTGACGTTACGCGTGATGTTGTAAAGGTTGGTGGGCGTGGCGAAGGAGCTCGTGGCGAAGGAGAGGAAAATGCAGGCGAGGATAACGGCCATGAGGACCCAGAAGGTCTGGCTCGCGAAAATGGACGAGAGCCAGTTGCGCTGCTTCTGCGCGATCGTCTGATCTAGAGTTATTGCCATGGTCGACCTTCGCTTACATTAGGTAGGTAACGTGCGCTAATCACACCTGTTCGATTGCGCCTGTTATGAGCCCAGTGACTTCCTCCGGCGAACTCGCCGTTATCGGTTTGTCGGCAACTTTGCGCCCGCGCCGCATGACAATCACGCGATCAGCAACCGAGAAGACATCAGGCATGCGGTGGCTGATCAGAATGACCGCGATGCCGCGATCGCGCAGTTGACGGATGTGAGCAAGAACCTCGGCAACCTGGCGCACGGAGATGGCGGCCGTCGGCTCGTCCATGAGCACGAGCTTTGCTTCCGCCAGCATAGTGCGGGCGATCGCGACGGCCTGGCGCTGACCACCCGACATCTGTTTGACCAGATCTCGCGGCCGCGTCTCCGATTTCAGGTCCTTGAAGATTTCGCCGGCGCGCTTGTACATTGTCTTGTAGTCGAGAATGCGTAAGGGCCCGAAACCGCGACGCATCTCGCGGCCTAGAAATACGTTGGCGGCCGCCGTCAGATTGTTGCAGAGCGCGAGGTCCTGGTGGACGATCTCGATGCCCCGCTGCCGGGCTTCTACCGGCCGATGCAGGACTAGGTCTTCGTCGTCGAGCCGCATCGTTCCGTGGCTTGGACGGAAATTGCCGGCAATCATTTTCACGAGCGTCGATTTGCCGGCGCCATTGTCGCCCATCAACCCAACGACCTCTCCCGCCTCCAGCGAAAAAGAGACGTCGTTGACCGCCTGTATGGCCCCGAAATGTTTCGAGATGTTCGCGAGCTCGAGAACTGCCACCAGCTGTCTAGCCTCCCAAAGCCGCGACCGTGTTTCAGCCGCGATTTCACCCGCCAGTTTCCTCCCTGCGAGCGCTTTCAACATTACCCAGAACCGCGTGAGACCGTCAATCGGATGCTGCTAATTTACGGTCTCCGCTACAATTATTCGTTTTATAGTACAATTTCGTTGACGCGCGGAAGTGTCTGTATATTAGCTGTTGATGGAGGAGAGCATGCTGATCCTTGTCACCGGTGCAACGGGCAAGGTCGGGCAGCACTTCATCGCTGGGCTGCTCGACGATCCGCGATTTTCGAAGGCGCGCATTCGCGCGCTTTGTCATAACCGCTTGTGCCCAGAAACCGAACGTGTCGAGGCGGTGCGCGGCTCGATCAGCGATCGCGGAGTGGTGACGCGTGCGCTTGCTGATGTCACGCATGTCGTGCATCTCGCGACATGCAAGGAGACGCCTGATGACGTCATGGACGTCACCGTCAAAGGACTTTTCTGGCTTCTCGAGGGCTTCAGGACAAGCGCCACTGCGCGCCAATTCATTCTCATCGGCGGCGATGCGGGGATAGGCCACTTTTTCTATCGCCATGAGGCGCCAATCACCGAAGCTACGCCACACCAGGCTTATCCCGGTTGCTATGCGCTATCGAAGGTACTGGAAGAGGTGATGCTGGAGCAGTTCAAGATCCAGTATGGCATCAATGGCTGCTGCCTGCGGGCGCCATGGATCATGGAGAAGGACGATTTCAAGTTCACATTGTCGTTCGGTGATGATGTTTTCGGCGGACCGGACTGGAAGACGCTCGTTCCGGCGGGCGACGCCGCGCGCCATGTCCGGGAGCAGACGGTTCCGCTGTTGCGTGATGCCGATGGCCGCCCCTTGAAGCGCAATTTCGTTCACGTCGACGACCTTGTTGCGGCGATCCTTGCCGCGCTCGACAATCCACGCGCGAGAGGTCAACTGTTCAACATTTGCATGGATCGACCCGTCGACTACGGCGAGGTTGCCGCCCACCTTGCGCGCACACGCGGCCTTGGCTCCGTCGACATACCGAGCCAGTTCCATTCGAACTGGATGGACAACAGCAAGGCCAAATATTTGCTCGGATGGCGGCCCGTCTACGATCTGGAAATGCTTATCGACTCGGCCTGGGGGTATGTGCGTTCGGAGGAGGATCCTCGCATCGTCTGGTATCCGGGTTGATCATGTGGCGGGCGATGGCGTCCGCCATTTTTCAATGGGAGGAAGAAGCTATGAGGAAGGCATTATTGCTTACGGCCGCGGTGCTGGCGCTGACGGCCGGACAGGCCCTGGCGGCCAAGAAACAGTTGGTCATCGTGGTGAAGGGCCTCGACAACCCGTTCTTCGAGGCGATCAACCAGGGCTGCCAGAAGTGGAACAAGGAAAATCCGGACTCCGAATATGAATGCTTCTACACCGGTCCCGCATCGACCTCCGATGAAGCCGGCGAGGCGCAAATCGTTCAGGACGTACTGGGCAAGGCGGAAACGGCGGCAATCGCCATTTCTCCGTCGAACGCCAAGCTGATCGCGCAGACGCTGAAAACGGCAAACCCAAAGGTGCCTGTCATGACGCTCGACGCCGATCTTGCGGCAGAGGATTCAGCACTGCGCAAGACCTATCTCGGCACCGATAACTATCTGATGGGTGCGCGCATCGGCGAGTACATCAAGAAGGCAAAGCCGAAGGGCGGCAAGATCTGCACGATCGAAGGCAACCCGGGTGCCGACAATATTCTGCGTCGTGCCCAGGGGATGCGTGACACCCTGACGGGCCAGAAAGGCCTGACCGCGCTGAAAGGCGAGGGCGGGTGGACGGAAGTTGCCGGTTGCCCGGTCTTCACGAACGACGACGGCGCCAAGGGCGTTCAGGCCATGACCGACATTCTGGCGGCCAACACGGATCTCGATGCCTTCGGTATCATGGGCGGCTGGCCGCTATTCGGCGCGCCGCAGCCCTACCGCGATCTGTTCAAGCCAATGGCCGACAAGATCGCCAAGAACGAGTTCGTGATCGGTGCCGCCGACACGATCGGCGATGAAGTCGCCATTGCCAAGGACGGCCTCGTGACGGCACTTGTCGGGCAGCGGCCATTTGAAATGGGCTACAAGGCACCATCGGTGATGATGGATCTGATCGCCGGCAAGCCGGTCGACGACCCTGTCTTCACCGGCCTCGACGAGTGCACGAAGGATACCGTCGACACGTGCATCCAGAAATAGTTGGGCAGGAGGGACAGTGGGCGGACGGCGGTCGTCCGCCCGCTGCTCTTTGACGGACGAATGTGGCGGTCACCACGCTGCCGATGTCCGCTCCAGCCTAGCCACGACCTTCTCGCTGGTCAGTTCCCGGACGGCGTCCTTGCCGATCCAGCGTGCGGTCCGGTCGTCCGACGCGGCAAGGCTCTCCGCAAGCCTGAGCGCAGGACCATGGCAGCGGAGGTTGCGTTTGCCGATGTTTCTCAGCGCCCAATTCACCGCCTTGCGCACGAAATTGCGCGGGTCGCCAGCATGTGCCTCTATGAGCGGAAGCCATGCCAACAGCGTCTCGTCCGGCTCTGTCTTCAGATGAACGGCGGCGCCGGCGATCATAGCGAAGGCGGTCCGTCGGACGAACTCCCGGTCATCGGCTGCGAATTCGGGGACAAGCGCCTCGAGACGAGCTTCCACGTAGAGGTCCGCAGCGCAGTCAACGATTTCCCACGAGTTGAAATCATCGGCCCAGGTTCGCGCAATGTCTGATGTCAGCTTCTTGGGTTCCGCTGTGTAGAGAGCGAGCAGGTGGGCTTCGCGGATGTTGCTCTGCCAAAGCTCGAGGGCGCGGCCGTGGTTTCGCTTGACCGCTCTGGCGACTTTTTGGAGATCCGGATTGGATATTCCGAGCGCAGTTTCGGTGACGATACCGAAACTGGCCATCCCGGCGATGTTTTCCTCCGAGCGCAACGTTTGCAGGTGCGCAATCAGCTCTGCGGCGCTGGAGGAAGGACCGATCATTTCTCCAATCGAGCCAACAGCGAGGACGTATCCCATCTGTTGCCGCCCATAGCCTGCACGTCGCCGTAGAACTGGTCGACAAGGGCGGTGACCGGCAGCTTCGCGCCGTTGCGGCGCGCTTCGCTCAGGACGATCCCGAGATCCTTGCGCATCCAGTCGATCGCAAAGCCGAAGTCGTACTTGCCCGCGTTCATCGTCTTGTGCCGGTTCTCCATCTGCCAGGAGCCGGCGGCACCCTTGGAGATAACCTCGACAACCTTCTCGATGTCGAGGCCGGCGCGCTTGCCGAAATGAATCCCTTCCGCGAGCCCCTGGACGAGGCCGGCGATGCAGATCTGGTTGATCATCTTGGTCAGCTGACCGGCGCCAGCCGGTCCCATGAGGCCGACCATGCGGGCGTAGGCATCGATCACCGGCTTCGCCTTCTCGAACGTGGCTTCGTCACCGCCGCACATGACCGTCAGAACGCCATTCTCGGCGCCTGCCTGCCCGCCGGAAACCGGGGCGTCGATAAAGCCACAGCTCTTGTCTTTCGCCGCGGCATAAAGCTCGCGGGCGACTTCCGCGCTCGCGGTGGTGTTGTCGATCAGGATCGCACCCGGCTTCATCGACTCCAGAGCGCCATTCTCACCCATTGTCACTGAGCGGAGATCATCGTCATTGCCGACGCACGTAAAGACGAAATCCGCGGCCTTGGCGGCTTCCGCGGGAGTGGGCGCCGATTTGCCACCGAATTTCTCTGCCCAGGCGGCCGCCTTTTCTGCGGTCCGGTTATAGAC
>Ga0075365_10001076_pt1 | contig 11842 bp, 6 predicted proteins | sample EndMetdeltDD1765_FD_71387 | JGI IMG/M metagenome (GOLD analysis project Ga0075365, IMG submission 71387) | Populus endosphere microbial communities from Tennessee, USA - Endosphere MetaG P. deltoides DD176-5 | ecosystem: Host-associated > Plants > Roots > Endosphere | place: USA: Tennessee... | reverse complement strand
GCGGGTCGGCTGGCTGCGCGACGACGACCCCGAGCACTCGGCGCCGGCCCGGCTGCGCGAGCGGATCGAGCGCGCCGAGGTGCGCACCCTGCTGGTGTCCCGGCTGGTGCCCGGGGGCCGGGTGCCGGTGCTGCTGGTGGCCGCGCTGACCGGCTACCCCTGGTACCGCTACGTCAGCGCCGCCGCGCTGGCCGCGACGCTGTGGTCGGCGGTGTACGCCGCGATCGGGCTGCTGGGCGACACCCTGTTCGACGACGACCGGACCGCGCTCGTGGTGGCCGTCGGGGGAGCGCTGGTGGTGTCGCTGGTGCCCCAGGTCGTGCGCCGGCTGCGCCCCGCCCGCCGGGGTGAGGTGGATGACAGTGGGGCGCAGGGGGATTAGACCGTGCCGCTTGGTGGCACTGATAAGGCATGACGCGAACCGGTGAGCTGCCCCTCGACGCACGCACGATCCTCGTGCTGCCCGCGGCGACCCGGGTGACGGGCATCGCCCGCCGGGTGATGGCCCACCAGCTCACCGAGCACGGAGCCCGGCGCGACCTCATCGAGGACGCCGAGCTGGTGCTCAGTGAGCTGGTGACCAACGCGCTCCAGCACGGCGCGGCCGAGGCCCACGAGGACCTCGAGGTCTCCTGGGCCCTGACCGCCGGCCGGCTCCGTCTCAGCGTGCTCGACGGCGGTCACGCCACCGGGGACCTGGTCGCCCGCGAGGCCTCGGCCGACGCGCTGTCGGGTCGGGGCCTGGCCATCGTCGACTGCCTGTGCGAGCAGTGGAGCGTCGACCACGACGGGGGCACCCGGGTGACCGCCGAGCTCGCGATGGCGGGCTGAGGCTCCGGCGTCAGTCCCGGCAGAGCACCCGCGGGCTGCCGAGCGCGACCTCGGCGCCGTCCGTGGCGGTCCAGTCGAAGCTGATCCGGAAGACGTCGGTCAGCGGCAGGGTGATCGACGCGGTCTGGGTCAGGGCGTAGGTGCCGGTGAACTGCTGCGTGCCGTCGGTGCGCAGGTACGCCGTGCCGGTGGCGCCGTTCGGCGCGGTGTCGCGGATGCCGACCGCCGTGGTCAGCTCGCGGCACCGCCGCTCGAGGTTGTAGTCGGTCCCGCCGGCGGCGGCGAGCGAGCCGCCGATCGAGGAGGGGTAGAGGACGCCGTTCATCCGGACGTCGCCGAGCTCGTAGGTGGCGTCGTTGCGGACCGCGTCGTAGGAGGTCAGGTTGCGCCAGGAGTAGACGGTGACGGGCAGCCGCTTGCTGCGTCCGGCCTTGACCCTGCCGGTCGTGGGAGCCAGCACGCGGTAGTCGCGCGAGCGGCCGCTGCCGACCGTGTCGGTCAGGGTGAAGCGGCCCTTGCGGTCGAGCCTGTCGGTGACCTTGGACCTCTGCCAGGAGCCGCCGGCGTAGCGGATCTCCAGGACGACACGCTCGCCCTTCGCGGCCCGGGTGACGGTGCCCTTGATGACGACGTCGTCGTCCTGGACGACCTCGGTGGAGCTGACGGTGGCGGTGACGCCGTGCTTCTTCTTCGCGACGGTGGGCGCCGAGGCCTGGGCGGGGGCGAGGGTGCTCGCGGAGAGCGCCAGGCTGACGGCGGCGACGGCCGCGGCGGTGAGGGTGCGGGAGAGGTTCATGCCCGGTCCGATGCACGCCCACCCGGATCGGTTCGCGCGCAGGCAAAGAAATCTGGGAGCAGGTCCCCGTAACAAACCTGAATCGATTCAGTAATCAGGCGTGCTTAGCGTCGCGACGATAGGCCGATTCCCGGCCGTCGTACGAGAACAGGAGAAGTCGTGAGGGTGTCCACCTCCTCGCGCTGGCGCAGGTTGGCCCTGGTTCCGCTCTTCGCGGCACTGGTGCTTCCCGGGACCGCACCGACGCAGGCGGCAGCAGCCGCCGCACCGCACATCAGCAGCACCTCCGCCGCAGCCGCCGCGGATCCGCTCGTCCTCCCCGATCCGATGAAGCGCGGTGACTACACCCCGCGGACCATCCAGGAGGTCAAGCTCGGCACCGCCGCTCTGCAGGAGCCGAACTCGGCGGGCAGCCCGGCCACGGCCGGCACCGCCCAGAGCGCCGAGAACCTGGAGATCCGCGGCGCGCTCTACTACCCCGACTTCACCCAGCGCACCGAGCCGTCGCCGCTCATCGTGCTGGTGCACGGCAACCACGGCTCGTGCGACGTGGCCGCGACCGGGACCACCGACCCGGTCTGCGCCGTCTACAAGCGCAACGAGGCCGGCTACGCCTACCTGGGCGAGAACCTCGCCTCGTGGGGCTACACCACCTTCTCGGTGTCGCAGGACCAGCTGATGATGCGCCAGGACAGCGCCAAGGGGAAGGGCATGCACCAGCGCCGGCTCCTCATCGCGGCCGCCCTGGACGCGCTCAGCGCGGCCAACGCGGGCAGCCTCGCGGACGGCCCCAGCGTGACGCCGGGCATCGCCACCACCCTCGCCGGCAACCTCGACATGACCCGCATCGGCATGATGGGCCACTCGCGCGGCGGTGACGCGGTCACCAGCTTCATCGACTACAACCGGATCCGCACCGACGGGCCGCGCTACCCCCTGCGGGGCGTGATCTCGCTGGCGCCGGTCGACTACGAGCGCAAGGCGCCGTACGGCGTGCCGTACATGACGATCCTGCCGTTCTGCGACGGTGACGTCTCCAACCTGCAGGGTGCGCGCTTCTACGAGCGCAGCCAGTACGTCGACGGCACCGACCCCTTCCCGCGCATCCAGTCCTCGCAGCTGGGCGCGATCCACAACTGGTACAACACCGTCTGGTACGCCGACGGCGGCGCCGACGGCCAGGCCAACAACGACGCGGCCTGCGGCAACTCGGCGCCGTTCGTCGGGACCTCGACCCGGGCCCCGGACAACACGCGCAACATCAACGTCCACCCGAACAACATCCGGCTCTCGGGTGCGGCCAACCCGCAGGCGATCGTGCCGGCTCCCGGCACCACGAACGGCAGCCAGGCCCAGGACAAGACCAACAACTACGTCATCGACAACTCCGACACCTACAACCCGCTGGTCAACACCAAGATCTCGGGCGACCCGGCGCGGATGGGCGACCAGGAGAAGATCGGCCTGGCCACGATGGCCGCCTTCTTCCGCCGCTACGTCGGCGGCGAGGGCGCCTTCGAGCCCTACATGACCGGTGAGCTGTCCGACACCGCCTCGCACCAGCAGATCCCGGATGCGGCCTGCCCGACCAGCCCCTCGGGCACCCGGATCGGCTGCGAGGAGTACGTCTCGACCAGCTACTTCCCGTCCGCCGAGCAGCGGGTCGACGTGATCCGCCCGGAGATCGAGAACCCGCTGGGCCTCAACGCCGTCGGTGGCGCGCTGACCGGCTCCGGCTTCGCCAACCCCTACGACCAGGCTCCCGGCGTGACGCCCCAGCCGCCGACGACCGAGGGTGGCTACGACTGGTGCAACCCGGAGCCTGACGAGTTCGCCCCGTCGCAGCTCGGCAAGTCGACGCTCCCGACCGCGGCCAAGGCCTGCCCCCTCCCCGGGGTCAACGCCCTCGGCGGCCAGAGCAACGGCATGCGCGAGAGCGCCCCGGTCAACCACTCCTACGGTCGGCAGCTGGCGCTCGCGTGGGAGGAAGGCCAGCAGGCCGAGCTGACCGCCGAGATCCCGGCGGCCTCGAGCGACCAGAGCGACCTGAAGGCGCTCGTCATGGGCGCGGACGTCAACTTCTTCGACCTTCGCAACCCGGGGGCGGACGACCGCGGCGACAACACCCAGATCGGTGCCAACGCCGACGCCACCTGGCCCAACGAGAAGCCCACGTCGTACGACCCCACCTCGACGACGCAGGACTTCATCATCGCGCTGACCGACACCGAGGGCCACGAGGCCACGGTGCACGCCGGCGACGAGCGGTGGGGCAACGCCCTGCACATGTCGACGGGCACCAACACGCCCAACACGCACATCGTGCTGGACCAGATCCGCGTGCCGCTCGCGGAGTTCGCGGCCCAGGGCGTCGACATCTCCTCGCTGAAGAGCGTGCAGCTGCGCTTCGGCGAGGCCGGCACCCCGGCGTCCGGCTCCATCCAGGTCGCGGACGTCCGCTTCCAGGAGGCGCTCGACGCGCCGCTGGTGCTCTCCGACGGCACGGCGATCGACCAGGGCGCCGGCTCCGGCCCGGTCACCTCGGGTCCCGACCCGGCCGCGGTCATGGACGCCTACGACAACACCCCCGGCAACGTGAAGCTCCAGGACCGGGTGTCCGACGCGTTCTCGAACACCACCTGGACCGTCGACGACGACCGGGCGCAGTGCCCGACCGCCACCTTCACCTCGATCCAGGACGCGGTCGACTTCGCCTCGCCCTGGGACACCATCGTCGTCTGCGCGGGCACCTACGAGGAGTCGTCGACGCCGATCAGGGGCAACGCGGCCTCGCCCTCGCAGGCGGAGTCGACGAACGGCCTGACGATCAACAAGCCCCTGAAGATCAAGGGCGCCGGGGCCGACAAGGTCACGATCATGCCGAAGCAGTCGCTGGCCACGCTGGCGGGCACCGCGCCCTACCTGCGTGACGGCGGGGGCAACGTCATCACCGTGTCCCGCCAGTCGCTGGGCTCGACCGACACCAACGAGATGTTCGTGGACATCTCCGGTGTCACCGTCACGGCCGGCGACACCTGGGCCGAGGCGGGCATCGCCTACTTCGGTGCCGCCGGTCGCGTCTCCGAGAGCGTCGTCGGCCCGATGAAGGTCGCGACCGACGCGGACGAGCTGGCCGCCCACCCGCACGGCTGGGGCATCGTCAAGACCGGCGTCATCGCCGGTGCCGGTACCGGCACGGTCGAGACGGAGCTGACGGTGACCGACAGCCTCGTCACCGGCTACCAGAGCGGCGGCATCCTCTTCGACGGCGCGAAGGGCGCCGACGGAGAGGCCGCGAACACCGTCCGCACCGGCATCGAGCAGCACGGCTACGTGCGCGACACGGTCGTCACCGGCTCGCAGAGCGACGTGTTCGCGCAGACCGGCGTGAAGTACACCAGCGGCTTCGACGGCTTCCTCCGCAACACCGTGGTCACCGGGAACCTCTACGGTCCCGACCCGGCGAAGTCGTACGGCGTGCTCCTGACCGACGCCGGCACCGAGACCGGGCTCGACGCCCGCGGCCTGGTGTCCACCGGCAACGGCTGGGCGGTCTACAACGGCACGGCCGACGGCAGCGCGCCGCGCAGCGGAGCGCCGTTCGCGGCCCGGGAGAGCTACGTCGGCCCGCGGTACCCGGTGGTGGGCGGGCCCGCCAACCCGAGCACCGGTGCCGAGGCGATCTCGGCGTCCGGGTCGGTCACGCTGCCGTCGCGGCTCAGCTCGGCCCCGGCCGGCCTGCCGACGTCGTACGGCGAGGTCGCGGACGAGGCACCGAACGGGGCGCTGATCGACCCGTTCAGCGGATCGACGATCAAGATCGGCGAGACGGTGACCCCGCTCGTCGGTGCGATCGACGACTTCGCGGTCTCCTCGGTCAGCCTGCTGGCCGACGGTGTGAAGGTCGGGGAGGCCACGGCCGCGCCGTACGCCTTCAGCTGGACGTCGACCGCGGCGGACGCGGGCAGGACGGTCAGTCTCACCGCGGTGGTCACCGACTCGTCGGGCCAGACCACCACCACCGCCCCGTTGACCCTCTCGGTCAGCCCGAGCGAGGTCGTGGTCCCGGTGGCGCCGACGGTGAGGCTGTCGATCACCGACCGGAACACCAAGAAGGGCACGGCCGCGGTGCGGGCCCTGGTCAACACCGCCAGCACGCTGTCCCTGTCCGGGAAGGGCGTCAAGGCGGCCACCGCCACGGCGGCCACCCCGGGTGCGTTCGAGCTCCCGCTGAAGGTGAAGGGCGCGAAGAGGAGGGCGCTGGTCACGAAGGGCAAGGTCACGGTGAAGGTCCTGGTGACCGTCACCGCGGCCGGTGGCACCGCCACCGCCACGAAGAGCCTGACGCTCTTCAAGAAGAAGAAGTAGCGCCACCGCTCCAGAGGCAGGGCCCCCGACGCGAGGCGTCGGGGGCCCTGTCCGTCCGTCCCCGCCTCAGCCGCGGCGGGTGATCTTGACGGTGCGCTTGATGCGGCCCGGGACCAGGAGTCCGTCGCCCGGGAACTTCACGAGGAGCGGCTTGGGACCGGCCGTCATGCCGGGGAACGACGCGACGCCGACGCCGTCCTGCAGGACCACCTCGCGCCGCCGCTTCCCGAGCCGGACGATCGCCGTCCCCGAGCCGCGGTTCGCGACCCCGCGCCCACGGATCGTGACCTCGACCGAGGTGACGCCGCGCCGCGTGCGGGCCTTCGCCTTGACCTTCACCGGCGCCCGCACCCCGGCCCCGGGGAGGTTCTCGACCGCGGCGGTGTAGCCCGCGCTGCCCGAGGTCACCTGGGCGCCGATGGTGGTCCCGAGGTCGGCGGTCGTGACCGTGTACGACGAGCCGGTCGCGCCCGCGATGGCCGCGCCGTTGCGCAGCCAGGCGATCGAGGTCGACGTGGGAGCCGGGGAGTAGCTGCCGGCGGCGACGGTGAGGACCTGCCCGACGACCGGGCTCCCGACGATGGTCGCCGGTGCGGTCACCTGGACGCCGGGCGTGGAGACCTGCGCGATCCGGGCGACGGCGAGGTCGCGCACGGTCTGGAGCCGGTTGTAGAGGTTCGAGCCCGGGCAGGCGGTGTCGTTGGTGTCGCGGTGGCCGTCGATGGTCCGCAGCGTCACCGACTGGCCGGAGCGGTACTTGTCGCTGCCCTCGGAGGAGACCCGGATCGATGCGTTCGGGTCGACGCCGTACTTGTGCAGCTTCCAGGCCGCGAGCGCCGCGACCGACTGCAGCACGGCCGCACTCGGCGTGGCCGAGTCGTAGTTCCCGATCACGCAGATCCCGACCGAGGTGGCGTTGAAGCCCAGGGTGTGGGCGCCGCGGACCGGGCGCCCGGGCCCGCCGGCGCGGCCCACCCAGATGCCGCCGAAGCGGTCGACCAGGAAGTTGTAGCCGATGTCGGACCAGCCCAGGGACTTGGTGTGGTAGCGGTAGAAGCCGCGGATCAGGGCCGGGACGTCGGCCTGGGCGTAGTCGTTGCCGCTCGCGCTGTGGTGCACGTGCGCCTGCTGGATGGTCTTGATGTACTGCGGCTTGCCACGCAGGCTCTCGTCGGCCCCCCACGCGGCGCGCCCGCTCATGGCTGGCTTCAGGGCGGTCACCTTGCGGGCGCTGGCCGCGGTTCGGCCGCTGGCGGCCGTGCGGTCCAGGGTCGAGGTGCGCAGGGCGGCGGCGTCACCGGCGAGCCGGGCCGGGCGCAGCAGCGTCAGGGTCAGGTCGCGCGGGACGTCGCCGGCGACGTACACCTGGATCCCGTCGGCGTCGCCGGTCCACACCAGCTCGGTGCCGCGGACGGCCGAGCTCTCGGCGCTGTCGTCGTCGGGCCCGTCGTGCAGGGTGCTCAGCCGGCGCCACGGCTCCCACCGCCCGCCGACCCGGGAGCGGATCCGCACCCGCGGCGTGGCGCTGCCCTGCCAGGTCACCCCGACCATGGAGTGGGTCGAGGTCGCTAGCTTCGCCGTGGCCCGGGCGCCGTCGCCCTGGGCCTTCAGCAGATCGGGGCCGAGCACGAGGGTGGCGGCCGACATCGTGGAGGACTCCGCGGTCAGCTGCAGGGCGCCACCCGGTTCGCCGGGGTCGTCGTCCCCGAGGATCGACGAGATCCTGCCCGCCACCGTCACCGCGCCGAGAGCCGCTGTGCCACCCACGATCCCGACGAGGAGTGGACGCCTGCCGCTCTTGTGTCCCTCGCTCACGGGACACGAGTCTCGCTGGTCACGACGGCGATCTGCGGAGGACGCGCGGGGGAGGGGCAAGCCGTGGTCACACTCACCCCGGTCCGTGCGTCGTCGGAGCAGGGTCGATCGATGGAAGGGTGGCGACCATGGACCGGACGGATGACTTCGAGGCGGAGCGGCCACGCCTGGTGGCGCTCGCGGGCCGGGTGCTCGGCGACCACGCCGAGGCCCAGGACGTCGTGCAGCAGGCGTGGCTGCGGCTGCACGGCACCGCCGCCGAGATCGACAGCCTCCCCGCCTGGCTGACCACGGTGACCACCCGGCTGTGCCTGGACCGGCTGCGCTCGCGGACACCGGTGCCCGTCGAGGAGGTCCCGACCGAGCAGACCGCGGACGATCCGGCCGACGACGTCGCCCTCGCCGACACCGTCGGCCTCGCCCTGAGGGTGGTGCTCGACCGGCTCACGCCGCGCGAGCGGGTCGCCTTCGTGCTCCACGACAGCTTCGGCTTCGACTTCCCGACCATCGCGGCGGTCCTCGACACGACGCCGGTCGCCGCCCGCAAGCTGGCCTCGCGGGCCCGGGCCAAGGTCGCCCAGCCGGCGTCCGAGGACCGGCTCGCCGACTGGGAGGTCGTCGACGCGTTCATGGCCGCCGCCCGTGGCGGCGACCTCGACCGGCTGCTGCAGCTGCTGGCCCCCGAGGCCGCCGTCACCGCCGACGCCGCGGCCGTCCGGGCCGGCACCCCGCAGCGGATCGACGGCCGCGGCGAGGTGGCGGCGTTCTTCAACGGCAGCGCCGCCGCTGCGCTGCCCGTCTTCGTCGGCGAGCGCCCCGGCTCCGCCTGGTTCCACCTCGGCGCGGCGCGGGTGGTCTTCGACTTCGCCGTCGCCGACGGCCTCGTCGCGGCCATCACCTTCCGCGCGGAGCCCGAGGTGCTCGCGGACGTCGTACGCCGCGACGGGGGTGTGCCGCGCCGGCTCCGAGAGCGTGGCTGAGGCCCGGCCCCGGGCGAGCGGGTGCCGACCGGCCCGGGGGGCGCCATGGGGAACGCCGGCCCGGGCCGGTCGGTACGGACGACGACCCGGCCCGCCTGGTGGCGGCTGCTCCCTCACCGGGCCGTGCATCCCGCGCGCAGCAGCTGCGCGTTGCCCACGACGCTAGGCCCCGCGGCGGCGATGCGACTCCCCCAAGTGAGGTATCTGCGGGACCGCCCCGTGCTCAGCCCTGCCGTGGGTGGGGGAGGACGGCGAGCACCGTCGTGTCGTAGTGCGTGCTGGGGTCGATCTGCACGCGGGTCGCGCCGACGGCGTCGAGGGCCCGCTCGAGATCGGTGAGGATCCGATTCATCAGGTCGGGGGCGACGCCTCCGTGGACCGTGATGATCTTCTGTGCGTCCGCCACGAGTCTTCCCCTCCGCGGCCCGGTCTGCGCGCGAACGTCGCCGTCTGCACCCACGGTACCGACACCGCCGGGAGTATGCGGCCGCCGCATCACCCAAATGGCTAGAAGTGGCCAGGCGGTGCTGGGGAGACCGCCTCCGGGGCCGAGGAACGCGGTGCCGGGTCGGCCGACCTCTCCGCGCCCGACCACCCCGGATCCGCTCACCAATTTCGGGGATCGCCGCCGCCTACTCGACCCGTCCGGTGCGATGAGGCGGGACCGTCGCCCGTCAGCGTCGAACCGAACCCGCGAGGCCACCATGAGACAGCGCACCACCCGAAGCCGGACCGGCCTCCTGATCAGCCTGGCCGTCGGCCTCGCGCTCGCCGGGCTCACGGCGCCCGTCGCCGTCGCCGACGTCCCCGGCGGGACGGTCGTGCGCGAGAGCGCCGCGCCCGGCACGCCGCAGGTCCTCAATGGCGAGGTGCTCTCCATCGCCCGGGTCGGCGACCAGATCATCCTCGCGGGCAGCTTCACCCGGGTCCGCAACGACGCCAGCACCACCGAGCTGGTCCGCAACGGCCTGGTGGCCTTCGACGCCACCACCGGGCAGGTCAGCACCACCTTCAACCCGGCGCCGGGCGCCAGCACCCGGGTGGTGATCCCGGCCGGCGACGGCACCCACGTGTACGTCGGCGGCGGCTTCACCTCGATCGGCGGGGTGGCCCGTTCCCGGCTGGCCAAGGTGCGGGTCTCCGACGGTCTCGTCGACCCGACCTTCAACGCGGGGACGATCAACGGGGCGGTCCGCGACCTGGCCCTCAGCGGCGGGCGGCTCTGGCTGGGCGGTGCGTTCACCCATGTCGCCGGACGCGCGCAGGCCGCGCTGGCGACGGTGAGCCCGACGAGCGGCGCGTACTCGACGTACATGTCGCTGAGCGTCGCGGGCTTCCACCGCGAGGGCGCCTCGCAGGTGCTGAAGATGGACGTCACCCCGGACGGCTCGCGGCTGGTGGCCGTCGGCAACTTCGACACCCTGCAGGGCGTCCGCAACCACCAGCTGCTCCTGCTCGACACCTCCGGCACCAGCGCCCGCGCGTCGACGTTCCAGACCGACTTCTACACCGACCCGTGCTCGTCCGCGTTCACCACCTACATGCGCGACGTCGACATGGCGCCCGACGGCAGCTTCTTCGTCGTCTCCACGACCGGCGCATACGGCGGCCCCGCCACCGCCTGCGACACCACGGCGCGCTTCGAGACCGGCGCGAGCGGTCCCGGGGTCCGGCCCTCCTGGATCAACCACACCGGCGGCGACACGACGTACGGCGTCGAGGTCACCGACGCGGCCGTGTACGTCGGTGGCCACCAGCGCTGGCAGAACAACCCGTTCGCCGGGGACACCGCCGGTCCCGGGGCGGTCAGCCGCGAGGGCATCGCGGCCCTCGACCCGATCAACGGCCTCCCGCTGACCTGGAACCCGGGCCGGGCCCGCGGCGTGGGCGTCTTCGACTTCCTCCTCGACGCGCGCGGCCTGTGGGTCGGCTCGGACACCGACCGGATCAACGGCCAGCTGAAGAGCCGGATCGCGCTGCTGCTGCGCGACGGCGAGACCCGGCCCGACGTCCGCACCCCGCAGCTGCCCGACGACCTGTACGTCGGTGGCGCCACCGGGGCGTCCGGTGACCCGCGGGTGCTGTTCCGGGTCAACGCGGGCGGTCCGGCGCTGCCGGCCGGCACGGGCCCGGACTGGGCGGGCGACACCGACGCCGCGCCCTCGCCGTACCACAACCAGGTCGGCAGCCGGGCCGGGTACGCCGCGATCCCGACCCTCGCCCCGTCGGTGCCGCTGGGCACGCCGCGCGGCATCTTCGACACCGAGCTGTGGGACCCGGCCGGGGGAGCCGAGCAGGAGTGGGACTTCCCGGTCCCGGCGGGCACCCCGGTGGAGGTGCGCCTCTACCTCGCCAACCGCTGCACCTGCACCGACTCCGCCGGGGAGCGGCGCTTCACCGTCGCCCTCGACGCGACGACGGTGCTGCCCGACCTGGACGTGTCCGCCGCGGTCGGTCACGACGTGGGGAGCATGCAGGCGTTCGCCCTCACCAGCGACGGCAACGTCGACCTCGACCTGGGCCACCTGGTCGAGAACCCGATGATCAACGGCATCGAGATCGTCCGGACCGACCTGCCGGCGCCGGCACCGGCCGGTCTCGACCGGCGCTCGTTCACCGGCACCGGCGCGGGCCCGACCCTCGACGTCGCCGACGGCGGCCTGGACTGGTCGAGCATCCGCGGGGCGTTCATGGTCAACGGCTGGCTCTACCTCGGCCACGCGGACGGCTCGTTCACCCGGCGGACCTTCGACGGCACCACGTACGGCGCCCCGCAGGCCGTCGACGGGTCGGACCGGGTGGTCCCGCTGGCGGCGTGGCACGCCGAGCTGCAGTCGGTCACCGGGCTGTTCCTCGACGACGGCCGGCTCTACTACACGATGGCCGGCGACGCCCGGCTGTTCTACCGCTACTTCACCCCGGAGAGCGGGGTCGTCGGCGCCCAGCAGTACGTCGCGGCCGCCCCCGCCGGCCTGGACCTGACCCAGGTCCGGGGCATGTTCCTGGCCGGGTCCGCCCTCTACCTGGCCCAGGCCTCCGGCGATCTGGTGCG
>Ga0075365_10001072_pt1 | contig 11849 bp, 17 predicted proteins | sample EndMetdeltDD1765_FD_71387 | JGI IMG/M metagenome (GOLD analysis project Ga0075365, IMG submission 71387) | Populus endosphere microbial communities from Tennessee, USA - Endosphere MetaG P. deltoides DD176-5 | ecosystem: Host-associated > Plants > Roots > Endosphere | place: USA: Tennessee... | reverse complement strand
TGACGCATGAACCGGTTTTGTGGTCTATCCGCCGCCACGGAGGGCGTGTAGCTCAGCGGGAGAGCACTACGTTGACATCGTAGGGGTCACAGGTTCAATCCCTGTCACGCCCACCATCCGTTTACCTGATTTATCAGGCGTTTGCGAGGTTGACGACATAACCCGCACTTCCTTTCCTATTGTTTGCCCAAACTGTGCCCACGAAATCTCCGTTTGGCGTTCGGCATGGCGTCTGGATGATGGTGTCCATACACGTCACGAATCGTTTTCTCTGACGTGCCGGTGAAGCCCGCGACTTCCCAAATCGGAATGCCGCGCTGCATCGCCCAGGTGATGTATGTGTGCTTGAGGACGTGGGGCGTAACATCGTCATCGAGGCCAGCCAGAACCCGCGCTCGCTCGAAGCCCTTGCGCTCTTTCTGGATCAATCGCCCGTGATACTCGACAGGGCCATTCACTGTGATGCCGCGCCAACGCTCAAGGTGAGGCGCGAGGTTTTCTGCGATGGGAACGGCGGGGCGCCTCTTATTGGTTTCCTTTTCCCCTTGGCCCCGTCGATACATGACGCCGCCGGCGAGATCGAACCAGCCGCCCTTCGTATTTGCCTTCCAGCGCATGGCAAGGATGGCTTCGTGCCTCGTCGCCGTGTAAAGGCCGATCAGGATAAATCGCGCGACGTGATAGGAAGGACGGAACATTCGCCCCCATTTGACCGGCTGGCGCGTTTTTACGTCGCAGGCGGTAACGGTGAACCCGAGAGCGCCGCCGATCAATCCGGCCACTTCTGAGCGTGTCAGCCAGCGCTGGCGCGCCTCTGCCTTTTCTGGAAACGTCAGATCGATATCGACCGAGAGTTTTTTCTCTTTGCGGCAGAAGCGCAGCGCCGCTTGAAGCGTTTCCAGCTCGCGCCGCGCTGTTGTCGGCTGCACCTTGCGGCGACCGATCTTGCCAGCGGCACGGCCTGCCACGTACTGGCGGCAGGACGAGGCGTCCAGCCAGTCGCACATGCGCTCCCCGAAGAATTCGAGCAGGGGTGTCATGTGGTAGCCGACAAGCTCCGGATGCGCGTGGTTCACTGCCTTCTCGGCTCCGTAATAGGCCAGCACATCCGCGATCGCTACTTCGTGGGGTTCACCAGTGCGCCATTCCGGTTTGTGTTTGGCTGCTAGGTAGTCTGCGAGGGCTTTTTCAGCGCCTGTGCGATCAAGCTCGCCGCAGCCTGTGCTGACCTCAGGCTGTCCGCTATCGAGGATGACCCATGTTGACGGCCTGCCCTTACGGCGGCGGAGGTAGAGGCGTGGCCCCTTGGATTTTCGCGGCATCTTGCTCTCATTTCTGCAATGTCGTTCAGCGTTACATAGATTTTCCCCGCAATGATCTCACGCGCGAGATTGCCACGCCTGATCTCCCGGCGCAGGCTATTCTCCGTTATCGATCCATCGGGGAAAGCTATCTTGGCGGCTTCAGCCAGCCGCAACGGGTCATTCGGCGCTGGGCTGAGCGTCATCGAAATCCCCCGCGTGCTTCATCTGATCGCGAAATTCAAAAAGTTTCGAAGACAGATTGTTGGCAAGTTCTTCAAGTGCGCGACAGCGTCGAGCTGTGTCGTCGACCTGAAACATCAGATAACGGCGATCGTCAGCAGAGATGAGGTAGTATCCGTCAAATCGCTCATCCTTGAGAAATCTCCCGGCCTCACAACCTCGAAACATCCCTTCGACAGCGTTTTCCAATATCGTTGCCGAAGTGGCAGCATTGTAGGTATCGCCCTCAAGAAATTCGCTAGCTGTAATGATCTCCCAGAGGCGATCGGCGGCACTTGCGCCACCGGCGATTTTCTGATTAATCTTCATACGCATTATGTGACCTTTCCGTAAGGTTAGGAAAAGCCCACGCTGGTTCTCAGGCCGTAGCGTGGGCTTTCTGCGTTTCAGATTGCGCGTAAGCGCGGCTCAACTGGAAAACGATTTCAGCGTTCATCGACCGATTATTGCTGTCGGCCTCACACCGAATTTTGTCACGCATGCCGTCCGGCAAACGTAAGGGAAATTTGTCGCTCTCGCGGCCAGTCTTCATTTTGTCGACTCCATTTAAATCACCGTGATGTAAATTACGGTGATTTTATTGACTGTCAACAAAATAAATTACAGTGATATATTCAAAATGGGGATTTCGACGTGGCAGAGCAAAAAGTAGGGCGTGGATCTGATCAGTTTCCGTTGCGATTACCCGACGGGATGCGCGAACTGTTAAAACGGAGAGCCGATGAAAACGGTCGATCAATGAACAGCGAAATCGTCGCGTTGATTGAGCTGGCTATGTTAACTCAGGCGGACGTCAAGAACGTGCATGTTTTAATCAGTGAGCAAGAGCAGGAAATCAAGGACGCTAACAGACGGTCAGATGAATGGCGCTCTATTGCTCAGTCTCATGCCAAAACAAAGAACAGCTTTACGAGCATTTTCAAATCGTTTTGTAAGCAAGTGATTTCAGAAGAGAAAAACGTGCCCCGCCATATTTCGGAGCTGGCGCGAGAATTGATTACTATCGCGGATACAAACATGGACCAGGCTCGCGAACCTGTAGGCAATCACCGCCCAGAACGCAGCAAGAGTGCGCCTGGCTAAGTTGAAAGAGGATCTGAGATAGTGGCTCGCGCATCCTTCTTAGAGGCCGATATCGCTCGCATCATCCGAGCTGCACGAAAACAGAATGCTATCGTACAGATGGACCTAAAAACCCTTATCGTGACGATTTTCCCAGCAGAAACCCATAGTTTGGTTAGACCAAGTGATCCAAGTGGGCTTGCCCCGGATGGAAAGGACAATTTTGATGAGGAGGGCATCGACTACTCCCGCCCATCCCTATGACAATCTTTTACCCACCACGCGGAATGTCACGCGACGAAGCCGCCAGGTACATCGGCGTAGGCACAACGAAATTCGACCAGATGGTAAAAGATGGCCGCATGCCCAAGCCTAAACGCATTGATGGCCGCACCGTTTGGGATCGCATCAAACTGGACGATGCTTTCACCCGTCTGCCGGATGAAAACATGATCGACGCCATTCTGAATGGCAGATCATAACGTCATCAGATCGCCAACTTGGCGATCGGGTCGAACGCAATGGGAACATTTGCTGTGTGAAACAGCGCGTGTATCGCAAAACGCCTGTGGATTGTTATCCTAGCTGATGACAAGCACAGCGATTCCAGAGTCATAATGTTCGCGTGCCGGAGAGCAGATGCGTTTAGAACCGCGACAAAGATCTGCTCCCCGTACACTGGCGACCCCGGAAGAGGGAGGACGGCGGCAACCGATCCTCCCTCACCTGTCCGGACAGGAACCATTCTTCAATAATCCGTCCGGCCTGCAAAGCCCTAGGCTACATTTTGCAAGCATTTTTGTTGAGAAACGAAACACGAAAGCGCCGTAGGCACAAGAATGGAAGATCCTGACGAATCTTTGTTGGTTGAGCATTGGACAGACGAAAAGCGCCGCGAGCGTTACCAGTACTATGCCCGTGAAAAGTACGAGTTTTATAAAGCTGCTCGCGAGGCGACGTTCAAGGCCAACATAGAATATGGCAAATGGTTGCTGGCATCAGGCTTGGTCGTCCATGGCGGGGCTATTTACGCAATTAACACGATTAAGGACGCAGGCAAGCCGCAACTCATGCAGGGACTAATGCTCGGGGCACAGTGGAACGTCGCAGGTATAGTCTTCATATTGATCGCTGGATTAGCAGGTTGGCTTAACTTTCAGGCTGCGACCTTGATTTATAACGAATGGGCCAATCCGCTGATGGTCTACAAGACAGATCAGTTTCCTACCGATCGAAAGAAGACGAATCCTGTCGGCGCAACCCGCTTGCTCTCGATTTTTTCCGGCCTATTTGCTTTGTGGGCCTTTATCGCCAGCGCGGCAACTGTGTTCCAAGCACTCAAGAATAGCTATTAATTCTTCATCATTAAGATCGCTAACACTGAAAAAGGGTTCGCAGATCTCGCGAACCCTTCCTATGGTGGGAAATTTCCCAACTGTTTAGATCGCCAAGTTGGCGAACCTAAATTAAGTGGCCAAGTTGGCCCCTTGCGGCAACCGCAGCACATTGGAAAGCCCGTCACCAGGTCGCCGCCGTACCAGCAAATCGCCTGCTTTCTCCGCCTTCAAGACGGCTGTTCGCGCCGTCGATTTTCCGATGCCGGCCAGCTGCGCCACCTCGATGTAGGAAAGCTCGCAGCGCCTGTTCTCGCGGATCTGGGCGCGGATGATATCGAGGGCGCGGGTTTCACCTTGTGTATAGTTCATAAATTAATCCTCCAAAGCTGAAACACGGTTCTCCAATCCTTGCACCGCGGCTACAACGACAGGGATAAGCCTTGACCAGTCAACACCCCAAGGAATGAATGTATCGTCTCCGGGTTCTCCGTTCCCGGGAGTGCAAGCCTGCGGATAAACTGAAGCTAGTTCTTGGGCGAAACTTCCGATATCTCGCTCTCCCGTTGAATTCCAAATGAATTCATAGACTGAGATAAGCTTGATGATCTTCATCGCTTTTTCTGGCGCTAGGTCGGCTTCCTTCAACTTAAGTCGAGCGTCCGAGGTCGTATTGAAAGTAGTTCCCGAGGCCGTTACCGAAATTGAGCCAACTTGAGCGCCCTGCCGACCGATGAGCATTGCAGCACCATCTGACGTATCACGATTAATCGCGAAAGAAGGGCCGCTCCCGCGTCCGGTCTGCAACTGGACACCTTGGTTGAGAAACGGGGCTCGTCCATTCTCGGTGTAGGCCATAGGGCGGGGGTTGCGGGAGAGATCTAGCACTGGGTCCGTACCCGGACCCCAATTGCCGTAAAGATTCCTGGGAGATATAAAATAGCTGTCGAGACCTGCTGGAACAGTGATGGGCTGCCTCAAGTAGTCGAAGACATTGTCATCGACATCACACCACCAAGATCCGTTAGTTCCGGCGGACTTTTGGAATATCAGGCCATCCACAGGATCAGGATTGCCGGAGCCAGAACGCAAGGTGTTTCCCAACACACTCGTGTTACGGCAGTCTTTAAGTATTACTAGCTGCTTATCCTCTCCCGTGCTGTGCGAGGTCGCGTGAAACTCGTTACCAATTAGCTTGTTATACCAGTAGTTCTCAAGATAAACGGCTGTCTTTGTAGCCGATATATGGTTGTTTGAGAGCCTTACTTGATTGCGAATGCGGTCAGGCGTCGTTGCATATACGCCGTATTTAATGGCCTGCATGTCGTTGTTTGTGATGAAGAATCCCTCACCGCCAGTCCAACGGATTGCATATTGCACATAGAAGATGCGATTAGCGTTTATCCACGCCCCGTCCGCCTCCCCGGTATTGTCCATCTCGAAGCCGCAAGTTGCCAGAGGAACGCCCGCAGCGAACCCACCCGTTACGTAGTTGCCATCAAGATCGTAATCTCGAACCGAAATCAGGCTAACTGCTTTATCGAAATATTGGGCGCCTTCAGTAACCCCTGCAAAGCGACAACCTCTAATTTCCAACCGTTTTCCGCCAGGACGTGGCATGATAATGCCAGCAGGCCAGCCCGCAATATCATACCTGATCTGCGCAGAGCCATCGACCGTGAGAGCCGTCCCATCAACGCCTTCGCGCTGAAATACAACGTCCTTAATAAATGCCGTGCCCGCATTGGCGGGAAGAATTACCTTCAGCCCAACGCTCGTAGCGTCAGCGGTCCATGTGAGTTTACCGCGCCAGCCGTTGCCATTTATGCGGACGGCATTTAGGGCGATAACCATGGACTTGCATTTGATTTCGCTCGTGATGTTGACTACTGCGCCGTAGTTAAAGGCTGCTATCAGCGCTGCAGTGCCATCTACGGCAACGTCACCAAACATGCCGGGGGTGACCTCATCTACCCGAAGCTCCCACCTGCGCAGGCCGAGGTTTGATTGCCTCTGCCAAGGCAGGAGGGCTGAGCCGTCCTCGGTGACCTCTACGATGTACGGCCACCCATTCCCGTCATCTACTGCATCGAAACCGCTGGTACTTATGACAGTCATGCCAGGCGGAATGTTTAGAAGTGACAGTCCTTCGACAGTCCCGAAAATTGGAACTTCCTTTTCTGCCACGATGTCGTTGACGTAGCCGGCGGCTTGGTCGCGCGCATCCTCCGAACGATTTGCGTCTTCCTCACTCTTTGCCGCCCAGTGCTTTGCAGAGAAGGTGGTTATGCCGTTACCGCCGAGATTTGCAGGAACCGGGACATCTTCATCGTTGTTCGCCCACGCCTTCGCAGACTGAGCGTTACGAAGCGAGTTTAGGTCCGAGATCAGGCGGAACGTCGCTCCGGACACGAAGCCGGCAACCACGTCGTTCTGCTGCATTTCACCAGCGTCTGGATCTTCGCCCGTCCGCGTTTTTATTGTCAGCACGGGCGCTCCGTCGAAAGAAACAGTGACGGGAGTGCTGGTACTGGTGTGAGGGACGGTGAGTGTCACCAAGGCCACGCCGTCACCAGACGGCAGGCGCGGCGAGGTAGACGCGACAATGGCGTTTGCCGTGCTTTCGCCTGTCGGAGATGCCTTGACGAACTGATAGCCGGGCAGGAAAGATGTAAGCTGCGTCCATGCGCCCGAACTGGATGCACCAACCTTGATGTACAGGCCGTTGTTCGCTGCAATTGGATCGTTATAAACGATAGCAATAGTGTTAGCCGCATAACCCAGCGTCATCGCCGCCTTGGTGGAAAACCATGGGCCGGAAGACAAAACACCAGACGTAACGAGATTTTCAACCCAGCCAGCCCAAGCGCGCGCATCTGCCTTCTTGGGATTATGGGGGCCGGATGACGGAATGCCATCCGTAACGTAGTCTCTCCAGACTTCTGCTCCTAAAGGTGCATTCATTTTGCTGTCCTAACAAGATTGTAATTAGAAAGGTGTCATCGACTGTAGACGTCGGCAGACTTTTCGAGCGTCGATGCTAGTGTTTCCACTGGTGCACATACGGTGGGATCTTCATCGGCGTCTTTCCTGATACCTTCAGCAATCGCATAGAGAATTGCTCTGGCTTCGCGTTTCGTCAGAACCTCTTTGGCTACTAGAACGTCAACCAGGCGGAACGCGATCTCCGTTCCGAGGTACATGTTGGCGCCAACGCCCGCGGCGAGGCCGTCTAGTATTTCTTTCATCTTCAAGCCCTTTTGATTGAGAATGGCGGCTCCTAGGGGATCAGGAGCCGCTGCGCCGTACCGATCTTGAACCCCATGAAACGTTGGGCGCGGGCAGATCGGCTTCCGCTATTGGCCCCGGCGTGAAGGCCTCAAAGGCAGCGCCCTTATGCGACGTTGCCGAAATCGCCGTAAGTGAGGGCCTTCACGTTTTTGGCGGCGAAGGCGAGGCGTTCTTCGGCAAGAACCGTGACCATGTTGTTGATGAAATCCTTATCGACATAACCGACCTCGATCCGCGCTTCCCACCGGTCGTAGATGGTTGCCGCCTGCTTGAAGGCGCCGACAAGGAACTTATCGACGGCAATGGCAGGGGTGGAAACCACGGGCAGACCGAACAGGACCGGCTGAACGACAGACTGCGGATCGCCCATGATGTAACGGCCCTGACTGTCTTTCGTCAGCCGCATGGCCCACCAGTCGGCAGGGTTGACGATGACGCCATCCGGCTCGTAGAGGGCCAGCGAGGTTTGCAGGGCAGCGAGCGCGATGTTGTCGATTGCTGTTGCGCCGGCGACGGTGATGGGAGCGGCATAAGCGGTTGCCTGCGGGATCATGCCGAGCAGGTTCTGTCCTGTCCCGTCGCCGCTGAGAAGCTGCTGCTCTTCCTTCAGCGCGAGACCATAGAGCAATTCGCTGTCGATGATGCTCGAAAGCTGAGGAACATCGTCCAGCACCTGGCGCGAGGCCTTCATCCAGTGCGCAATAACCTTGGCGGCGGTGGTCTTGAGTTCGAATTGGAGATCGCTTTCCGGCTTCGTCGCGGTCTCTGCCACCATGCCCGCATTGAGATTGCGGTTGACCATGTTCGGGTATTCGACGGAACCGACTTCAATCTTGATCGCCGGGAGAAGATCGCGGACCGTGAGGCGGGTGCGCGGCAGTTGGTTCAGGCTGTCCCGGTAGGGAGAGGACAGCGCGCCAGCCGATCCGGCCGCATTCGTCGTTGCAGTGGTGATCGACGCTTTCAGCCGCATTTCGCCGGGGCGGGCGTTTTTCTGGTCTTTCACGTCGAGGAAGTTCGTGAAGCCGTCGCTTTCGATGAAGCTTTCGCCAACGGACTTGCCACGAACAGCGCCGCCGCCATAGTGCCCACCGCGCGCGGCTTTCTGCTCCAGTTCGGCAATGCCTTCGTTCATCTGGTCGTGAAGCTTCTTGAGCTTTTCGTCCTGAATGCCAAGCTTTTTCAGAACTTCGGCGGTGTGGTCGCCAAACTGCTTTGCGAGCATTTCAATGGGCGTGTCGCTGCCTTCGCCCTTTGTGCGCATTTTCGCGCTGTCGAGCAGATGGAGGGCGGCGCTTTCCGTGAGCGTGCGCGTTGCGTGCATGGTCATGTTAGATTTCCTTCAATTTCTGGGTTGCTTCGCTGATCTGTGCCAAAAAACGCGACACTTGCTGACTGTCGATCTCGTCGCCCTTGGAGAGAGCTTTCCAGCCTCCGGACATGACGAGGCGGGCGGCCTGCTTGGACAGGCCACCTGCGCGGAGGATCGTTTCGATTTCCTCTTGGGATTTGTGCCCGGTGATGGTCGCATCCCGGTTTGCCGGAAACGTGACAGGCGAGACCTCGTAAACGTCCAGCTCGATCAGATCGAGGACGCCTTCGCGGTCGCGCTGGGCGCTCTTTTCGCGGTAGCCTATCGAGAGGCTATCCACGTCGCCAGCGTCGATATGCTCATAGGCGTTTCGGCCCGCATCCGTTTTGAGATTGATTTGGCCTTCGACAAAAAGGCCCTTTCCATCCTCGACGGCCCGTGACCAAATGCCGATTGGCGTGTCGGCACGATGCTGCCATAGCATTTTCAGGCGGGAACCACGCAGCGCATGCTGCGCAAGACTTGCCTTGAATGCACCAGGTAGAACCCGCTCGCCGTAGCTATCGACATTGCCGAAAATCGAGCCGTAGCCGGAGATCCGGCCGGAACTGTCGGCCTTTATTTCCAAAGTAGACGCGTTGGAAAACTTGAGATTTGGGGAATTTTTGAGCAGAAACACGGCTTCACCTTCGGGAACGTCAAAACACTCGGGCTGCTTGCCCGTTTTCTTGTGCTTCGCGTCCGGTATGGTCGCCGGTCCTGTCGAAGGTGGATCGTCGCTATGCGCCCCAGCCCAGCCGGTGACGCTCTCAATCGAGCCGTGGAAAGAATTGCGCCGCGTTTCCTGATTTGTCAATTGGGTTTTTCTCCCTCGCCGGTAAGGCTGTGGAAAAGACCGGCGTCGATCTTGTCGGCAACGGTGCGAAGCGCGGCGGCAGTCTTGGCAGAGCCGTCCTGAACGGCGGCCTGCGCGGTCGCGTAGGTCAGCAGCCTGTCGAGGATCATCTGGACCGGCGCACGGGCCTCCGAAGCCATCAACTCGGCGGCGCGGGCAATCGCGCAATCGCAGAATTGCTTCTGATGCTCTTCCGCCTCGCTCTCGACGGTCACTTTTTTGGGTTTCATGGTGCGTATCCTTTCGGTTTGGGGGATTGGATGGAAAACAGGTCGCCCGCTTCGTCGGGCGGATCTTCGGCGCGCAAAAGGCAGCGGCGTGAGCAATACTGGCGGGCGCGACCGGGGCCAGATTGGCGAATTTCGAGCGGCTGGCCGCATCGACGGCACGCAGAGACAGGCGACGGCGGCGGAGCCGCGTTCCACTCCCTCCGCTGGCTGGCGGCGTGGGCGCGGCGGCATTCGTCGCCGCAAAACCGCACCGGACGGCCCATGCGATGCTCCCGCTCGAAGCTAGATCCGCATCCGGCGCACGGATCGACGGAAACCGGTGGCGATGCGGGCTTTTCGCGGATCTCGCCTCCGAAAAGGTCGCGGCAAATAACCGGCTCTAAAACGGGAAAATTTCGGCGCATTTCACATCCTCGCCAAGGCTAAGATATTGAAAATATACGATATTATTCTCTGCTGGCCTGCGGGAACGGCCTCAAAAGAGGTCTGACCGGCAAAAAACACGTGGCGAGAATTAAAAATCTCCGAATGAGGGGGACGCGGGTCTGGGCGGAAGCGAGTTTCCAGACTTTTCATACCCCCCCTCCTTTCGGCATCTGGGACACGCGCTCGACCACCACGGCGATGCCGCCGCCTTGACACTTCACTTCCGCAACGATGGCCTCTTGCTGGATCTCGGCTGTCATGCGCGCGTCGATGAAGCCCCGCATGGTCTCGCCCAGTGCTGCAATCGCGTCCTCAAGCCGATGCCTCGCAGCTTCCTGCGCTGATACAACCGATGGTAGTTGAGGCTTCGGGCGATGGGCTTTCCGCAGACTGTCTCTCAGAAGCCCTTGAACTCTATCCGCTGACACAGGTCTGACGAGTCTTGGCGATGAAAGAGGCTCAGCCCTTCCACTTGCTCCGTCAGTATCATTGAGTTCCTTGATTGAGTTCCTTGATTTAGTTAGGGTGCACGGATTTGCACTATCTAAGTGCACGGATTTGCACTTAGTAGGTGCAGCATTTTGCACTATCTCGTCGCCAGCTTCTTCGTCTTGGAACGCCTTGACGATATTATTGAAGGCGCCCCATTTGGGCTGATATCGAGACCGGAAACCGTTTCCGCCATGCCTGACCTTTACAACCAAACCGAGCCTGTGAAGCTCGTTTGTGGCGTTGACAACGGTCCTCTTGCTGGCTCCTGATTTGCTCATCAATCGCTCTGTGCCGGGGTCGCACTGACCCGTTTTGATGTTGAAATGGCCTATGATGATCGCTGCGATCTTCTTGGCGTCGCCAGACAAACCCGCCGCCAAGCAAATGGCGCGGTACGCAATAGGCAGGTCGTTCTTGCCGGGAAGCTCTGGCTTATCGTTCATCGATACGTCAGTTTGTGCGCTGCATGCGCAGCGTCCGTTGCTTCGATGATAGTGAGGCTGAATTTTCGCCGCAGCGCGACCAGGACGTTACCTGCGACTGTCGAGCGATTGAGATACAGCCACATCGCCGCCTCTCTGACGCGCGGCTGATACTCGTCGAGTAGCCTTATCAGATCGTCCGGGGGTGTACTTTTCCCGCCCAAACTATGCCCACGATATACGTGATCAGAAAGAGAACATGCGCCAGATTTTTCAAATCCTGTTTCCCGCGCTACAAGGGTGTCCGCAGGTTTCAACATGGTTGACATCGTAGGGGTCACAGGTTCAATCCCTGTCACGCCCACCATCCGAATTCTTAAATATCAAGGCCTTGCGAGAAATCGCAGGGCCTTTTTGCATAGTGGCCTCAGTGTCAATCGAACCTGTCCCCTATGGAGTATGCGTCAACGGTCCCATCACAGGAACACGCTGCGACACCGTCATAAATACCACTCCAACTAGGGCAAAGAGGATCGGCAGGAGGACTTAGCGGCCTTCCATGCGGCATGGACATGGAGGAGGGCGTGATGAACCGAAGCGTTTGCGTGCTGCCCGCCATTTGGCGTCCTGAGTGCATCGCGCCTTGCCATCCCTTGGTCTTAAGACATCCGACTGCCGCCAGCTGATTGGTATAGGCAAGCAGATTGACTGCCTATTCGATCCGCGGAGTTCGCTCGAGCGACGGGCTATCCTGTAGGCAGCGTCCAAACTATCCATGCGCTCCGCAATAAATTTCACTCAAAAAAATAAAATTCAAACCGGATTGACGCTTGCCCGGTTT
>Ga0075365_10001071_pt1 | contig 11853 bp, 9 predicted proteins | sample EndMetdeltDD1765_FD_71387 | JGI IMG/M metagenome (GOLD analysis project Ga0075365, IMG submission 71387) | Populus endosphere microbial communities from Tennessee, USA - Endosphere MetaG P. deltoides DD176-5 | ecosystem: Host-associated > Plants > Roots > Endosphere | place: USA: Tennessee... | reverse complement strand
CGACGACCCCGAGGCACTCGACCGGCTGCGGGCGCTGGCCCGGGGGCGCGACGAGCACCTCGACGCCCCCTTCGCGGATCTCGGCATCGACTCCTTGGCGTGGATGTCGATCCTGACCGGTCTGGAGGACTCCCTCGGGGTGGAGCTGGGGGACGAGGACGTGATGACGCCCGAGGCGTACACCCCTCGAGGTCTCGCCGCCGTCGCCGCCCGGGCCGTCGCCGGGCGCACCCCTGCCACCGCGGACCGCGGGGCCGATCCGTCACCCGAGGAGACACCATGAGCACCACCGTCCGTGGCCGCCGCTACTGCATCGTCGACGACTTCCTGCCCGCCTCGGAGCTCGCGGCGGTCCGCGAGCTCGCGCGCGGGCTGACCTACGAGGCCCGCGACAGCGTGGTCGACCCCGTGGCGGACGGCTCGGCGCTGCGGTCCCGGGGCGCGGTGCTGCGGCGCGACGAGGTCCTCGGCCAGGCCGGCGTCCCCGCGGCCTACCGCAGGGTCGTCGGCGAGCTCGCCGATCACGAGGACCTGGTGGGCACCGCCGGCGAGGACTGGTCGCTCGTGGGGATGGCCTTCTGGAAGTACCTCGCCGGCAACCGGCTCGGATGGCACAACGACGCCCGGCCGGACCGGCGCGGCGAGTTCATCCTGTTCCTGCACGAGGAGTGGTCGCCGTCGTGGGGCGGCGAGCTCCTGGTCCTCGACCGCGACCCCGACGACCTGCCACCGGCACCGCCGGAGCTGCCGACCTTCGCCGCCATCGAGCACCAGGTGGGGGAGACCAGGGACGCCCTGGTCGCCGTCGTGCCGCGACCGAACCGGCTCGTGGTGGTCCAGGAGGGCACCAGCCACTGCATCCACCGGGTCGACCGCACCGCGGGCGACCACGAGCGGTGGACGATGACCGGCTTCGTGGGCTCCGAGCTCGCGGAGTCGCCCCGTGTGCAGGACCGTTCCCGGCTGGAGCGGCTGGCGCCGTTCCTCGCACCCACCACCCCCGCTCCGGCGGGCCGTCAGTAGGAGGCACGTCCGATGGAAGACCTGTGGATCACCCAGGGCCCCGCCGAGCTCGACGCCTGGATCGAGCGCACCGGCACCGACCCCCAGGAGGTCGCCCGCATCGTGGAGGGCCTGCGCATCACCGCGGCCGGCGCCGTGGGCGAGCACGCGCACGACCAGTCGCCGGAGGTCTACTTCCCCGGGCTGAGGTCGACACCGTGGTGGGACCGCGACGCGTTCGGGTGGCTGGACGAGCTCGAAGCGGCGGCGGACGACATCCGGGCCGAGCTCGAGACCTACCGCTCGGAGCAGGACGCGTCGGTGTCGCACCCCACCGGCCTCGCCCGGCCGGACGCGTGGCGGGCGCTCTACCTGACCAGCGTCGGCAAGGCCCAGGAGCAGGTGCGTCGGCACTTCCCCCGCACCGTGGCGGCGCTCCGCGCGGTGCCCGGCGAGGCGAGCTGCGGGATGTCGTACTTCTCCTCCATCGAGGGCGAGACCGACATCGCGCCGCACTCCGGCTTCACCAACGCGCACCTGCGCTGCCACCTGTCGCTGGTGGCGACGGAGGGATCCACGATCCGGGTCCACGACGAGTGGCGGTCCTGGGTCGAGGGCAAGGCCATGGTGTTCGACGACTCCTACGACCACGAGGTCCGCAACCGGGGCTCCCAGCGCCGCACGGTGCTGCTGTTCGACTTCTGGCACCCCGACCTCACCCCGGTCGAGGTGCGCGCGCTCGGCCACATGATGGACGTCTGGCGACGGATGTACCAGCGGCACTTCTGGGCCGACCAGCTCACCGCCGGCGCCTTCAGCGACACCCAGCACGTGGGGGCCTTCGTCTCATGACCAGCGGCGTGTGGGAGCGCACCGAGACCTACCTCGTCGACCGGCTCTGCGTCCCGGACGAGGACCTGATCCGGGCCCGGCAGGTCAGCAGGGAGGCCGGGCTGCCCGACATCTCCGTGTCCGAGCTGCAGGGCAAGCAGCTGAGCATGCTGGCGTCGATCGCGGGCGCGCGACGGATCCTGGAGGTGGGCTGCCTCGGCGGCTACAGCACGCTGTGGCTCGCCAAGGTGCTGCCGGCGGACGGCCGGATGGTGACGATCGACAACAACCCGCTGCACGTCAATGCCGCCTCCGCCGCCATCGCGGGCGCGGGACTCGCGGACCGGGTCACCGTGCGGCTCGGCAACGCCGTGGACGAGCTCGACGCGCTGGCGGCGGACGGCGCGGAGCCCTTCGACTTCTTCTTCGTCGACGCCGACCAGCACAACAACGTCGCCTACTTCGAGCGGTGCCTGGCCCTGGCGCGCCCCGGCAGCGTCTTCGTCCTCGACAACGTCGTACGACGGGGCGAGGTCAGCGACGCCGATCTGGACAACCCGGCCGTGGCGGCCACCCGCGAGGTGCTCGACCTCGCCGGCCGGTCGTCGGCCCTCGACGCGGTGGTGTTCCAGACCGTCGGGAGCCGGGGGCACGACGGGATGCTGGTGGTCCGGGTGCGCTGACGCCCGGACCGCCTCGGTGTCGGCAACATCACGGCGCTCGTCACATGCCTGAAACACGGCCGACTTCCCCGGTCATCTGGCGTCACTAGGTTTCCGCTCGTCTCGGCTCCACCGGTCGCGGAGCAAAGAAGCGACTCGCACACCACACGAGGGAAGCGCTGATGAGTGGAAACGCCGTACGCCTGCAAGCCATCAAGGACGTCGAGGCCTACGTGCCGCCCGCGGTCAGCTTCGACCCGGGTGAGGAGCCCGGCGAGATCTTCGGGCAGAACGTCTTCAGCCTGACCGTGATGCAGCGGCGCCTGCCGAAGAGCGTCTACAAGTCGGTGCTCTCGACCATCGAGAAGTCCACGCCGCTCGACCCCGAGGTCGCCGACGCGATCGCCTCGGCCATGAAGGACTGGGCCCTGGAGAAGGGCGCGACCCACTACGCGCACGTCTTCTACCCGCTGACCGGCCTGACCGCCGAGAAGCACGACAGCTTCCTCGACCCGGTCGGCGACGGCACGGCGCTCGCGTCGTTCTCCGGCAAGACCCTGATCCAGGGCGAGCCCGACGCCTCGTCCTTCCCGAACGGCGGCCTGCGCAACACCTTCGAGGCGCGCGGCTACACCGGCTGGGACGTGATGAGCCCGGCGTACATCCTGGAGAACCCCAACGGCAACACCCTGTGCATCCCCACCATCTTCATCTCGATGACCGGTGAGGCGCTCGACCACAAGACGCCGGTGCTGCGCTCGCAGCAGGCGATGGCCGTGCACGCCAAGCGGGTGCTGAACCTCTTCGGTCACGAGAACCCCGAGAACGTGGTGGCCTACTGCGGCCCCGAGCAGGAGTACTTCCTGGTCGACAGCCACTTCTTCCTGGCCCGCCCGGACCTGCTCAACGCGGGCCGCACCCTCTTCGGCGCGAAGCCGCCGAAGGGCCAGGAGTTCGACGACCACTACTTCGGCGCCATCCCCGAGCGCGTGCTCGGCTTCATGATGGACACCGAGCGGGAGCTGTTCAAGCTCGGCATCCCGGCCAAGACGCGGCACAACGAGGTGGCCCCCGGCCAGTTCGAGGTCGCGCCGATGTTCGAGCGGGCCAACGAGGCCTCCGACCACCAGCAGCTGCTGATGACGACCTTCAAGGCCGTCGCCAAGAAGCACGGCATGGAGTGCCTCTTCCACGAGAAGCCCTTCGACGGCGTCAACGGCTCCGGCAAGCACGTGAACTTCTCGCTCGGCAACTCCGAGCTCGGCAGCCTCCTGGTCCCCGGCGACACCCCGCACGACAACGCCCAGTTCCTGGTCTTCTGCGCCGCGGTCATCCGCGCCGTGCACCAGTACGGCGGCCTGCTGCGCGTCTCGGTCGCGTCCGCGTCCAACGACCACCGCCTCGGTGCCAACGAGGCCCCGCCGGCGATCATCTCGATCTTCCTCGGCGACCAGCTGGCCGACGTCTTCGACCAGATCGCCAAGGGCGGCGCGACCCGCTCGAAGGAGAAGGGCACGCTGACCATCGGCGTCGACACGCTGCCGAACCTCACCAAGGACGCCGGGGACCGCAACCGCACCTCGCCGTTCGCCTTCACCGGCAACCGCTTCGAGTTCCGCGCGCCGGGCTCCAACCAGACCGTCGCCGCCCCGATGGTCATCCTGAACACCATCATGGCCGAGGCGCTCGACCACTGCGCGTCGTACCTCGAGTCGGCCGTGGCGGCCGGCACGGACTTCAACGAGGCCGTCCAGACCCTGCTGTCGGAGATCGTCGCCAACCACGGCGCGGTCATCTTCAACGGCAACGGCTACTCCGAGGAGTGGCCGATCGAGGCCGAGCAGCGTGGGCTGAAGAACCTGCGCACCACGGTCGACGCCCTGCCCGAGCTGATCTCGCCCGAGGCCATCGAGCTGTTCGCCAAGTACGGCGTCTTCAACGAGCACGAGGCGCACAGCCGCTTCGAGGTCGGTGCCGAGCAGTACGTCCTGGCCGTCGCGGTCGAGGCCAACCTGTCGCTGGAGATCGGGACGACCACCATCCTCCCGGCCGCCGTGCGCTACCAGACCGAGCTGGCCCAGAACGTCGTCGCCCTCAAGGCGGCCGGCGTCGCCGCCGACACCGCCGACCTGGAGACGGTCACCGGCCTGATCACCGACCTGCGGGCCGGGCTGGCCGAGCTGAGCGGCGCGATCGCGCACGAGCACCCGGAGGACCCGCTCGAGGCGGCCACCTTCACGCGCGACGCCGTCATCCCGGCGATGGCCAAGGTCCGCACCGCGGCCGACAGCCTCGAGGGCGTCGTGGCCGACGACCTGTGGCCGCTGCCGACCTACCAGGAGATGCTCTACATCCTCTGACCGATCGCCGACCGGCGGGGCCCTCGGAATCTCCGGGGGGCCCCACCGGTTGTGTCCGGCATGACCACCATCGGACTGATCGGCAGCGGCAACATCGGCAGCGCCCTCGCGCGCTCCCTCACCCAGGCGGGCCACGACGTGGTCCTCAGCAACAGCCGAGGCCCGGAGACCCTGCAGGACCTGGTCGCCGAGCTCGGCCCCCGCGCGCGGGCGGCCACCGCGGCCGAGGCCGCCGAGGCGGGGGAGGTCGTCGTCGTGACGGTCCCGCTGAAGGCCTACCAGCAGGTGCCGGTCGAGCCGTTGCGCGGCAAGGTCGTCATCGACACCAACAACTACTACGTCGAGCGCGACGGGCACATCGCCGAGCTCGACGACGAGACGGCCACCACCTCGGGGCTGCTCCAGGCGCACCTGCCGGAGTCCCACGTGGTGAAGGGCTTCAACAACATCTACGCCGAGTTCATCGGCTCCCTGGCCCGCCCGGCCGGCGACCCCGAGCGCAGCGTGCTGCTCATCGCCGGCGACGACGCGGACGCGAAGCGGACGGTCTCGGGACTCGTCGACGACATCGGCTTCGACGCCTACGACGCGGGACCGCTGGCGGACAGCTGGCGCTTCGAGCGCGACCAGCCGGCCTACGGCGGCCCGTACGTCGAGAACCCGGACGGCACCTGGCCGCCGAAGGCCGGCAAGCCGGCCACGGCGGACGAGTTCCGCGAGGCGCTCGCGCAGGCCACCGGCGCCCGGGCCTAAACCGGGGCGAGGACACGGCGGACCCACCGATACGATCGGCGGGTCCGCTTTTCCGTTCCCCAAGGAGCTCCCGTGTCCGACATCAAGGTCGTCCTCGTCACCGCCGATGCGCGTGAGGACCGGGCGACCACGACGGGCACCAAGGCCTGGGAGCTCTTCGCCGACCAGGCCGACGTGATCGCCGCCCGTGTGAACGGCGACCTCAAGGACCTGTCCTACGTCCTGGCCGACGGCGACGTCGTCGAGGGCGTCGAGATGGCCAGCAAGGACGGCCACGACATCCTGCGGCACTCCACCGCCCACGTGATGGCCCAGGCGGTCCAGCAGCTGTTCGGGGAGGCCAAGCTCGGCATCGGCCCCCCGGTCACCGACGGCTTCTACTACGACTTCGACGTCGAGACCCCGTTCGTGCCGGAGGACCTCGCGAAGATCGAGACCGCGATGCGCAAGATCATCAAGGAGGGCCAGCGCTTCGAGCGCCGCGTCACCAGCGACGCCGACGCCATCGACGAGCTGCAGGACGAGCCGTACAAGATCGAGCTCATCGGCCTCAAGGGCGGTGCGGGCACCGACGGCACCGAGGGCGCGAGCGTCGAGGTCGGCGCCGGCGAGCTGACCATCTACGACAACGTCCGGCGCAACGGCGACGTCGCGTGGAGCGACCTGTGCCGCGGGCCGCACCTGCCCACCACCAAGCGGATCCCGGCCTTCAAGCTGATGCGCAGCGCCGCGGCGTACTGGCGCGGCGACGAGAAGAACAAGATGCTGCAGCGCATCTACGGCACCGCGTGGGAGTCCAAGGAGGCCCTCGAGGAGCACCTGCACCGCATCGAGGAGGCCGAGCGCCGCGACCACCGCAAGCTCGGGCGCGACCTGGACCTGTTCAGCTTCCCCGACGAGATCGGCTCCGGCCTGGCGGTCTTCCACCCCAAGGGCGGCGTGATCAAGCGGGTCATGGAGGACTACGTCCGCCAGCGCCACATCGAGGAGGGCTTCGACTACGTCGGCACCCCCCACATCACCAAGGACCAGCTCTTCTACACCTCCGGGCACCTGCCGTACTACGCCGACACCATGTTCCCGCCCATGGAGTTCGAGGGCTCGAACTACATGGTCAAGCCGATGAACTGCCCGATGCACAACCTCATCTACCGCTCCCGCGGGCGCTCCTACCGCGAGCTGCCGCTGCGGCTGTTCGAGTTCGGCTCGGTCTACCGCTACGAGAAGTCCGGCGTGGTGCACGGCCTGACCCGGGTGCGCGGCCTGACCCAGGACGACTCGCACTCCTACGTCACCGCCGAGCAGGCGCCCGGCGAGATCAAGCACCTGCTGGAGTTCGTGCTGGGGCTGCTGAAGGACTTCGGCCTCGACGACTTCTACCTGGAGCTGTCCACCCGCGACGACTCCAAGCCCGACAAGTTCGTCGGCTCCGACGAGGACTGGGAGCTGGCCACCCAGGTCCTCGAGGACGTGTGCGTCGAGTCGGGCCTCGAGCTGGTCCCCGACCCGGGCGGCGCCGCGTTCTACGGCCCCAAGGTCTCGGTCCAGTGCCGCGACGCCATCGGTCGCACCTGGCAGATGTCGACGATCCAGTACGACTTCAACCAGCCGGCCCGCTTCGAGCTGGAGTACAACGGCGCCGACGGCCAGAAGCACCAGCCGGTGATGATCCACTCCGCGAAGTTCGGCTCCCTGGAGCGCTTCTTCGGCGTCCTGGTCGAGCACTACGCCGGCGCGTTCCCCCCGTGGCTGGCCCCCGTCCAGGTCCAGGCGATCCCGGTGGCCGACGCCTTCAGCGACTACCTGTACGACGTCGCGAAGCAGATGAAGGCGCGCGGGCTGCGGGTCGAGGTCGACGACTCCGACGACCGGATGCAGAAGAAGATCCGCAACGCGCAGCTGCAGAAGGTGCCGTTCATGCTGATCGCCGGCGGCGACGACGTGGAGGCGGGCGCGGTGTCCTTCCGCTACCGCGACGGCCGGCAGGACAACGGCGTCCCGGTCGAGGAGGCGATCCAGCGGGTCGTCGACGCCGTCGCGGCGCGCGAGCAGGTCTGACCATCTCCGCACGACGGCACGGCCCGGCCCTGGTGGCCGTGGCCGTGCTGCTCGCGGGCTGCTCGTCGTCCGACCCGGCGCCGTCCACCTCGCCGTCCACCTCGCCGTCCACCTCGCCGTCGGCGTCGGTGCCGAGCGACGAGCGACCGACCTCCGTCGTCGAGGCCGTCCAGGACGAGCAGACGTCGACGCTGCGCGCCCTGGCCGACCTGGCCGAGCAGCAGGCGGCCGCCGTACCCGAGGTCGTCGCGCCGTCCGCGCGCACCGACGGCGAGCCGGTGCTCGGCGCCGACGCCAGCTGGCCGCAGTGCCCGCGGGGGATGGGCATCCCCGAGCGGCCCACGCAGGGCTCGCCGATGCCGCTGCGGCAGGCCGAGTACGTCGTCCTCGGCCTCACCAACGGCCCCGGCTTCACCGAGAACCCCTGCCTGGCCGACCAGGTGAGATGGGTGCGCGAGCGCGGCCTGATGTCCGCGGCGTACGCCGTCGCCAGCCTGCCGTCCGCGGCCCAGGTCGACGAGCACGGCGCCGACGGCCCGTACGACGGCGCGAGCAGGCTCGGCGCCCTCGCCAACACCGGCTACCAGCAGGGTCTGGCCAACGTGGCCACCATGCGCCGCGCCGGGCTGCGCTCGCCGATCGTGTGGGTCGACGTCGAGCCGGTGCCGGACTTCGACTGGGGGCCCGACACCGCCGTCAACGGCGCCGTGGTCGAGGGCGCGGTCCGCGCCTACTCCGACGCGGGCTACACCGTCGGCGTCTACTCCACGCCGTACCTGTGGGCCGACGTCGTCGGCGAGCTGTCCCTCGGCCTGCCCGAGTGGCGTGCCGCCGGGCAGACCTCGCGGGCCGAGGCGCTGGAGCGCTGCGGCGAGGAGTGGGTGATCCAGGGCGGCGCGCCGGTGCTCGGCCAGTGGGTCGAGGCCGGGCGCGACCAGAACGTCACCTGCCCGGGCGTCGAGACCGACCTGGGCCGCTGGTTCCACCAGAACTGAGGAGAGAGTCGTGGACGTCGCACTGATCGGGCTGCTCGCGGTCCTCGGCATCGCGGGGGTCAGCGCCGTCTCGGCCCGGCTGGGCGTGGCCGCGCCGCTGCTCCTGGTCGCCCTCGGCGTCGGGGTCAGCCTGCTGCCGTTCGTGCCGGCCATCGAGATCGACGCCGAGTGGATCCTGATGGGGGTGCTGCCGCCGCTGCTCTACTCGGCGTCGGTGTCGATGCCGGCCATGGACTTCCGCCGCGACTTCGGCACCATCGGCTCGCTGTCGGTGGTCCTGGTGGTGATCAGCTCGCTGCTGGTCGGGCTGTTCATCGCGGCCGTCGTCCCCGGGGTCGGGTTGGCCACCGGCATCGCGCTGGGCGCGATCATCAGCCCGACCGACGCCGTCGCCACGTCCATCGTGAAGCGGCTCGGCGCGCCGCCGCGGGTCGTGACGGTGCTGGAGGGCGAGAGCCTGCTCAACGACGCGACCGCCCTGGTGCTGCTCCGTTCGGCCATCGCCGCGACGTCGGTCTCGGTCTCGGTCGTCGGGGTCGTCGGCGACTTCGTGTGGGCGGTCCTGATCGCCGTCGTCGTCGGGCTGCTGGTGGGCCGCCTCACCCTGCTCGTCCGGTCGCGGATCGTGGACCCGGCCGTCAACACCGCGATCTCCTTCGCCGTCCCGTTCATCGCCTACCTGCCCGTCGAGCACCTCGGCGGCTCCGGCCTGGTCGCCGCCGTGGCCGCCGGCCTGGTCACCGGCCACTCCGCGCCGCGCTACCTGGAGCCCGCCCACCGCCGGGCCGAGGAGCAGAACTGGCGCACCGTCGAGCTGCTGCTCGAGGGCGGCGTCTTCCTGCTGATGGGCCTCGAGCTCTACGGGCTGGTCGAGGACCTCGACGACTCCGGCGGCGGCCTCGGCACGGCGCTGTGGGTCGGCGCGGTCGCGGCGCTGATCGTGATCGTGGTGCGTACGGCGTACGTCGTGCCGCTGCTGGTCGGGCTGGCCCGCCGGGCCGAGCGGAACGAGGCGCTGCGCGACCGGCTGAGCGACATGCAGGGGCGCATCGACGACCCGTCGTTCTTCGCCGACGCCGCCCGCCCCGGACGGGTGATCGGGGAGCGGCGCCAGGAGCAGTTCCGCACCCGGGTCCGCCGGGGCATCGCCGACGTCGACTACCTCGCCGGCTCGCCCGTCGGCTGGCGCGAGGGCACCGTGATGGTGTGGGCCGGCATGCGGGGCGTCGTCACGCTCGCCGCCGCGCAGACGCTGCCCGAGGACACCCCCGAGCGGTCGCTGCTGATCCTGGTGGCCTTCGTCGTCGCCGCGGGCACGCTCGTGGTGCAGGGCGGCACGCTGCCGTTCGTCGTACGCCGGCTGGGGCTGGTCTCGGCGCCGCCCGCGGAGCAGGATCCCGACCGTGACGCGCTGATCCGCGGACTCGGCGACGCCGCCGGCCGGATGCTCGCCGACCCGGGGCTCGTCCGCGCCGACGGGACGCCGTACGACCCGGACCTCCTGGAGCGGACCCGGGGCTGGACGCTGGCCCGGGTGGACGCCCGCGAGGAGGCGGACGCCGACCTGGCCGCCCAGCAGGCCGAGCTCCGGATCGCCATCCTCGTGGCGATGCGCGCCGAGCTGCTCCGGGTGCGCTCCGACGGCCTGCACTCCAGCGAGGTGCTCGAGGACGCGCTGGCCATCCTGGACGCCGAGCAGATCAGCATCGAGATGCGGGCGCGGTGAGCACGGTGCACCGGCTCTCGCGCGCCGACGCCCGACGGATCGCGGTACGCGCACAGCTGCTCGACCTGCCCCGGCCGACCGAGATGCTCGACGTCGTGCACCACCTGACCTTCGTGCAGCTCGACCCGGCCGCGCCGGTCGTGCCGAGCGCCGACCTGGTGCTGTGGAGCCGGCTCGGGTCGTCGTACCGGCCCTCCTCGCTGGTCTCGGCGCTGGAGGAGCAGTCCCTGCTCGACCTGCACGGCCTGGCGCGGCCCGCCGACGACCTGGCCCTGTTCCGGGCCGAGATGGCGGCCTGGCCGGGGGCCGGTGAGCTGAAGGAGTGGGAGGTCGAGCTCCGGGAGTGGGTCGCGGCCAACGACGGCTGCCGGCGCGAGATCCTCGAGGTGCTCCGCCAGGACGGACCGCTGCGGCTGCGCGACCTGCCGGACAGCTGCGAGGTGCCGTGGCGCTCCAGCGGCTGGAACGACGGCAAGAACGTCAAGATGCTCCTCGGCCGGATGGTCGAGCGGGGCGAGGTCGCCCGGGCCGGACGCGAGGGGCGCGAGCCGCTGTGGGACCTGGCCTCGCGGATCTATCCCGACGGGCCCTTCCCGCCTCTCGACGAGGCTCTCGCCGAACGCGACCGCCGCCGGCTCGCCGGGCTCGGCATCGCCCGCGCCACGGCGCCGGTGCACCCGGTCGAGCCGAACCACGTCGGCGCCGCGGGGGAGCCCGCGGTCGTCGAGGGGGTCAAGGGGCGGTGGCGGGTCGACCCGTCGTACCTCGACCTGCCCTTCGAGGGGCGCTGTGCCCTGCTGTCGCCGCTCGACCGGCTGGTGATCGACCGCAAGCGGACCACGGAGCTCTTCGAGTTCGACTACCAGCTGGAGATGTTCAAGCCGGCCGCCCGGCGGCGCTGGGGCTACTGGGCCCTCCCGATCCTGTACGGCGACCGCCTGGTCGGGAAGCTCGACGCCACCGCCGAGCACGACGAGGGCGTGCTGCGCGTCGACGCCGTCCACGAGGACGAGCCGTTCCCCGCCGTCGTACGGGACGCGGTCGAGGCCGAGATCGAGTCCCTCGCCGGCTGGCTCGGCCTCGACGTCTACCGCCCGGCCGGCACCTGAGCCGCCCCGACCCCCTCCGGTGGTCGAGCAGGTCGCGCAGCGACCGTGTCGAAACCCGTCGTGCCTCTCGGCGGCCCCGACCGCGTCGTCCCGCGCGACACACCCGGCTGGTTCGACGACAGCCGGGGAGAAGACGGGCGCACACGTGCGTGTCCGGTGGTGCACCGAGCCCGCCCGCCAGAGCGACCTCGACCACGTCGAAGCCCGGTCGGGCTGACGATCCGCCGCGACCGCACCGGCACCCAGATCCAGCGCGACACCCTCAGCCCTGACGGCCACCGGCCCCAGGGCCACGGGCACGCCGTCCGCATCCGGCACCATGACCGTCATGGAGCAGGCGTCGACGGACCCGTGGAC
>Ga0075365_10001070_pt1 | contig 11853 bp, 10 predicted proteins | sample EndMetdeltDD1765_FD_71387 | JGI IMG/M metagenome (GOLD analysis project Ga0075365, IMG submission 71387) | Populus endosphere microbial communities from Tennessee, USA - Endosphere MetaG P. deltoides DD176-5 | ecosystem: Host-associated > Plants > Roots > Endosphere | place: USA: Tennessee... | reverse complement strand
CACCGGCGCAAGGACGCGCTGGTCGGTGCCAGCGAGATCGTCACCATGATCGAGCGGACGGCCCGCGCGAGCGAGTGCATCGCCACCGTCGGCCGGCTCCAGGTCCGTCCGGGCGCGGTCAACGTGATCCCCGGCCGGGCCGACCTGACCCTCGACCTGCGTGCCGCCACCGACCCCGAGCGGGACGCGATGTGGGAGGCGATGCTGCTCGAGATGGAGCGGCTGTGCGCCGAGCGCGGCCTGCGGCTGGAGGTCGTCGAGACCCACACCGCGCCGGCCGCCCCGTGCGCCGCCTGGCTGCAGCGGGCCGTGGTCGCCGGCATCGCCAGCACCGGCGACACCACCCCGATGGGGCTGTGGAGCCGCGCCGGCCACGACGCGATGGCGGTGGCCGCCGTGGCCGACATCGGGATGCTGTTCGTGCGCTGCTTCGACGGCATCAGCCACCACCCCGGCGAGGACGTCCGCGAGGTCGACGTGGCCCGGGGGCTGGACGCGTTCGAGGCCGCGGTGCTCGAGGTGGCCGCGACCGTCGGGGCCGCGCGGTGAGCCTGCGCATCGACGAGCGGATCGCCGAGCGCCAGGCCGACCTCTCCCCCCAGGAGCGCAAGGCCGCGGCCACCCTGCTGGAGCACCTCGACGACCTCGCGACCTACCGGGCCGCCGAGCTGGCCACGCTCGCCGGGGTCTCCAAGGCCACCATGAGCCGGCTCTTCCGCAGCCTCGGGTACGCCGACTTCGACGAGGTCCGCGAGCACCTGCGGGCGCTGCGGACCGCCGGCGAGCCGCGCCGGGTCGACGGCACCCCCGACCTGGTCGCGCACGCCGCCCACGAGGCCGAGGCGATCCTGCGGGCGCTGCAGCAGCCGCGGCTCGCCGAGGCGATCGAGCTGGTGGCGATGTCGCGGCGGGTGAGCGTGGTGGGCTGGCGCAACAGCTACCCGGTCGCGCTCCACCTGCGCCAGCAGCTCGCGCACGCGCGCGGCGACGTACGCCTCGCGCCGCTGCCTGGCCAGGTCGTCGGCGAGGAGCTCGCCGACCTCGACGCCGGGGACGTCGTGGTGGTGCTGGGCTTCCGGCGCCGCCCGCGCGGCTTCGCGGCGTTCCTCACCGAGGCCGCCGCCACCGGCGCCGCGGTGGTGCTGGTCGGCGACCCGACCGCGCTGCCGCACGCCGCCCACGCGACCGTCTGGCTGGAGTGCCCCGTGCAGGGCGGGCTGGCCTTCGACAGCTACGCCGCCGCGATGAGCCTGGTCGGCGTCCTCGCCGACGGGGTGCTCTCCCGCTCGGGCCGCACCGCGCAGGAGCGGGTCTCGGCCATCAGCCGCACCTACGAGCGGCTCCTGGAGGTGGAGTGATGGACCTCGGCACCGTCTCCTCCTTCCGCCCGGCCCGCACGCGCGACGACCTCACCCTCTCGGGTGGCGAGGTCGTCGTCGCGGGCGGGACCTGGCTGTTCTCCGAGCCGCAGCCGGGCGTGTCCGGCCTGGTCGACCTCACCACCCTCGGCTGGGAGCCGGTCGAGACGCTGCCCGACGGCACCCTGCGGATCGCCGCGACGTGCACCGTCGAGCAGCTGGTCGCCGCACCGTGGGACGGCCTCGCCGACCTCGCGCGCCAGGCCGCCGACGGGCTGCTGATGTCGTTCAAGGTGCAGCGGCTGGCCACCGTCGGCGGCAACGTGTGCCTCGCGCTGCCCGCGGGCGCGATGACCTCGCTGCTCGCCGGGCTCGGCGCCGAGGCGGTCGTGTGGACGCCCGACGGCGGCGAGCGGCGCGAGCCGGTCGCCACCCTCGTGCGCGACGTCGGGGTCACCTCGCTCGCCGCGGGCGAGGTGGTCCGGGCCTTCGACGTGCCCCCCGCCGCCCGCCTGCGCCGAGCCGCGTTCCGCCGTACCTCGCTGACGACGCTGGGCCGCTCCGCCGCCGTCGTGGTCGGCAGCGGCCGCACCGTCACCGTCACCGCGTCCACCACCCGCCCGGTCGTCCTCGACGCCGCCGACCTCGACGCCGGGCTCGCCGCCGTCGACTGCTGGTACGACGACGCGCACGGCGCCGCCGACTGGCGCGCCGCGGTCACCGGCCTGCTCGCCCACGACGTCGCCCAGGAGCTCACCGCATGAGGATCGACGACCAGCCGGTCGACGCCACGCCCGCACCCGGCCAGTGCCTGCGCACGTTCCTGCGCGAGCAGGGCGCGCTCGGGGTCAAGAAGGGCTGCGACGCCGGCGACTGCGGCGCCTGCTCGGTCCTCGTCGACGGGTCGCCCGTGCACTCCTGCATCTATCCCGCCGTCCGCGCGGTCGACGCCTCGGTGACCACGGCGTCCGGGCTCGGCACGCCCGAGGACCTGTCCGGCGTGCAGCGCGCGTTCGTCGAGGCCTGCGGCTTCCAGTGCGGCTTCTGCACCGCCGGCTACGTCGTCACCGCGACCGCCGTCGGCGCGACCGACGACGTCGAGCGGGCCTTCAAGGGCAACCTGTGCCGCTGCACCGGCTACCGGTCGATCCGCGACGCGCTGGCCGGGCGCTCCAACGTCGCGACGGGCGCCGTCGGGGCGTCGGTGGGGGCCCCGGCCGGGCCGCGGATCGTCAGTGGCCACGAGCCGTACACGCTCGACCTGCCGGACACCGGCGTGCTGCACGTGAAGCTGCTGACCAGCCCGCACTCGCACGCCCGGATCACCTCGATCGACACCAGCGCGGCCGAGGCGCTGCCCGGGGTGCTCCTGGTGCTCACCCACCACGACGCCCCCGACGTCCTCTACTCCACCGGGCGGCACGACAGCCGGCTCGACGACCCCGACGACACCCGGCTGCTCGACGACGTGGTCCGGTTCGCCGGCCAGCGGGTCGCCGCGGTCGTCGCCGAGTCGGTGGCGCTCGCCGAGCAGGCGCTCGGCCTGATCGAGGTGACCTACGACGTGCTGCCCGCCGTGCTCGACCCGGAGCAGGCCCGGACCCCCGGCGCGCCCCTGGTGCACGGCGAGAAGTCCACGATGCGCAGCCGGATCTCCGAGCCGATGCGCAACGTGGTCGCCCAGACCCACGGCGAGGTCGGCGACGTGACCGCCGGCCTCGAGGACGCCGTCCACCGCGTCTCGGGCACCTGGCACACCTCGCGGGTCACCCACGCCGCCCTCGAGACCCACGGCGCCCGCGGCTGGCTCGACGACGCCGGGCGGCTCGTGGTCCGCGCCAGCACCCAGGTGCCGTTCCTGGTCCGTGACGAGCTGGCCCACGTGCTCGGCCTGGAGCCCGCGCAGGTGCGGGTGCAGGCCGCCCGGGTCGGCGGTGGCTTCGGCGGCAAGCAGGAGATGCTCGTCGAGGACGTCGTCGGGCTGGCCGTGCTGCGCCTCGCCGAGCGCGGCGTACGCCGTCCGGTGCAGCTGGAGCTGACCCGCGAGGAGCAGTTCACCCTGGTGCCCAGCCGGCACCCGATGCGGGTCAGCGTCGAGCTCGGCGCCGACGCCGACGGCGTGCTGAGCGCACTGCGGCTCGACGTGCTCAGCGACACCGGCGCCTACGGCAACCACGCCGCCGGGGTGCTCTTCCACGGCTGTCACGAGTCGGTCGCGCTCTACCGCTGCGCCAACAAGCGGGTCGACGCGGAGGCCGTCTACACCCACACCGTCCCGGCCGGGGCGTTCCGCGGCTACGGCCTCGGTCAGGTGATCTTCGGGATCGAGTCGGCGCTCGACGACCTGGCCCGCGCGGTCGGCATCTCCCCCGCCGAGGTGCGCCGGCGCAACGCCGTGCGCCCCGGCGACGACTTCGTCGTCAACGGCCCCGCCGACACCGACCTGGTGCTCACGGAGGCGTCGTACGGGCTCCCGGAGTGCCTGGACCGGGTCGAGGCCGCGCTGGCCGAGGACCGGACGCCGGCGCCCGGCCCGGACTGGGCGCTCGGCAGCGGCCTGGCCGCCGCCATGATCGCCACCATCCCGCCGCGCGGGCACCACGCCTCGGCCACGGTCACCGCCGAGCTCGACGGGACCGTCACGATCGGCGTCGGGTCGGCGGAGTTCGGCAACGGCTCGGCGACGGTGCACGTGCAGCTGGTCGCCGAGGAGCTCGGCATCGACGTCGCGCGGGTGCGGCTGCGCTCCTCCGACACCGACGCCGCGTCGTACGACACGGGGGCCTACGGCTCCACCGGCACCGTGGTCGCCGGCAGTGCCGTCGCCGCGGCGGCCCGCTCGCTGCGCGGCCTGCTGGCCGCGCGCGAGGGCGCCCCGCTCACCGAGCCGCTGGTCGCCTCGGGCGAGCACCACGGCTCGCCGCGCTCGGTCGCGTTCAACGTGCACGGCGTCCGGGTGGCCGTGCACCCGCCGACCGGCGAGGTCCGGATCCTGGCCTCGGTGCACGCCGCCGACGCCGGGGTCGTGATGAATCCCGAGCAGCTGCGCGGCCAGGTCGAGGGCGGCGTCGCCCAGGCCGTCGGCACCGCGCTGCAGGAGGAGGTCCGGCTCGCCGACGGCGTGGTCACGACCCGGACCTTCCGCAACTACCGGGTGCCGCAGCTGGGCGACGTGCCGGCCACCCGCGTGCTGTTCGCCGACACCTACGACGAGCTGGGCCCCCGGGGGGCCAAGTCGATGAGCGAGGCGCCGTACAACCCCGTCGCGCCGGCCCTGGCCAACGCCGTCCGGGACGCCACCGGCGTACGACCCCACCGGCTGCCGATGACCCGCGACCGGGTCTGGCGGCTGCTAGCCGAGAAGAGGACCGGTCATGAGTGACCAGCAGTGGTTGGCGCAGGCCGTCGGCCTGGCCGTCGAGAACGTCGCCGCCGGCGGCGGGCCGTTCGGCGCCGTGATCGTGCGGGCCGGGACGGTGCTGGCGACCGGCCAGAACCGGGTCACCCGCGACCTCGACCCGACCGCCCACGCCGAGGTCAACGCGATCCGCGCGGCCTGTGCGGCGATCGGCGACTTCTCGCTGGCCGGCTGCACGCTCTACACCTCGTGCGAGCCGTGCCCGCTGTGCGTCTCGGCGTCCCTGTGGGCCCGCGTCGACCGGGTGGTCTACGCCGCAGACCGGCACGACGCCGCCCGCGGCGGCTTCGACGACCGGGAGTTCTACGAGCTCTTCGCCCGCGACCGGTCCACCTGGCCGACCCCGGTCGAGGCCGTCCCCGTCGCCACCGCCTTCAGCCCGTTCCAGGCCTGGCTCGACGACGCCACCCGCACCCACTACTGAGCGCGGTACGCAGAGGGGACCGCGTGGTCGCCTCCGCGTACCGCTCGTCAGGTGGTGCTCTGGGACATCCCCATCCGGGCCAGCACGACGTTCTCGACCAGCTGGACCAGGTTGTAGAGCAGCAGCGTCACCAGGGTGATGATCGCGACCGAGGCCCAGAGGTTGTCGAACTGGGCGGCGGCGTTGAACTTCTGGATGTTGCCGCCGATGCCCTTGCCGGTGGAGAGCCACTCGGCGAGCAGGGCGCCGGTGACCGCCCCGGGCACCGAGACCCGGGCCGCGGCGAACAGCGACGGCAGGGCGCCGGGCACGGCGACCTTGGTCAGCGCGGCCCAGTTGCCGCCGCCGTAGACCTTGACCAGGTCGAGGCTCTCCCTGCTGGCCCGGCTGAGCCCGAACAGCACCGAGGCCAGGGCCGGGAAGAGCACCACGATGCTGCCGATCACCGCCACCGAGGCGGCCGTGCCGCGCCCGGTGATCAGGATGATGACGGGCGCGATCGAGACCAGCGGGATGCTGCGCAGCAGCAGCGCCAGCGGCATCACGCCCGCCTGCACGGTCCGCGAGACCGTGAACGACATCGCCAGCGCGATCGCGGCGACCATGCCGACGGCGAACCCGAGGGCCGCGTCCTGCAGCGACTTCACCGTGAGCGGCATCAGCACGTCGCGGTGCTCGGCGGCCGTGCTGCGCGCCTCCGGGTCGGTGACGAACAGGAAGTTCCAGACCTCCTGCGGGCCCTTGGCGACGTACGGCGAGACGTCGGTGAAGCTGATCACCGCCTGCCACAGCGCGAGGACCACGGCCAGGGTCAGCACGGCGTTCATCAGCGAGCGGCCGACCGCCTTCACGAACGGGTGCGTCATCACGCCTCCCTCCCCGAGACCCAGGGCGTGACGAACCGGGCGACGAGCCCGACCACGCCGTAGCCGACGAGCGCGATCACGGCGCACAGCAGGAAGACCACCCAGACCCGCTCGGAGTCGAGGTTGCCCTGCAGCCGGATCAGGGTGATGCCGACGCTGCGGTCGGTGGCGCCCATGTACTCGCCCAGGACCGCGCCCAGGAACGCGGTGGGCACGGCGATCTGCAGGGCGTTGAGGATCGCCGGCAGCGCGGCCACCAGCCGGACCTTGCGCAGCTGGGTGAACCGGCCGCCGCCGAAGACCCGGATCACGTCCAGGCTGGCCTTGTCGGCGGCCCGGAAGCCCAGCAGGGCACCGACCACCGTGGTGAAGAAGCAGGCCAGCGCGGCCAGGAAGATCGCCGTCTTGGACGGGTCGCCCGGCTGGGTGGCGCCGCCGAGGATGACGATCGAGATGCCGCCGACCGCGACCATCGGCAGGCAGTAGCTGACCACCGCGACCTGGACCACCACCGGCTCCAGCCGGGGCACGACGAGCACCGTCGCCGCGATCAGCAGCGCCAGGCCGTTGCCCCACAAGAACCCGTAGCCGGCCTCGGTGAGGGTGACCTCGAACGACGGCCAGTAGGCGCTCAGGCCGTCGTCGGCGAGCCGGCCGAAGACCGACCAGGGCGAGGGCACCGGCGTGAAGTCGGTGCCCTCGTCGGGGGTGAACGCGGTCGCCGAGAACAGCCACCACAGCAGCACGATGCCGACCGCCCCGATGATCCCGGCCAACCAGCCCGGGACCCGGCCCTGCGCGATCACGACTCGGCCGCGGCGCGGCCGTCGGCGCCGAACAGCAGCTCGGAGGCGCGGTCGGCCAGGGCGTGGAACTCCGGGGTGCGCATCATGTCGGGCGTGCGCGGCCGGGGCAGGTCGACGTCGATGATCTCCTTGATCCGTCCGGGCCGCGGGCTCATGACCGCGACCTGGTCGGAGAGGAAGATCGCCTCGTTGATCCCGTGGGTCACCAGCAGCGTGGTGGCCGGCTTCTCGGTCCAGATCCGCAGCAGCTCCAGGTTGAGGTTCTGCCGGGTCATGTCGTCGAGGGCACCGAACGGCTCGTCGAGCAGCAGCACCGACGGCTTCAGCGCCAGCGCCCGCGCGATCGAGACCCGCTGGCGCATGCCCCCGGAGAGCTGGGCCGGCTTGGCCTTCTCGAAGCCGCGCAGGCCGACCAGGTCGACCAGCTCCTCGATGTAGTCCTTGTCGGGCTTGCGCCCGGCGACCTCGAACGGCAGCTGGATGTTCTTCAGCACGCTGCGCCAGGCCAGGAGCGCGTGGTCCTGGAAGGCGATGCCGAGCTCGCTGCCGCGACGCAGCTCCTGCGGGGTCTTGCCGTCGACGATGGCCTCGCCGCTCGACGGGTCCTCCAGACCGGCCAGGATCCGCAGGATCGTGGACTTGCCGCAGCCCGAGGGCCCCAGCAGGGCCAGGAACGAGCCCTGGTCGGTGTGCAGGTGGGCGTCCTGGAGGGCGGTGACGGACTTGCCGCCGCCGCCCTTGAACGTCTTGGTCAGTCCCTTGATCTGGATGCCGGTGCCCAGGCGGGCACCGGCATCCAGGTGGTGCTCAGTCGTCATCGAGTGGCTCGGAGATCAGGGCTGGTAGGCCTTGAGGTCCGGGTTCTCCTCGTAGATCTCGTCGATGAGCGTGGTGTCGAACAGGTCCTCGACCGACACCTCCCAGCCGGCGGCGGCGAGCGAGTCGACCGTCTGCTGCTGGAGCTCGGGCGTGATCGTGAACAGGCCGTTGGCCTCGGTGTCCGGGGTGGAGATGAGCTCCTTCTCGGCCTCCAGGCCGAGACCGGTCTTCTCCGGGTCGAGCGCGCCGAAGACGGACTCGAGGCCCTCCTCGTTGGAGGACGCGGCCTGGTCGTAGTACTTCGTGATCAGCTCGACCGTGGCGTCGGTCGGCTCCTTGAACACGTCCGTCCAGCCCTTGATCTCGGCGGTGAGCAGCGCCTTGAGCAGGTCGGGGTTCTCGTCGAGGTACTGGTCGGTGACCGTGTAGGTCTCGGCGACGTACGGGACGCCGTTCTCGGCGTACGGGAGGTTGGTGACCTCGTAGCCGGCCAGCTCGACGGTCAGCGCCTCGTTGGTGAGGTAGGCCATGAAGCCGTCGACGTCGCCGTTCATCAGCGGGGTCGGGTCGAAGTCGACCGGGACCACCTCGACGTCGTCCTCGGAGATGCCGTTGGCCTCGAGGATCGCCTTGAAGACGTTGGCGTTGGAGTCCTGGACGCCGATCTTCTTGCCGATCAGGTCCTCGGGCGTGGCGATGTTGCCGCCGTCGGCGAGGGACAGGATCGTGAACGGGTTCTTCTGGAACGTCGCGCCGATGATCTTCAGCGGGGCGTCCTGCTCGGCGATCGCGGCGCCCACGGACGCGGCGTCGCTGAGCGCGACCTGGACGGTGCCGCTGAGGAGCTTGGCGACGCCGGTGTCGGGGCCCGAGATCCCGTTCACCGCGTCGAAGCCGGCCTCGTCGTAGTAGCCGTTCTCCTCGGCGTAGAACTCGCCGGCGAACTCCTCGTTCTTGATCCAGGAGTACTGCATGCTGATCTCGCCGTACGACGCGTCCTCGCCGCCACCCTCGCCACTGGCGCCGGTGGAGGAGTCGTCGTCGCCGCCACAGCCGGCGAGTGCGAGGACCGCGACGAGCGACAGGGCGCTCGCGGCGATGGAGGTGCGTCGGGCCGACAGGCGGCGGGCGCGCGGAAGTGCTGCCATTTCTTGGGGTTCCCTCCCAGGAGTGGTTCTCGGGTGGCCCGCACGCTAGCCACGCTGCGTTTCGTGTTCTGACACGTTCGTTTCACGGGTGTAACGATGTTTCCGCCCACCCCGGGGGCGGCCGGCTGCTGCCATGCTGGGGTCCATGACCAGCCAGGGTGCGCGCCGCCGGTCGATCTTCACGGCCCGGCTCGTGAACTCGGCCCCCGACGGCCAGCAGCCCCAGGTCATCGAGGACCTGCGCCGCGCCATCCTCGCCGGCGACGAGCCGCCCGGCACGCTGATCCCGATCGACGCGGTCGCGCGGTTCTTCGGCGTGAGCCAGATCCCGGTGCGCGAGGCCCTGAAGGTGCTGCTCGGCGAGGGCCTGGTCGAGCACGTCCCGCACGTCGGCTACAGCGTGGCCAAGCTGCGCTTCGCCGAGTTCCGCGAGCTCTACGACGTCCGCCAGGCCCTCGAGGCGGCCGCGCTGCGCGAGGCCGTACGGCACGCCAGCCCCGCCGACGACGACCTGGTCCGCGACACCCACACCGCCATGGGCGCCGCGGTCGCCACCGGCGACGAGCGCGCCTACCACGCCGAGTCGCGGCGCTTCCACGTCGCGCTGATCGCCCCCGCGCGGATGCAGCGGCTGGTGCACATGTACGAGTCCGCCTGGAACATGACCGAGCCCGCCCGCCCCATGTCCCGCGTCGACCCCCTCGGCCGCGCCGGCTTCTACGACGACCACGACCGGATGCTCGCCGCCTTCATCGCCCGCGACGCCGACCTCCTCGTCGCCGAGTCCCAGGACCACTTCGCCCACCTCAAGACCGCCATCGACGGCTTCGCCGCCGACCCCGACGTGTTCCGCCCGGAGTAGGGCCGGGGGTGCCAGATTCCCCGGCCGGCCGGGGATGTTGGCACTGGGCGGGTGTTGCAGCGCCCTCCCAGTGCCAACGATCCCTGACAGGTACGGCGTGGCGCGGGCCCCCGGCCAGCACGGCCGCGCGGCGTTCTCCACAGGGGCGGCGGCAACGGATGCCGGCGTACGCCGGAACCGGGAGGATCCGACGCCATGATGCGACCGACGACGATCCCCGCTGCCCCGTCGAGCGACGCCGCCGACGGCCTGGCGCTGCCGATGGTCCACCTGCGCGGCGAGCTGCTGGCCCGTGGGATGGACGACCGGAAGATCCGTCGGCTGGTCAAGGCGGGCGTGCTGCGACGCATCCGGCGCGGGGCGTTCGTCACCGCCGACGGGTGGGACGACCTCGACGGACCGGCGCGGCACGCCGTCGTCACCCGAGCGGTGCTGCGCCAGGCCAACACGAGGCTGGTCGTCAGCCACACCTCGTCGATCCGGGAGTGGGAGGGCCCGACCTGGGGCTTCGAGCTGACCGACGTCGAGGCGACCCGGGTGGACCGCAAGGCCGGGCGTCGCGAGGCCGGGGTGCGCCAGCATCGCGGGAAGCTGCTCCCCGAAGACGTGGTCGAGCGCAACGGGATCCCGGTCACGAGTGCGGTCCGGACCCTCATCGACATCTCCACGACCGGGCTGACCGAGCCCGTCCTCGCCGTCTGGGACGACTTCCTGCACCGCAGGCTCGTCACCGAGGCGGAGATCCACACCCGCTATGCGCGTGACGCCGAGTCCGCGGACCCCATGGACCACTGGCCACACACCCTGACCACCGACCTCCTGCTCCGCATCGCCGACGGCCGCCGGGAGTCCGTCGGGGAGAGCCGGACCTGGTTCGCCTGCTGGCAGCACCAGCTGCCGCTTCCCGAGCCGCAGGTCGAGATCCTCGACGAGACGGGCAAGGTGTTCGCGCGGGTCGACTTCGCGTGGCCCGAGCTCGGGGTGTGGCTGGAGTTCGACGGCAAGGTGAAGTACACCGAGTTCCTTCGCGAGGGCGAGACCGTGGTCGACGCCGTGCTGCGCGAGAAGCGCCGGGAGTCGGACATCGCGCGCCTCACCGGCTGGCGTTGCATCCGCATCACCTGGGCGGACCTCGCGGACCCGGCCAAACTGACGGCGATGATCGCCGCCGAGCTGGCGCGCGGGCCGCGCTGACGGCGTACCTGTCAGGGATCGTTGGCGCCTGTCAGGGGATGCAGCACCTGACCAGTGCCAGGTTCCCCGGCCGGCCGGGGATCCTGGCAACGGGCGGCCCCCGCCCCACTCCCCCTATATCTTTCCCGTGACCTCGGCTTCACCTCGGGCCACGACGGGCGAAACACCCGCTTCCTAGCGTCCCTCGCAATCGCCCTCCCACCGCCGGGAGGTCCCCCGGACCGAGGAGCACCATGACCCAGACCGAGCCCGCGCCGGCCGCGACAGCGGCCTACGACCCGCGGCTGACCAACGAGGACCTGGCCCCGCTGAAGGACCAGCACTGGACGAGCTACAACATCTTCGCGTTCTGGATGTCGGACGTGCACAGCGTCGGCGGGTACGTCACGGCCGGCTCGCTGTTCGCGCTGGGGCTGACCAGCTGGCAGGTGTTCGTGAGCCTGATCGTCGGCATCGTGATCGTGCAGTTCTTCTGCAACCTGGTGGCCAAGCCCAGCCAGGTCGCGGCGGTGCCGTACCCGGTCATCAGCCGGGCCAGCTTCGGCGTCCTGGGCGCCAACATCCCGGCCATCATCCGCGGGCTGATCGCCGTCGCCTGGTACGGCGTGCAGACCTTCCTGGCGGCCGGCTCGCTGACCATCGTGATCCTGAAGCTGTGGCCCGGGCTGGTCGACTACGCCGACAAGACCCAGCACGGCTTCCTCGGCCTCAGCCTGGTCGGCTACGTCAGCTTCGCGATCCTGTGGGTCGCGCAGGCGCTGGTGTTCTGGCGCGGCATGGAGGCGATCCGGAGGTTCATCGACTTCTGCGGCCCGGCCGTCTACGTCGCGATGTTCATCCTCTGCGGCTACATGCTGGTCCGTGCGGACTTCGACATCAGCTTCACCCTGACCGACGAGAAGCTGTCGACCAGCGCGACGATCTCCACGATGCTCGGCGCGATCGCGCTGGTGGTCTC
>Ga0075365_10001069_pt1 | contig 11855 bp, 10 predicted proteins | sample EndMetdeltDD1765_FD_71387 | JGI IMG/M metagenome (GOLD analysis project Ga0075365, IMG submission 71387) | Populus endosphere microbial communities from Tennessee, USA - Endosphere MetaG P. deltoides DD176-5 | ecosystem: Host-associated > Plants > Roots > Endosphere | place: USA: Tennessee... | reverse complement strand
CTTGATCTCGCCGCCGCGCTCATAGGTCGCCATGATGACGCCGGTGGTGGAGGCCTCTGACTTGGCGAGCTTGAAGGCGGCCGGCATCGCGCCATCGCCGAACAGACGCTTGCCCTTGCCCAGCAACAGCGGGAAGATCATCAGCCGGATTTCGTCGATCAGCCCGTTGGCGAGCAAGGTCTGGATCAGGTCGGCCGATCCCTGGATGAGCAGGTCGGGTCCATCCTGCTTGCTGAGGCGGCGTAGCGCCGCGACGATATCTTCCCCAAGCCATTGCGTGTTCTGCCAGGTGAGTGTGTCAGGCCGATGCGTGGCCACATATTTGGTCGCGGGGTTGAAGGCATCGGCGATAGGATCCTTCTGGTACGGCCAATAGGCGTTGAAGATGTCGTAGGTTCTGCGGCCGAGCAGCAGGGCGAAAGGTTTGGAGAAGAGTTCGTCCATTGCCGCGCCGCCCACCTCGTCAAAGTAATGGAAGGTCCAGCCGCCGAACTTGAAGCCGCCGACCGGATCCTCTTCCGGTCCGCCGGGGGCCTGCATAACACCGTCGAGGCTGACGAAGGTGGCGGCGATGATCTCTCTCATGGGTCTCTCCCTTGTTCCATCCACGCCGTCGCGGGCGGATTGTGGCCCAAGGACGGCTGGCCCGCACCCACCCCGACAGGGCCTGAGAAATTTTGGCCAAATCCGCGCATCGATGCCTCAGCTGCCGGGTTTGGCACGGACGTCTTTCGTCGAGAACCAGACGTCGCCGAAGATCGCCGTGGCGGTGCGATCCGGCGCCTTGTGCTGCGTAAGCCAGATCGAGCGGCTGCGCATGGCTTGCTCGCGTGTCGGGATCTTTGCCGCAAGATCCGCAACCGAGGCACCGATGCAGGGGATGAACCAGGAGCGCATGAAGGGATCACAGGCAAAGCCCTTCTCGGTGCGGGTCACCATCACCGCCAGCGGGACGCGTTCGGACGGGCGCCAGGGGAAGATCATGCGACCGCCGGGGCGCAACGCCTTCAGCCATCCGACCGGCGGGGCGACGACGCCGGCGTTGACATAGATGATGTCGGATGGCGGCAAGGGCGTGGTCACGGCGTCGCCATGGACCACCGTCGCATTGCCGTAGATTTCGAGATTCTTGCGCGCCAGCTCGGCCAGCCTGCCGTCGAGCTCGAAGGCGGTGACGGTGCCGCGAGGTGAAACCAGCCTGGCCAGCACGGCGGAGTAGTAGCCGGTGCCAGCGCCGATATGCGTGACGGCCTCGCCGGGTTTCGGCGCCAGTTTCCCGATCCACATGGCGTGCAGGAACGGCTCGCCATTGTTGATGCCCTTGTCGGCATCGAGCGCCACGAGCACGTTCTGGTAGATATGCGCCGGGTCGGCGCTCGGCGTGGTGACCTTGCCGCTCCCGGCGACGATCGTCCATGGTCCCGGGCCAAGAAAGGCTTCGCGCGGAACAGTGGCGAAGACCTCCTCCAGGCGTGGATCCGATGAGGCGGCATTGGCCGCCATCAGCCGGGCGTAGAATTTCCTGATGTCTTCAATGCTGCTCATGACGCCAGCAAAGATAGCGCGATTTGGCGGTTTGTCGCGCTGTCTGGCGGAATTCTAGCTGACCCCGAACAGCGTGTCGTAGAGCAGCTTGAAGTTGAGCACGAGGATGATCGCCGCGACCACCCAGGCGAGTGCGGCCACGCCGCGCGGAATGGCGAGGTTGCCCATCTTCTTCTTGTCGGAGACGAACTGCACCAGCGGCACCACCGCGAAGGGCAATTGCATCGACAGGATCACCTGGCTGAACACCAGCAGCTGGCCGGTACCCTTCTCGCCATAGAGCGCGGTCACAACCACCACGGGAATGATGGCCAGGCCACGCGTCAGAAGCCGGCGCGCCCAGTTGGGGATGCGCAGGCGCAGGAACCCTTCCATGACGATCTGGCCGGCAAGCGTCGCCGTCACTGTCGAATTCAGGCCGGAAGCGAGCAGCGCCACGGCAAACAGGATCGAGGCAATGCTGAGGCCGAGCAGCGGTGACAGCAGCTCGAAGGCCTGGTCGATCTCGGCCACATCCTGGTGGCCGGTGTTGTGGAAGGCGACAGCCGAGACGATCAGGATAGCGGCGTTGACGAACAGAGCCAGCATCAGGGCGATGGTGGAGTCCGCCGTCGCCCATTTGATGGCGTCGCGCTTGCCCTTTTCGGTGCGCTCATAGGCGCGGGTCTGCACGATCGAGGAGTGCAGATAGAGATTGTGCGGCATGACCGTGGCGCCGATGATGCCGATGGCGATGTAGAGCATCGCCGGATTGGTGACGATCTCCGAGGACGGCACGAACATCGAGTGCAGGATCGTGCCGGCCGGCGGCGCGGCAACGAAGATCTGGATGGCAAAGCAGCTGAAGATGATGATCAAAAGCGCGATGACGAAGGCTTCGAGATAGCGGAACCCCTTGTTCATCAACATGAGCACCAGGAAGGCGTCGAGCGCGGTGAGGATCGCGCCGCCGATCAGCGGAATGCCGAACAGAAGCTTCAATGCGATCGCGGTGCCGATGACTTCGGCGAGGTCGCAGGCGATGATGGCGAGTTCGCAGGCGATCCACAGCACGAAATTGACCGGGCGCGGATAATAGGCGCGGCAGGCCTGGGCGAGGTCGCGGCCGGTGGCGATGCCAAGCCGGGCGGCCAGCGCCTGCAGCAGGATCGCCATCAGGTTGGACAGCATGATGATGAACAGCAGCGTGTAGCCGAACTGGGCGCCGCCGGCGAGGTCGGTCGCCCAGTTGCCCGGGTCCATATAGCCGACCGAAACCATGTAGCCCGGGCCCATGAAGGCGAACAGCCGGCGGAACCAGACGCCCGAGCTCGGCACGGCGATGGTGGAATTGACTTCGCGCAGGCTGGGCTGATCGTCCTCGTCCCGTCCGGCGAACCGCCATGAGGATCGAGGGGCTGTGGCTTCTGCGTCTGACATGAAAAGGCTTTCCGAGACTTCCGGGGATATCCATAAGCTATGCCATGGCTCAACATTATGCAATATGCTATATTTCATTGTTTGTGCTTTTTGCCGGACGTTCGGCCGGGTTTGCGAAACCGCAATCGGAAACGCCGGTTGCGCCTGTGGGGGAATGCAAATAAACGGCCTGAAGAATCAGAGCCCGTGCTATAAAGCAGGAACGGCTAAACTCCCGAGGAGGAGCGCATTGGCGCTGAAGAACAGACCTGTCCCGCGTGAGCCATTGCCCGACGCCGATGTCCATTCGGAAGGGTTCCGGCAGCAGCGCCAAGCGCGCCGCAGCGCGCTGGTCGAAGATTATGTCGAGCTGATCGCCGATTTGATCGAGGACGGCAACGAGGCACGCCAGGTCGACATCGCAGCGCGTCTCGGCGTCGCGCAGCCGACGGTGGCCAAGATGCTGACGCGCCTTTGCGCCGACGGGCTGGTGTCGAGAAAACCCTATCGCGGCGTGTTCCTGACCGAGGCCGGCCGCAAGGTCGCGGAGGAAAGCCGCATCCGTCACCAGACGGTGGAGGCTTTCCTGCGCTCGCTCGGCGTCAGCGCCGAGACCGCGCGCATCGATGCCGAGGGCATCGAGCACCATGTCAGTGCCGAGACGCTGGAAGCGTTCCGCAAGGCGATGACGGCGCTGCGCTGAGGCGCCCGATCGTTCTTGGGAAGGTGGAACCGCAGCCCCTTGCGCACGTTGCTCCTGACATAGCGCGATATCGCACCAAGGGAGGAAGAAATGGGCGTCGAACAAGCACCAACCGCTAAGGGCAAGCAGGCCGCCAAGGGATTGAAGCAGGCCGCGGCGAAGGACGAGCGCAAGACCGAAGCCGAGACCGGCCATCCCCTGAAGAAGGGTGCGGCGCGTTTCGAGGAGCGCTCGAAAAGCTCCGATGGCAAGAGCGCAGGCGCCAAGCAGAAAAGCTGAGGCCGCGCCGACGTCGGCGGCAGGCGGAAGCCGTCTGTTCAGCTGCCGGTTGCCCTCCGCTATGGCTCCGGGCGTTCGAGCCCTTTCAAAAGGTCCGCCGGACCTTTCAATTTGCCTGCGGCAACGCTTCTTTCACTCCCGGACATCCTGCACCCAGCTCCTTGGGTGGCCGTCGACGCGGAACTGGAAGATGAAATAGGGCGGGATGCAGGTGCCTTCGCCAGGCTTGGCCTGGGGTAAATCGTCATAGCCGGCGGTGCAGATATAGTCCTCGCGGCAGGGATGCGCCTTGTCGCAGGCGCGCAGGCCGGCGGTCTTGGTGAATTCCCTGGTGCAGAATTTGTGGTCCTTGCCCGAGGCGATGCAGTCGTTGAAGCCGGTCTTGGCCAGACGGCCGCAGGTCGCCTCGTCGGGAAGCTTGTCGCAGCTCGCCTTGCGCAGCATGCCGCCGGGAAAGCCGCCGGTCTTCTGCTCGGGATTGTCGTAGCGCTGGCGTGCCGCGCCATAGCCGGCGAGTTTCACCACCGGCTTCTTGTCGCGCGCGGGGTCAATGGCGCAGGCCTTTGCGGTGGCCGGCGACAGGCGGCAATACTGGTCGTTGCCCCATGTCGACATTTTGATCTCGCCGAACTCGACGGGGTCGCCGACCGCGGTGCCCTTGTCGCTGACGCAGGTGCCGAATCCCGGATGGATGGCGCTTTCGTGGACGCCGGCGCAGCGCAGGCCCGAGCCGCATGTCCAGTCCTTGAAGCTTGCGTCGTCACCGCGATAGCAGATCGAGCCCCAGCCATTGTAGAGATCCGTGCCGTTCAGCGCCTCAGCATATTTCTGGTCCGGGCGGGCGGCGAAACCTCTGGTGAAATCGGGATGGCCGCCGGCGGCGAATTGTTCGACGATGGCGCGGCGGCGCGGCAGGTCGGCGAAGAACACAGCCGAGCCCGGCACGAAGACGGCGTTGCGGCGCGGTTCGCTGGCCGGGTCGGCGCCGGTGTAGTGGAAGCCGGCAATGCCATGCGTCTGATGGCAGCCGGTGCAGCTCATTTCGTTCAGCCGCAAATTGAAGCCGGCGACCGACTTGATGGTGGCCAGGGTATTGCCCTTGGCGACATAGTCCTTCAGCGCCTTGTCGATGTCGGCGTCGTCGAGCAGCCCATAGGCGATGTTGTTCTGCGAGCGGCTCAGGCCGCCGGGCGCGACGGAAACGGCGTTCTTGGCCAGGAATTTTTCGTCAATGACGAGCCGGCCATGGTCGAGATCGTAGATGTTGCGGTCGGTGAGCAGCCATTTGGCGAAGGACTTGCCGTCGGCCAGCACCGTGGCGCGGTCGATCTGGTTCTCCATCTTCGCTTCGTAGAAGCTCGAGGTCGCCGGATCCCATTTGAAGATCTTCAGGAGATATTCGGCATGGCCGCCGAAATCGCGCCGTGTCGAAGCCGACAGCCGCAGCACCTGCATGTTGAGTTCGAGCCGCATGATCTGCGAGGAATTGAGCATGGCGCCGGACAGGGGGCCTTCGTCGGAGCGCAGCCAGGCGGCCAGTTGCTCGGGCGGCAGGTCCTTCTGGCCGGCGGCGAGCCAGCGTTGGGCGACGTCGGCGCAGGATACGTCGGTGGCACTTGGCAGATCCTTCGAGGCACGCGCCTGCACACGCCTCGGCTTGGCGTTGAAGACCAGGCTCATGGTCAGAGGCAGGCGCGAGGAGATGCGCTGCGCCACCTTGCCCTTGGCCGGCTTTTCGGTGACCGAATAGTGGAAGCGGTAGATCAGCCTGATCTCGCCGCATTCGGTGTGGCCGAGATAGCCGCGATCCATGCGGTTGACAACGCCGGTCAGGTCCAGCGTCGAGCCGTCATCGTCGATGTATTTCGGGTTGAATTTCTGGCTGGTGTCGTTCGACTTCGCCATATCAGCGACATAGGGGTCGGGACTGGTCTTCGGCTCGTCCAATATCTCCTGCTTGACCGTGTCGCGCACCGTGGCCAGCGCCGGCACGGAAAACAGGCCGCGATTGTCGACGTCGCGGGTGAGGCCGAGCGCGGGGCCGAGCAGGCGGCTGATCGACAGCCCGCCGCGCTCCAGCGCCTGCAAGGTGGCCGGATCGGTGACGGCGACGCTGGAATCAAGCGTCACAGCGCCGGCCGGCCCGAGGCCAAGGCAAAGCAGCGATGCAAGCAGCGACAGGAATTGGCCGATCGTCTTCAAGTCTCGCTCATCCCCCCATGTGGACGATGCTACAGACCTTAAGCGCGCGGGGCCAGAGCGATGTCCATGTGGTACCGGCATCGAAAAACACTGTGACTTGGCGCAACCATTGGGATAATTGTTTGTTGGGTTGAGCCGGCCTTGCCGGAGCAACGAGGAAGTTCATCACGGGGAGTTGCCATGCTCTGGAGAGGCCGTCGTCAGAGTGACAATATCGAGGACGACCGCAGCGACAGCGGCGGTGGTGGGATCGGCGGCGGCGGCGGGTTCCAAATTCCTATCGGCGGCCGGACCGGTGGCGGCGGCAGCATCCTCCTCGTCATCCTGGTGGTGATCGCGGGATGGTATTTCGGCTTCGATCCCTCGGCGATCCTGGGCGGTGGCGATGGCGGCCTACTGCCGGGTGGCGGTGGCCAGATATCGGACAATAGCGGCGGCCAGGGCGGCGGCACGGCACCCGCCAATGACGAGATGAAGCAATTCGTCGCGACCGTACTGGCCGAAACCGAAGACACCTGGACTGGTATCTTCAAGTCGCAAGGCCTGACCTATGAGGACCCCAAGCTGGTGCTGTTTTCCGGCCAGGTTCGCTCGGCTTGCGGCTTTGCCTCGGCGGCGGCCGGGCCGTTCTATTGTCCGGGCGACCACAAGGTCTATCTCGACATGACCTTCTTCCAGCAACTCGACCAGCAATTTGGTGCCTCGGGCGAGTTCGCGCGGGCCTATGTCGTCGCGCATGAGGTCGGTCACCACGTGCAGAACCTCACCGGCATCATGTCCAAGTTCAACCAGATGCGGCAAGGCATGAGCGAGGCCGATGCCAACCAGCTTTCGGTGCGCATCGAACTGCAGGCCGACTGCTTCGCCGGCGTGTGGGCACATTACACGGCGCAGAAGGGCATATTGGAGCAGGGCGACATCGAAAGCGCGCTCAACGCCGCCAAGCAGATCGGCGACGACACGCTGCAGAAGAGGACGCAGGGCTATGTCGTGCCGGAAAGCTTCAACCACGGCACTTCGCAACAGCGGCAGACCTGGCTGGCGCGCGGCTACAAGAGCGGCAAGCTTTCGGACTGCAACACGCTGAGCGGCCCGATCTAAGCACTCGCCTCACGGGGCTGGCCTGACGACGAAGTCGTCGTCAGGGAGAGTCAGGATCAACGATTCCTGGCTGTTCTCGCATTGTTCCTTTTTGCGCGCTCGCCTATAAGGTTCGTCCGCCTGCGCCCCGGGCGACCAGAGGAGCCTGACCCATCATGATCGACCCCAAAACCGCCAGGCGGGGCCTCGCGCTGGTTTTCACCACGCTGCTGCTGGATATTATCGGCTTCGGCATCATCATGCCGGTGCTGCCGGCCTATTTGCAGGAATTGTCCGGTGTCAGCATCAGCGGCGCGGCGATCGAAGGCGGCTGGCTGTTCTTTGTCTATGCGGCCATGCAGTTCTTCTTCGCGCCAATCATGGGCGGGTTGAGCGACCGGTTCGGGCGGCGGCCGATCCTGCTTGCCTCGGTGCTGACCTTCTCCATCGACAATCTGATCTGTGCCGTCGCCTGGTCCTATCCGATGCTTTTCATCGGCCGTGTGCTGGCCGGCATTTCGGGCGCCAGCTATTCGACGACGTCGGCCTTCATCGCCGATATCTCGAACGATGAGAACCGGGCGAAGAATTTCGGCCTGCTCGGCATCGCCTTTGGCGTCGGCTTCGTCATCGGCCCGGTCCTGGGCGGGTTGCTCGGAACGTTCGGGCCGCGCGTGCCGTTCTATTTCGCCGCCGGGCTCGCTTTAGTGAACTTCCTGATCGCGATGGTCTTCCTGCCCGAAACGCTCGACGAGAAGCATCGCCGCCGCTTCGAGTGGAAACGCGCCAACCCGGTCGGCACGCTGCTGCAGATGCGTAGGTATGAGGGCATCGGCTGGATCGGCCTCGTCTTCTTCCTGATGACGCTCGGCCACATGATGTATCCGGCGGTCTGGTCGTTCGTTTCCAGCTATCGCTACGGCTGGAGTGAGCAGCAGATCGGTTTTTCGCTAGGCGCCTTCGGCCTGTGCGGCGCGATCGTCATGGCTACCGTGTTGCCGCGTGTGATCCCGAGGCTCGGCGAGTGGAAGACGGCGGTCATCGGCCTGACGTTCACGGCGGTGAGCGCCTTCGGCTATGCCTTCGCTTCGCAGGGATGGATGATCTATGCGGTGATCGTCGTCGGCTGCCTGGAGGCGCTGGCCGACCCGCCGCTGAGAAGCCTCGCCGCCGCCAAGGTTCCGCCTTCGGCACAAGGCGAGCTGCAGGGCGCGATGACCTCGCTCTTCTCGATCACCTCGATCATCACGCCGCTGCTCTACACGGCGATCTTTTCCTGGTTCACCGGGCCAAGCGCGCCCGTGACCTTCGGCGGCGCGCCCTATCTGGTCGGTGCGTGCTTCCTGGTGCTGGCGCTCATCGTCTTCGTCACCAAGGTGGCGAGACCGGTGACGGTCGCAAGCGCCACCACCGACGTCGCGGAAGATGGAGCACAGGCATGAGCCATGGCAGCCGCATCGCGCTGACCAGGGACGGGGTATCGCTGTCGCGGCTGGTCTTCGGCGCCTGGCGCCTGCTCGACGGCGGCGCCCGCCCGGATGCCGATCAGGTCGCGCGGCTGATCGGCACCGCCGTCGATCTCGGCCTGACCAGTTTCGACCATGCCGATATCTATGGGAACTACGAAGTGGAGGCGGCGTTCGGCGCCGGGCTGTCGCGCTGGAAGGGCAAGCGCGATCAGATCGAGCTGATCTCGAAATGCGACATCATGCTGGCCTCGGCCAACCGGCCGCAGAACCGGCTGAAGCATTATGACACCAGCGCCGCCCACATCACCGCGTCGGTCGACCGTTCGCTCGCCAATCTCGGCACCGACTATCTCGACCTGTTGCTGCTGCATCGGCCGGATCCGCTGATGGATGCCGATGAGACGGCGGCGGCATTGGCCGGGCTGGTCAAATCAGGCAAGGCGAGGGCGGTCGGCGTTTCCAATTTCACGCCGTCGCAATTCGATCTCCTGGCCTCGCGGCTGCCGTTCGCGCTCGCCACCAACCAGATCGAGATGTCGGTGCTGAAGACGTCCGCACTGGCCGACGGCAGCCTCGACCACGCGCAGCGCCTGGCCTACGCGCCGATGATCTGGTCGCCGCTCGGCGGCGGCTCGCTGTTCACCGGCAAGGAAGGCCGGGAGGCAAGGGTGCGGGCGGCGCTCGCGGCGGTCGCCGCCGAGGTCGGCGCCGGCGATCTAGCCGCCGTCGCCATCGCCTGGCTGCTGCGGCATCCGGCCCGGCTGGTGCCGGTGCTGGGGTCGATGAAGCCGGAACGGCTGGCGGCCATGGTCAAGGCGCTGGAGATCAATCTCGACCGCCAGCAATGGTTCGCCATATTGGAGGCGAGCGAGGGGCGGCCGGTGGCTTAGGATCAGGCCCGTTCGGCCAGCAATTCCTCGCCGCGCTTTTGCCGGATCAGGTTGACGAAGCGGCGGAACAGATAGTGCGAGTCCTGCGGGCCGGGCGAGGCTTCCGGATGATGCTGGACCGAGAACACCGGACGGCCGGTGAGTGCGATGCCGCAGTTCGAGCCGTCGAACAGCGAGACGTGGGTTTCCTCGACGCCCTCGGGCAGCGAGTCCGCGTCGACGGCAAAACCGTGGTTCATCGAGACGATCTCGACCTTGCCGGTGGTGTGGTCCTTGACCGGATGGTTGGCGCCGTGATGGCCCTGGTGCATCTTGGCCGTCCTGCCGCCGAGCGCCAGCGCCAGCATCTGGTGGCCGAGGCAGATGCCGAACACCGGAATGTCGGTCTTCAGCAGATCCTGGATGACCGGCACGGCATAGTCGCCGGTGGCTTCCGGATCGCCGGGGCCGTTGGAGAGGAAGATGCCGTCCGGCTGCATGGCGAGGATTTCTTCCGAACCGGTGTTTGCCGGAACGACAGTCACCTTGGCGCCGAGGCCGGCAAGCAGGCGCAAGATGTTGCGCTTGACGCCGTAGTCGATGGCCACGACGTGCAGCGACGGCTCAGCCTGCTCGCCAAAACCTTCGTTCCACACCCAAGGCGTCTCGCGCCAGACCGAGGACTGGCCCGAGGTGACTTCCTTGGCGAGGTCGAGGCCGATCAGGCCAGACCATGCGGCAGCGCGCTGCTTCAGATCATCGAGGTCGAACACGCCGTCGGGCGCATGCGCGATGACGGCGTTGGGCATGCCCTTTTCGCGGATCAGCGCGGTGAGCGCGCGGGTGTCGATGCCCGAGAGCGCGACGATGCCGCGCTTCTTCAGCCACTGGTCGAGGTGGCCTGCGGCGCGGTAGTTGGACGGGTTGGTGACATCGGCCTTGAACACGGCCCCGACTGCGCCGGCGCGGGCGGCCGGGTTGAGGTCCTCGATGTCCTCGCCATTGGTGCCGATATTGCCGATATGCGGGAAGGTGAAGGTGACGATCTGGCCGGCATAGGACGGATCGGTGAGGATTTCCTGGTAGCCGGTGAGCGCGGTGTTGAAGCAGACTTCGGCGACGGCGGAGCCGGTGGCGCCCAGGCCGCGGCCCTCGATGACGGTGCCGTCGGCCAGCACCAGAAGGGCGGTCGGCTTTTCGGTGGCCCAGGCGGGCGTCATCTCGGCCATGGCGGCACTCCTATCTGGCTGTGCGCTTCGATGACGGACCATCCGCGCAGCAAACGGCGTGGCAGCGATTTCTCGAGCCTCAGCACGTCAATTCATTGTCTTATGCAAGGCCGAGTACATAGGGGAAGGTGCCAGAACGGTCAATAATGCAGCCAAGGCCCCGCATCGATTTATTTCGTCGAACAATATCAGTGGTTTGTCGGTCAGTTCAAGATTTGCCTTGTGCTCCCGGCGAGGTTATGGTCCGCGCCGTTTGTAGGAGAAGAGCACGATGCGCGGAAAGATCGCCGAATCCCTGAAGAGCGCGATGAAGGCGCAGGACAAGCACCGGCTGCCGACATTGCGGCTGATCCAGGCCGCCATCCACGACCGCGACATCGCCAATCGCGGGTCGGGCAAGGATCCCGCCAGCGATGAGGAGATTCTGCAGATCCTGGCCAAGATGGTGAAGCAGCGCGAGGAATCGGCGAAGGCATTCGAGGACGGCAAGCGCCCGGAACTGGCCGCACAGGAGCGTGGCGAGATGGAGATCATCCGCGGCTTCCTGCCGACGCAGCTTGACGATGCAGCGATCACGGCCGCGGCCCGAGAGGCGATCGCGGCGACGGGTGCCGCCAGCCAGAAAGACATGGGCAAGGTGATCGCCGCGCTGAAGCAGAAATATGCCGGCCAGATGGATTTCGGCAAGGCCAGCGGCATTGTCAAAGGGCTGCTGCAGTAGGGCGTCGCCGACACGATCCAACCGTCGAACCATGTTCAAAGAGGTCGACATTGCCCGCCTGAACTGGGACGGTGTGCGCATCGCGCATTGCCGGCTGCCGCCTTCGCAGGCGCATGAACTCGTTCCGGCTTCGGAGCCGGGTGCGATAGCGACAGGCTACAACGGCCAGCGCCAGGCCGTGGTCCAATTGGCCAACGGCAGGACCGTCGCCCGCACCATACCGCGCGGCACGATCGGGCTGACGGGTGCAGAGCCCATCTACTGGCTGCGAACGCAGCGATCCGCGGAAATCCTGGAGATCAGCGCGTCGCCGGATTTGCGGCGCGAGATCGCGACGGCGTTGGGTGTCGGCAACCATGC
>Ga0075365_10001067_pt1 | contig 11867 bp, 10 predicted proteins | sample EndMetdeltDD1765_FD_71387 | JGI IMG/M metagenome (GOLD analysis project Ga0075365, IMG submission 71387) | Populus endosphere microbial communities from Tennessee, USA - Endosphere MetaG P. deltoides DD176-5 | ecosystem: Host-associated > Plants > Roots > Endosphere | place: USA: Tennessee... | reverse complement strand
CCTACCTCTCGCGTGTCTTCACCCTCGTGCCCGGCGACGTGATCCTCACCGGCACGCCGGCCGGCGTGCCGGTGAGGATCACGTCGCCGGGCACGAGGGTGAAGACACGCGAGAGGTAGGAGATCAGCGCCGGGATCGGAAAGATGAGCTCCGACGTCTTGGCGTCCTGCAGGACCTCGTCACCGACCTCGCAGGTCACCCGGAGCGCATGCGGATCGTCGATCTCGTCCGCCGTCACCAGCGCCGGGCCGAGGGGGAGGAAGGTGTCGAAGCTCTTGCCGAGATCCCACTGTCCCTGGGGCTTCTTCACCTGCCAATCCCGCGCCGTGATGTCGTTGGCGACCATGTAGCCGCCGACCGCCGCCATGGCATCGGCCTCGTCGACGTCCCGCGTCACCGCGCCGATGACGACCGCCAGCTCGGCCTCGTAGTCCACTCGCTTGGGCGCGACCGCCGGGAGCACGATCGCATCGTTCGGGCCGGAGATCGAGGAGGAGAACTTCCCGAAGATGGTCGGCTCGGTCTCCAGCGCCGCACCGACCTCGAGGCGGTGCCCCTCGTAGTTCAGGCCGATCCCGATCACCTTCGGAGGGACGGCGAGCGGGGCGAGCAGGGTCACCCCGGCGAGCGGCTCCTCGGCCCCGGCGGTTGCGGCGGCCGCCGCCATCGCGTCGGGACCTTCACGGAGGAGCTCGAGCACCGGATCGAGGCGCCCGGCGAGCTCGCCGATCTCGCGGACGGTGCCTTCCGCGGCGAGACCGACGCGGGGCAGGCCGTCGGGGCGGGTGAATCGCACGAATCGCATGACCTATATCCTATATTCAATTAGGGAAGCGCGCAGGTCCTGCTGGTAGCGCGCGGTGGGCCGGGGCAGCGAGCGGCGCCGCAGCGCCTCCTTCAGGTAGTGGTGCACCGGCAGCTCCCAGGTGAAGCCGAGACCACCATGGGCCTGCAGCGCCGATTGGGCCGCCGTGACACCGAGGCGGTCGGCGGCGACCTTGGCCATGACCGCGCGCACCTCGTCGTCCGCTCCCACCGACGCCGCCGCGGCCCGCACGAGGCTGCGGGTGTGCTCGAGGTCGATGTAGACGTCGGCCATGCGATGTTGCAGGGCCTGGAACGAACCGAGCGGGCGGCCGAACTGCTCCCGCCCCCCGAGGAAGTCGACGGTCAGGTCGAGGAGCGCCTCGGTGGCGCCGACGGACACGCACGCGAGGAGGCGCGCCACGTCGAGCCCGTGGGTGGCGACCGCGGCGGCGTCGAGTCGGGCGACGACTGCGCCCTCGGCGCCGCCGAGGTCGACCTCGTGCGACTGCCAGACATCGCTCCACCGGCGGCGCTCCGAAGCCCGGTCGGCGTCGGCCGCGAGGTGCACCAGCACGACCTCGCCGCCGCGTTCGCCGCGGGCCGGGACCAGCCAGCCGTCGACGGCGGTCGCGAAGCCGAGCTCGCAGGCGCCCCCGGCGAACCGAGCCTGGCCGGCCGCCAGCTCGACGGTGGCCGGACGCGCCCAGGACTCGGCGAGGAGCGGCACCGAGACCAGCGTCGATCCCCCGACGACCGCTTCGAGCAGCTCCGAGCCGGCCACCGACGCGAGCAGGCCGGCGGCGAGGAGCTGCTCGAGCCACGGCCCGCCGAGGAGCACCCGGCCGGCTTCGACGCAGAACGCCCCCCGGACGGCGGGTGCGAGCTCGAGCCCACCGACCGCGGCGTCGCTGGTCACGCCGAAGAAGCCGAGCTCGGCGAGGCCCTGGAACGACTCGCGGTCGAAGCCGTCGGCGGTCTCGGACGCCTGCAGGCTGCGGGCCAGCGGCGCCTCCTTCGCGAGGAAGTGCGCGAGCGCCTCGACGAGCTCTCGCGCCGTGGGGTCGAGTGACGGTGCGCTCATGCGCTGTAGCGGGGCAATCCGAGCCCGCGTTCGGCGATGATGTTCCGCTGGATCTCGTCGGTGCCGGCGTAGATGCTGGCCGCACGGGAGCCGAGGTAGTAGAGGTACCAGTCGGGCTCCTCGTCGAGGAGGCCCCCGCCGGCGTCGGTCGTGATGCCGCGGAGCGCCAACCCGACATCGCCGAGCGCCTGGTACGTCTCGCTCCAGTACACCTTCGTCGCGTTGTTGCCGATGCTCGGCGGCAGGCCGTCGGCCATCTCGGCGAGGTGCTCCCGCACGGCGCAGCCCAACGCCTCCGAGCGGATCCACACGTCGACCAGGTCGTCGACGAGCACCTCCGGCGCTTCCGGCCCCTGATCGCGCACGGCGCGGCGGAGGGCGTCGACGGTGACCGAGAGGCGCGTCTGGCGGTTGAGCAGGTTGGTGCTTCGCTCGTAGGAGAGCACGGTCATGGCGAGCTGCCAGCCCCGGTCGACCTCGCCGATCACCGGCTCGTCCGCCGGCTCGGCGTCGTCGAAGAACACCTCGCTGAACTCGGTCGAGTCGTTGATCTGCCGGATCGGCCGGATCGTCACGCCGGGTTGGTCCATCGGCACGATGAAGGCAGTGATGCCGCGGTGGCCACTGTCGGGGCCGCCCGTTCGGGCGAGCAGGAAGCAGTGGTCGGCGATCGTCGAGAGGGTCGTCCAGACCTTCTGGCCGGTGATCTTCCAGCGCCCGTCGACAAGGCGCGCCCGGGTCGCCAGGCTCGCCAGGTCCGAGCCGGCGTTCGGCTCGGAGAACCCCTGGCACCAGATCTCCTCGGCGGCGAGGAGCGGCCGCAGGTACCGCTCCTTCTGGGTCGCCGAGCCGTAGTGGATGAGGGCCGGCGCCACGATCCCGAGCCCGATGCGGTTGTAGCGCTCGGGGGCGGCGGCCGCCGCGCACTCCTCGGCCAGGACGCGCTCGGCTTCGACCGGGGCGTCCTGGCCGCCGTACGCCACCGGCCACGACAGCGCACCCCAGCCGGCGGCGTAGAGCGCCTGGTCGAAGCGCTTTCGCATCGCCATGTCGTCGGCCTCGGAAGGTCGCACCGGCGGACGCGCGCCGCCCCAGACCCCGGGCAGCGAGTCGCGCAGCCAGGTTCGGAGCTCGACCCGGAAGCCCTCCGGATCGAACACGGTCTCCATCGTCACTCCCATCAGTAGCCGGCTTCGAGATCGACGACGTTGCGCAGCGACGCGCCGCTGCACCACCGCCGCAGGTTGTCCAGGAACAGGTCGGTGGCCCGGCCCGGGAACGCGGGTGAGACCCAGGAGCAGTGCGGGGTCACGACCGCGTTCGGGATGCCCCACAGTTCGTGGTCGGGGGGCAGTGGCTCGGGGTCCGTCACGTCGAGCACGGCACCGCCGATGGCTCCCCCGCGCAGGGCCGCGACCACGGCGCCCTGGTCGACGACCTCGCCTCGGGAGACGTTGACGAGCCACGCATCGCCGCGCATGGCGGCGAGCTCCGCGGTGCCGACGAGGTGACGCGTGTCTGCCGTGAGCGGCGTCGTGACGACGAGCCAGTCGACCGTTCCGAGGTGGTCGCGCCACTCCCCGGGGCCGAGCACCTCGACCCCTGCCTCCGGCGCTGCGTGGCGCCGCACCGCCAGCACCTCGACACCGAACGCCTGCAGTCGGGCGGCGACAGCGCGCCCCACGTCGCCGAAGCCGAGGAGCATCGCCCGCGTGCCCGACAGCTCCCTCGACGTGATCGGCTTCTTCCAGATCCGTTCCTGCTGCTGAGCGAGGAGCTGCGGCATCCCCTTCGCCGCGAGCAGGACGGCGAGGGCCACGAACTCCGCGATCGGGATCGACGAGATGCCGGAGCCGTTCGTCACCGTGATGTCGCGCTCCCGGAACAGCGACAGCGGCTGGACCTGGCCGCGATCCACCCCCGCCGCACGTGTGTGCACCCAACGCAGCCGCTTCGCGGCATCGACCACCGGACCGATCGGCCATCCGCGATCGGGACCGAGCAGTAGGACCTCGGCCTCGGGAACCGCGTCGAGCAACTCGCCCTCGGACTCGAACCACTCGACGCGCACGCCGTCAGGCAACGAGTCCAGGTGTTCGCGGTACGAGCCATCGGCGACGAGCAACACGATCCAACCGCCTCAGTGGGCGCCCATGACCCAGCGCTTCTGGCCGGGCACGACGTAGGAGGGTTCGGAGAGCGCCGTCTGGAAGGCGCGAGCGTCGTTCAGGCCGACCACCTCGTCGACGAGCGGCACGTCGGCGATGCCGTCGAGCAGGTGCGCGATCGATTGCTGCTCGTACATCTCGGTGAGCAGGCGGTTGGCCTCGCCGATCATGCCGAAGAGCAGCAGGTTCGGCGCGATGACCATCCGGTAGCCCATCGACTCGATCTGCGAGAGCGGCAGGCGGGCCTCGGGGCCTCGCACCGTCCAGCAGTAGATCAACGGCACGTCCGGGAATGCCTTGGCGATGGCCTCCATCTGGTGGAGGTCGGCGTCGTAGCCGGTGAGCACCCACAGCCCGTCGGCCCCCGCATCGACGTAGGCGCGGCTCCGGTCGAGCGTCTCCTCGAGGCCGAGCGTGTGCAGGCTGTCGCACCGGCCGAAGATCATGAACTCCGGGTTCGCTCGCGCCTCGCACGCGACGCGGATCTTCTCGCACATCTCGTCGACCGGGATCGGCACGGAGCCGTGGGCGTGCTTGCTCGGGCCGGATTCGTCCTCGAGGTGCACGCCCGCCAGCCCGGCCCGCTCGAACTCGCGCACCGTGCGATGCACGTTCAGGAGGTCGCCGAATCCCTGCTCGATGTCACCGAGGACCGGGATGTCGACGGCATCGGCCAACCGACCGGCGGCGTCGCGGAGCTCCGTCATGGTCGACATCCCCATGTCGGGACGCCCGTAGATGGCGCACGAGAGCCCGCTCCCACCCGCGTAGACCGCCGGGAAGCCCACGCGCTGGATGAGGCGCGCCTGCATCGGCTCGAACGCCCCGGGCGCGACGGTGATCGAGTTCCCGGCCAGTGCTTGGCGCAGCTTCGCACCCGGCGACGGCGTGGTCGTGTTCAACGTGAGCCCACCTCTCGGTCGTCTTCCTTCTCCAGCCGTTCGAACAGCTGGTACATGACTCCGTCGGATGACTCCGGCACCGTCCAATAGCTGCGGATGTCGTCCTGGCGCACCGGTTCGGGCTTCGTCGTCTCGATGCCGAGACGGCCGAACGCGGCGACGGCCTCGGCGAGATCGTCGACCTCGAAGGCGATGTGCTCGATCCGAGCCGTCGACTCGCCGAGGCGCCGGGCGCGCTCCTCCGGCGTGCGGCACTCGACGACCTCGATCATGACGTCGCCGAGGCGGTAGAACGCGGCTTCGACCCGGCCGAGGTCGAAGCCGTGGTCGAACTGCAGGCCGAGCTGCCCGAGGAACGCCCGCGCCTGAGCGAGGTCGTCGACGACGACACCCACGTGGTCGATGCGCCGGAGCACCGCGTCGCCGTCCATCATTGCTCCGGCGCGGCGTTGATCCCCGCGCGCAGACCGGTCACCAGCGCGGCCGCCAGGCCACCGACGTAGCCCTCGATCGACACCGCGCCGACGTCCGCCCCGGCGATGAACAGACCGGGGATCGGACGCCCGCCGCGGTCGAGAGCGGCGCAGTCCTCGTTGACGCGCACGCCCCCTTCCGTGAAGGTGATGCCCGGCCGGACAGGCACGGCGTAGAACGGCGCCGCCTCGCAGGTGTGGAGGTCGTGGCGACGGGGCACGCGCAGCAGCCCGGCGTCGCCCTTCCGGGCGGCCTCGTCGAACTCCTGGATCGTCGCCGCCGCACGCGCCGGCGGAACGTCGTACCGCTCGTGGAGCTGCTGGCACAGCTCCGGGATCGTGTCGGCCTGGAGCACGGCGCCGCCCGCGGCGCGCACGCCGGGCAGCGGATCGGTGCGCGTCGCGTCGGGGACGTAGGGCTCGCTGACCTCGTGTTGGTGGCGCGTCTCGTCGAAGACGATGAACCCGGTCGCCTCCTCCTGCTGCAGCAGCCGGAGTGCGCAGATCTCGTCGCCGCGGCTCTCGTCGACGAAACGCTGCCCCGCCTTGTTCAGCAGGATGCAGGCCTCGCTGTAGAACTGCGTGAGACCGCGGAACGACGAGGGGTCGAGATCGGCGGGCGGCGCAGGGAACAGGTGCCCGTAGAACGACGACATGCCCTTGCTGGCCGCCGCACCCGCGCCGAAGGCCAGCCGCACCCCGTCACCGGTGCTTCCCGGCCCGGATCGGAGGTAGGCACGATCGGCCCACGGCCCGAAGAACGTGCCGAGCATGGCCTGATCACCCTGGAAGCCCCCCGTCGCGATCACGACAGCGCGGCAGGCCACGTCGTGCGCTCCCGCCCGGTCGCGGTAACGGATGCCGTCGACCTCCCCTCGCTCGCCCAGCACGAGATCGGTCACCGACGCGCGTGTCACGAGCTGACCACCGGCGGCGAGGTACGCCTGGACAAGGGGAGTCACCGCGCCCGAGACCGGGTCGGGGCGGATGCGGTGACCGCCGAAGGCGCGTCCCGCGCCGATCCCCGACGCGACGGCGAGGAGCTCGACCCCGTGGTCGGCGAGCCATTCGATCCCGGTCGGGAGATCCTCCACGACGATCCGGCCGAGCGTGAGGTCTCCCTCCGGAGAGAGGGCGAGGTAGTCCTCGACGCTGTCGACCGTCCACACGTAGCCGCCCGAGATGGCGAGGGAGCCTCCCGGCTCGTCCTCCTTCTCGAGGCACAGCGTGCGGGCGCCGGACTCCTGCGCAACGAGCGCGGCAGTCAGACCGGCCATGCCGGCCCCGAGGACCACGACGTCGACCTCGGCGTCCACCTCAGTCGACGAGCGAGTAGGCGTGCAGGGTCAGGAAGTCGCTGAACTCGTCGTCGGTGGCGAGGCGGACGAGGAGATCACGGACCTCGTTCCATCGACCCCGGCGATAGGTCTCCGGACCGATCTCCCACTCGATCGCGCGGGCCTCGGCGTCGATCGCCTCGCACACGAGCCGGTGGGTGACGACCGTGCCATCGGCGAGCGTCACGCCGTTGCGGGCCCATTGCCACAGCTGCGAACGGGCGATCTCCGCCGTCGCCACGTCCTCCATGAGGTTGAAGAGCCCGACGGCGCCGTTGCCGCCCAGCCAGGCCTCGAGGTAGCGGAGCGAAACCCGCACGTTGCTCTCGAGCCCGGCGCGCGTCGCCGAGCCTGGGGCCGAGCGCACGTCGAGGAGGTCGTCGGGGAGCACCTTCACGTCGTCGCGCTGGCGCTCGACCTGGTTCGGACGGTCGCCCAGCACGAGGTCGAACGCTTCGGTGCAGATCGGCACGAGATCGGGATGGGCGACCCACGACCCGTCGAAGCCGTCGGCCGCCTCACGATCCTTGTCCTCGCGCACCTTCTTCAGGGCCTGCATCGTGACGTTGTACTCACGGCGGTTCGGGATGAAGGCCGCCATCCCGCCGATGGCGTGCGCGCCGCGCCGGTGACACGTCTGCACGAGCAGCTCGGCATAGGCGCGCATGAAGGGCGCCGTCATGGTCACGCTGTTGCGGTCGGGTAGGACGAACGCCGGGCCGCAGTCCCGAAGGGTCTTGATGATGCTGAAGAGGTAGTCCCAGCGCCCGGCGTTGAGCCCCGACGCGTAGGCACGGAGCTCGTAGAGGATCTCGTCCATCTCGAACGCCGCCGGCAACGTCTCGATCAAGACGGTGGCGCGCACCGAACCGCTGGGCACGGCCAGCGCGGCCTCGGCGTGGGCGAAGACGTCGTGCCACAGGCGGGCCTCGAGGTGGCTCTCCATCTTCGGCAGATAGAAGTAGGGGCCGCTCCCACGATCGAGCAGCTCTCGAGCGTTGTGGAAGAAGTAGAGGCCGAAGTCGAACAGCGCCGCGGTGATCGGTGCGCCGTCGACCAGCACGTGGCGCTCGTCGAGGTGCCAGCCGCGGGGGCGCATCACGACGGTCGCCGGCCTGGCGGCCGTCACCGCGTACTCCTTGCCTTCGGGGCTGACGAAGGTGAGCGAGCCACGCGTGGCGTCGCGCAGCGTCACCTGCCCGCCGACCATGTTCGACCATGTCGGCGTGTTGGCATCCTCGTGGTCGGCCAGCCACACGTACGCACCCGAGTTCAACGCGTTGATAGCCATCTTCGGGCTCGTCGGACCGGTGATCTCGGTCCGACGGTCGCGGAGGTCGGCGGGTGCCTCGGCGACGCGCCAGTCGGCATCGCGCACCTCCGAGGTCTCGTCGAGGAAGGTGAGCATCCGCTCCCCCGCGGCGAGCTCGGCCTGCCGGACCGCGCGCCGGGCGAGGAGCTCACGGCGCCGAGCGCCGAACGCTCGCTCCAGCCCGCCGAGGAACTCGAGTGCTTCGGGCGTCAGCACCTCGTGGCTGCGCTCGACGTCGTACCCCACGACCTCTGCCATCGGTCCTCCCTTGCCCAAGCTTCTTCGCAATCGTATTCATACCTGCTCTGAGCACGCAAGGCCCCTGTGACACTTGGCTTCTTGCTTGACGATGCCGGCTCACGCTCCGTACGCTGCATACGATTGCAGACACGGCGGAGGCGCCGGGGAAGGTCGATCAAACGATGAAGGTCTCGATCGAAGCCGAGAGCCCGCCCGTGTCGTCGTCGGCGGCCTGCGAGCTGCGCATGCACGTCGGCGACCAGCGCGAGCTGCTGTTCCCCGCCCACGTGGCACACGGTGACGGGATGCTCGCCGAGATCGGGGAGCTCGTGAGTCGCTGGGGCGTCGGTGTGGGCGATGCGCTCGTCGTCACCGACCGGATGCTCGCCGGGACCACGGTCCTCGACCCGGTGATCGCCGGTCTGCAGCAGGCCGGCTGGCGCACGACCGTCTACGCCGACATCGGCGGCGAGCCGACCGTCGCCGACGCACGGGCCGCGGCCGAGGCGGCGCGGCGGAGCGATGCCGACGTGATCATCGGCGTCGGAGGCGGGAGCGTCCTGGACATCGCCAAGGTCGCTGCGTTCCTCGTGGCGAACACCGGCGACCTCGCGGACTACTTCGGCGGCGCCGGGAACCCGCGCGCCGCACGGCCCCTCGTCCTCGTCCCGACCACCACCGGAACCGGCGCCGAGGCCACCCGGGTGGCGGTCTTCTCCGACGATCGCGGCAAGCGGGTCGTGAGCCATGACTCGCTCGTGCCGCTCGGCGTCGTCCTGGACGCCACCGCGGTCGTGGGCCTGCCGCCTGCGGTCACCGCGGCGACGGGGCTCGACGCCCTCGCCCACGCCGTCGAGTCGACCCTCTCCACCTCGAGCACGCCACTGACGGCGAGCATGGGGATCCGAGCTGCCGAGCTGCTCCATCACTGGTTGCCGGTCGCCCACGATGACCCCGGCGACCTGCGAGCCCGCCGAGGCACCCTCTACGGGGCGTTCCTGGCGGGCGTCGCCCTCAACGCCGGCGTCGTGCTCGGCCACTCGATGGCGTACACGGTGGCGAACCGCGTGCACCTGGCGCACGGGGTCACCTGCGCCATGGCCCTGCCGTACTGCGTGGCATACAACAGCGGCGCTGCCGGAACGGACTTCGCCGCCTTCACCCGCCTCTTCACCGGGGACGGCCGATCCGACGTGCTCGCCGGCGCCGAGTCGCTCGCCTCGCTCGCCGACCGGTTCGACATCCCCAAGACCCCAGTTGCCGCCGGCATCCCCGACGGGGAGGCCGATGCGATGTCGGAGGAGTGCCGGGCGCTCTACCCTCGCCCGACGAACCCCGTGCCGATGACGGGCGAGGGTCTCCAGGAGCTCTACCGGGCGTGGTTCGCCGGAGATCTGCACGGCGCAGCTGACGCCGGGAGCCGGGCATGACCAGGCCGATCTCGCACCGCATCGGCGAGCGCATCGAGCCCGGGCGGGCGACCGCCGAGGTCGAAGACCTCGACCCCTCGGACCAGCGCAACGTCCTTGCCCGGTTCCGTCCCCTCGACGACGACCAGGTCGGTGCCCTCGTCGATGTCGTGGCGGGCTCGACCTCGTGGGCCGACACACCGACCATCGAACGCGGTGCGGTGCTCCAACGCGCCGCCCAGCACCTGCGCGCCAACCGCGACCGCTTCGCCACGACGATCGCGACCGAGAACGGCAAGACGCTCCGCGAAGCGTCGATCGAGGTCGACAAGAGCGCCGACTTCCTCGACTTCTACGGGGGCCTGGCCCGCGCACCCCAGGGAACGTTGCTCGCCGACGGCCGGCCGAACACCTACGCCCGCGTGATCGCCGAGCCGGTCGGGCTGGTGCTGGCCATCTGCCCGTGGAACGACCCGCTGCTCACACCGGCCCGGAAGGTCGCTCCCGCGCTCGCCACCGGGAACCACGTGCTGCTCAAGCCAGCCCAGCACACGCCGCTCGCCGGCCTGGTCCTGGAGGAAGCGCTGCTCGCAGGCGGCCTCCCACCGGATGCCCTCGGTGTGCTGATCTGCCGGCGCGACAGCCTCGAGCGCGTCGTCCTCGACGATCCTCGCCTCGCCGCGGTCACGTTCACCGGCTCGACAGAGGTCGGCAACGCCCTGCGAGCGCGCCTCGCCGCCCGGAACGTCCGCGTGCAGACGGAGATGGGCGGCAAGAACGCCGCGATCGTCTGCGCCGACGCCGATCTCGACCTCACCGTCGAGGCGGTCGTCGCCGGAGCGTTCGGGCAGGCGGGTCAGCGCTGCACCGCCACGAGCCGTCTCCTCGTGGCGCGGGAGATCGAGGACCGCCTTCTCGAACGGCTGATGAAGGCCACCGTGGCCATCGCCGTGGGCCCTTCGACATCCGCCACGACGACGATGGGGCCGCTCGTCGCCATGGACCATCGTGCCGACGTCGCCCGCCACGTGGCCCAGGCAGTCGACGACGGCGCTGTCGTCCTGACCGGCGGCGCACCACCGGGCGACGACGATCTCGCGCACGGCTGCTTCTTCGAGCCGACCATCGTCGACGCCGAGCCGACGACGCGACTGTGGCGTGACGAGGTCTTCGGGCCCGTGCTCGCCGTGCACGCCTTCGATTCCGTCGACGATGCGTTCGCGCTGGCGAACGACTCGATCTACGGTCTCGCCGCCTCGGTGTTCACCCGATCGTTGACCATCGCCGAGCGTGCCATCCGCGAGATCGACGCCGGACAGGTCGCGGTCAACCTCCCCACCTCCGGGTGGGACGTGCACGAGCCGTTCGGTGGGTTCCGGGAGTCCGGCTCGGCGTTCAAGGAACAGGGTCTTCCCGGCTTGCAGTTCTACACACGGGTGAAGACGGCGGCGGTCCGGTTCTCGTGAGCAGCCGCGCCCGGTGACGACCCACGACACCTACGACCATTGCGTCATCGGCGCGGGCATCGTCGGCCTGGCCGTGGCCCGCCAGCTTCTCCTGCTCCGGCCAGGAGCGTCGGTGCTCGTGGTCGACAAGGAGTCGACCGTCGGGGCCCACCAGACAGGCCACAACAGCGGCGTCATCCACGCCGGCATCTACTACGCGCCGGGTTCGGTGAAGTCGACCTTGTGCCGGCGGGGCGTCGGGCTCCTCCAGGCCCTGTGCGACGAGCTCGGCGTCCCCTACGACGTGTGCGGCAAGGTCATCGTCGCCGTCGACGAGGCCGAGGAGCCTGCACTCGATCGGCTCCACCAGCGCGCGCTCGACGCAGGCGTGCCCGACGTTCGCCGCATCGGCCCGGCCGAGCTCCGCGACCTCGAGCCGCATGCCGCCGGGCGGGCCGCCCTCGTGTCGCCGACGACGGCGATCGTCGACTTCCGAGCCGTGGCCGCGGCCCTGGCCGCCGACGTGACCCGTCGCGGCGGGCGCATCGTGCTCGACGCGCGGGTGAGGGGCATCGTCGACCGGAGCGACCGCGTGGAGATCTCGACCGAGAAGGGAACGTTCGACGCCGGAGACGCGGTGATCTGCGGCGGGCTGCAGACGGACGCGCTGGCCGAGCTCGCCGGCGCGCCGGC
>Ga0075365_10001066_pt1 | contig 11870 bp, 9 predicted proteins | sample EndMetdeltDD1765_FD_71387 | JGI IMG/M metagenome (GOLD analysis project Ga0075365, IMG submission 71387) | Populus endosphere microbial communities from Tennessee, USA - Endosphere MetaG P. deltoides DD176-5 | ecosystem: Host-associated > Plants > Roots > Endosphere | place: USA: Tennessee... | reverse complement strand
GCCGTAGCGCGCCGCTTTGAAGCGTTGGGCAGCGACTGCGACATTTTTCGAGGCGGGTTGGCCCGAGAGCGCATCGGTCAAAGGCGCGACGACGGCGTCGATGCGCGCCTTGGCGGCAAACTGATCGTTCCAGTGCATCGGCACGAAAATGCTGCCGCGGGCCTGCCGCTCCGTGATCAGGGCGCGAACCACGGCCGTGCCGTGTGGGCTTTCGATCTCGACAAGACCGGCATTGCCGACGCCGATCTCGATCGCGTCACGTGGATGAAGCTCGGCGAAGGGCTCGGCGATGTGGGATGAAAGCCGCGCACTTTTACCAGTGCGCGTCATCGTATGCCACTGGTCGCGGATACGGCCGGTGTTCAACGTGAAGGGATAGTCGGCGTTGGTGCGATCCGAGGCGACCGGTTTGACGGCGATGAAGCGTGCCTTGCCGTCGGCGTGGTAGAAGCCGCCATTGGCGAAGAAGCGGGTCTCACCATTCTCTTGACCCGCCGGCTGTGGCCACTGGAAGGGAGGCAGTTCGTCATAGGCCTGTAGATCCATGCCGACATATGCGCCGATGTCGAAGTCGCGATTGCCGTTGTTCTCGAAGGCGGAGAGGGTGGCGTGTTCGTCGAAAATCTCTGCGTTGGAGGCGAAGTCGAAGGCCTGGGAAAAGCCCATCCGTTTGGCCACCTCGGCAAGCTGCCACCAGTCGGCCCGGGCTTCTCCGGGCGCATCGAGGAAGGAGCGCTGGCGGGAGATGCGACGCTCGGAATTGGTCACCGTACCGCTCTTTTCGCCCCAGCCGAGCGAGGGCAGAAGGACGTGCGCGTGACGCGCGGTATCGGTGTCCTTCAGGACGTCGGAGACGACGACGAAGGGACAGGCCTTGATGGCGGCCTCGACGGCGTCGGCATCCGGCATGGAAACGACCGGGTTGGTCGCCATGATCCAGAGCGCCTTGATCCGTCCGTCTGCAACGGCCCTGAACATATCGACCGCCTTCAGGCCCGGCTTTTCGGCAATCGTCGGCCCACCCCAGAAGCGCTGGACGCGGTCGCGATCCTCGGCGCTTTCGATTGCCATGTGGGCGGCCAGCATGTTGGCAAGCCCGCCGACCTCGCGCCCGCCCATGGCGTTCGGCTGGCCGGTGAGCGAGAAGGGTCCCATGCCGGGCCGGCCGATCCGGCCGGTGGCGAGATGACAGTTGAGGATGGCGTTGACCTTGTCGGTGCCCGACGAGGACTGGTTGACGCCCTGGCTGTAGCAGGTGACGACCTTCTCAGTCGTGGCAAAGAGGCGGTAGAATTCGCGAAGCTGCATGGCTGGCAGGCCGGTCAGTTCCAGCACCTCGTTGAAGGAGATCCCGGAGGCAGCCGTAAAGGCCTCGGCAAAGCCGTTGGTATGTTCGGCAACGTAGTTCTGGTCGATGGCGTTGCTTGCGATCAGATGCTCGAAAAGGCCGACAAAAAGAGCGACGTCGCTGTCCGGGCGGATGGCAAGGTGCAGATCGGCGATATCGGCGGTCATCGTGCGCCGTGGATCGATGACGACGACTTTCATGCTGGGGCGTGCTGCTTTGGCGGCGGCCAGTCGCTGATAGATGACCGGGTGGCACCAGGCGAGGTTCGAGCCGGTGAGGATCACCAGATCGGCGAGCTCCAGGTCCTCATAGGTTCCCGGCACGGTATCCGAGCCGAAGGCGCGGCGGTGGCCGGCGACGGAGGATGACATGCAGAGCCGCGAATTGGTGTCGATGTTGGCCGAGCCGATGAAGCCTTTCATCAGCTTGTTGGCAACATAGTAGTCCTCGGTCAGCAGCTGGCCGGAGACGTAGAAGGCAACGGAATCGGGGCCGTGTTTCGCGATGGCATCCGAAAATCGTTGCGCGACGAGGTCAAGCGCCTGTCCCCATTCCGCCCGCTCCCCCGAAACCTCCGGGTGGAGGATGCGCCCGTCGAGATCGACGGTTTCGCCAAGCGCCGAGCCCTTCGAGCACAGCCGCCCGAAATTGGAGGGGTGGTCTGGGTCGCCCATGACGGAAACCTTGCCGTCGTCTGCGACCTTGGCGATGACGCCGCAGCCGACACCGCAATAGGGACAGGTTGTCTTGACCTCTGTTTCCATCATTCGGCCGCCATCATCAGGCTTTCGAGCGCGATGAAGAGGGCGCCGTTTTCGTTGCGCACCGGGATGGTCCGCACTTCGCCCTCATCGGCGCCCAGCGCCTTGCCGGTTTCGAGCGAGATCACCCAGTTATGCAGCGGGCAGGTGACGGCCTTGGCATGGACGATGCCTTGGGAGAGCGGCCCGCCCTTATGCGGGCAGTGGTCCTCGATGGCGAAGATCTCGTTTTCGGCCGTGCGGAAGACGGCGATCTTGCCCTGGGGTGTCTTCACGCAGCGGGCCCCCCGCAGCGGAATTTCGGAGATGTCGCCGATTGCAATCCAATTCATGTCCATCTCCTTACTCAGCGGCCTGCGGGTAGCCGATCGTCGCCATCGGCTTGAACTCATGCTTGTCCTTGCCGGAGACGCGCTCCGACCAGGGGTCGACCTGGGCGAATTTTTGCGAGAAGACGAAGCGGTCGTAATAGGCTTGGCGCTTTTCGGCATCGCCCATGATCTGGCGGCGGATTTCGTCCAGGCCGACACGCTTCGCCCATTTGTAGATGCGCTCGAGATAGCGGGCCTGCTCGCGGTACATCTGCGTCAGCGCCACGATATGCTCCAGCGCTTCGTCCTCGGTCTTCACGAGGCCGAGAACCTCGGTGCCCTTGATGTCGAGGCCCGCAGCACCGGCGAAATGGATCTCGAAACCGCTGTCGACGCAGATCACGCCGATGTCCTTGCAGGTCGCTTCGGCGCAATTGCGCGGGCAGCCCGAGACCGCCATCTTCAGCTTGGCCGGCGTCCAAGACCCCCACATGAACTTCTCGATGCGGATGCCGAGGCCGGTGGAATCCTGCGTGCCGAAGCGGCACCAGTCGGAACCGACGCAGGTCTTCACCGTGCGCAACCCCTTGGCGTAAGCCTGTCCGGAAACGAAGCCGGCCTTGCCGAGATCGGCCCACACCGCCGGCAGGTCTTCCTTCTCGATGCCCAGCAGGTCGATGCGCTGGCCGCCCGTCACCTTCACCATCGGGATTTCGAACTTGTCGACGACATCGGCGATGGCGCGCAGTTCGTTGGAGTTCGTCACGCCGCCCCACATGCGTGGAACGACGGAATAGGTACCGTCCTTCTGGATATTGGCGTGGACACGCTCGTTGATGAAGCGCGACTGGTAGTCGTCGGCATACTCATCCGGCCAGTCGCAGACGAGGTAGTAGTTGAGAGCCGGACGACACTTGGCGCAGCCGCACGAGGTCTTCCATTCGAGTTCCTGCATGACGGCGGGGATGCTCTTGAGGCCCTTGGCCTTGATCAGGCGGCGCACGTCGTCGTGGCCGAGTTCGGTGCAGGTGCACATGGGCTGGACGGCGGCCGGGTTGTAGCTGTCGCCGAGGGTCAGCGTCATCAGCTTTTCTACGAGGCCGGTGCAGGAGCCGCAGGACGCGGAAGCCTTTGTGTGGGCACGCACGTCGTCGAGCGACGTCAGGCCCTTAGCTGTGATCGTCGAGGTGATCTTGCCCTTGCAGACGCCGTTGCAGCCACAGATTTCCGCGTCATCCGGCAAGGCTGCAACGGCCGCCATAGGGTCCAGCGGCGACCCTCCCTGATAGGCTTGACCGAAGATCAGCGTTTCGCGCATCTCCTTGATATCGGTCTGTTTCTTTTTCAAATCGTTGAACCAGGCACCGTCGGCGGTTTCGCCGTAAAGGACGGTGCCGATGATCTTGTTGTCCTTCAGCACGAGGCGCTTGTAGACGCCGGCCGAGGCATCCCGCAGCACGATTTCCTCACGGTCGTCGCCATCGGCAAAGTCGCCGAGCGAGAACAGTTCGATGCCGGTGACCTTGAGCTTGGTCGGGGTGTCCGAATGCACGAAGGCGGCAGAGCGGTCGCCCGACAGATGCGAGGCGGCGACGCGGGCCATCTCGTAGAGCGGTGCGACAAGGCCGTAGACCATGCCGCCAACTTCCGCGCACTCGCCAAGCGCCATGATGCTGCCGTCCGAGGTCTGCATGCCATCATCGACGACGATGCCGCGGTTGACGGCAATGCCGGCATCCTTTGCGAGCCCGACGCTCGGGCGGATACCGACCGCCATGACGACCAGGGTTGCCGGAATGATGCGGCCGTCGTCGAGCTCGATGCCCTCGACTTTGCCGTTGCCGACGATCGCCTTGGTATTGGCCTTGGTGATGACCTTGATGCCGCGTTCTTCAACGGCCTTCTGCAGGAGATAACCGGCCGCCGGATCGAGCTGGCGCTCCATCAGTGTCGGCATGACGTGCAGGACGGTGACGTCCATGCCGCGCGACGCAAGGCCGGCCGCCGCTTCGAGGCCGAGCAGGCCGCCGCCGATGACGATCGCTTTCTCGCGCGACTGGGCGGCAAGCAGCATCGCCTGCACGTCGTCGAGGTCGCGGTAGGTAATGACGCCGGGCAGATCCTTGCCGGGCACGGGGATGATGAAGGGCACCGAGCCGGTGGCAATCACCAGCTTGTCGTAGCTTTCAACGACGCCGTGATCGGAGGTGACCGTCTTGGCGGCACGGTCGATCGCAACGATCTTGTGGCCCTTGTAGAGCGTAATGCCGTGCTTGATGTACCATCCATCGCCGTGGATGATGATCTCTTCATACTCCTTCTCGCCGGACAGAACCGGCGAAAGCATGATGCGGTCGTAGTTGACGCGCGGCTCGGCGTTGAAGATCGTGACCTGATATTGGCCCGGTGCCTTTTCGAAGAGGTGCTCGAGCATGCGCCCGGGCGCCATGCCGTTGCCGATGATGACAAGCTTCTCAGTCATAGGTTTCAGGTCCTCAAAATCAGGTGGCAGCGACGGCTTGTGCGGAGAGGCCCCGGCGGTCGAGCTGCCTGACCGACAGGTGCATCCAGACCAGCGAGATGACGACGATCGCGAAGAGCAGCATGAAACAGCTCGACCACAGGCCGGTCATGTCCTTCAGGAGGCCAAAGGCGATCGGCAGGATGAAGCCGCCAAGGCCGCCCATCATGCCGACGATGCCGCCGACCGCGCCGACGCTTTCGGGGTAGTAGGCGGGGATGTGCTTGTAGACGGCAGCCTTGCCAAGGCTCATGACGAAGCCGAGGGCAAAGATGACGACGATGAAGACGACAGGCGTGATCCCGAGTGCGGAGCCGGTGCCGGCGGCCGGGAGCGAAAGGATCAGGGTTGCCACAGCCGACACGGCAAACATGACGTACATGACGCTGCGAGCGCCCTTCTTGTCGGAGAGAACGCCGCCGAAGGCGCGGAAAATGCTGCCCGGAATGGAATAGGCGGCTGCGACCATGCCGGCGACGCCCAGATTGAAGCCGTAGACACCAACCAGATAGCGGGGCAGCCACAGCGACAGGGCAACGAAGCCGCCGAAGGCGAAGAAGTAATAAAGCGAGAAGCGCCAGACCTGGGCATTCTTCAGCGGTGCGAACTCCTGCAGGAGGCTCTTGGAGGCGACGCCGCGCTCGCGGCGGAGGCGGAAGGCCGGATCATCCGTCGTGGTGAACCAGAAGACGATCGCCATCAGCGCCAGGCCGATGGCCCAGATCTGGGCAACAGCCTGCCAACCCCATGCAATCAGGATGAACGGGGCGGCGAACTTGGTCACAGCAGCGCCGACATTGCCGGCGCCGAAGATGCCAAGTGCTGTTCCCTGCTTTGCCGCCGGAAAGAATGGCGAAACGTAGGCGACGCCGACCGCGAAGGAACCGCCGGCAAGCCCGACGCCGAGGCCGGCAATCAGCATCTGCGTATAGGTGTGGGCATAGGAGAGGAGGAAGGTCGCCACGGCGGCGGCCAGCATGGTGAGCGTGTAGACGAGGCGGCCGCCGTAACGGCCGGTCCAGATGCCAAGCACGATGCGAACCAGCGAACCGGTCAGGACTGGCGTGCCGACCAGCAATCCGAACTCGGCCTCGTTCAGGCCAAGCTCCTGTTTGATGCGGATGCCAATGATCGCGAAGATCGTCCACACGGCAAAACAGAGGGTGAAGGCAATCGTGGACATCCACAATGCTTTGGCTGGTTCGCCGGCGGACATCGACTGCGTACTCTTGATAACAGACATGGCTTCTCCGGGGCCCGACAAGGTCGTGCCGATCCATCGCTAGGGGTTAAAAACAAAAAGCCGCTGGTCAGGGCGCATGCACCTGAGGTGCGCGAAATATCCTGATCAGCGGCTTTGCTGTGAGCGCCCGTCGTTGGACGCCGAATTCGTGGCCTCGTGGCCTGCCCATAGCAAAGCAAGAGCCGTGCCAGTTTATTCAAGTGTTTGTTTTTTAAAGATTAAGATCGACACCGCAAATCGGGACGGCATCTCGGCATCAGCGCATATGCAGCAGCGGATCTAAAAATTGTGCAACGCGCATAAAATAAGCGCGCGGTTAGGATCGGCTCTGAGCCGCAATGTAGCCATCCACGTCATCGGGATCGAACAGGTTACCGTCGAAGAAGCCATCCGGCCCGAGCGTCAGCGCGCCGCTGGATCCGACGGGCGTTTCGGTGCGAAGCGCGCCTTCCACCTTGGAGCTTGCGGCCGGCATGGCGACGTTCAACGTCCGCAGCGCGTTTCGGTAGATATCCGGCCTGTAGGTGTCATTGGCGATCTGCTGATGCTGCGCCGTATGTTCGATGTGCCCCCAGCGAACCATCTGCGTGTAGAACCACAGGGCGTGGCTTTTCCATGGGAATGTCGCGGCCTTGGCATTGGGGACGAAGAAGTCCTTTACGTTCCGGATCTCGCCCCCGCCGGTATGCAGAAGGCCGGTCAATGCGGGCAGCAGGTCTTCAGCAGGCCGGTTCACATAGGCGGGCCTCGCCAGCAGATCGGCAAGCTCCAGGTGGTTGGCGGCGTTCGCGCACCAGAGGGAGGCCTTGTAGAGCGCTTGCAGAAGGGCAGCCAAGGCCTTGGGATGGCCATCGGCCCAACGGCTGTTGACGCCGAGCACCTTTTCCGGGCTCGATTTCCAGATGGCCGCCTTGGCCGTCGCCAGATGCGCGCCATTGTTGAGCACGCCAAGTGTATTCCAAGGTTCGCCTGCGCAATAGCCGTCGATGAGGCCGGCCGTCAGGGCATCCGCCATGTCAGGAGGAGGCAAGATGCCGATCTCCACTTGCCGATCGGGATCGATGCCGCTCGCAGACAGCCAGTAGCGCAGTTCGTAGTTATGGCCCGAGTAGGGGTGGACGACGCCGAAGCGGAGCCGGTCTCCTTTGCGGCGATCGATGACCTGCTTCAAGGCAAGGCCGCTGGAGCGCGCATCGAGATCGGGCGAGGCGCCGCATTCGGCCATCTCGCTCCATAGACCGGCAGAGACAGTCACGGCATTGCCGCCAAGTCCAAGGGCCATCGGTACGATCATGCGCGGGGCCGGTGCGGTCAGTCCCAGATTGCAGGCGATCGGCATGGGGGCGAGAATATGCGCCACGTCGAAATGGCTGACCGCAAGTCGGTCGCGAATCGTCGCCCAAGAGCGTTCACGCACGAGCGCCAGCTCGATTTCCTGTGCCTGTGCAAAGCCCTTTTCCTTGGCGGCGACCAGTATGGCGCTGTCGAGAAGCGGCAGAAAGCCGGCGGTAATCTGATGTGTGCTCGTCATGCGTCGGTTCCCGGATCCAGAAGGCTTGCAGCGGTAATCAGGCTTTGGGCGATCTCGACGATCTTCCTGTTCTGGTTCATGGCCGTTCGCCGCATGAGCGCATAAGCTTCGTCCTCCGTCAGGCCGCGGGATCGCATCAGCAATCCCTTCGCCCGGTCGATCAGCTTGCGGTTTTCCAGTTCGCCGCGCGTCTCCTCCAGCTCGCGGTTCAGGCGCGAGAAGGCATTGAAGCGGCTGATCGCCATCTTCAGGATCGGGCGCACCCGTTCCTGCTTGAGGCCATCGACGATATAGGCGGAAACACCAGCCTCGACCGCCGCCTCGATGGAGGCTTCGTCCGACTTGTCGACGAACATCGCAATGGGGCGTTTTACCGCGCGCGAAATCTGGAAGATGCTTTCCAGCATGTCGCGGTTCGGGTTCTCGATGTCGATGACGATGACATCGGGGTTGATCTCCATGATGCGCCTCGCAAGGCCATTCATGTCGTCGATGATGGTGACATTGTCATAGCCCGCCTCGCGCAGGCCGACCTCGATGATCGACGCGCGGATGCTGTTCTCGTCGATGACGAGGACGTTGAGGTCGCTGGGCTTGGAAGAACGGTTGGCCACAGGTCTACCGCCGTTCACTGAAATCCGGGACGCGCGTTAGTTCAGATAGCGCCGGTGTCGGTATCGGGGAAGGTGCCATGCTGTCGTTGCGCTGCCCTGTGGCTCTGAGGCTTCTGCTGTGCCCGTCGTGCGGCCATTGAATGCGCGAATGGCGCCTCAAAATCAAGCAGTTTTTAGTATGCCTATTTAATGGGCTTCGTTCTGGCGTCGCCGAATTGCCTTCGGCGCCCAAAACAAGAAAGCCGCCGATGGATCGGCGGCTTTTGAGAAAGTGCGCAGAAATCAGCCTTCCGGCGGCGCCTCGATCATGCCGAGCGCGTGCAGATAAGTGTCGAGGATTGCGTCCTCTTCCATGCGTTCCTGCTCGTCCTTCTTGCGGAGCGCAACGACCTTCTTGAGAATCTTGGTATCGAAGCCCATGCCTTTTGCTTCGCCGTAGACGTCCTTGATGTCGTCGGCGATGGTCTTCTTTTCTTCTTCCAAGCGTTCAATGCGCTCCACAAAAGCGCGGAGCTGGTCGCGGGCGACGCCATGAGCATCAGACATCGTGTTCTCCTGATAGAGGGTGGGAAATTCGGATGGCGTTGACTGCCGCGAAGCGTGTCCGGGGTCAAGCCGATTCAGCCGCCAGAGATTTATTTGTGCGGCTTGTTCAGTTCAAAAGCGGCTTTTTGCTCCGCCGAGGCGTCGTTCTGGTGAAGGTTCTTCCAATCTTCATATGGCATGCCATAGACGATTTCGCGCGATTCGTCCTTTGACAGCGGAACCCCTTCGGCCTCGGCCGCCTCGCGGTACCAGTTGGACAGGCAGTTGCGGCAGAAGCCGGCCAGATTCATCAGATCGATGTTCTGCACATCGCCTCGTTCGCGCAGATGCTCCACGAGGCGGCGAAAGGCTGCAGCCTCGAATTCGGTCTGTTGTTGCTTGGTCAGGGCGGCCATTTTGGTCTCCTTCATTCGTACGGACCGGTGCGCGACACGTGGACATTATACTCGTGCAGCGCTGGATTGGCGTTCATTGTCTCGAAAATCGGCGCGAGACGCTTTGCCCATGCGGCAATGCCGGGCTCGTCGCCGATCAGATCCTGGCGCACCTCGAGCAGCGCGTGCGGGATGCCGGTCAGCATGCAATGCCGATACATCGTGTCACCCTTCAGTGCGCCATCGTAAGGTTCGTTGTCACCCACCACGAGATCGGGATCGCTGCGCAGCATATCAAGCAGGGGAGCGACTGCGCGATGATCGGTATCCCACAGAACCGCTGCGTGCCAGGGGCGGGGAAAGATTTTCCAGACCGGCGTATAGGAGTGAAGAGACAGAACGAGCGGGGCCTTGCCTGTCTTGTTCGCTACCTTGTCGATCGTTTCGCTGACGGCTTTGTGATAAGGCCGGTGGAACGTTTCGACCCGGTAATTCCACTCCTCAGCGGTGATCGGATGATTGCCCGGAACGATCGCGCCGTCTGATATCTTCATGATCAGTGTCGGGTCGTCCTCGCCACGATTGGGATCAATCAGCAACCGTGAAAAGCCGCCCAGCACGGCCGGCACGCCGAGCTTCGCCGACAAGTTCCTTACGAGTCCTTCAATGCCGATGTCATAGGCAATGTGGCGCTCGAATGCACTGTCCGGCAAGCCAAGCCTGCCATAGCGCTCGGGCAATCGGTTCCTCGCGTGATCGCCGAGCAGCACCATGCCTTTGTCATGATCGCCGGCTAATAGTTCGAATGCTTTGAAAGTGCTCATGAAGGAAATGGCCGATCGCAGTTTATGGGGCTGCCTCTGATCGCACGGGCCATGGGCTGGTTCAAGCGCGCTCGACAAGCAAAGGCTGCAGCCCGGTCCAAGTACGGTTAAAGATCCGGAATATAATCGATTAGCATTGCGTTGACATTCGCCGGGAGGCAGCGCAAGAAGGCACACCTAAAGAAATAACCGGGAGCCCATTGGAAGTCGTGTTGATTCAGACCGCGCCAAGTTTCCTTACGCGTTCCGGGCCGCTTGCCCGTTTTGCATTGTTTGTTCTCGCGGCTTTCTCGCCGTTTTTTATTGCTGATGTAGCCCGCGCCGATTTCCGCGTGTGCAACGGAACGCAGAATCTGGTGGGCGTGGCGATCGGGTATCGAGCCAAGGATGGCTGGATGACGGAAGGCTGGTGGCAGGTGCCGGCGACGACTTGCGCGACGCTGATCGAAGGCGAGTTGCAGTCGCGATATTACTATCTCTACGCCGAAGACGCCGCTCGGGGAGGCCGATGGACGGGTGACGTGCAGATGTGCGTGGCGGAAAACGAGTTCAAGATCACGGGTGTCAATGATTGCTATGCCCGTGGCTATCAGAAGATGGGGTTCAAGGAATATGACACGGGCCGCCAGGGCAGCTGGATGGTTCAACTTTCCGATACCCCCGGCACGCAAGAAAGCCCGAATTGATGAAGCGTAACCGCAAAATTAAAATCCTCGCCACGCTCGGACCCGCCTCGTCCGAGGAATCGATGATCGAGAAGCTGCACCAGGCCGGTGCGGATGTCTTCCGCATCAACATGAGCCACGCCAGCCATGACGTTATGCGCACACTGATCAAGCGCATCCGCGCCGTCGAGGCGCGTTCCGGCCGGCCGATCGGCATTCTCGCCGATCTGCAGGGTCCGAAGCTGCGCGTCGGCAAGTTTGCCGAAGGCAAGGTCGATTTGAAGCCGGGAGACACGTTTACGCTCGACAACAAGGATGTTCCCGGCGACGCCAGCCGTGTATTCCTGCCGCACCCGGAAATCCTGGAATCGGTGCAGCCCGGCCACCGGCTGCTGATCGATGACGGCAAGCTCGCACTGCGCGCTGAAAAGTGCGACGGCAAGAGCATCGTCACGACGGTTATTTCAGGCACGAAGATCTCCGACCGAAAGGGCGTCAGCCTTCCCGACACGCTGCTCACCGTCGGCGTTCTGACGGACAAGGATCGTACTGACCTCGCAGCCGTTCTCGAAACCGACGACGTCGACTGGGTCGCGCTCTCCTTCGTGCAGCGGCCGGAAGATCTGGCCGAAGTGCGCAAGATCGCACGCGGCCGCGTCGGCATCATGTCGAAGATCGAAAAGCCGCAGGCGATCGAGCGCATCGAGGAAATCATCGAGCTTTCCGACGCGCTGATGGTTGCTCGTGGCGATCTTGGCGTCGAAATGCCGCTCGAATCCGTGCCGGGCATCCAGAAGCAGCTGATCCGCGCCTGCCGTCGCTCCGGTAAGCCGGTTGTCGTCGCGACGCAGATGCTGGAATCGATGATCTCCGCGCCGGTTCCGACGCGCGCCGAAGTGTCCGACGTTGCGACCGCCGTCTTCGAAGGCGCCGATGCGGTCATGCTGTCGGCCGAATCCGCGTCCGGTGACTATCCTGTCGAAGCGGTCGCGACGATGGCGTCGATCGCCAGCGCCATCGAGCGCGAGCCGCACTATCCGGGCATCATCTATGCGCAGCGCGCCCAGCCCGAGGCAACCGGCGCCGACGCGATTTCGCTCGCCGCCCGCCAGATCGCCGAGACGCTGCGTCT